>JGI25322J35698_1000464_pt1 | contig 41963 bp, 37 predicted proteins | sample AutmiccBRH37_all_FD_35698 | JGI IMG/M metagenome (IMG submission 35698) | reverse complement strand
CGAGTTTAGAGACAGTTGCAGCAGGAGGTTATGCAGGCCGGACTTAAATCGCTCCGCCTACCCATTAGCGACAATGCAGCGACCCTCAAGTGACCCCGGAGTGACCCCGGAAAAACTATGGGCTACATAAAAATGCTTTGGCGATTTAGCGCTTTAATACTTTAATATGGCATATACTTTCCTTAACGATAAAATAACCGCCTTGCCGGCGGTGCCGTCTTGCAGACGGCGGAATCCAGAAGCCAGGAGTCAGAATCCAGAATAGTGACAGCCTGGCTGATTGCTGACAGCTATATTTTGAGTGAGGAGGGGAAAAATGGTTCGCGTACAGGTGCCTGCGACAACAGCAAACCTGGGTCCCGGATTTGACTGCCTGGGTATGGCCCTGCAGCTGTACAACTCCGTGGAGATGTCATTAACCTCCTCCTCCGGACTTTACATTGAAGTTCAGGGTGAAGGAAGCCCGGATATACCCCGGAACGAAAACAACATGGTCTACCAGGCGGCCCTCAGGGTTTTTAAAATGGTGGGAAACAAGCCTGCCGGATTAAGGCTGAAGCTTATCAACAACATCCCTATTGCCAGAGGACTGGGCAGCAGCTCCGCAGCCATTGCGGGCGGAATGATAGCCGCAAATATACTGTCCGGAAACACCCTCACCCATAAGGAAATAATAAACCTTGCCCACGGAATGGAAGGACACCCGGACAACCTGGCGGCTGCGGTGCTGGGAGGAATTGTGGTGGCAGTGTCCACCGAAGGGGAGATCAGATTTCAAAAAATACCGCCGCCGAAGAATTTGCGAACGGTGGTGGCAATTCCGGACTTCACCCTCTCCACCAGGACGGCCAGAGAGGCCTTGCCCCAGCAAATACCTTTAAGTGATGCCGCTTTTAACCTGGGAAGGGTGGCCCTTCTGGTGGCGGCTCTTTTCACCGGTGACATCAACCAGTTCGGCCCGGCCATGGAGGACAGGCTGCACCAGCCATACAGGACGTCCCTTGTTCCGGGCATGAAAAAAGTTTTTGCCGCAGCTAAACTGGCCGGCGCCAAAGGAGTGGCCCTAAGCGGGGCGGGACCGGCCATCATTGCATATACCGATGATAATGTGGAGCTGATTGCCAGGGTAATGCGGGAAACCTTCAGGCAAAATGGAATATCCGCCAAATCATTGATTTTGGGCATATCCCCCGTGGGAGCCAGGGCACTGGAAATTAAATAGCGGTAAGCTATAAGCTTTTGGTTATACTTATTACCAACTACCTAACAGCTTAACGCTTATAGCTTACGGCTTACGGCTTAAAGCTAAAAAAGGAAGGATACTGTCATGCTGATAGTTCAAAAGTACGGGGGCAGTTCAGTGGCGGATGCCGAGCGCATCAAAAGAGTGGCCGGGAGGATTGCCGACCTGAAAAAAGAAGGACATAACCTGGTGGTGGTGGTGTCAGCCATGGGTGACACCACCGATGATCTCATAGAGCTGGTCAAAGGAGTTTCCGACCGGCCTGAGGACAGGGAGATGGACATGATCCTGTCCACCGGCGAACAGGTCTCCATAGCCTTGCTGGCAATGGCGGTAAAAAGCCTGGGGCTGGACTCCATTTCCATGACCGGACCCCAGGCCGGTATTATCACCAACAGAATTCACACCAAAGCCAGGATAAAGGAGATAAACTGCCGGAGGCTAAAACAGGAGCTTGACTCTGGAAAAGTGGTGATAGTGGCCGGGTTCCAGGGCATCAACCGGGCCGGTGACATAACCACCCTGGGGAGGGGCGGATCGGACACCACTGCAGTGGCTCTGGCAGCGGCGCTGAAGGCGGATCTTTGCGAGATATACACCGATGTGGACGGTGTTTACACCACCGACCCCCGGGTTGTAAAAAACGCCAGGAAACTGGATTGCATAACCTACGATGAAATGCTGGAACTGGCCCACCTGGGGGCGCAGGTACTTCACCCCAGGTCTGTTGAGTGCGCCAAATTGCACAATATAACGCTTCATGTAAGGAGCAGTTTTAATCAGAACTCCGGTACAGTTGTCAAGGAGGTAAATGACGTGGAGAAATCCCTGGTGGTTACAGGTATCGCCCATGACCTTAATGTGGCCAAGATAGGTCTGTTTGATGTCCCGGACAAGCCTGGTATAGCCTGGAAGGTTTTTAGCTCGCTGGCCAATGAGCATATTAATGTGGACATGATTGTACAGAGCGCCATGAGGGATGAAATAAACGACATATCCTTTACCGTTGCCACCACCGACCTCAAGAAAGCCCTTGCGGTGGTGGAAAGAATCAAGGATGAGGTGGGAATATCCGGTTATACCTGGGATGATGGCGTCTCCAAGGTATCTGCGGTAGGGGCCGGAATGGCCAGCAACCCCGGGATAGCGGCCATGATGTTCGAGGCCCTGGCCGGGGTGGGCATCAATCTTGAAATGATCAGCACCTCCGAAATAAGAGTTTCCTGCATAATTAAGTCCGACAGGACACTGGAGGCGGTAAGCGCCCTGCACGAGAAATTCGGACTGGGAAAATAGCGGTAAGCGGTAAGCTGTAACCAAAAAGCTTACAGCTTACCGCTGGTCGCCCGCAGGGCGACCAATAAACATGTCCATAAGCTCGTGGCCCTTTTCGACGAGATCACCCCTGGCAGCGTCCTCCTCGCAGTAGGTAACTCCTTTATTTTTGCAGGTCTGACCGGAATGGTAAATAATGAAGGGAACCGGTTCGGCGGTATGCGTCCTGATAGAAAGGGGGGTGGGGTGATCGGGAAGCACCATTATCTTATACTCCCCAAACTCTTTCATTTGTTCCATCAGTGGCCCCAGCACCTTCTCATCAATCTCCTCAATGGCCCTAACCTTTGTTTTTAAGTCTCCCTGGTGTCCGGCCTCATCCGGGGCCTCTATATGCGCATACACATAGTCCGATCCCCTTTTAAAAGCCTCAATAACAGCCGAGGCTTTTCCTGAAAAGTTGGTATGAATGTTCCCGGTGGCCCCCGGAACCTCTATCACTTCCAACCCGGCGCAAATTCCTATGCCTTTGATTAAATCCACCGCAGAGATGACTGATCCGGACAGATTGTATTTTTCCCTGAAGCTTTTAAGGTGCGGAGTTCTACCCTGTCCCCAAAACCAAACCGAATTGGCAGACCTTCCCACCCTGGCGGAATTTACACCGTGAGCTCGGAGAAAAGGATGGCTTTCCTTCATGACCGACAGCAGTTCTTCACCGCCTATACCCCGGGGAAGGTGGTCGGAAATAACTCTTCCGGATATATCGTGGGGAGGGGTTAGGGAGGTATCGGCGGGTCCACCGTTCCACACCATCAGGTGTCGATAGCTTATACCGGGGTAAAACCTCATACTTTTCCTGCCCAGAAAGCTGTCCAATTCCTTTATGAGAATGGACGAGTCCCGGGTTTCAATTTCTCCGGCACTATAATCCACCATTTTCTTATTCTCAAAAACAGCCTCCCGGGAAAGTGTCACCAAGTTACAGCGAAAGGCCACGTCGTTTTCGCCCAGATTAACCCCCATACTAACCGCTTCCAGCGGTGCCCTGCCGGTGTAATATACAGCGGGATCATAGCCCATAACACTAAGATTGGCCACATCGCTGCCCGGCGGAAGTCCCCTGGGAACAGTCCTGGCCAGTCCCATCCTGCCTCCCTCGGCCAACCGGTCCAGGTTGGGGGTTCTGGCATAGCGCAAGGGGGTCAGGCCGCCCAGTTCCTCGCATGCTGTATCCGCCATTCCATCGCCCAGAATGATAACATATTTCATAATTCAGCAATCCCCCAAAAAAGATTTGCATTTTCCGATAGAATAGGAGTTCTATGTCTTCCGTTGTATTCCTCCATAAATAACAATTTGCTTTCAGGCTAAAAATATGGGAGAATTAGAATGTTTGAGATATCCCATTAAATGGAGAAAAAAATGAGCCAACAAGAATTATTCACACCCATTTCAGGCCAGGATAACTCTTACTCGGTTATCTCCTTCGGCTGCCAGATGAACAACAGCGATTCGGAAAAAATAAGCGGAATACTGGAACAAATGGGATACAACAGCACCGATGACCTGGAAAAGGCCGGTGTACTAATCATCAACACCTGCTGCGTCAGGGAAACCGCAGAAAACAAGGTTTATGGACTCCTGGGCAGGCTGCGGAAGGTAAAGGAAAAGAATCCGCAACTGATCATAGGAGTGGGCGGCTGCATGACCCAAGTGGAAGAAACAGCCCGCCACATTAAAAAAAGATACCCCTATGTCAATATTGTATTCGGCACCGGCAACCTGCACCAGCTACCGGATATGATTAATAAGGCTTTGGTCCGTAAAGAAACACTGATGGAAATCTGCCGGCCCGAGAGTATACCGGAAGGAATCCCGGCCAGGAGGCAGGGGGGACTGAAGGCATGGATTCCAGTGATGTATGGGTGCGACAATTTTTGCACCTACTGCATTGTACCTCATGTGCGGGGAAGGGAGAGAAGCCGCCAGCCACAGGACATACTGAAGGAAACCCGGGACTTGGCCGAAAAGGGATTCAAAGAAATAACACTGCTGGGGCAAAATGTCAATTCCTATGGTAAAGACCTGGGCATGAAAAATGGCTTTGGCAACCTTTTAACCATCCTAAACCCAATAGAAGGCCTCCTCAGAATAAGGTTTATGACATCCCATCCAAGGGATTTCACGGACGGTCTCATAGAGGCCATAAAGAATGCGGACAAAGTTTGCGAACATTTCCACATACCCATTCAGGCAGGCAGTAACAGTATTCTGAAAAAAATGAACAGGGGCTATGACAGAGAATACTATCTGGAACTGATCAATAAAATCAGGCAACACATTCCCGCAGCCGCCATAACTTCGGATATAATGGTGGGCTTCCCTGGAGAAACTGAACGGGATTTCCTTGATACCATGGATATACTGGAAAAGGTCCGCTACGACACCGCCTTTACATTCGTATACAACAAAAGAAGCGGAACACCGGCCGAGAGAATGGCCGATCAGATCCCGGACCGGGAAAAAACCCGTCGCATAGAAATACTGATAAAAAGGCAAAACCAGATTTCCCTCGAAATAAATGAGGGCGAAACAGGGAAGGCACACCAGGTTCTGGCGGAGGGCATGAGCAAAACCAACCCGGAGATGGTTAGCGGCAGAACAAGAACCAATAAGCTTGTAATGTTTCCCGGCAAAGAAGGAAACACAGGCAGAACCTTCGCAGTAAAAATAAAAAAAGGAACCCTTACCTACCTGGAGGGCGAAGCGCTGCCGGAATAGTATATTTCCTGAAGAATTATTTATGGAGGTTGTGAAATGTCAATTTTGGAAAAAGCCAGAGAACTGGGCGAGGAGATCGCATCATCGGTGGAACTGGAGCAAATGAAGGAAGCCGAGCTGGCCATGATGACCGACAATGAGGCAAGAAATCTGGTGGAAGAATTCAACACCAAGCAAAGAAAATTTATGGAAATGAAGTCCCAGGGGCTCACCCTTTCGGAGGAACGGTTAAAAGAGTCCGAAGACCTTGAAAGACGGGTGATGGAAAATAGCCTGATGGTGGATTTCTTCACTAAACAGCAGAATTTTGAGCAAATCATCGAAAAAATCAACACCATTATCACCAGCGCCATTACCGGTGAGGATTCGGGTTGCTCCGATGAGGGCTGCAGCTCCTGCAGCGGCTGCTAAAACTGATTCCAGGCCAGTTCCAGGTTAACAAAACCCCGGATACTACCGGGGTTTTCCTTTTTCAAAGCTTAAAGCTTATCGCTTATAGCTCACGTTATGATATAATATTTAATCAGGGAGGGCTGACAGTGAGTTACACCCCAATGATGCAACAGTACCTTGATATTAAAAAAGAGTACAAAGATTCCATCCTTTTTTTTCGTTTAGGTGATTTTTACGAGATGTTTTTTGAGGATGCGGTGACAGCTTCCTCCGCCCTTGAAATTACCCTCACCGGCAGGGACGCCGGCCAGCCCGCCAGGGTCCCCATGTGCGGTATTCCTTATCATGCGGCCGAACTATACATATCCAGGCTTATCCAGAAGGGCTTCAGGGTTGCGATTTGTGAGCAGACTGAAGATGCCCTGGCAGCTAAGGGTATAGTTAAGAGAGAAGTGGTAAGGGTAATTACCCCGGGGACAGTGATTGACAGCGCATCGCTTGATGAAAAAAATCACAATTACCTGGTATCTGTTTCCACCGGCCCGGAAGGATTGGGACTGGCTGTTTCAGACATTTCCACCGGACTCTTTCAGTGCACCCAATTCACCGGGCCCGAAGCCGCTTCCTTGCTTATGGATGAATTGGTGCGGCTGGGGCCGGCGGAAATAATCATGCCCCACTCCCAGAAAGGCCGGCAGCTGTCAGAAGAAATCAACTCCCTGAACAAAACTATAACCTATTACAATGATGAACACTTTGCCAGGGATAAATGCGTTAATAAACTTTCCTCCTGCATGGGCAGCCACTGGCAGGACTCTCTGGAGGGATATACATTGGCCCTTACGGCATCAGGATCACTTTTGTCGTACCTGTACGAAACCCAAAAAAGAGAGGCAGCCCAGATAAAAAGCGTTACCCTGTACTCCAGCGGCCAGTTTATGATGATGGACCGGCCCACAAGAAGGAATCTGGAGCTGTGTTCCTCCTTAAGGGACGGAGGAAAATGGGGCACCGTAATATGGATTCTTGACCGGACACAAACCTCTATGGGCGGAAGGCTTATAAGGAGATGGATAGATCAGCCTCTTACCGAGCCTGAAAAAATCAATTCCCGGCTGGATGCTGTGGAGGAACTAAAAAACGATATTATCCTGCGTCATGACCTTAAAAAAATGCTTAAAAGCATCTATGATCTGGAAAGACTGGCCTCCAGGGCCGTCTACGGCACCGCCAACGCCAGGGATATGCTGTCACTGAGAGATTCATTAAAGATACTTCCGTCGCTGGCCAAAAGACTGGAGTGCGTAAAATCATCCTTTCTCGTAAAGGCCCTGGACAACCTCGACCCCCTTTCTGATTTCTACCTTCTTTTGCAGGAATCCATTTCCGAAGACCCGCCACTGACGGTAAAGGACGGAAACATAATAAAAAACGGCTACAGTACAGAGGTTGACAAGCTGAGAAGCATTCAAGCCGAAGGGAAAAACTGGCTGGCCAGGCTTGAGGCTGAGGAAAAAGACAGCACTGGAATAAAGTCCCTGAAAATAGGCTTTAATAAGGTTTTCGGATACTACCTGGAGGTAACCAGGGCTAATACCGGCCTTGTCCCCTCATATTTTATAAGAAAGCAAACTCTGTCCAACGCCGAAAGGTACGTCACGCCAAGATTAAAGGAGCTGGAAGAACAAATTATAACGGCGGGGGACAGGCTGGCGCACCTGGAATACAATCTTTTTAACCGGATCCGGGAGAATATTTCCGGCGGTGTTGATAGAATCCAAAGAACCTCCGGAGTTATAGCTCTGGTGGACGTAATTCTTTCATTGTCTGAGGTAGCCGTAGAGGAAAATTACAATCGGCCTAGAATTTCTAAAAATAGAGAAATAAATATCAAGAATGGCCGTCATCCCGTGGTGGAAAAGGTACTGGGGACCGGTGGCTTTGTTCCCAACGACACCACAATAAACCGCCAAAATAATGTTATACTGCTTACCGGTCCAAATATGGCCGGCAAAAGCACATACATGCGGCAGGTTGCTCTACTGGTTTTGATGGCCCAGATGGGAAGTTTCATACCCGCCGAGGAAGCTGAAATTGGTGTGGTGGACAGGGTTTTTACACGCATAGGCGCAGCCGATGACCTGGCGGGCGGTCAAAGCACCTTCATGGTGGAGATGATGGAGTGCAAAAACATTATCGCCGGCGCCACTGAAAAAAGCCTGGTGCTGATGGACGAGGTGGGCAGGGGCACCAGTACCTATGACGGAATTAGTATAGCCCGGGCTCTGGTTGAATACATTATCGGCCATATTAATTGCAGAACACTTTTTTCAACTCATTACCATGAGCTGACCGATCTGGAAGATCTGGAGGGAGTAAAGAACTACACCGTCATTGTAAAAGAACAGGACCAGAGGATTATTTTCTTAAGGAAAGTCCTTCCCGGGAAGGCGGACAGGAGTTACGGCATCCATGTTGCCGCCCTGGCCGGACTTCCAGCCTCTGTCATAGACAGGGCCAGAGAAATTCTATATGGGCTTGAATCGGCCACAATATTCCTGGATCAGGTTGCAGCCTCCGGTGAGAATAGTTGCCCCGCAGAATACGAGGAAAAATCAGCGCGGACAAATGGCGCTGAACTGGCTGTAAAAGAGCTTCGGGAGATTGACATAGCAAACACCACTCCCATAAAAGCCTTGAATATACTGGCAAATCTACAGTCAATTGTTTCTAAATAGTACGGGAATTTTAAAACGCCTATCGGGCGTTGCCGCCTGAGAGAATAATCAAGTGAGACCCTAAAGCGACATGCATGAGGGGGTGTGTTGGGTTGTATATAGGCCTGGATGTTGGGGGAACATGCACCGACGCCGTATTACTGGAAAAGGGACAGGTGCGCGCCTGGGCAAAGGTTACCACCCGGGAGGACTTGCTGACATCCCTGCTGGAGGCTTTCGATAAAATTATGAAGGGAGTCCCGGCAGATTTAATAGAGAGAGTGGTCCTCAGTACAACCGTGATCACAAATCTCATCGCTGAAAAAAAATATGATCCGGTAGGCCTAATATTAATTCCGGGCCCCGGTATGGAGCACAGCCACTATAATTACAAAACGGAGACCTGCATATTAAATGGTGTGATTGACTACCGGGGCAGAGAGACAGTTCCCCTGTCGGATCAAGAGATAGATAGCGCCCTGGCTCGCCTGTCGTCACTGAAGTATAAAAAAGTGGCCCTGGTGGGGAAGTTCAGTTTGCGCAACAACAAACATGAAAAGGAAATATACGGCAAAATACAGAAAGCCAACCCGGACTGGCAAGTGGATATGGGACACCAGGTGGCAGGACAGCTGAATTACCCCAGAAGGATCATGTCCTCTTTGCTGACCTGCGCCACCAGGGATAAATATCATTTTTTCGCCCAATCAGTGCTTACCGCCCTTGATAACAGAGGCATAAAATGCCCTGTCTACATTCTGAAGGCGGACGGAGGCACCATGCCCTTAAAGACTTCCCTTGCCACCCCTGTGGAGACCATATTCAGCGGGCCTGCGGCAAGCATACTGGGAGTTCAGGCCCTGATTCCCCCGGGAGAAACAGCGGTTGTGGTGGATATAGGGGGCACCACTTCTGACCTGGCGCTTATTTTGAGCGGACAGCCGTTACTTTCCTCAAAAGGGGCCGCCCTGGACGGTTATATGACCCACATAAGGGCACTGTCGGTAAAATCAGTTCCCGTGGGCGGCGATAGTGTTATAGAACGTGTGGGCAAGGAAATAATTTTACTTTCAGAAAGGTTGGGACCACCTTACTGTATGGGCGGACCCATGCCCACCCCCACCGATGCCCTTAAAGTTCTGGGGCTGACCAAGCTGGGAGACGCCAAAAGGGCCCAAGAGGCAATGAAAATGCTGGGGGACCCCATAGGCATTGAAACCTGGGAAGTGGCTGCCAGAATAATGTTGCTGGTGAATAAAGCCATTACCTCTGAGATTACAAAGATGTTTGAGAAGTGGGAACAGGAACCGTCTTACAGGGTGTGGGAGGTCTTGCAAAAGAAAAAAGTCCGCCCCAATACAGTGGTGGGAGTGGGAGGCGCGGCCTCCGGATTCCTTACCCAGATCGCCGCCGCCCTTGACTGCTATCCCGTGATCCCTCCATACGCCCGCATAGCCAACGCCATCGGGGCCGCCGTGGCCAGGCCCACTCTGCAGATTAGCCTGAGGGCCGATACTGAGCAGGGAACATACAGCATACTGGAAGAAGGCTTCCAGGGGCCAATTGAAACCGCTACCTTCGATGAAGACCAGGCATTGGATCTGGCAAAAAAATGGCTGTGGAAAAGAGCAGAGAAATACGGGGTAAAAGAAGAGCTGGGCGAAGTGGAGATCACCAGGAAAGAAGTATTCAACATGGTCAGAGACTGGGTTTCGTGCGGTAAGCTTATTAATGTTTCGGTACAAACCAGACGCGGAATTCTCCACTATATAGGAACGGGGGTGGAGCAGGGTGAGAAATAAAAAAACCGGTATAGTATTTTTCCCGGCCTTTGACTGGGCCATCTCTCCCACCCATCCGGAAAGAGAAGAACGACTTTTATACACCCGGGATCAGATCTTTGAAGAAGGACTTATGGATCTGCCGGAAATTGAGGAATACCCTCCCAAACTGGCAACCATCCACGACATTGCCAGGGTTCATTTCTGCGTGCCCAGGGTCCAGAGTCAGGTCACCGAAGCTCACATGATTGCTGCCGGAGCGGCCATGTCTCTGGGGGACAGCATAATGCGGGGAGAAATCAAAAACGGCTTTGCCCTGGTGAGGCCCCCCGGACATCACGCCATGAGGGTGGTACACGGAAACAGGGGTTTTTGTAATATAAACAACGAAGCTGTTCTTGTGGAATATCTGAGGCGCCAGTACGGAATAAAAAAAGTGGTCATAGTTGATTCCGACGTTCACCACGGGGACGGAACACAGGAAATATTTTACCACGATCCCAATGTGCTTTTTATTTCTTTTCATCAGGACGGACGCACCATATTCCCCGGCACAGGTTTTACCCATGAACTGGGAGGACCCGGGGCCTATGCCCGAACCATCAATATTCCGCTGCCACCGGGTATGACTGACAACACATTCCACTACGTTGTTGACAATCTGGTCCTGCCCGTGATCAGGGATTTCAAGCCGGAATTCATCATAAACTCAGCCGGTCAGGACAACCATTATACCGACCCCCTGGGCAGTATGAAATTCACCGCCCAGGGTTACGCCGAGTTCACAAAAAAGCTCAATCCACACCTGGCAGTTCTGGAGGGCGGCTATGCCATTGAAACTGCGCTGCCCTATGTCAATATGTCTATTCTAATGGCCCTTGCGGGAATTGACTTTTCCAACGTGAGGGAACCTGATTACTCATCCGCCAGTTTCAAGGAAAACCCGGAACGGTTTGGCCAGGTTCAAAAGATGGTGCAAAACCTGCTCGAGGTATGGGACCGCAGGGACAAAACAGATATTGAAAAGATATTCGGGACAAGTAAGTTTTACCAGCGCAAAAAGAATATTTACTATGACACCGATTATATAGAAGAAGACCAGATTGAAAAAGTACGTTTTTGCAGTGGCTGCTCAGGCTATATTGTAATTGAATCAAAGGCCAACCGGGGTTTTGGAGAAGCCGGCAGACTTTTGGCCATATCCATACCCATAGATGCCTGCCATAACTGCCAGACAGAGGCTTACACACTATACGAAGAGGGTATTAATGATAAAAAGGACTATCATTTTGTTAAACTTCAGGATAAATCTACCGATACCTGCCTTTCTTACGACAGAGATAAAAAACAGGAATGGAAGTCCGAAGGACCCAGGCCGGGGGTGTAGACTTTGCCCAGAATAGTGGTGTTGGATGAGATTACCGCAAACCAGATAGCCGCTGGCGAGGTGGTGGAAAGGCCGGCCTCAGTGGTCAAGGAACTGCTGGAAAATGCCTTTGACGCCGGCGCATCCAAGGTTTCCGTGGAGATAAGGGGCGGCGGCCGGGATGAGATAAAAGTCACCGACAACGGTTGCGGCATGGATGAAACAGACTCGGAAACCGCCTTTCAGAGGCACGCCACCAGTAAAATAAACAATATTAATGATATCAACGATATACGTTCCCTTGGATTCCGCGGGGAGGCTCTGCCCAGCATTGCCGCAGTAAGCAAAGTGGTCCTGATAACAAGGCCGCCCGACACCGACAGCGGCACCAGGCTTACGGTTCAGGGCGGACGTTTATTATCCCGGTCTCCGGCGGGCTGTCCTGCGGGAACTTCAATTATTGTGAGCGATTTATTTTACAACACCCCCGCCAGATTAAAATACATGAAAACAAAGTCTGCAGAATCCGGTCAGATCAGTGATGTAGTAACAAGGCTGGCTATGGCAAGGCCGGATATCAGCATCAAATTGGAAAACGAAGGAAGAACATCCTTTCACTCAACCGGAACAGGCCATTATATAGATGCGCTGGCCGCAGTTTACGGGGCCGAAACGGCAAAGGAATTTATTCCCATAGAAGGCGCTGAAGACCAGGTAAGCATAAAGGGGCTTATTGCGTCCCCTTTAGTCAGCAGGAGCTCAAAAAAACATATTACAGTAATTATTAATGGCCGGTATGTACGAAACCCCCTCATCAATACGGCCGTTTTGGAAGGCTACGGCACGCTTCTGACCCAGGGACGTTTTCCCCTGGGATTGATATCGGTTAAACTGGACCCCGGCTTTTTGGATGTAAATGTTCACCCTTCCAAAATGGTTGTCAGAATATCCGGTGAATCAAAGCTTTTTAACCTGGTTAAAAGGACAGTCATGGCGGCCTTAAGAACAGAGAAAATAATCCCCGGCTTCAGTCCGGAGGCGGATTATGGCACACAAAGATCCGATTATACCGGTTCGTTGTCAGTTTCCGAAAAAAGCGTCCCGCCGCACCCAATACCGGAACCGCCACAGTCTGTCTTTGTATCCCCCGGCCAAGTCCCCCGGGTCGGCCAAACAGTGGATCACCGGTCGCTTTCCCCAATGCCGGGACTGTTCGTCCCCGTGGAAAAACTGCTGGAAACCATTTATCCCATTGGATTTTTGCCCCCAACGTACATACTGGCCGGAAGTATCAACGGTCTTTTTATAATCGATCACCATGCCGCCCACGAGAGAATACTGTACGAAAAATTTCTGGGAATGCTGAACAACAAAAAGGTAAACTCACAGATACTGCTGGTACCCTCGGTGGTGCAGTTAAGCCCCCGGGAGTTCCAGATAGCTGAAGGAAACCTGGATTATATATGCAGTCTGGGCATACAGGCACAGTTTTTCGGCTCCAACTCCCTGGTCATAAGGGAAATACCCGCGGAAATGACTACAGTTCCGGTGGAAGATGTATTAAGAGACCTTTTGGAGTATCTTTATGAATCCGGGCAGCCTGTCCACAGGGAAGAATTGATCAAAAAGATGGCCACATCGGCCGCTTGCAGGGCTGCCATCAAATCAGGAACAAAATCCGCCATGGAAGAGGCCTGGTCCATCATCAGAGGACTGGCTGACGCCGATGTTCCTTATACATGCCCCCATGGCCGGCCCACCATGATTAACATTAATGATCATGAATTAAAAACAAGGTTTAAAAGAACCTGATATGTCGGGTGAAAAAATGTTTGCCGTAACCACATCCCTTAGGAACAATCATAATGAGCATATGAAAGCCATGGAAATAAGCTCGGTTCTTAATATCCCGTACATACCCAGAAAAAATAAAAACATTAATGAAATGTTCTGCCAAAATAAACTGGAGGGAATTCTGGTGGCAGGCAGTGGCAGACTTACATATAAATACCAGGGGGGAGATTTATTCTTCCATCTCGGAATGGTTAAACTGCGTATAAAAGAAATAATAAATGGGAAAACTGACCAAATGATTAAAGCTCTGGATCTTAACCCGGGTGATTCTGTGCTGGACTGCACAATGGGCCTGGGCTGGGACTCCATTGTGGCTGCATATTTGAACGGCGAGGGAGAGGTAACCGGGCTTGAGCGCTCCAGAATAATAAGCTTTATAGCTAAAGAAGGCCTCTCCGGTTACTGTGCGGGAGATCCGGAGCTTGAAAAGGCAATGAGAAAGATTAAAGTGATCTGCTGCGACTATAACGTCTTCCTGAAAAAACAGGCCGACAACTCGGTGGATATTATATATTTCGATCCCATGTTCAGGATTCCGGCTAAAAATTCATCCTCCATGGAGATTATGAGGCCCCTGACCGACAGATCGACACTTACCCGGGAAGCCATACAGGAAGCCTTACGGGTGGCCAGGCGCCGTGTAGTGGTAAAAGAGACCCGGAACAGTACAGAATTTTTAAAGCTTGGTATAGACAAGATATCCGGAGGAAGGTATTCCTCCGTTTCATATGGAATAATCGAAAAAGGGGGTGGCGGATGTTTACAGTGAATGTGGAAAACCAATGCCGCTCCTTGCCATAGTTGGGCCCACCGCCACCGGTAAAACCGATCTGTCTGTCAGGGTGGCCCGAAATCTGGAGGCTGAAATAGTTTCCGCCGATTCCATGCTGGTATACCGACATATGAACATCGGTACCGCCAAGCCCACTCCGGAAGAGACAAAAGGAGTGCCTCACCACCTGATTGACGTGGCCGACCCTGGCGAGATGTACAATGTCTCCCGGTACAGCCACTCTGCAGTGAAAGTTATTGAATTATTACACAAAAGAAAAAAACTGCCTATTCTGGTGGGGGGAACCGGGCTCTATGTAAAAGCGGTAATTGATGGTTATAATTTCAGCAAGGTGGGAACCGACCCGGAACTGAGGGAAAAGCTTACAAAAGAATGCGAAAATCTGGGCAGTGAAGCCCTGCACGACAGATTAAAAAAGGTTGACCCTGAAACCGCCGCCCGTCTGCATACAAATGATCTAAAAAGGGTTATAAGAGCGCTGGAGGTATTTTATTTAAGCGGCAGGACACTCTCCTCCGACGCAGGCAAATTAGAAAAGCCGCCCTATAATATATTGATGTACGGCCTTACCATGGATAGGAAGGAACTCTATTCCCGCATAGAGCGGCGGGTGGACAAAATGCTGGGCCAGGGCCTGGTGGATGAGGTAAAGGGTCTTCTGGATAAAGGTTACTCCAGCAGCCTGACCTCGATGCAGGGCCTGGGATATAAGGAGATAATACTTTATTTAAACGGCACTCTTAAGCTGGGAGAAGCAGCGGATCTCCTTAAAATGAACACCCGACGTTTTGCCAAAAGACAGCTGACCTGGTTTAGAAGGGACGACCGGATCAGATGGATTGATGCAGGACAGAGAACGGCGGAAGAAGTATCGGAAGAAATTGCAAAGGCGGCGGAAGGAGTATTTAAACCGGTGTCGAATGAGTTTAAGTAGAAAAAAATACCAACGGAGGGACCCGCATGACAAAAACACAGATAAATCTACAGGACGCTTTTTTAAATCAAGTCAGGAAAGAAAACATTCCTGTCACCATTTTCCTGGTAAATGGTTTCCAGTTAAAAGGTATGGTGAAGGGATTCGATAATTTTACCGTTATCCTTGAAAGTGATGGCAAGCAAATGATGGTTTACAAACACGCCATCTCTACAATAAGTCCCTTGAGGCCGGTAAACACGTCTTTTTCCGAGGTGAAGCCGGTTTAATATAATAACTGTGGATGGAAAAAGTCTCTCTGATGGGAGACTTTTCTTTTTTTTGCACAAGTCAAATCCTCCCCCGGACAGCGTATAAATAACTTATAGATAAATGGGAGGTGTTGACTTGAAAGTAAACATGAGGCAAAAGCCTCCCCTGCCTTATCCGGCCAGAGGCAATACCCCTGACCCCAGGCGACCGCTCCCGTTTTCCAGGGGGAGTGACAAAAACACCTCATTGTCTGAACGGAAAAAAAACAACGGTGTGGATGAAATTTTCAAGGAGCTTAATGATCTTATCGGACTGGAAAAAATAAAGTCACTGATAGGAGAAATATATGCCTTTGTTGAAATTCAGAAAAAGCGGCAGAAAGAAGACCTGGCCTCAGAAAACACCGTACTTCACATGATCTTCAAGGGAAATCCCGGGACCGGAAAAACAACAGTGGCCCGGATTATCGGAAAGCTTTTCAAAGAGATGGGGGTACTGCAAAAAGGTCATGTGCTGGAAATTGAAAGGGCTGACCTAGTGGGGGAATACATAGGCCATACCGCCCAGAAAACCAGGGATCAGATGAAAAAGGCCCATGGCGGTGTGCTATTCGTTGATGAGGCGTACTCCCTGGCCAGAGGGGGCGAAAAAGACTTCGGCAAGGAGGCCATTGACTGCCTCTGCAAGGGAATGGAGGACGGCAGAGAAAGCCTGGTACTGATACTGGCGGGATACACAGAGGAAATGAACTGGTTCATGGAAACCAATCCCGGTCTGCGATCAAGATTTCCCATACATTTGTCCTTTCCAGACTACGCAACCGATCAATTGCTGGATATAGCCGACAAGATGCTAAAGGAACGGCAATATGTAATAGCTCCTCCCGCCAGGGAAGAATTAAGGCTGATCATAGAAAAAAAATCCAGGAATCATCAGTATAATGGCAACGCCCGTCTGGTAAGAAATATCATCGAGCGCTCCATGAGGAGGCAGGCTGTACGACTGATAGATAAAACAGAGATCACCCGTCATGATCTGATGACCATAACCAGAGAGGATATGATAAAGGCATGGGAGGATCTGTAACGAGAAATCACCTGTATAAACTAGCCGAAGAGGTGGAAGAGGAAATAAGGGATATTTGCCATGACATAGAAAAGTCGGCCTTTATTAATCACAAGAAAGTTTTGGACCAATTCATCAGAGCCGGGATTTGTGACTTCCACCTGAAAGGCTCCACCGGATATGGCTACAACGACTCAGCCAGAGATAAGCTGGAAGAACTATACTCCGGGGTATTCAGGGCGGAGTCCGCCCTGGTCAGGGGACAGATAGTCAGTGGAACCCACGCCATAGCGCTTTGCTTATTCGGAGTGCTGCGGCCCGGGGATGAACTTCTTTCAGTTCAAGGCGCACCTTATGACACTCTGGTGAAAATGATCGGTATCAGGGGAAACGAGCCGGGATCCCTGAAGGAATTGGGAGTAACCTACAGGCAGGCGGAGCTGCTTAAAGACGGCGCACCCGATTTAATAGGCATAAAGAAGGCTCTGCGCCCCAAAACCCGCATGGTCTACATTCAAAGATCCAGGGGTTATTCCCTGGAACCATCCACAAGCATAAATAAAATAACTTCATTAATCAGGTTCCTAAGGGATTGCAAAAGGGATCTGGTAATTTTCGTGGATAATTGCTACGGTGAGTTCGTGGAACACAGCGAACCCATAGAGGCGGGAGCGGATTTGATTGCAGGCTCCCTGATAAAAAACCCCGGGGGAGGTCTGGCCCCTTCTGGCGGATATTTAGCCGGCAAGACCGATCTGGTCAATATGGCGGCCAACAGGTGGACCGCTCCGGGTGTTGGATCCGAAATTGGTCCTTCCCTGGACTTCATCAGATTACTGTGCCAGGGGCTTTACATGGCTCCCCGCTGTGTGGCCGAGGCCCTGCAGGGTGCGGTATTTACCGCCCGGTTCTTTGAGAGACTGGGTTATCAAGCCATACCGTCCTACAGTGAGCCCAGGACTGATATAATCCAGGCTGTGGTGCTGGGAACCGAGGAAAAGATTATTAAGTTCTGCAAAGGAATTCAGTCCGCATCCCCGGTGGACTCCGGCGCCAGCCCCGAGCCGGGTGATATGCCCGGTTACGAAAATAAAATAATAATGGCGGCCGGCACCTTCATTCAGGGAGCATCCCTGGAACTAAGCGCAGATGCCCCCATTCGCCACCCGTACGCCGTCTATCTGCAGGGAGGCCTTTCACGATACTATACCCGGCTGGCGGTCATTAATGCCGCAGAAAAACTGGAGGGTATCTGAAGTAATGATTAAGACCGGCAGAAACTACAAACTAAGCACAAAAATAATAATACTGTCTTTTTGCTCTGTCCTTCTGGTGATACTGGTGGGCGGGTCGGTAATGGTCAACAAGATAGCCGCCATCATGGAAGATGAGATGGGAAAAAGGGCGCTGGCCATTGCCAGAACCATGGCCCAAACGCCTTTAATACAGGAAAATGTGCAAAACAGCCAGGGTTGGCTGAAAATACAGCCCATCGCAGAAAAAACACGGGTTGCCACAGGGGCGGAATATATAGTGGTGGTCAACATGGATGGCATAAGATATTCACACCCTGTGGCCGACCGCATTGGAAAGCGTTTTACCGGGGAAGATATTTTCCCCTCACTATCTGACCAGGAAAGCGTTTCATCGGCAAAAGGTGTTTTGGGACCGTCGGTAAGGGCCTTTGTTCCCATAAAGGCTGATGAAGGGACAAGACAGGTGGGGGTTGTGGTGGTAGGCATACTGACCCCCACCTTTTCCGGCATATATAAATCAATCCGGTTTGAGGTATACTCGGTATTGTTTTTGTGCTCCGTATTAGGGTTCCTTGGATCCATTTTCCTTGCCGGCAGGATAAAAGAAGCCCTGTTCAAGATGGAACCGGCGGAAATAGCCCGGCTTCTGGAAGAGAGAACAGCCATTTTTCAGGCCCTGGGTGAAGGCATTATAGCAATCGACAGTGAATACAAAATAACTGTTGCCAATGAGGCAGCAAAGAAAATACTGGGAACCACCGACAAACTGATTGGAAAATCAATCCGGAATGTATTGAAAAACAGCAATCTTCCCAGGGTTCTGGAAAACGGCGAACCAGAATTTAACCAGGAAAAGGTAATAAATAACACAGTAATAATAAGTAACCGTATTCCCGTCCGGGTAAAGGGACAGGTGGTGGGGGCAGTGGCCACCTTCAGAGACCGGACCGAGATCCACCGCCTTGCCGAGGAACTGACTGGCGTGAAGGCTTTTGTGGAAGCCTTGAGGGTGCAAAACCACGAACACCTGAACAGGCTTCACACCATTGCCGGATTAATACAGCTTAAAAAGTACCATGACGCAATGGATTACGTATTCAATGTAACCGAAGAACAGAAGAATATCACATCCTTTTTAACCAGAAGGATCAAAGACAACAGCCTGGCCGGCCTCATCCTGGGTAAATACGGCAGGGCCAAGGAGATACGGGCCGATATGATCATTGACAACAACTCCAGCCTTGCCAGGCTTCCGGACAAGGTTGACAGCAATGCCCTGGTGGTGATAATCGGAAACATCCTGGAAAATGCCATAGAAGCCCTTAAAAAATACCATTCATTCCCTAAAAAAATATATTTCTCGGTTTCCGACAAGGGAGGGGGGCTGAAGATAACTGTGGAGGATTCAGGTCCGGGCATCCCTGAAGAGATACGAGATCGGATATTTGATAACGGCTTCAGCACAAAGGAGGAGGAGGGGCATGGACTGGGACTATACATTGTCAAGGAACACGTGCTGGCGGCCGGAGGTTCAATCTGTGTTGACAGCTCTTCAGGCCAGGGAACCAGATTTACGATAACTATTCCCAACCGGACGGATGAACAAAGAGGTGATGACTTTTGAAACCAATAAAAGTCATAATAATAGAAGATGACCCAATGGTGGCCGGGATAAACAAAACCTTTGTCAATTCAGTCCCGGGGTTTGCCGTAGTGGATACCGCCGGAACCGCCGCCGAAGGAATTGCCAAAACCACTGTGCAAATGCCGGATCTAGCCCTGATAGATGTTTACCTGCCCGATCAGGACGGTCTGTCACTGCTTCAGGAACTCAGAAGGATTAATATTCCCACCGATGCCATCCTTCTTACCGCCGCCCACGATACTGAAACCATAGAGCGCGCTTTCAGGTACGGGGCCGTTGACTACATATTGAAGCCCTTCAAATTTCAAAGACTAAAAATAGCCCTTGAGTCTTATAACATGATGCGCATGAAACTTGACAGCATGGACTCGTTAAGCCAGCAGGAAATCGATCATTTAAAAAATAGCCGGCGCCTGACCATGGGCGAAGAAGAAGGAATGGCGGATATACCCAAAGGACTGAACGACCTGACCATGAAACAGGTGCTTCTGTTTATGCTCAAAACCCCCTATGCCATGTCGGCTGAGGAAGTGGCCGAAGGGCTGGGACTTGCCCGGGTAACCGCCAGAAGATACCTGGAATACCTGGACATCATTGGCAGGGTGAGCGTAGACCTACAGTATGGATCGGTGGGAAGACCGATTAAAAAATATAAAATTTCATGAACAAAAAGACCAAAACATCCTTGAATGTTGCCTCTCAGTGGTGGTTGCTATAGAATACTAAATACAGAAAAAATTTTTGAAATATTAGAATACACAATAAAGTACCAACCTAATCAGGAATTCTATATGATGGACAGGTAGGGAAATGCAGATGATATTGTCGCAGAGAATCCTACATTTTTTATGTGTTTTAGTAATTCTTTCCTTGATGTCCGGATGCAATAAGAAGATTATGGACTACGAACAGGTTACCCCGGGTGAAAAAATTGTATTGAAATTTTCACACGTGGTGGCGGAAGAAACGCCCAAAGGACTGGCCGCCAGAAAATTTGCCGCACTGGTGGAAAAAAGAACCGGAGGCAGGGTGGAGATTCAGGTATTCCCCAATTCCAGCCTTTACGCAGATGGTGAGGAAATACAGGCGCTCCGCAGTGGGGCGGTACATTTAATAGCACCCTCCACCTCCAAACTCAGCGATCTTTTTCCACGCTGGCAATTATTTGACATGCCCTACTTCTTTGAGGATACCAATGATATTCACAGTGCCATGAGAGGCAGCATTGGCCATACCCTTTACGGAGACCTCGAAAAGGGTGGAATACATCCCCTGGCTTTTTGGGATAACGACTTCAAGCAAATTACGAACCGCATAAAACCCCTGAAATACCCTGAGGACCTAAAGGGGCTTAAGTTCAGGACAATGATAAACAGCACCATACTGGAAGAACAGTTCAGACTTCTGGGGGCAAAACCGGTTCAGCTTAAATTTAACGAGGTGTATTCCGCCCTTTCTGCACAAACAATTGACGGTCAGGAAAATACCATGTCAAACATAGTCACCCAGAGGTTTCACGAGGTACAGCCATATCTGACGGTGAGCAACCACGGCTTTCTGGGATATGTTGTGATGACCGATAATAAATTCTGGACCCAGCTTCCGCCGGATATACGGGCGATAATTGAAGAATCCATGAACGAGGTAACCGAATGGGAGAGGGAACAGGCCAGAGTCATTAACGAAAGGGATATGACAATACTAAAAGAGTCGGGAAAAGTGACCATCCATATCCAGAGCCCTGAAGAAAAGGCGGAGTGGAAAAAAGCTTTATCCGGGCTTGAAAATAAACTAAACGATATAGTTGGACCTCAGTTTTCTAATGAAATAAAAAACCGGTCCAGGTAATGTCAAAAATTAAGATAGGGGGTGTGGATTAAAAAGTTTTCCAATTGTCTTAATATGCTAAAAATTAAAGGGGGGCTGACTAATGACCAAATGTCTTGTGAAAAGGACTCTGTTTTTCCTGTTGGGCGCAATTATGGTGGCAACCGCCGCCGGCTGCGGCGGAGCGTCGGACACTAAGAAGGCCGATACCGGCAAAAAAATAAGCGTAAAATTTTCCCACGTTGTGGCCGAAGGCACTCCCAAGGGACAGGCAGCCTTAAAATTTAAAGAAATCCTCGAAAAGTCAGGACAGTTTGAGGTGCAGATTTTCCCGTCCTCTCAGCTATACGGAGACAAGGAAGAACTGGAAGCCCTGAAGGCAAATAACGTTCAGCTTATCGCCCCGTCGGTAACCAAATTGGTGGGATTTGTACCTGCCTTCCAGCTTGTGGATATGCCTTTCCTCTTTAAGAGCGACCAGGCGGCCTACAACTTCTACGACGGCCCCAAAGGACAGCAACTGATGAATACCCTGAAGTCCCACGGAATGCTGGGACTGGGATGGTGGCCCAACGGTTCCAAACACCTTACCAACTCCAAGCGCCCGCTGAAAACCCCCGCCGATGTTAAAGGGATGAAGTTCCGCACCCAGAGCGGCGGAGTCCTGGACGAACAGTTTAAGGCCCTGGGAGCAGGTTCCCAGACCATGGCCTTCGGAGAGGTCTATCAGGCACTGAACAGCAAGGCGGTTGACGGTCAGGAGAACACCTTCAACAACATAGACACCCAGAAATACAGTGAAGTACAAAAATACATGACTATTTCCAGTCACGGCAGGCTGGACTATGTGGTCATCACCAATACAAAATTCTGGGAAAGCCTCACTCCCGATCAGCAGAAGATATTCACCGCAGCTATGACTGAAGCCAGCCTGTTTGAAAGAAAACTGGCCGACGACCTGAATAATAAGAGCTTTGAAAAACTTAAGAGCAGCGGCAAAATGGAAATATACACCCTCACCGACGCCGACCGGACAGCCTTTGAGAAGGCCATGGAACCGGTTTACGCAAAATATGCCGATGTCATCGGAAAAGACTATATTGAAGCCGCCAGGAACAGCAAGTAATTTATGTGGCGGGGGTCCCAAGATCCCCCGCCACCCCTGATCAAAATTTGACTGCCATGGAGAAAGGGGCTGGGACATTGAAAAATTTTAAAGACATATACTCCGCCCTGGAGGACTATTTCTCGGGACTTATGCTTGTTATAGGCTTAACCCTCATTTTTATCAACGTGGTACTGAGATACTTCTTCGGAAACCCCAAATCAATTCTTGATGAATTCTCGGTATATTTCGTGGTATGGGGAATACTGGCCGGGACTGCGGTGGCTCTGAGAAACAACCATCATATCAAGGTGGATATACTGTACAACTCTTTCAGCATTAAGACCAAGAGAATTGTAAGCATCTTTTCCAACACAATAGGACTGGCCTTCACAGTATTTTACACCTATTTCGGTTATCAACTGGTAAACAACTATATTATTTCCGGCCAGCGATCCGCCGACAGCCAGTTCCCCCTCTGGATAGTAAACCTTATCATGCCCCTCAGCGGACTCCTGCTGGGAGCCCGTTTTATTGAAAAGATATACCTGCTTATCAAAAATGGGGGACAGGACTGGCTTGAGGAAGAGGCCGAAGGGGGGCATCATTAATGGAAACGGTTGTGCTTTTCCTTATATTCGTAGGCTTGTTCCTGATTAACGTGCCAATTGCCATAAGCCTTGCCATTGCCGCCCTGGTGGTTTTGGCCGCCACCACAGACTTTACCCTGTACATGATGGCCCAGCGCATGTTTGCGGCCCTGCTTTCACCTCCCTTGCTGGCAATCCCTGCCTTTGTGTTTGCAGGCGTGGTAATGTCCTACGGCGGAATATCCAAATATCTCATAGCCTGCCTCAAGGCCTGGTTCGGCCATCTCCCCGGAGGCCTGGCTGTGGTTACCATCGCAGCCTGCTCAATTTTTGCCGCCATATCAGGCTCCAGTCCCGCCACGGCGGCCGCCATAGGAGCCATTATGCTTCCGGCCCTTATCGAGGGCGGATACCCCAAGAGGTATGCCATGGGCCTTATAGCAGCAGCTGGTACCCTGGGCATACTGATACCTCCCAGCGTAACCATGGTAATATTCGGCATAACAGCAGAGGTTTCCATAGGCGATCTTTTTATGGGCGGATTACTGCCCGGAATATTCCTGGCCCTAATCCTCATTGCCATAGCGGTGCTTAATGCCCTGAAAAACAATTATGGACGGGCGCCCAAGGCCACCTGGGATGAGCGGGTAAAAACCACCGTCAAGGCAATACCGGGCGGTTTACTTCCTTTCTTCATCCTAGGGAGTATTTACGCCGGAGTGGTAACACCCACCGAAGCCGCAGTTCTTTCAGTGTTCTATACAGTGGCGGTGTCCATATTCATTTACAAAGAGCTGAAACTTTCCAGCGTGCGGCAAATACTGCGGGAGTCCATCAACATATCCTCAATGATTTACCTGATCATATCCGCCGCCATGTTATTTTCCCTTTTCCTCACCGCCAAGCAGGTCCCCCAGTCGGTGGCTGCCTGGATAGCCGATAACACGCTGAATAAATACCTGTTTTTCGCTTTAACAAACCTGATGTTTTTCGTAATGGGAACATTCCTGGAAGCGGTGTCCATCACCCTGATAACCCTGCCTCTCCTGCTTCCGATAATATACGCCCTGGATATTGATATCGTCCAGTTTGCGGTGGTAATGACGGTAAACATGGAACTGGCCATGATTACTCCTCCGGTGGGGCTGAACCTTTTTGTGGTAAGCGCGATGGCCAGGGAAAAACTGGAGGAAGTGGTGAGAGGTGTCTTGCCCTTTATCCTGGTCCTGGTATTGGCGCTGATATTGTTTGTCCTCTGGCCCGGCATATCCACCTACATCCCCAGGGAACTGATGCATAGATAAGGCCCTGTCGGGCACTTGAGAATTCAGGAGACAGAATACTATTCCCATCATGAGGTATTTTCGATGTCAATACCTCCGTAAAAGTCCCACAACCTTACCAAGTATAGAAACATCTCTGGTAATAATGGGTTCCATTGCCTGGTTTTCCGGCTGCAGCCTGACATGGGAATCTTCCCGGTAAAACCTTTTTACCGTGGACTCGTCACCCATCAAAGCCACCACAATATCGCCGTTGTTGGCGTTGGGCTGCTGCCGCACCACCACCAGATCCCCCTCATGAATACCGGCGTCAATCATACTGTCGCCGCGTACCTTCAGCATAAAGAACTGGCCATCGCCGAAATATGACACCGGGAGGGGAATGGTATAGTCCAGGTTTTCCGAGGCCAGTATGGGCTGACCTGCCGCAACCCGGCCCAGAACCGGAACCAAATTGATATCGTTTAACTGAACCCGGCCCAGATCACCCATCAACTCCAGCGCCCTCGGCTTAGTGGGATCCCGGCGCAGGTATCCCTTTTCTTCAAGCCTCTTTAGGTAGCCGTGAACGGTCGAACTGGATTTCAAACCTACAAAAGCGCCGATTTCACGCACAGACGGCGGGTATCCTTTTGTTCTGACACTATTCTTAATAAAATCAATTATGGCCACTTCCCTGGATGTAAGCTGTTTGCTCAAGAATAACACCAGCCTTTCCACTTTCTGCATTCATTATAACACATATCGGAAACAAATAAAACATCCGTTCTGTTCAGAAGCGCTTTTTCTTATATTTTTTAGAAGGAATACGGTTTCCTTTGTCGAATTCAAAGTCAAATGTAATAATTCTCGCACAGGTGAATAAAATATGCAGAGATTAAAGGTTGCCATAGTGGGAATCGGTGAAGATGTCCAGACAGTCTACAGGATGATCCGATCAGTTCCGCAAATTGAAATTGTCGCTGTATACGCAAGCGATAAAGAATGGGCTCCGGCTGGCAACCTTAAAACTCATATTCCCGTTACAGGCTTGCCGGAAAATAATGATGGATACGACAATATCGATATAGTTATACTGTCGCAGGAGGCCTCATTCCTAAAAGAAAAAGTATGCCGGTTTATAAGACCGGGAACCTCACTGATTGATTTCAGGATGGTAGACCTGATCACCTCTTTGCTGAAAGAAAATAAAAAACTGCAGGAATTTAAAAGAATTCAAAGCAAGCTTACCATTATACTCAACTCAGTCCATGAAGCAATTGAGGTGGCTGACAAAGAAGGTACCATCAAATATGTAAACCCGTCTTTTACCAGAGTAACCGGAATTCCCGAACACGAAAGAATAGGCAAGAACATATTTGAGGCTTCACCCGACGGCGCCCTGGCCATAGTTCTCAAAACCGGCAAAAATATATTTGGCCACAAAACAAAGGTGGGCGGAAGCAATTCAGAGGTAGTCTCCAATGCGGCTCCCATCTATGTGGATGGCGCTATAGCCGGGGGGGTTGTGGTTTTTCAGCACCTGACAGATATACTGAAGCTAATGGATGAGCTTCAGCAAAGAACATCCATGATAGAAAATCTTTCCGAAAAATTGGGTCAGGTGACCACCAGCAAATATACCTTTAGTGATATTTTAGGAACCAGCCATGATCTCAGAAAGTGTATCCAGTTGGCTGAAAGGTCGGCCAGATCCAACTCCACCGTCCTCCTGCTGGGTGAAAGCGGCACCGGCAAAGAGCTGTTTGCTCACGCCATTCACCATGCCAGCCCAAGGAGGGAAAAACCTTTTATAAAGGTAAACTGTGCCGCCATTCCCGAAAATCTTTTGGAAAGTGAATTTTTCGGCTATGTCAAGGGGGCTTTTACAGGAGCCGTCAAGTCGAGAATAGGAAAATTCGAACTGGCTCACGGAGGCACTATTTTCCTTGACGAAATTGGCGATATGAGCTTGAACCTTCAAGGAAAATTTTTAAGAGTTCTGCAGGAGATGGAATTCGAAAGGGTGGGCGGTAACCAGACTATAAAGGTTGATGTCAGGGTCATAGCGGCCACCAACAGAAACCTGAGGGAGCTTATACGGCAGGGCAGCTTCAGAGAAGACCTTTATTACAGACTAAACGTGGTTGAGATCACCATACCGTCCCTGCGGTATCACAAGGAAGACCTGTCTATGTTAAGCAACAATCTGATTATAAAACTTAACAGGAAACTGGGGAAAAAAGTTAAGGGCCTGCTTAAAGACGCTGAAGAGGCCTTATGCAACTATGACTGGCCGGGAAATGTACGGGAACTGGAGAACGTAATCGAAAGGGTTATGGTTACTGCAGATGAAGAGATAATCACCAAAAAGAACCTCATGCAGCATATAAGCCAGCTTAAAAATACCCCGGACAAGGATATGGATATAATGCCCATTGACCACATGGAACAGATTCTGATAAAAAAAGCCATCATAAAGTTCGGGAACACCGTTGAAGGCAAAAGACGGGCAGCCCAGGCGCTTAATATTTCACTGGCCACCCTCTACAACAAACTGAAAAAGAATCGACCGGAAAATCAAATGGATTAGGATAATTATAAATTTTAGATTGCTTCTACTATTTAGAACATCTTTTTAAGCCAAGCAGGATCCCCTTTATTTCAAGGGGTTTTTCTTTTTTTATTTCGAAAACGTGGAAAATAGGCGCCTGGTCTTGCCTTTTATAAAATTTTGAAATATTATTACTTCAATGTTCACCCAGTTTTCAGATTCCCCTGGAGGGAAATAACGGCACATTTCTCCTGGCACAAAATTTGCTTATTTTTTGGACAACAGAGGTTGCGGGAGGTGCAAAGTATAAAAACAGTAACTGTCTTAGAAATAGTCGAAACCGTGTCCCGTTTATGTATGGAGGCAAACTATTACCTCAGGTCCGACGTTCTGAAATCCTTTCATGAAAAGCAGGAAATGGAGATCTCTCAAGCAGGCAAAGATGCCTTAAAGCAACTGATTTTAAATGCCAAAATAGCTGCTGAAGATCGGATTCCAATATGCCAGGATACAGGATTTGCGGTTATATTTCTGGAAATCGGTCAGGATGTCAGAATTACCGGAGGCAACCTATATGATGCCGTCAACGAGGGTGTAAGAAAAGGTTATATTGAGGGATATCTACGCAAATCAATTGTGGAGCATCCCCTCAGAAGGAAAAATACCAGAGACAATACACCGGCTGTTATTCACGCCAAGATTGTTGATGGCGAAAACATTAAAATTACGGTGGCTCCAAAGGGCGGGGGAAGCGAAAACATGAGCGCCCTCAGGATGTTAAAGCCTTCTGAAGGTGTTGAGGGCGTAAAAAAATTTATTATTGAAACCATAAAGCTTGCCGGACCTAACCCCTGCCCTCCCCTAATTGTTGGTGTGGGGATAGGCGGGACCTTTGAGAAGTGCGCCGCCCTGGCCAAGGAAGCCCTCCTCCGGGAATTGGGCAAACCCAGTGATATTCCTGACATAGCATCCCTGGAAATAGAACTGCTGGATGAGATAAACAGCCTGGGTATCGGCCCGCAGGGCCTTGGCGGAAGAACAACAGCCTTGGCCGTTCATGTGGAAATTTACCCCTGCCACATAGCCACCCTGCCAGTGGCAGTGAATATCAACTGTCATGCGGCGCGCCACAAAGAGGCCATTCTTTAAAATCGGGAGGTGACTGCTTCTTGCCACCAATTAAGTTAACAACCCCCTTAAATGATGAAATTATTGAGAACTTGAGAATAGGTCAGAAAGTGCTTTTAAACGGCGCCATCTACACCGGCAGAGACACTGCCCACAAAAAAATGGTGGAACTGCTGGATCAGGGCAAGCCTCTTCCCATTGATCTTAAGGGCCAGATTATTTATTATGTGGGTCCTTCCCCGGCAAAACCCGGACAAATCATAGGTTCAGCCGGACCCACAACAGCCAGCAGGATGGATGTCTATACCCCCAGGCTGCTGGCGCTGGGATTAAAGGGCATGATCGGAAAAGGGAAGAGAACACCAGAGGTTATAAAAGCCATCAAACAATACAAAGCGGTTTATTTTGCAGCCGTGGGCGGTGCTGCGGCACTGATTTCCAGGTGCATCAAAAGTTGCGACGTAATCGCCTATCCAGAACTGGGCCCCGAGGCCATACGCAAACTTTATGTGGAGGATTTTCCGGTCATAGTGATTAATGACTCACTGGGAGGAGACCTTTACGAAGAAGGGCTTAAAATATATGCCATAAAATAAAAAGGTTTTATAAAAAGGAGAGATGGATTTGAAGCTGTTTGAGTACATGGGGAAGGATCTTTTCTCCCGTTATGGGGTTGATGTGCCCCGGGGAAGGATGGTATCCACACCCGAAGAAGCCGTATCGGCAGCTAAGGAAATAGGCGGAGAAGTGGTGGTCAAATCTCAAATCCTATCCGGCAAGAGGGGCAAAGGTGGCGGTATCCTGTTTGCCTCAACCCCGAAACAGGCAGGAGAAGCCGCCTCAAAAATTCTTGGCGGCACTGTTCAGGGACTGGTGGTGGAATCGGTGCTGGTTGAAGAAAAAATAAAAATAGATAAAGAGCTTTACCTTGCCATAACCATCGACGGATCCGCCAAAAAGCCTGTGTTAATTGCTTCGGCCAGCGGAGGAATGGACATTGAGGAAGTGCCCGAAGAAAACATAGTAAAGTACCATATAGATGTTTTTCATGGCCTCCAGGCCTATGCAGCCAGGGAAATATCCCGGCGCATGGGCCTTGCGGGAGGTATTGGCAAGGAATTTAACCGGCTTTTGCTCCTTCTTTATAAAGTTTTTAAGGAAAAGGAAGCTGAACTGGTTGAGATAAACCCGCTGGTTATAAGTGGCGACAGGTTAATTGCAGCCGACGCCAAGGTAACCATCGATGACGAGGCCTTGTTCCGTCAAAAGGACGTGCCCCATGTGGAGGAAAGAACCGAGGCAGAGCAAAAAGCCCATGCCATTGGCCTTTCATACGTGCAACTGGACGGGAATATAGCTGTTATGGCCAATGGGGCCGGCATCACTATGGGAACCCTGGATATTATCCAGCATTACGGAGGGAAGGCGGCCAATTTCCTGGATGCCGGGGGCGGAACCGGAAAAGAAGGAACCGCCATGGCGCTGGAAATTCTTTTATCAAGGAAACCCAGGGTAATACTTATTAATATTTTCGGCGGAATAACCCGCTGTGACGATGTGGCCAATGCCCTGGTTCAGGTGAAAAATGAAAGGGATATACCAGTTCCCGTTATAATTCGCCTTGTGGGAACGAACGAAGAGCTGGGCGTGAAAATACTGCAAGAAAATGGTTTCGAGGCTTACAAAATGATGCACGAAGCTGCGGCCAAGGCTGTGGAGCTGGCCCGTTAAGAACCAAGGAAAGGATGTAGGTTGTATGGCGATAATAATTGATGAAAACACCAATGTTATAGTTCAGGGGGCCACTGGAAATCAGGGCAAATTCCATACCAGGCAAATGCTGGCCTACGGCACCAAAGTGGTGGGAGGAATATCCCCCGGCAAGGGAGGACAGGAACTTGACGGATTAAAGATCTATGACACCGTCTCTGCAGCCGTGGAGGACCAGAGAGTTGACGCCTCATGCCTTTTTATACCTGCCCCCTTTGCCAGGGACGCGGCATTTGAAGCCATTGAAGCCGGTGTAAAGGTGGTGGTGGTGATCACAGAACACATACCTCTTCACGACGAGATGGAAATAGTTAATTTCGCCCGGCAAAAAGGAACAACGGTAATCGGGCCAAATACCTTCGGAATTGTATCATCTGGGAAGTGCAAGGTGGGTATTCCTCCAAACCAGTTCTTCATTCCCGGGCCGGTTGGGATTGTGGCCCGAAGCGGAACCCTCACCTATGAAATAGTGGGTAATCTCACCGCCAGCGGAATTGGCCAGTCAACAGTGCTCGGGCTTGGCGGAGACCGGGTGGTGGGAATGTCCTTCGTGGACGCATTAGAAAAATTTGATAAAGATCCTTACACCAAAGCAGTGGTTCTGGTGGGTGAGATAGGCGGGAACCAGGAGGAAGAGGCATCAGAATTCATTAAGAAGATGGCCAAGCCGGTAGTTGCTTACATAGCGGGGAAGAGCGCCCCTCCCGGAAAAAGAATGGGACACGCCGGAGCAATTATTGAGAGGGGAAAAGGCACCTTTGAAGGAAAGGTAAAGGCGCTGAAGGAGGCAGGAGCTTCTATTGCCGCGCTGCCATTTGAAGTCCCGTCCCTTATAAGAGAAAGAATAGATTTAGCTTAAAAACATGGAAACGGGAGGAGGAAATTTCTTGTTTGATAAAAATGAAATCAATCTTCTAAAACAAAAAAAATCAGTCTGGCAGAAGAAACTTGACGAGCAAATTAAAAAACGCCCCGAACGGCAGCAAGAATTCATTACCGACTCGGGAATAAATATTGAAACAGCTTATACACCGTCAAATCTAAATACCGAAGGCATAGATCTTAGCCTTCCCGGCGAATATCCCTACACCAGGGGGGTTCAGCCCAACCTGTATCGGGGCCGTCATTGGACCATGAGGCAGTATGCCGGTTTCGGCACCGCCGAGGAAACCAATAAACGCTTCAGATACCTTCTGGATCAGGGACAAACCGGCCTATCTGTTGCCTTTGACCTTCCCACCCAAATAGGTTTTGATTCCGACCATCCTCTGGCCATGGGTGAAGTTGGCAAAGTAGGAGTGGCCATTGACTCGATTATTGACATGGAAACACTTTTTAACGGGATCCCCCTGGACAAGGTCAGCACTTCCATGACCATAAACTCTCCTGCCGCTATACTTCTGGCAATGTACATTGCGGTGGCTGAAAAACAGGGAGTGACTCCGGATAAACTTAACGGAACCATTCAGAATGATATTCTCAAAGAATATATAGCCCGGGGTACCTATATTTTCCCCCCTACACAGTCCATGAGACTAATCACTGATATTTTCGATTACTGTGCAAAGAATATTGCCAACTGGAACACCATCAGCATCAGCGGATATCACATAAGGGAAGCAGGGTCCACAGCGGTTCAGGAGATTGCCTTCACTCTGGCGGACGGTATCGCTTATGTCCAGGCCGCCCTGGACTCCGGGTTAAACGTCGATGACTTCGCCCCCAGACTATCTTTTTTCTTTAATGCCCACCTTAATTTTCTTGAGGAGATTGCCAAGTTTAGGGCCGCCCGCAGGCTCTGGGCTAAAATCATGAAAGAAAGATTTGGAGCCAAAAGCCCCAAGTCAATGATGCTTCGTTTCCATACCCAGACGGCGGGCTGCACACTTACCGCCCAGCAGCCTGACGTTAATATAATAAGGGTTGCCTTCCAGGCCCTCAGCGCCGTCCTTGGGGGAACTCAGTCACTGCACACAAATTCCAGGGATGAGGCCCTTGCCCTTCCCAATGAGGACTCAGTGCTTATCGCCCTGCGCACACAACAGGTAATAGGGTATGAGATAGGGGTAGCCGATACTGTTGACCCGCTGGGCGGATCATATATGATTGAAAACCTGACCGATGAAATTGAGAAAAAGGCGATGGAGTACATTGAAAAGATTGATTCCATGGGCGGGGCCCCTGAGGCCATAGAGTATATGCAAAAAGAAATACAGCAAAGCGCCTATCGTTACCAGACCGACATTGAGAAACATAAAAAAGTTGTTATAGGCCTTAATAAATTTATTATGGAATCGGAAAGGCCAAAGGGACTGCTTAAAGTCGATCCTGCCGTGGGAGAGCGCCAGGTGGAAAAATTGGCCAAACTCAAATCCCAGCGCGATAACGACAAGGTCGGACAATTGCTAAACCAGCTGGGCAGGGTGGCTCTGGGCAATGACAACCTGATGCCGTATTTTATAGAGGCCGTTAAAAACTACGCCACCCTGGGAGAGATATGCGGCGTGCTCCGTGAGGTCTATGGTGAATACAAGCAGCAAATAGTTTTTTAGAGAGGAGGGTTATGAATATGAACAATAAACCAATCCGGGTGCTGGTAGCAAAGCCCGGCCTGGACGGACATGACAGAGGAGCCAAAGTTATTGCCCAGGCATTAAGAGATGCCGGCATGGAGGTTATTTATACCGGCCTGAGGCAAACTCCCGAACAGATAGTTCAAGCCGCCCTTCAAGAGGATGTCAATGTGGTTGCCCTCAGCAGCCTTTCAGGCGCCCACCTGCACCTTTTCCCGCCTGTGGTAAAAGGTTTAAAAAACAACAATGCCGGGGATATTTGGGTACTGGGGGGAGGAGTAATTCCCGACGAGGATATTCCTCTGCTGAAAAAGGCAGGCATTGTTGAAGTATTCGGACCCGGAACCAATACCAAATCAGTTGTGGATTATATCAAGGGCAAATTGAACGGCTGAAAACAAAAAGGGGGAGGTGCGGTTAACAAGTGATAAAGAAAATAGACCATATAGGTATAGCGGTAAAGGATATTACCGAAGCCATCAAGCTATATGAAGATTTACTGGGTCTGAAAGTGACCGACACCGAGGTGGTGGAGGATCAGAAGGTAAAGGTTGCCTTTTTACCCTCAGGGGACAGCGAGGTTGAACTGCTGCAGTCCACTACACCGGACGGGCCAATTGCCAGATATATTGAAAAAAATGGAGAGGGAATACAGCATATAGCCTTCAGGGTAGATAACCTTGAGGAAAAGCTTGAGGAGTTAAAAGAGAAAGGTGTCCGGCTTATAGACGATAAACCTCGCCGTGGAGCCGGGGGCGCCATGATTGCATTCCTACATCCGAAATCAACTTTCGGAACTTTGATAGAACTCTGTGAAAGAGAATAGCAGGGAGGTACCAGATGGGTATACAGGATAAGATCGATCAGTTAAACAGATTAAAAGAACAGGTATTAGCCGGGGGCGGACGGAAAAGGATCGAAAAGCAGCACGAGTCAGGTAAAAAAACCGCCCGGGAAAGAATTGACATGCTTTTTGACCCCGGGACATTCGTGGAACTGGTTACCTTCGCCGGTGAAGAGAATATCGATAATCTTAAAAACCCCGGTGAAGGAGTGGTTGTAGGGTACGGCGATATTGACGGACGCAAGGTCTGCGTATACTCCCAGGACTTCACAGTGTCCGGGGGATCTCTGGGAAAGATTCATGCTGCAAAAATATGCAAGATAATGGATTATGCCATGAAGGTCGGTGCCCCGGTAATTGGCCTTAATGATTCCGGAGGAGCCAGAATACAGGAAGGGGTCGATGCCCTTAACGGTTACGGGGAAATTTTCTACAGAAACACCCGGGCTTCGGGAGTAATACCCCAGATCTCTGTAATTATGGGTCCCTGCGCCGGTGGAGCCGTGTATTCTCCGGCCTTAACCGACTTTATCATAATGGTTAAAAAAACCGGCCAGATGTTTATCACAGGCCCCCAGGTTATAAAAGCAGTCACCGGTGAAGAGGTAAGCATGGAGGTGCTGGGGGGCGCCGTAACCCACAACCAGACCAGCGGGGTTGCCCACTTTGCGGCTGAAGACGAAGAGGAATGCATAAAACTGATACGCCAGCTGCTAAGCTTCCTGCCTTCAAACAATTATGACACTCCTCCCGAGGCGGAAATCATGGAACCGGGAAACCGGGAGGAACTGATCAATGTAATACCCGAAAGCCCACACCTTCCTTATGACGTAAAGAAAATTATAAACCTGGTGGTTGACGGCGGTGAGTTTCTGGAGGTGCAGCCCTATTTTGCCAGAAACGCCGTAGTTGGTTTCGCCAGGGTAAAGGGCCGTCCCGTGGGTATAATCGCCAACCAGCCGGACTATCTGGCCGGGTGCCTTGACATAAATGCCTCTGATAAAATAAGCAGATTTGTGAGATTCTGTGATTGCTTTAACATTCCAATAATAACCTTCATGGATGTACCTGGCTTCTTACCCGGTACATCCCAGGAATACGGCGGCATTATCAGACACGGCGCAAAAATGCTTTACGCATACTCCGAGGCCACAGTTCCCAAAATAACCATAATTCTAAGAAAAGCATACGGAGGGGCCTACCTGGCCATGTGCAGCAGCAGTCTCAGGGCCGACAACGTTATTGCCTGGCCCACAGCCGAAATAGCCGTCATGGGTCCCGAAGGCGCTGTCAATATCATCTATAAAAATGAAATTACCAGTGCAGAAAACCCGGTTGAAATGCGCACAAAGCTTACAGCCGAATACAGGGAAAAATTTGCCAATCCCTATATAGCCTGTGCCAGGGGCTATGTGGATGATGTGATTGACCCCAGGGACACCAGGAAAAAAATAATTGAAACACTGGAAATGCTATTAACCAAAGAAGAACACAGGCCGGATAAAAAACATGGCAATATTCCCCTTTAATGGTAATATAACAGAATCAGGAGGTTCCCTTGGAATGAAAAGAAAGAAAATCACCATAGTAGGATCTGGAAATGTCGGAGCAACCTGTGCCCATTGGGCTGCCTCCAAAGAACTGGGTGACATAATACTTATCGATGTGGTGGAGGGAGTTCCCCAGGGTAAAGCTCTGGATTTGATGGAAGCAGCTCCCATTGAAGGATTTGACTGCAATATCGTAGGCACCAACAACTACGAGGACACAGCAGATTCCGATTTGGTGGTGATCACGGCCGGTATAGCCCGGAAGCCAGGGATGAGCCGGGACGATCTCCTTTCCACCAACGCCAGAATAGTGGCTTCCTGCGCAGAACAGGCAGCCAGGTATTCACCCAACGCATACATAATCGTTGTCACCAATCCACTTGATATAATGGCCCACGTGGCTCTCAAGGCCTCCGGCCTTCCTCCCCGGAAGGTTATAGGAATGGCCGGGGTGCTGGACTCAGCCAGATTCCGCACCTTTATAGCACTGGAGCTGGGAATATCCTTTGAAGATGTCAGCGCCTTCGTTCTGGGCGGACACGGTGACGACATGGTTCCTCTGGTGAGATACAGCTATGCAGGGGGTATCCCCATTGAAAAGCTGATTCCGGCTGAAAGAATAGCCTCCATTGTAGAGCGCACAAGAAAAGGCGGGGCTGAAATTGTAAACTATCTGAAAACCGGAAGCGCATTCTACGCTCCGGGAGCATCGGTTATCCAGATGGCAGAGTCCCTTCTGAAAGACAAGAAGAGAATACTGCCCATTGCAGCCTACTTACAGGGAGAATATGGTGAAAGAGATATGTATTTCGGAGTCCCTGCCATTGTAGGGGGCGGGGGAGTGGAAAAAATTCTGGAGGTCGACCTCACCGATGAGGAAAAAGTCCAGATAGCAAAGTCCGTTGAATCAGTCCGCAGTCTCTTGAAAGTAGTTAACCTGTAAAGAAACCCTGACATAATAAAATAACCGCCTTGTGGGCGGTGCCGTCTTGCAGACGGCGGAATCCAGGAGCCAGAAGCCAGAATCCAGAAAAAGCAAGCATGACCCTCAAGCGACATGCAGTGAGGGGGAGGGGTTTTAGTCCAGGCGGATGTTCCGGAGGCTGTTATCTGGCTTTTGGCGACAGAGCCGTACGGACTGCCGAACCGGCTGCAGGACGCAGCCGGTAGCCGGAATCGACGCATGGANGCGGCGTTGGAGGCGGTCGGCAGTCCGTTAGGCGACGAGCATAGAGCCAGTTCAGCCGGAGGATAAGTAGATCGGACTCAAACCCCTCCACCGGCCACAGAGTGACCCCGGAGCGACCCCGGAAAAACTCTGGGCTTGCATAAAAATGCTTTGGCGATTTAGCGCTTTAATACCTTAATGTGGCATATACTTTCCTTAACGGTAAAAAAACTCTTCTGTCAGCGAAGAGATGGTTAAAGACGACAAATTATATTTCTTTAGACAAAAGGAACTGAACCATCTAATTTTTGATATTCTCGTACTGCTTCAGGATCCATTCTAACATCAAATCTTTGCTCCATTCTTTATCCCTGCGGCTATTACGGTGGTATAATTGGACTGGATATATTTTCATCTTCTCGGAAAGATAAAGGGTAGTTGCCCATGCCGCCAGCGGCACCACAGAGGATGAAAACCTGATCTGGGCACAGAGAGGTTCATATGAATTGGCTTGCGTTATAGGGCTTTTTTATAATTTGAACTTCAACCATCCTATCTGATACTTTGTATTCTTTTTAATCTCTGTGTTCTCTGCGGCAAAAAAAGCTTACAGCTATTTTCATGGTAATAATTTAACTGCGGGGTGCAACGTAAGATGGCTGTCATTCACCGAATCCGCCTTGGTACCTGCAATACATATCTAATACAGGGGAATAACGGATACGTCCTTGTGGACGCCGGCAATTCAAACAAAGTAACGGTGTTTTTTTCCAATCTGAGAAAGCACAATATATCCCCTGACAGCATAAAGCTTATTGTTATTACGCACGTACACTTTGACCATGTAGGCAGCCTTAGTGCAATAAAAAATATTTGCAAATGCCCTGTGGCAATTCATCAAAGGGAGGCTCAGTTACTCCGGGAGGGTAAAGTCGTCATACCTCCCGGCACTAACCTTTGGGGAAAAACCGTTTCATATATAGGAGAAAGAATTGCCGGAATTGGCTTTATTAAATTCAATGCCGTAGAGCCTGACATTGTAATTTCCCGGGAAATGTTCCTTGAGGAATTTGGGGTCAATGGTTCTATTATTCCAACCCCGGGACACACTTACGGGTCCATGTCTGTGGTTCTCCCAACCGGTGAAGCTTTTGTCGGTGATTTGGCTGTTAACTTTATTGGCTCTGTTTTTCCTCCATTTGCAGAAAACGGCCGGGAGGTAACGATAAGCTGGAGAAAGCTTGTCAGCCTCGGTGCAAATACCATATTCCCAGGCCATGGTCACCCTTTTAACGTCAATCTGCTTAAAGAAAAAACAAGGGTACCGCATGAGATAATTATTCCCGGGAGACAATTGTCATAACGGGGTTTTATAAATCATGATAAAATACGTTATACGAAAGAGAGAGATACTAAGGAGAAGGTTCATTGGCCACTAAGGAAAAACAAGAAAAGCAGGATTGTTATAAATGCAGCCATTTTTATGTGACATGGGAAAAAAACTTACCAAATGGCTGCAGGCTTTACGGAATAAAAACCAAATATTTTCCTTCAAAAATAGTCTTATCTTCTACGGGCACCGGTTGTTTGGGATTCGCGGAAAAAACCCGGAAAAGTTGAGAAAGCCCGGGGCTGTAACGAAAAAGAGCTTTCAACCGGTGATTAAAAACGAAAAGAAAATGTAACATTGTCGTGATTCTTTCGTTAAAATTAGGTGATATCCTTACCTTAAGGAAAAAATGAAGGGGGGAGATGTCAATGATGTATGGTTACGGGATGGGCCTGTGGGGCATGGTAATGATGCTGATTCCCATGGCAATTATAGGGTTCATCGTATACTGGGCAGTTTATGCCGGAGTGAAAAATGGAATGAAGGAAAAAAAACCGAATCAATAATTACAACAGCCCGCTCAGAAAAAACGATCGAGGAAAACAGACAATGAATAAAAGCTGATAATTACCGATATTAAGGGGTCGGCATCAATGGGGTGCCGACCTTATTCATGGGAAAATTTTGATTGGCCAAGAGCTGCAAACATCCCTTTTTGTGTATATTTGCTGTATAATCATGTTAATGGTGAAAAAATGTGTTCCTTTTAGTGTTATTGTCGTAAATCGCCGCCATTTTATTTAAATCCAAAATACATAGTTAAGGGAGGTAGATATACTATGATAGAAACAAAAGAAATTATCACCCTTAAGCGGGAGGTATGGCTGAATACCCCCCCCCAACCGTCCTTGCCTGCCGCCATTACCGGAGTTGAGGAAAACCTTTTCTGGACCAGCCTGCCCCGGGACGGCAGACAGGTTCTGGTATTGCTGGAAAACCAGGAAGTAACGGTGGGAGTATCGCTAAAGAACGGATTTTACATGGCCGGCACCAGGGTGGCGGCCATAGGCAGAGATAACAAAAAATTCTACGGACTGGCCATCCCGGACCAATTTAAAATCTCCCAGGAGAGGCAGTCTACAAGGGTTGATTACCCCACCAATGTTTTATTTAAAGCAGGGGATCTGGTGGCCCAGTCCGCCCTGGTAAATTTTTCAGCGGGAGGCGTTCTGGTCTACCTTGTTCCGGAGCTGGAAAAAATCGTAAAGTCCAACCGGAGCATTATTTTACATTTGAATATAGACAGCCTTCCCTTTCAGGTGGAGGTGCGCATGGCCTGGAAAAAAATATATGACAACATTCCCTTTGCCGGTTTCGAGTATGTAAACATCACCCCCCTCATACAGGAAAATCTTCTCATGCTGTCCAGGGAACTGACCAAAAACAAGTTGTAATAAGCAGGCCGCCCTCACCGGTACGGGAGGGCGGCCTGCTTTTGCTGTAAGGGCTACTTTTTAAGCCACGGCATCATGGCCCTTAATTCGGTTCCCACTTTTTCTATAAGGTGTTCCCTGTCCTTTTTCACCAGCGCGGTGAAATGAGGGCGGTTCACCTGGTTTTCCAGCATCCACTCTTTGGCAAAGGAGCCATTCTGCACTTCTTCCAGTATTTTTTTCATCTCGGCCTTGGTGTTTTCGGTAACAATCCTGGGGCCCCTGGTAACATCTCCGAATTCGGCGGTATCACTGACCGAGTGCCGCATATTGGCAATTCCTCCCTCATAAATGAGGTCCACGATCAGCTTCACCTCGTGGAGGCATTCAAAATAGGCGATCTCAGGCTGATAGCCGGCTTCCACAAGGGTTTCAAAACCGGCTTTGATAAGGGCGGTAAGACCCCCGCACAGTACCACCTGCTCGCCGAAAAGGTCGGTTTCGGTCTCTTCCCTGAAGGTTGTCTCAATTACCCCGGCCCGGGTGCAGCCAATACCCCTGGCATAGGCCAGGCCCAGTTTATAAGCATTTCCGGTGGCATCCTGATAAACCGCCAGCAAGCCGGGGACACCCTTCCCTTCCGCATACATGCGCCGCACCAGGTGTCCGGGACTCTTGGGGGCCACCATAAAGACATCAACATCGTCCGGGGGAATTATCTGTTGGTAAACGATATTAAAGCCGTGGGAGAATACCAGGGCATTGCCGGCCTTGAGGCAGGGAGCTATTTCATCCCGGTAAACCGATCCCTGCTTCTCGTCAGGCAGAAGTATCTGAATAAGATCTGCTGCCGCTGCAGCCTCGGAAACTGACATCACCCGGAGGCCGTTTGCTTCGGCAACAGACCAGTTTTTACTCCCCTTGCGAAGTCCCACCACCACATCCAGGCCGCTTTCCTTCAGATTCTGGGCCTGTGCGTGACCCTGGCTGCCATACCCCATTACGGCAATCTTTTTACCCTTCAGGATGCTCAGATCGGCATCGCTATCATAATACATCTTGGGCACTTTCTTATCCTCCTCGATTTTTACTCTTAATAAAGACAGGTCTTATGTCTTTATACCATATATTCTCTCCGGTGCCTACGTTTCCTCCCAAAAAACAAGGTAAAATCAACCCCGGGGGAAAGTATTGTTGACAGGGTTCCGGGCCGGGCCGTATTATTATAATTGAAAGGATTAATCAGATGCTGCATAATCCGCTGGAAGCATTAAAAAAATATTTTGGCTACTCTTCCTTCAAGCTAGGGCAGGAGAGACTTATAGAAAGTATCCTGGGTTCAAGGGATACTGTCGGGATCATGCCTACCGGAGGGGGAAAATCCCTTTGCTATCAAGTGCCCGCTCTCCTGCTGCCCGGGGTGACACTGGTTATTTCACCCCTTATTTCTCTTATGAAAGATCAGGTGGATTCTCTTAACGAGATAGGCATACCTTCTATTTACATCAATAGCTCCCTGGAATGGAACCAGCTTGAACATAATCTTTACCTTGCCTCCCGGGGACGATTCAAACTTATCTATATTGCTCCCGAAAGACTTGAGTCAGAGAGATTCCTCGGTATTTTAAAGGATTTGCCCGTCTCACTACTGGCTATCGACGAAGCGCACTGTGTTTCCCAGTGGGGACATGATTTCCGTCCCAGCTATCTTTCACTGGCCTCCCTGGCCAACCATCTGCAATCACGTCCTGTGATTGCCGCATTCACCGCCACTGCCACCGAGCAGGTAAAGGAAGACATTATCCGCCTCTTAAACTTATACAACCCAAATGTTTATGTTACTGGTTTTAACCGTGACAACCTGTTTTTATCGGTGGTAAGAGGATCGGATAAAATGAACTTTATCATAGAATACTTAAGTTCCCGCAAAAACCAGTCTGGAATTATATATGCCGCCACCCGCAAGCAGGTTGACAGTATTTATGACGTTCTTTGCCGGAAAGGTTTTAAAGCCGGCAAGTATCATGCAGGCCTCAGTGACAACGAAAGGAGCCGGACCCAGGACGCCTTTTCATACGACAATATTCGCGTTATGGCGGCCACCAACGCTTTCGGGATGGGCATAGACAAATCAAACGTCCGTTTCGTTATACATTTCAACATGCCCAAAAACATCGAGTCCTATTACCAGGAAGCCGGGCGCGCCGGGCGGGATAGCGACCCTGCGGAATGTATTTTATTGTATGGTGCCCAGGACATTCACATTCAAAAGTTTTTAATAGAGCAAAGCATTTTATCCTCTGAAAGAAAAACGGCTGAATACAACAGACTGCAAAACATGGCGGATTATTGCCATACATCCGTGTGCCTCAGGAAGTACATCCTTCAATACTTCGGTGAAAAGGATTCCCCTGAAACCTGCGATAATTGCGGGAACTGCAGGGATGAAGGACAAATGTCAGACATAACGCCTGAAGTACAGAAAATACTATCCTGCGTTAAGCGCATGGGGGAACAGTACGGGGTAAATCTTGTGGCCAGTGTTTTGAAGGGTTCCAACAATAAAAAAATACGCCTGCTGGGCTTTGATAAGTTGTCCACCTACGGGATAATGAAGGAGTATTCCATTAATGAATTGACAAACTTGATTAACCTGCTTGCCGCAGAACAGTATTTATATATAACCGAAGGCATGTATCCTGTTCTCCGCCTGGGGGACAGAGCTGTTCCCGTGCTTACCGGCCGTGAAAAAGTGCTGCGGAAAGTCATAAAAAAAGCCCCGGTGGCCGAAACTTCGGACACAGCTCTCTTTGAATTACTGCGCAGCCTCAGAAAACAGATTTCAGAAAAGCAGAATGTGCCGCCCTATGTAATTTTCCATGACAGCACATTACAGGAAATGAGCAAAATATACCCTGTTGACCGGCTGTCCATGCTGACCATAAACGGTGTTGGGGAAAACAAGTTTGAAAAATACGGCAGCCAGTTTATTGAAGTTATCAGCAAGTATGCCACCCAGCGGGGGATTGTTCCCACATCGGCAAAAACTGCCGCCGTACCCCCATCAGAGGGTGTGGCAAGTCATTTGGCAACCTATGAAATGTTTATGGAGGGAAAAACACTTAAGGAAATTGCCCTGCAAAGAGAATTGACCCTGCAGACGGTGCAAAACCATATGGTCCGGTGTTGGCAGGAAGGCCGTGAGGTTGATTGGGATATGTTTATCTCCTCCCGGCACGAAGAGCTTATCCTCAATACCGTCAAGCGGCTGGGAGCGCAAAAACTTAGTCCTATTAAGGAAGCACTGCCAGAGGAAATAGACTATTTCACAATTAAGGCCGTTATTTGTAAAATGAAAGGGGACACACCTCTCTAGGAGAGTGTTGCAAAACTATATTAAGAGGTCAACAAAGTACTTATTCGACTACAACCGGAGGCTGTTCAAAAAGCTCCAGATGCAAGGCGCGGCAA
>JGI25322J35698_1000368_pt1 | contig 50121 bp, 45 predicted proteins | sample AutmiccBRH37_all_FD_35698 | JGI IMG/M metagenome (IMG submission 35698) | reverse complement strand
GGTATTGGCGTATGTCCCGCAACCTAAATAATGCCCTTGGCACCTCCTACTGGAAGGCGCAAGGGCTCAAAAGTTTACTTGCTCGTTATCTGGAACTGCGTCAACCTTTGGGAACCGCCTAGTGCGGACCCGCATGCTAGGTGGTGTGAGAGGTCGGGGGCTTGCCGCCCCCTCCTACTCGATTTATAAGGTATTAGAAACATACTTAAATTAAATAACAGGCAGGTTATAAATAAAGTATGAAAGAAGGTTATGCAAATAAGGTTAAATTTTTTTTTAGTATAAAAGGCTGATAATTTATTTGCCTTGCTCTATTCCTACCATTGAAGGATGTTATATAAATGTAAAAATGTTAAAATAGTACAATAATAAACCTATTTATAAAATAATTTTATATGTAGGAAATCGGGCGTCGAAGTGGCATAGTATGCCACTTCTTTTTTGTTGGCCTCAGCATGTCTGGCGAGACGATGAACTCACTGGACATTATACTGCTGGTCATGCTTGGGGGGCGGTTTGTTTTTACGCTGCTGAATGTTACTTCTCATAAAGGATATGCAAGCACAAACATCTTTTTAATAACCATCTGGGGAAGAGAAAAGATTTGCCCTGCTGCTGTCACGGTGAACCCGATTTGCCTGGGATACGCACCTCGTAAAAGCAGGAACAATACCTAGCAGGGGTTGACAAAATTGTTGTTGATTACAGGACGGCTGGCTGAGCAGTGCATTGTATGGACTTGCACCAAGTTAGCAAATCATACTGGGGAATGATTTTCCGGAAAAAACCATATCCCCAGGATAATATTCTAAGACTTTATTCATACTTCGTGCTGATGATAAATAAGGGGTTACTGTATAAAATTGTAACTATCACATAGAAGCTGGGGGGTCGGCAACTGTGGGCATCAACGGCAGAAAAGATAACATGGATTATTTAAGTATAGACCTGGCTTCTTTACTTGCAGCCCTGAAGAGGCATTATCTAAAAATTATACTGGTTACGCTTATGACGGTTGCAGCAAGTGGGTTGGTGAGCTTTTATTACCTGCTGCCGGTTTATGAAGCCAGGGTCATGATTATGGTAAACCAGGCACCCGGTGACATTGAAAACGCCACGGCTACCATAAATACATACGTGGGGCAGGTAAAAAGTGATGTGCTGATGCAGCGGGTTATTAATAAGCTTAACCTGAAAAGACAGGATATTGCCGTAACACAGCCGTTTTCTTATGATGTCCGAAGCGAGCAAACGGTAACTCCCCGGTCTTTGTCCAAGCAGGTTAATGCGGGGGCGGTTAAGGACTCAAACTTAATTGAAATTACGGTTAAAAATAATAATGCGCGCATGGCAGCGTTAATTACCAATACTTTAAGTCAGGAATTTATGCTGCTGATGATGGAAAACAACCGGCAAATGGTGGAACAGACCATACAATCACTGCGCAACCATATTTTATCCGTGCAGCAACAGATGACCAGCGCCACCGACCCGGCTGAAAAACAATTGTATGTGGATACCCTGGCCTTGCTGAACGATAGAATAAAGATAGCTAACTCAATTGACATGGGCAACATTGGAATGGTAATTACGTCCCCAGCAATGGATCCGATAACCCCTATCAGTCCCAACAAAATTTTAAATATGATCTTAGCTTTAATGCTGGGATTGATGGTTTCGGTGATTTATGTGTTTATTAAAGAATCACTAAACAACACATTTAAAACACCGGAAGATGTGGCTGAGCATTTAAACTTACCGGTGCTTGGAAGCATACTGCACGCGGGTCGGCATGGCCAGTAGATAACCAATGGGGGTTAAAATATGCGCAATTCCAAAAACCTTAGCAAAATGTTATTTGCACAAAACAATCCCATGGCGCCCGTTTCCGAAACTTTCAGGACGCTGCGCACGAATATTTACTTTTCCATAGAAGCTCGGTCAAAAGGGACGATACTAATAACTAGTGCTCTTTCTGGTGAAGGCAAATCTACGGTTGCTGCAAACCTGGGTGTGGTTATGGCCCAGGCCGGAAAAAGAGTGGTTATTATTGATTGCGATCTGCGTAACCCGGTAATGCATAAATATTTCAATATTATTAACAACCAGGGATTAAGTAATTTACTTAGTCATGATTTAGTGCTAGGAGACACCATACACACCACCGGTACAGAAGGGCCATCTTTAATAACTAGCGGCCCCATTCCTCCCAATCCATCCGAGTTGCTGGCATCGCAAAAGATGATGGATTTATTGCAGCATCTATCGGCTCATTTTGATACTGTACTAATTGATACGCCGCCTGTTATTGCCGTTACCGATGCCGTGGTGTTAGCCACCAGGGTGGACGGCGTTTTACTGGTGTTAAAGTCCGAATCAACGGCACTGGACAAGGCTAAAAGAGCTAAGCAGCAATTGGAGATGGCCAACGCCAAAATCATCGGTGTAGTACTAAATGATGTAAAGATTAAAAGAAGCGATTGCAACTACTATTACTATAACCGGGATTATAAACAAGCCCAACGTGAAGCCGATGTATTGTTGAAACAAGCCGCTGCTACGAAGGATGACAATAGTTAATTGTTTTTAAGAACAACAGACAGGCTAATATTTGGTTTGAAGCTTCTGGAAGGAATGAGCGTTTATGAGGGTAACAGTTATCGGCTGTGGGTATGTGGGGTTAACTACATCGGTAACCCTTGCCTATATCGGACATCAGGTTCATTGCATAGACCAGGATGAGAATCGTATAAGGGCGCTGCAGAAAGGAATTGTGCCAGTACATGAAAAAGGTGTTTCGGAACTCCTGGGTGAGGTAAAAGACCATCTTACCTTTGGTGACTGGGATTCTTTTGACCAATCTGTAGATGCTTTAATCATAGCTGTCGGCACTCCGGGTAAAAAGAACGGTGATGCTGACCTAATATATGTGGAATCGGTGGCCCAAGAACTGGGATCCCGTTTAACCGGTGACAAATTACCCGTTATAGTTAACAAATCAACCGTACCCATCGGTTCTGCTCGGAGAGTAGAGTCAGTAGTTAGATATTGTCGTAAGAATACTGGCTCAAACGCTCCAGTCATGGTTGTTTCTTGTCCCGAATTTTTGCGCGAAGGGGCAGCGCTGCATGACTCATTTTATCCTGACCGGATTGTGGTCGGTTCCCAACACGATTATGCAGTAAATATTCTCAGGCAGGTTTATGCTCCCATCCTGGAACAAACTTTTAATGAGCCGGGTTTTTTTCCCAGGCCGGATGGTTATACGCTCCCGGCTTTTATAACCACTACTCCCACCAGCGCCGAGCTGATTAAGTACGCGGCAAATACCTTTCTAGCTATAAAAATATCTTACATTAATGAAATAGCAGGGTTGGCGGAAAGGGTAGGCGCCGATATCAGGGAAGTGGCACGGGGTATCGGCCTGGACAAGCGAATCGGCCTTCCATATCTAAATGCCGGTGTCGGTTGGGGAGGCAGTTGTTTTGGTAAAGATATCAGTGCATTGATACATATTGGAGATCAGTATGATTTCGAAATGCTCCTGAGTAGCGCAGCAATAAATGTTAACAGGCGGCAACGCGATGAGATCATTAAAAAGCTACAATCGGCACTAAAAGTAATTCGAGGAAGTACCATCGGGCTTTTGGGCCTCTCGTTCAAACCTGGTACAGATGACTTGCGAGACGCCCCTTCTCTTACCATAGCCAACCGGTTAATTGAACTTGGTGCTCATGTTAAGGCCTACGACCCGGTAGCGGCCTACCGTATTCAAAATAATGAATACGGATCCAACATTGAGTGTGCCAGCGACCCGGAAATGCTGGCCTCCGGAGCGGATGCCCTGGTTTTGGTAACGGAATGGAGCGAATTTATGCAACTGCCGTACGAGCAACTGGGAAAGTTAATGAGACAAAAGGTCATTATAGACGGGCGTAATGTACTTGACAGTGGGGCACTAAAAGACGCTGGGTTTGTCTACCTTGGGGTAGGTATATGTTGAAAAGGCCGTAATTAGGTAAAAATTTGGTCCTAACTGAAACACTATGAACAATAGAATGGAGGCAGCCGAAATGATTGCTAATGCATTAATTTATACAAAAAAAGCCTCCACTGGATTTAGAAATATAAACTTCTCACCACCCGATATCACCGATGCTGAGATAGATGAAGTAGTAAAGGCGATGAGAACCGGCTGGATTACGACCGGTCCAAAGACAAAACTATTCGAACAAAAGATAGCTGAATACCTGGGAGTTTCAAAAGCCGTTTGTCTTAACTCAGCCACGGCTGCTATGGAACTAACGCTGCGCATATTAGGTATCGGTATCGGTGATGAAGTAATTACAACTCCTTATACATATAGCGCATCAGCTTCTATCATTGACCATGTAGGGGCTAAGATTGTGTTTGTTGATGTGGCCCCAAATTCTTTTGAAATGGATTATGCCAAGCTGGCCGATGCGATTACCGATAAAACGAAAATCATCATTCCTGTGGATATAGGCGGGAAGATGTGCGATTACGATAGCATTTTCGCTGCCATCGACAGTAAGAAGAGTCTGTTTAAGGCGGACAATGAGATACAGGCGCTTTATAACCGTATTATCGTGATGGCCGATTCTGCCCATGGTTTTGGTGCCCAAAGGCGTGGAGTTAAGAGTGGTTTAGCCGCCGACTTCACCTGCTTCTCTTTCCATGCTGTTAAAAATCTTACCACCGCTGAAGGGGGCGCTGTTGTTTGGCGTGACAGACCATGTTTGGTTAAAGGACAACTTTACGGGCATCAAAGTGGGTTTAATGATTATCTGTACAACCAATTTATGCTCTACTCCCTCCACGGGCAGTCCAATGATGCATTGGCAAAAACCCGAAAGGGCGCATGGGAGTATGACATTGTATACCCCGGGTTTAAATGTAACATGACCGATATATTGGCTGGGTTTGGCTTGATACAACTAATGAGATATGACGGGTTAAGAAGGCGCAGACAAGACATTATTGAGATGTATGACAGGGCATTGCTGCCATTGGGAATACAGATTTTGCAGCATTATAAAGATGGTAATAACTCTAGTGGGCATCTTTATCTAGCAAGAATACCGGGATGCAGTGAGGATAAAAGAAACGCTATTATTATTAAGATGGCCGAAGCCGGAGTGGCTTGCAATGTTCACTATAAGCCGCTACCGATGTTCACTGCCTACAAGAACATGGGATTTGACATAAGTGATTACCCTAATGCACTGGCACAATATCAAAATGAGATAACTTTACCGCTTCATACTTTACTTAGTGATGAGGATGTGGAGTATGTGATTGAGGTGTTTGAAGAGTCTTTGAGAAAATTATGAGAACTCTATTGTGTTATTTCAGGAAGGGCAAATAAGTGATATTAAGAAAATGGAACGATTTACCCGACAACATGAAAAAAGAAAGCGTCCGGAAATATTATGACCTTTTACATAAGAAACGGTTCAGCCTGTTCATTAAACGGTTATTCGATATAATGTTTGGAATCATTACATTAATAATTCTTTCACCGGTGTTCTTGGTGATATGTATCGCCATAAAGATGGATTCCGAAGGTTCAGTCTTGTTTCGTCAAGTGAGGGTCACACAATATGGGAAGACGTTCAAGATATTCAAGTTTCGGACCATGGTGGTAAATGCAGAGAATCTCGGCGCTCAAGTCACCATGAGCAATGACAGCAGGGTCACGAAGGTGGGGAGGTTCTTAAGACGAACCCGCCTAGACGAAATCCCGCAGAACATCAATATTATAAAAGGGGACATGAGTTTTGTGGGTACACGACCTGAGGTAGTCAAATACGTTGAGAAATATACGGATGAGATGATGGCTACGTTGCTCTTGCCGGCAGGAGTTACTTCGGAAACGAGCATTGAATACAAAGATGAAGAAGAACGCCTGGCAAAGGCCCCAGATGTGGATAAAACCTACATCGAAGTCGTGTTGCCAGAGAAGATGAGATATAACTTGAGGGGTATTTTGGAATTTAGCATCTTGGGTGATATAAAGACGATGGTCAGGACAGTAAAGGCGGTTGTTAGGAAGGGTAAGTGTACAGATGTTGCGCTTGATGAAGATCGTGAAGTAGAAGTGGTAATTGAAAAAGAATTCATTACTATGTAATAAATAGAATACATAAATTGTGTTGGAGTGCAAAACCAAATGATAGTATCTTTTATTATTGTGGCCTATAACGCAGAAAAAACAGTTGATTACATCTTAAATAACTTAACAGAGCAAGATTACGAGCATAAGAAAATTGAGATCCTTCTGGTAGATAGCGCATCGAGTGATTCCACTAAGAAACAGATGGTTAGCTTTTGTGAAAATTTCCAATCTGAATTCAAAAGGATTTGTGTGTTGGATAATCCTAAAAGGACACTGCCTTGCGGATGGAATGTGGCTTTGAAAGAAGTAAAAGGTGATGTAATACTACGAGTTGATGTGCACACTACCATCCCCGACGATTTCATTAGCATGAATGTAAATTGTCTTAAGGGAGATGAAAATATATGTGGAGGGAGAGTAACTAGCACTATTACCAATAATAGCATTTGGCAAAGAACTATCCTATTAGCGGAAAATTCAATGTATGGCGGTGGAGTTGCTAAGTTCAGGCGAAGTAATACATGCGAATATGTAAATACTTTAGCGTTTGCCGCTTATAGAAGATGTGTCTTTGAAACAGTGGGAGGCTATGATGAAAGGTTAGCTCGTACCGAGGATAATGAAATACATTATAGAATGAAGCAGGCTGGATACAAGTTTTTATATTACCCCAGGATAAATTCTTTTAGAATGGCAAGATGCACGCTTTTTAAGCTAATGAAACAGAAATATTTCAACGGATACTGGATAGGCTTGACAATGGGTGTATCACCGAGATGTTTCTCTCTCTATCATTTTGTACCGTTTGCATTTGTGTTGGGGATTATCTTTACTAGTATATTAGCAGCATTCGCCTTGGCAAAGTTAGCCCTATTACTGTGGAGTTTTTACTGGGCAATAGCGATTCTGATGGCGGTGTTATCGGTTGATAAGGGGAGCTTTAATTCAAACTTGTTTGCGTTGCCGTTTTTGTTTTTCTTGCTACATATCAGCTATGGTTCTGGAACAATAGTTGGGCTTGTTAAAATGCCTTTTAACAGGGAGCTCAAAAGGGCTTGTTATGAGATTGAGAATGTGAAGGTGTGCATGATTGACCAGGTTATATAGATTATTAATTAGTTAAAGTGCGAGAGGGTAGACAGTGATATGCAGTTACGACAAAAAACATCCAGGATAAAAGATTTGCATGCTAAATTGTTTGAGATTGCAGTATATTTTGATGATTTTTGCAGAAATAATAATATTCAATACTATCTTTTAGCGGGATCAACGCTAGGTGCGATTAGGCACAGAGGGTTTGTACCTTGGGATGATGACTTTGATGTTGGAATGACAATTGATAACTATGATAAATTTCTAAAGCTTGCTGCCAATATTGATAAAGACAAATATTTTGTCCAGGTAGAAAATAGCGATGGATGGCCGCTTATGTTTACAAAAATAAGAATGAACGGTACGACGTTTCTTGAAGACGGTTGGGAAAAATCTGTTTCATCGCATCACGGCATCTTTATGGATGTATTCTGTTTGTATTATGCACCTCAGTCCTTAATTGAGCGATATACGCAATTTATTATAGCAAAATTAATTGTTGCTAAAGCTCTTTATGAACGTGGAAATTATGTTACATCCAGTATAAGGAAGAAAATAATAATTCAAATAGCCCGAATTATAGTTATTAAGCATACAAAAAACAAGTTAATTAGATGGGTGAAATTAAAAGGTCGAAAGGAAAGCAAGTTATTTTGGCTTTTATTTGACAAATTTTATAAAAAGGCGCTTTATCCAAAGGAATACTTCGGAACGCCACGATATGTAGAATTTTTAACAACAACTTTTCCTATACCGGAGAAAGCAGAGGCTTACTTAACGTATACATATGGCGACTACATGAAGTTGCCCGATGAGAAAAAGAGGATAAAAGATGTGCATGCACATTATTTTGATTTAGAGATAGATTATAAAGAATTTATAAATAAACTTTAACCAGATGGATGACAAGGAAGTACATAACAATTAAAAAATTAGTTAAGCTTTATTTTAGTTCTGCAGTGACACGCATAAGACTGGTTAAACAGATCTGCGCTTTGCCCCTCTCTAAAAGACAAAGGAACTAATTATAAGTGGAAAGGGATTATATAATTTTTAATAAAGGTGTTAATTTAGAAATGATAATTTTATATATTTCGGCATTACCTAAGACTATGTCGGGTGGCCCTCGATATAGTGTTCCGCAACAAATAGCAGCCCAAGCTAAATTTGATAATGTGCATTGGATTAATTTAAATAAGAATGGTGTAGAAGAATCTAAAATCAAATGCAACATTATCGAGGAGCGTTATAAGTTTCGACTTGATAGTTTAGAATCGCCGTTTGACAAACCAGATTTAGTAATTTTTGAGGGTGTTTACTATCTAGAATTTTGTTTAATTGGTTACGAATTGAGGATGAAAAAGATACCGTATATCATTATTCCTCGTGGTTCTTTAACGAAATCCGCTCAGAAGGTAAAAGCTGTAAAAAAAAGACTAGCAAACGTATTAATTTTTAAACGATTCATTAATCGTGCAACTGCCATTCAATATTTAACAGAAGCTGAGCACATCGCATCGGAAGATACGTGGAACAAGAATAATATAGTCATACCCAATGGCACCAAAACCCAAAAGCATACTAAGGTTTGGGGTCGCAATAAATCATTGAGAGGGGTTTTTATTGGGCGAATGAATATGTACCATAAAGGACTTGATTATTTGATGAAAGCTTGTATTCAATTAAAAGAAACGCTTATTGAATATAGATGCACAATAAATCTATATGGGCCTGACCGTCTTGGAGCAAAAAAAATACTTACTAATCAAATAGAAAACAATGGGCTTGATGGTATAGTTTTTATTAGAGATGAGATTTATGGTAAAGAAAAGGAGCGGATTTTACTCGAAAGTGATTTCTTTATTTTAACATCACGTTTTGAAGGTCAACCTATGGGACTAATAGAGGCTATAGCATATGGTTTGCCGTGTTTGGTAACTATGGGGTCTAACATGGCAAATGAAATTGTAGGTGCCAATGCAGGGTGGGCAGCGGACAATAATGCTAATAGCGTAATGATGGCGATGCGAGAGTTACTGGCAAATAGAGAACAATTGCCTGAATTTGGTAAAAACTCACTAGCATTGGCAAGTCGTTACGATTGGAATGAGTTAGCTAGACAGAGCTCAGAAAAATATAAAAATTTGTTAAACACATCATATCACGAAAAAATTAGATAACGTATTTATTATAATAGCGCTTGGCCATATATGGAGGGATTTGCTTGGGGCTAACTATAAATATAGATAAACTATTATGCTATTTAGTAGGAATTTTTGTCCCTTTAGTTGCCGCTAGGCTCAGTGTAGGATCGTATGAGATGCCGCTTTACCTCATCCCACTTAACCTTCTATTTATTAAAGCGATTATGATAAAAATGCGGGAACGATATTTACTTGAACAAGAGAATTTATATCCCGTTTTGCTAATGCTATCCATTATAGTTTCTGCATTATTCAGCCAGATAATAGACGTAAGTGGTATTATTAAAATGGCATTAAATATATTCATATATTTTCAAACTATAGTAATATTAAAAACCATAAATGAAAATGCACTAGATATAATTTTTAAGGCAGCTATTCTATCGTGCTCAGCATATTTGATAGTGTTAATATATATTTATATTATAGAATTCAATGTTTTATATATTGGTGTTAACTTAGATCATGCTACAAAAGAAGGAAGAAATAGCTTGGCATTTATGTTGGCTTTTATGGTGCCCATATCGATTCAATACCTTAGTGGGCTTGCAATTAATAAAAGTAAAATATTATTAGTATGTATAATTGTAAATATTTTTGGTGCTATTTTAACGCAGTCTAGAGGGCTAATTATAGCGATTATTATCTCTACAACTATAGCAGTTATAAATTTAATAAGAAAAGGTAACTGGCGCACCTCGCTACAGTGGATTGTGTTGTTTTCGGCAATATTATTGTTTATGTCGGTATATTTGCCTGATGTATTTAACTCTATTTACAATAGATACTCAACAATTGGATCCATATTTCAAGGCGATGATATTGGTTATTCTGCTGAGGTTAGAATAGATAGCTACAAATATGCATTTGAAACATTTGATAGTGCGCCCATTTTAGGTATAGGTTATAGTGGATTTATGGAAAGTAATTTTACTGGCAAAGGGACACATAATGATTATTTAAAAGTTTTTTCAGAATTAGGCCTGTTTGGCTTATTTATATTTTTTTTAATTTTCAAAACAACATATAAAAAATGCATAATATTAATGAATAGTACAAATGAAGTAAGCAAATTAGGGATAACGTTTTCGGTTATTACTATTTTCATATATATAATATTTATTAATGCTTTGGAAACTCCACTGTTCTGGTTAGCTCTTGGTATGTTAAGAGGTATCCGTATAAATGTACCCCAAATATTAGGGCATAAGTTACCCGTGGGAGGTTGTAAAAAAGAAATAAAAACAATATATTTGTCAATATAACATATGCATAAGGCCTTTAATATATTAATAGAAAACTATTTGTGTCAGGAAATTGATATGAAGAAAACCGGAGATTTAAATAGCGGGATATCGGGCATCTTTTGGCTGAGCCTATCGTCATTTTTTAATTATGCATTGCAATTGGTAATTATGATGGTATTGGCACGGCAATTATCGCCAAGTGACTTTGGTGAGTTTGCTGCAATCACTATTCTTATTGGTATTGCGGAGCTATTTTGGATGATGGGTGTTGGAAAAGCAATTGTACAAAGTCAAAATATTAGTGATCTGCTAATAGGAACAGCGTTCACGTTGAATATCATATTTGGCTTAGTAATTTTATTATTAGTTAACTTATTCGCGGGATTCTTAGGAACATTGTTCAATATAACAGATGTTTATATGCTAAGAGTTTTCTCCTTTGTCTTCATACTCCATAGCGTTGCTGAGGTTTCAAAGTCATTGAGTCATAAGAAACTGAAATTCAAACGCATGTCATTAATTGGAATTATATCACTAATAACTTTCGGAGTTTCGAGCATAACATTCTCTTTGTTTGGGTTTGGCGTTTGGTCTCTAGTCTTTGCAAACATAATTATGGCGAGTACTTCGATGCTTTTATATATAAGTTTGGAACCTATCAAGTTTCGAATTATTATTTGCCGCAACTCTGCCAAAGAGCTTTTGTTCTTTGGCAGTGGGTTTACAATAGCAAGTGTATTTAATTATACGGCAAATAATGGTGATTATTATGTCATCAACAAAGTGTCAAGCAAAGCGGCGTTGGGGGAGTATCAAAAAGCCTATCAGTTACTTATGTATCCAGTAAAATTATTGGGAGATACGCTAGATCAAGTGCTGTTCCCACTACTTTCTAAATACCAAAACGACAAAGAAAAGTTAAAACATGTGTTTATATGCGGTAACGGTTGTGTTGCAATTTGCTCTATCCCTGTTACTATTGTAGCCTTTTTCCAAGCCGAAGAGATGGTAAACTTCCTTCTTGGAAATCAATGGACGAATGTCGTTTATCCTTTTAAAATTTTAGTTATCGGTTTATTCTTTAGAATTGCATATAAGTTAAGTGATTCGCTCATCAGGGCAATGGGAAAGGTGTATCAATGGGCTATTGTGCAATTTATTTATGCAACTATGGTGGTAACCGGAGCCTATTTAGGAAGCTTTTATGGTCTTGCTGGAATTGCAGCAGGTGTTAACATTGCATTCTCGATTAACTATTTCATGATGTTGTTTTTAGTCAAACTGCAATTGGGGTCGTTGTCAAAAGCAATGCTCAGTAGTTTATTGCCGTCATTAATTACTGGTGTCATCACGGCATGTATGGTAATTATTTATGATAAGTTTATTAAAATTGAATCCTCGCTTTTATCACTTGTATGTGCAACCGCATATACACTAATAATATATATAATAATCACTAAGTTGTTCTGGAACTATATTGTACCAATAAGTCTACGTGAGTTTTTGATAAATATTTATAGTAACATCAACAAAAAGCTAAATATTAAGTGGAGATAGTTATTTATATGAAACCTGATTACAAAGGAATAGATAAAACAAAGACTTATCTAATTACCGGGGCGGCAGGGTTTATTGGATATTTTCTATCCAAACGGCTGCTGGAGCTGGGATGCCGGGTGATTGGTATTGATAATATGAATGACTATTATGATGTGACTTTGAAGTACGCCAGGCTTGAAGAGCTTATGAAAACAGGTAGTAGCAGTGGCATATTTATCTTCATTAAGGGCGACATCTCGGAGCAGGATTTGGTTAATGCTGTATTCATTAAATACAAGCCTAACATTGTGGTTAATCTGGCTGCCCAAGCGGGAGTGCGTTACAGTATCGAAAATCCCGATGCTTATATCCAGAGTAATATCATAGGGTTCTTTAATATATTGGAAGCCTGCCGCCATTCGTATGATGAGATAAATAATCAAAACAATGATTATCAAGGCGTCGACCATCTTGTTTACGCCTCATCAAGCTCCGTCTACGGTGCCAATAAAAAAGTCCCCTTCTCAGAGGGTGATTGCGTAGATAACCCTGTCTCACTTTACGCCGCCACCAAAAAATCAAATGAGCTGATGGCTTATACTTATAGCCATCTTTATAAGATACCTGCCACCGGCTTAAGGTTTTTCACTGTTTACGGTCCCATGGGCCGCCCTGATATGGCTTATTTCTCCTTTAGCCAGAAAATATTAAACGGAGAGCCGATTAGAGTTTTTAACCACGGTGATATGTACCGGGATTTCACCTACATTGACGACATTGTGACCGGGGTGAAGAAGATATTGTGTAATCCGCCTGGTGAAGATGGAGTGCGGCACAAGATATATAATATCGGCAATAACAAGCCGGAGCAGCTTATGTATTTCATTGAAACTCTGGAAAAGGCGCTAAGTAAGGCTACAGGCAAAAGGTTAGCAGTTAAGAAGAAATACTTGCCCATGCAGATGGGCGATGTTCCGAGGACTTACGCTTCGACCACCGAACTGGAACGTGATTTTGATTTCAGACCAAGCACGAGCATTGAGGATGGGTTGATGAAATTCGCTGAGTGGTTTAAAGATGTATCAAGTTAATATTGAAAGCAGGAGATAGTAGTGGTGAAATATTTTGGTTAGAAAAACAATTTTAATAGTTCTATCTATTACACTAATCGTATCAGGCTATTTTGCATACCAGCTTAATAAGCAGTTTAATCAAATTAAACATGTAACAATTGATAAGTCTGACCAGGCGCTTGGTATAAAAATGAACAACCTGGGCGATAGGTTAGAAGAAAAGCTAAACTATGATAAAAAAACTTTTTATAATGATGACGTTGTAAATATTGCGCTTTTTGGTTTGGACAGACGTTCTCCTGAAGAGAGTGCACGGTCAGACTCTATAATGATTCTCACTATTGACTACAGTAACAAGGAAATTAAGTTATCATCAATTATGCGGGACTTGCGCGTCCCCATTGAAAAACATGGTATGGACAAAATAAACCATGCTTACAGTTACGGCGGACCCCAATTAGCTGTTAAAACAATTAATCAGAATTTCGGCACCAATATTAAAGATTTTGTGGCTGTTGACTTTGATGGCCTAAAAAAAATCATCGATGTTTACGGTGGGGTTACCGTTTTGATTAACGATAATGAAATCTCTTATGTAAACCAATGCATAGCTAATTCGGAAAATTATCTCAGTAAGGCAGGCAAACAATTATTAAATGGAGAGCAGGCTGTTGCTTTTTCAAGGGTCAGGTATATAGGAAATGGTGATTTTGAGAGAACCGAAAGGCAGAGAAAGATACTAGTTGATATGATTCACAAAACAAGGGATAGTGGTTTGTCATCTTTCCCCGGCTATGTTGCTGAAATAATGCCTCACGTGCAAACTAGTCTGGATAAAACAACCATTCTTTCCCTAGGCATGAAATGCTTTAAAGAAGATATCAAAACATTGGAGGAAGAAAGATTTCCCCTTGACGGATATTGGGAAGATACCAAAATTTCAGGTGTGTATTATTTATCGGCAGATATAGATAAAACTAAACAACATATAGTTGATTTTATATACGGCAGCGCCAGTAAAGTTTCTCAAGATTTAGCCTGCTTTCAAATTTTATTTGTAAATAAAGCTAAAAGCTGATCTCTTTTTTAAGAGATCAGCTTTTCAAAACAATGGAGGCTTAATGAACCGTGTACGAAGTCGCCGCGTGAGTCATGGCAAAAATTTCAGCCTTGGGGGCGAAGTATTTCTTGGAAGGTGCGGCCACAAAACTATTGTCTTTAACATAGCCGGCGTCCCAGGTGGTATCCAAGGATACCCAGTTTCCACTCACCATCACTTCATTCCAAGCATGCAGTTGGGATTCCCACTGGCCGTTGCCATCAGCTTGTCCATACACTACGCGTGTCGGGAGACCTGCAGCCCGGGCCATGGCGGCGGTAACAAAGGCGTAGTCCCGGCAGATGCCGGTGCGTTCTTTAATTATTTGGCTGGCCGAATTTAGATTGTTTTCCCCGGCCAGGTATGCTTTATAGTCATAGCTTATATTACCGGCCACCCAATCATGAATGGCCTGGAGTTTTTGCATATCGTCCATGCCTTGCTTGACTACTGAATTAACCAGTTTAATTATTTCGGGGTTGTTACTGTCCACGTATGCTGAAGGTGTAAGATACCGGTTGTCCTTTTGGGTTGCGTTTTGAACCTCAAAACGGATGGACCCGTCGAAACGGCTAGCGTCTTCACCGGCCCAAACAGTGTAGGTGCCTTCGCCGAACCTGAGCCATATATCTGCTGTAAAATGTCCTTCTTTAACTTCGGCGGGATAGGTGTTAATTTCACCGGCGGGGCCGCGCACACACAGCCAAACCTTGTCCAGTCCGGACAGCCCTTTCACGGTTAGTACCCCCTCAATGGACTGGTTGTTCATGCCGGGGGAGGTGATTTCTATGTTTGGCGACTCGAAGCTGACCTTGTAAGCAGCTTCCGCGGCGGTCTGGAAGAGTGACAAAGTGCCCAGTACCAGTATTGCTGCTATCGTTATTTGGGTGATACGAATGATGTTTTTCATCATTTATAATACCTCCGTTTAAATAAAAAACCCTATCCGCCAGAGTCGGATAGGGTTAGAAAATTAACCTTACACCGGCAACTGGCTGGCGTAGCGGATGAACCGCCTTAGCCCCTGTAGCTTTGCGCCGCCACCTTTCGATGACTTTGCCTTTATCAAGTGCATTTTCAGTTGTTAAATATAAAAAGCTGCTCGCCAGTTTGGACGAGCAGCTTCTTGTTGTTTCAAGAAACTAAACTTCGGCAACTGGCTGGCATAGCGGGTAATCCGCCTTAGCCCCTTTAGCTTTGCGCCGCCACCTTTCAGTGACTTTGCCTTTATCGATAAATAAATTATTTTACTACTAATATTTTATACACGGTGCCATTATTTTGCAATAGTTTTTTAAAAAAAGTTTGTCTAAAGTAAGTTTTTTTTCCAGCTTAATCAAAGCAATATCGTTATTATGTATAAATATGACAATTTATTTAAGATTATTTTAATGATTTGGTTAATTATATGTAATTCTGGGCCATTATTCTATAAAACATAACCGCTTTTAATAATAAACGTTTAAACTTCATTGCTTAATTTTTAGTAAATATACACAGCCAAAGCGAGGTGGTTTTTCCATAACAGTAATAAATCAGCATTGTCTTAAAAAAATGGGAGGTGAAAACATGGGTAATTTACGGTCTCTGTTGTTTTTCCATTAGGTTTCGCTGGTAATAACGTTACACATGCAGCCTCGGTTTTACCTGATTATTATTCAGGTAATGACCCGGAAATCGGAGGCTTTAAGGAGTTCAAGATTGACAGTAAAGACCTTTATGACGGAGTTCACGGTGATGGAACCTTAAAAGTTTCCGTTACCTTCGAAGTCTATAATGGCGAAGAATTATCGGTGGACTGGTCATCCAACCGCCCTGTCTATCATGTTTTTGTTAAAGGAGGCCCTGGGGGGAACCTTTACAGTTATGGCCAAGGGGCCACGAAAGACTGGGGACTCACCGCTCCTATAAATGACAATAATGATCAAGTGTATGCTGCCAGCCACGTGACTTTTTATTATACGGAAGAAATTGAGGAAGTAATCGAACCCCTGCAACTGACCTCGGTTTGCTCCGACCAGCGCGGCAAGGCCCGATTTCGAGTATATAACCCAAATTCCTTCGACCTAGACTTCAGTTACGAGAACGTAGATAACAACAATGTTGGCGGAACCGGTACAGCCCTGGCAGAAGATTATACCTTCTTCTACGTAGACGCGGCTGACAATGCGGCCAACACTACTAAACTATACTGGGAAGGCGGTTCCACTGTCAAAGCCTCGAGCAACCAGTATTGCAAGTATGAGGTCACAGTAATTAAGGAATGGCAAAACAGCAGTAACGAAGTAATAGACCCGCCTGACAATTGGGTAGTTATAGTCGAAGAAAATGGCAATACACATAATCTTGGACCCGCAAACGTAAGCGCTAACTTCTGGCTGGAATTTGACCAAACGTTTACTGTAAATGAAACTATTGAAGGGTACTCACCACGGGAACCGGCATCTTCAACAGGGAAGATGTTTATTTCAACGGCCCTTCCGATCAATTCAAGGGACAGGACTTATACCAGGGTGGTATACACGTGGTAACAAACACCAAGGACGATCCGACCGGCGGTTCTGGTGAAGACCCGGATGAAGAAGAGCCCGACGAGGATGAACCGGAAGATAACCCGGATGAAGAGGATCCCGATAAGGATGAACCGGGAGATAACCCGGATGAAGAAAATCCTGAAGCACCCGGTGGTGGAACATCTACCGGTGGTAGGTTAGATGACAACCGGGCACAGACTCAGGTAGTTGTTGTAGAAGAACCTATGGTGGCGATTCCACCTGCGGCCCCTGAAACGATGCCCGAGGAAATCATTATACCTGAGGAACCTCAGGTAGCAGCGCCAGACCTACCGTTTACCGGTGGTAACGCGATTGCTTTCCTTACTGGGGGAGTGGCCCTTGCCGGTCTGGGATTCCTGGTGAGACGCAAATTTGGTAGAGGCTAAAATAAGAAGTAAATAAAAACTGAAACTATGATTGTGAGAATGGGTGCCCGGGGAGCTCGTACAGCTTCCCGGGCACTTTATATTCCTGCCCCTTTGGAAAATTTAGGCGAAAGTTATTAGAAGTCATGTAGCGTGTTTATAGTTTTTATTGCCAATTTAAGGGCAAAAAAAGTTGTTTTTTGCGCATTATTGTAACAAACTGAAAGATATGTTGTATTAACGCTGTAATTTTGAATATAAGCAAAAAACAAGTTTTTTATTCCATGTACAAAACGTGATAAAATATGCCATAAAAGGCAAAGCCATTGAAAGATGGTGACGCAAAGCTGTAGGGGCTAAGGCGGTTTAACCGCTAGGCCAGCCAGTTGCCGGGTATAAGGAGTTTCTTGAACCTTGTCCGACACTGGTGGACAAGGTTTTATTGCGTTAATAATCCTAAATTATCAAAAGCCTGAAAGGGGGTTTTAGATTTTAAAAAAATGATCGCGAGGTTGATGCCTGGAGTATTTAGTTGATTAGAGCTTATTCAGTAACCATGAACCACTAGGGAAGCCATGAAACACGGCCTGTAACTGGACACTTGGGCCGTGCGGAGCTGGTAGTGTAACCGGCCCTCTTAAATTTAATTTAAGGGGGATATTAGATTGAAAATCATGCTTTGCAGATCTAAATTGATTGTCTTGCTTATTGCTGTGCTGTTTGTATTCTCTGTAAACCTTGCCTGGGCTGTGGATATAAACGAAGACGGCAATGGGAATAGGGGTAAAAGTAACATAAGTAATGATAACAATGGAGACGGCCCCGGAAACAATGGCCAGGGTAATCCTGGCGGTAACGGCGGTAACCCCGGTGACGGCGGCAACCCCGGTAACGGCGGCAACCCCGGTAACGGCGGCAACCCCGGTAACGGCGGCAACCCCGGTAACGGCGGCAACCCCGGTAACGGCGGCAACCCCGGTGACGGCGGCAACCCCGGTGACGGTGGCAACCCCGGTGACGGCGGCAACCCCGGTGACGGTGGCAACCCCGGTGACGGTGGCAACCCCGGTGACGGTGGCAACCCCGGTGACGGTGGCAACCCCGGTAACGGCGGTAACCCTGGTGAAGGCGGTAACCCCGGTAACGGCGGTAACCCCGGTGACGGCGGCAACCCCGGTGACGGCGGCAACCCCGGTGAAGGCGGTAACCCCGGTAACGGCGGTAACCCCGGTGAAGGCGGCAACCCCGGTGAAGGCGGCAACCCCGGTGAAGGCGGCAACCCCGGTGAAGGCGGCAACCCCGGTGAAGGCGGCAACCCCGGTGAAGGCGGCCCCGGTAACGGCGGTAACCCCGGTAACGGCGGCAACTCCGGTGGCACCGACAGAGGTAGTTCCGAGCGAAGCACTATACAAGTTAATGAAAACTTAACCGTCCCCGCTGACCAAGCAATGGCTCCCGCTGCGGCTCCGCAGTCCGGGCCTCAGCCTGAAGGGGCAACAATCTCCGCAGATCCTGCGGTTGCAGCACCTGCGTTACCACATACCGGCGGCAACGCTATGGCTTTCATCAGTGCGGGTATGGCCCTGGCCGGCCTGGGAACGATGTTGAGGCGCCGTTCCTAATACCGGTTGAGTTCCTGCCGTGTACAAGCTATAATGGTAGCAAAGTTAAATTCCTGATTAAAATGGATGCCCGGGTGAATAACCTGGGCATTTTAAACTCCGGAAGCGAATGGTACGGGGATGAAGAAAATGACCGGAAATAATAACGGTAAACATATCAAAAAAAGAGTCAACCAGGGGACGCGCAGTAAACTAAGCCTGGTTCTTATTGCAGCAGGGGTATTGCTAATGCTGTACCCCCTCTTTACGTATGTTTACGCCTGGTATGAACAAAACCGGCTTGTTGCGGCGTTGGAACAGCATAACATGAATGTAGGTGAGGACAATCAGACGCAAGGAGACGAACCTGACCAGGCCGGTAAACAAAATAGTGAAGTAGAAAGCCCGGTACCGGAAGGCGCACCGCCCGGAGAAATTTCCGAAAGCGGAGAGTTTAACGGTGCGCTTTTAGAAATACCTGCCCTAAACCTTAAGGTGGCCGTGCTTAGCGGCACCACCCAGGTTGTTTTAGCCAAGGGCCCCGGTTGGTACGAGCAGTCTGCCCTGCCCGGGCAGGGCAACACATGCATTGCGGGGCACAGAACCATGCACGGCGCTTGGTTCCGTAACTTGGATCGGCTTCGGGCTGACGACCGGATTTTATTAATATCTGAAGGCCGGAAATTTACATATGCAGTGGAAAGTGTATTCCCAATAGCCAATAACGATTGGAGTGTTATACAACCAACCAGTTACCCCGTTCTTACCCTGACAACATGTCATCCGCCTGGCAGTGCAAGTCAGCGCCTGGTTGTAAGGGCGGCTCTTACCACGGACCGCCCCGGGCAGGATAAGGATCTTAAATTGTCAAAGTAAAAACTCCCACATTATCATTTGGGCACCCGCGAGGGGTGCCCCTACCCGATTTTATCTAAACGTACCTGTAGAAAGGTACGTTTTTTTTGTTTCTGGATAAATTCATACCAGGGCAGGAAGAGATTAACCCGGCAGAATGATATACTAAAAGAAGTAGCTGCCATAATATACCAGTTAAATAGAGCAATATATTTCATAGGATTAAGTATTTGCACGGGGTTTGACATATGGAACATTTCAGGAGGAATGGTTATGAGGGCCGCTCACAAAACCGGCCTCATTTTCATTATGTGTGTGATAGATTGTTTGCTCAGCTGGTGGGGGGTACAAGCCGGCTATTTGTTGGAAATGAATATCATCTTGGCCCCCCTGCTGAACCAGTCGCTGATCCTTTTCTTCCTTATTAAAAACGGTTACACCTTAGCCTTGTTGATGGTGCTGCTTTACCTGGAAAAAAGTAGACCCCTACTGGTTAATACCGGCTTGAGTTTTATAGCTTTCATTTACATTGTAATCACAGCGCTTCACGCAAGGTTTATATATTTGGCTTATATGATCTGAAATATAATAACCGCCTACTCCTCATGCCGATGGATAAAAATCATACTAACGGATGATTTCAAGCTATCCCTGCCGGCAGGTAGAATATTTGTACACCCTTTAACAGTGAGGAGTTATTCCAATGTATAAGAAAAGCTGTCCCTATTGCAAAGGGGATTCATTTTCCGCTGCTTCGCATGGCAAGTGGGAATGCCCTTATTGTAATGCCGACCTTACAATCTTTATGCCTGAACCTGCCGGTAACATGGCAGACAGGCAAAGCGCGGGCAGTGCCGTTTATTCGGGCGCTGGCTCCGTCAGGGAAAAGATAAGTGAACGGGTTCGAAGCAAACTGGTGCTGTTGAGTGGTGGCAAAACAGGTGGGCAGCCTAAAAATGATCGTATGTGTGGTATTCATAACCGCAGAATAGATTCATAAATTACTCCAACCTTAATAAACTAACATATTTAAGCCGAAAGCAACTAAGCTTTCGGCTTAAATTTTTTTCCGTTAGTTAAAAACTCTTGAAGGATTTAGGAAATAAGTATAGAATAAGTGGTGGAAAGTGGTGTAAAGTGGTTAGTAATGAATAGTCCGTGGGGTGCCCGGCATGTTTTTGGGTGAATACCAACATACTATTGATACAAAAGGAAGATTAATTATTCCAGCCCGTTTCCGCGAAGGTCTGGGCGATCGGTTCGTTGTGACCAAGGGCTTGGACGGCTGTCTATTTGCCTACCCCCCTCAGGAATGGTCCAACTTAGAGCAAAAGATGCGATCCCTGCCGTTTACAAGGGCTGACGCCCGGGCCTTCGTTAGGTTTTTCTTTGCCGGTGCCGCCGAATGTGAAGTAGATAAACAGGGCCGGGTTCTGATTCCCGCCAATCTAAGGGAGCACGCCGCCTTGGAGAAAGAAGTGGTGGTTATTGGTGTCTCCAGTCGCGTGGAGATTTGGTCCCAGGCACGCTGGGAGCAATACAACGCGGAATCAGCCTCTTCGGTGGAAGAAATTGCTGAAAAGATTGTTGATTTTGACCTTGGACTTTGAACCGGGGATGATTGATAGCTGTGCTTACTTATTCTGATCAAACTAAAAATTCTAATAATTCAGACCCTAAAAAAATACCCTTTGCTCACCTGCCGGTATTGCCGGCCGAAGTGTTAAAAGGGCTCAATCCAGGTGTAAAGGGAATATTCGTCGATTGCACCGTGGGCGGCGGTGGACACGCCCGCCTGCTGTTGGAAAATACCGGTTCTAATGTGCAGTTGGTAGGTCTGGATCAGGATCCCGAGGCGCTGCAGGCAGCTGCCGAAAATCTAGCACCTTTTGCAGATCGCTTCACCTTGGCGCGGTCAAACTTCGCCGGCTTGGCCAAAGTTCTTGATGAGTTGCATATTGATGCCATCGACGGTTTTTTGTTCGACCTGGGGGTTAGTTCATACCAGTTGGACAACCCCGCCCGGGGATTTAGCTACATGCACGATGCGCCGCTGGATATGCGCATGGATCCCGCCGGCCCGGTAACCGCCAAACATCTGGTCAACAGCCTGCCTGAAACCGAACTGGCCTCTGTAATTCGTGAATACGGGGAAGAACGGTGGGCGGCCAGAATAGCCAAGTACATAATTCGGGCCAGAGAGGCCCGTGACATAAACACCACGTTTGAACTGGTGGAAGTAATTAAGCAGGCTATACCTGCTGCAGCCAGGCGAGAGGGGCCGCACCCGGCCAAGCGAACCTTTCAGGCGCTGCGGATAGCGGTGAACAACGAACTGGGTATTTTGTCCGGAGCGTTCCGGGAGGCGGTAGCCCGATTGAAACCGGGCGGCCGGATATGCGTTATTTCGTTTCACTCGCTGGAAGACAGAATTACCAAAGAGACTTTTGCAGCGTTGGCCAACCCGTGTCAGTGCCCGCCCAAATTGCCCTGCGCCTGCGGCCTCAAGCCGGAACTAAAGCTGGTAACCAGGCGTCCCGTGACTGCCGGGGAGAGGGAATTGACCGCAAACCCCCGGGCGCGCAGTGCCAAACTACGGGTAGGGGAAAAAACAGGCTCTGTTCTAAAAAACCGGAAGGGTGAATAATTCTTGATAGTAGCGAGGGAAAAACCGCAATATTACAATTTGCCCGAATTACCCGGGGAAAAGAAGCAGCCACGAAGTAAACCGGTCAGGCGCACCCTGAAGTGGAAAGATAAATTTGCGCTGACGGCACTGGTGGGCCTGTTCTTTTGTTCCAGCTTGCTAATCGCCTTTTATTTTGCCCAGGTGTTGGCCACCGGTTATTTGTTGAATAAGACCGAGACCGATTTAGTTCAACTACGTAAAGAAAGCCACGACCTATACACCAGGGTGAATCAGTTTACCAGCCTGGAAAATGTGGAGGTACTGGCTGTTAACCGGTTGGGCATGGTAAAGCCGCAGAACGACCAGGTCATCATGGTGCAGAGTGTGGTGCCGCCGGTACAGTCTGCGGTTGCCGGTACAGACGGCACCGAAGTTGAGCATGAAATCCGCCAGGTAGCCGGGGAAAAACGTGAGCAAAACTGGGTCATTCGGGCTTTTACCAAAATGGTGGGCCACCTGGAGGCCAGCATAAACGCAGGTTAATCTTCGCACAACCTGTAAGCTCGAAATAAGTGCGACAAGTCTTCTTTATTAGTGCCCGTCTGGAGGGGCTCGGATGTACGGAACAAACATGACCGTCCGTAAACGTCTTACATTGACCTTTATCCTGGCCAGCCTGGCCTTCGTTTTTCTAATGGGACGGCTCGCCTGGGTTCAGTTTGTCCACGGCGAGGAACTGCAGGAAAAAGCACTGGAAGTGCGCATGCGGGATATACCGGTGGAGGCCAAACGTGGTTCCATACTTGATCGCAACGGTAAGGAATTAGTCATCAGCATTAGCGTGGATTCCATTTATGCCACCCCGGGCCAGGTGGAAGACCCCCGGGCAGCGGCGGATAAGATAGCGCCCATTCTGGAAATGGATGCTGATAAGTTATATGAAAAACTAAATAAACACTCATCATTTGAATGGATTGAACGCAAGGTAGACAATGAAACCGCGTCAATGATTAAGGCGCTTAACCTTGATGGTATCGGTTTTGTCGAGGAAAGCAAACGTCACTACCTAGACCCCGGACTAGCCCCCCACGTGCTGGGTTTTGCCGGAGTCGACAATCAGGGTCTCACTGGTATTGAAAGAAGTTACGATGAAGAACTGCGGGGACAGCCGGGCCGGATAGTGATTGAGCATGACGCCGCCGGACGCCCGGTACCCGAAGCTCTGCACCAGTACATCCCGGCTAAACAAGGCCATGACCTGGTACTCACAATAGACGAAACCATTCAGTATTTTGTCGAGCGGGAACTGGACAACGTGGTGACCCAGTACAATCCCAAGTTTGCCCTGGCCATTGTTATGGATCCGGAAACCGGCGGCATACTGGCCATGGGTAATCGGCCCAGTTTCAACCCCAACGACTGGAGCAATGAGCCCCGGGAAGTCTGGGATAAAAACCCGGCCATTTGGTACAATTATGAACCCGGCTCAACATTTAAAATCATTACTGCCGCGGCGGCTCTGGAAGAAGACGCGGTTAAGCCCGAAGATCAGTTTTTCGATCCCGGTTATATTAAGGTGGCCGACCGTACTATCCGCTGCCATAAGGCTGGAGGCCACGGCAGCCAAACCTTCGTGGAAGTGGTGCAAAACTCCTGTAACCCCGGGTTTATCGAAGTGGGGCTTGATGTAGGCATAAAACGGTATTATAAATATTTGGATGCTTTTGGTTTCGGTTCTACAACCGGCATCAAGCTTCCCGGTGAAGCCGGCGGTATCGTAATCCCGGAAGATAAGGCCACTAACCTGAACTTGGCCACCATCTCCATGGGCCAATCCATTGCCGTTACTCCAATCCAGCTAATCAGCGCAGTGGCAGCGGTGGCTAATGACGGCGTAATGATGCAGCCGCAGTTGGTACAGGAAATCAGTGCTAATGGCAAAACTATATTTTCAATGAAACCGGAAAAAGTACGCCAGGTAATAGCTGAGGACACTGCCCGCCAGTTACGCGGCTTATTGGAAAACGTGGTCGCCAACGGTACAGGCCGTAACGCTTTTGTGGAAGGTTACCGGGTGGGCGGTAAAACCGGTACCGCCCAGGTGGTGGGTGAGAGCGGTGGTTACGTAAGCGGTCGTTACGTCGCTTCCTTTGCCGGGTTTGCCCCGGCGGATGATCCTAAGATGGTTATGTTAGTAGTTATCGCCGAGCCCCAGGGAGGCGTATATTACGGTGGCCTGGTGGCGGCGCCGGTATTCCAGGCCATCGCCCGGGACACCCTGCGCTACATGCGGTTGCCGGAAATCCCGGGACTGGAAAAACCAGTGCGGCCCTACGAATATGTGGAGCCCCACATTGAAGTAAGCGTACCTGATGTGGTCAACTATCCTGCTGATGAAGCCTGCCGAATCATTAAAGCTGCCGGATTGCAATGCACCACCCATGGTGAAGGTAACTTGGTGCGCCAGCAGACGCCGGGACCAGGTGCTATTGTTGACGGAAACACCACTGTAATATTAGATTTAGAACCGGCCACGAGCAGAAGCGGTGGTGGTACGGTAATAGTACCGAATCTACAGGGGAGAACCATCAAGGAAGCAGGCTATATTCTTGAAGAAATCGGCCTGCGGCCGGTTCCCGAGGGCAGCGGCGTAGCCATAAGGCAAAGTTATAACGCCGGCGCAGCCGTAAAGCGGGGCGCACCGGTGCGGGTGGTGTTCGAACCCCCCGGGGACGGCTCTGAGAAATCATTCTTGGCAGCAGCAGGTGAACCCCAAACACCGGAAATAATAAATAGCCCCGATATACATTAAAAGTTAACCGACGAAGCTTTCATTCTGAGCGTTAGCGAAGGATCTTTAAGATTCTTCACTTCGTTCAGAATGACATAAAGACTACTGACTACTTAAGTAGAAATAAAAATGCTTTCGTCTTCCTGGCAGTTCGCCGGGCCGGTAAAAACCGACCCGGCGAAAGTGTTTTTCTATGTCTCAGGTTAAATGTGCTAAATATGGAAATAATAATTATAAATACAGGGAGGGACTGCCGGTTGCTGTTGTCGAAACTGTTGGATGGTTTGCCGCTGGAAGTGCCGGTTGAAGACCGGTTTGTGACAGGCATTGCCTATGATTCGCGGCGGGTTGGACCGGGTTTTTTATTTGTGGCCATCGAGGGTTATAAAACAGACGGCCACCTTTATATAAAGGATGCGGTAAATCGTGGTGCCGCAGTAGTTGTTTTGCAGCAGAACCTACCGGTACCCGGGGGCACTGTAAAGCTGATGGCGCCTGATACACGCCGGCTGTTGCCGTTGCTGTCCGCCCGTTTTTTTGGCGACCCTGCTCGTAAGATGAAAATGGTTGGTGTAACAGGCACCAACGGCAAAACTACGACAACCAACTTAATAGAAACTATCTACCGGGCGCACGGGCTTAAAACCGGCCTCATCGGAACCATCCATAATCGCATTGGGGACCGGGTGCTGGCGGTGGAACATACTACTCCGGAATCCACCGATCTGCAAAACCTGCTGGCCGAAATGGCTGCCGAGGGGGTGGGGGCAGTGGCCATGGAGGTTAGTTCCCATGCCCTGGCGCTGCACCGGGTGGAACAGTGCGAATTCGATACGGCAGTGTTCACCAATCTGACCCAGGATCACCTGGATTTCCACGGCAGCATGGATGAATACCTGGATGCCAAACTAATCCTATTTACCCAACTGGGCCGCAATACCTTTAAAACCGGCCCCAAACGGGCTGTGGTTAATGTCGATGACCCTGCGGCCGGACGGATTATAGCTGCCTGCACAGCTCCGGTGATTACTTACGGGATTAACCGGCCCGCCGACGTGTCGGCAAGGGATGTGCGAATTAACACCCGGGGTGTTTCGTATACTGCAGTGGTAAACGGGGCAACCATTCCTCTAAAACTGAAAATGACCGCCCGGTTTAATGTTTATAATTCTTTGGCGGCAATCGCCGCCGGAACCGCCGCTGGTATCCCCTTGGCTACCATTAAACAGGCCTTGGAAGGGGTGCCCGGGGTACCGGGTCGTTTCGAGCTGGTGGATCGGGGCCAGAATTTTGCGGTAGTGGTGGACTATGCCCATACACCTGACGGCTTGGAAAACGTGCTGTCTACAGCCAGGGAAGTTACTGAGGGCAAGGTTATTGCCGTTTTCGGCTGCGGCGGGGATCGTGACCGATCCAAACGCCCGCTGATGGGCGAGATTGCTGCCCGGCTCAGCCACCTGGCGGTGGTTACATCCGACAACCCGCGTTCCGAAGACCCGTTACTTATAATAGAAGACATTATGCCCGGTGTACAAAAAGTGCCGGGAGCCAGCTACGTGGTCATACCAGATCGCCGTCAAGCCATTGACAGGGCCATCCGCACTGCCGGGCCCGGCGACGTTGTGGTCATAGCAGGTAAGGGCCACGAAGATTACCAGATTGTAGGCAATAGCCGCCTGCACTTCGACGACCGGGAGGAGGCTGCGGCGGTGCTGGAAAAAGTAGCCACCGGGGAGGGTGCCAGATGAAAACCATGACCGTGGGCGAAGTATACCGGGCTATAGGCGGCAGGCTGCTTCAAGGTGACCAGAATATCACCGTTAACCGGGTTAGCACGGACACAAGGCAAATCCAGTCGGGCGACTTGTTCTTTGCCCTGCAAGGGGAGCGGTACGACGCCCACGATTTCCTTGACCAGGCTGTGGCCGCCGGGGCCGCCGGACTGGTTGTATGTCGTGACGCTAATGTTAAATCCAAAGTTCCGTTAATTAGGGTGGCGGACACCCTGACCGGTCTACAGGATTTAGCTGCATACAATCGCAGGCAGTATCACGTCCCTGTGGTGGGGATTACCGGCAGCAGCGGTAAGACCACCACTAAGGATATGGTCGCTGCAGTGCTGGAAACAAGTTTTGGGGTGCTTAAAACCAGGGGTAACCGAAACAACGAGATTGGTCTGCCCCTAACTCTGCTGGATTTTTCCGCTGACCATGGGGCTGCCGTAGTGGAGATGGCCATGCGGGCTCCGGGGGAAATTGATACCCTGTGCCTTTTAGCCCGGCCCACCTGCGCCGTTATCACAACCATTGGTGTAGCTCACCTGGAGCGTCTGGGTGCGGTGGAAAACATTGCCCGGGCCAAGGGGGAAATATTGGAACACATCGCTCCCGATGGGTTTGCCCTGCTGCCTGGAGACAGTCCCCTCGCTCGTGAGCAGGCTAAACGCTGTTACGGCCGGGTTTTGTATTACGGCCTGGAGCAGGGGCTGGATATTTATGCTCAAGACCTGCGCCAGGAAGAGGCCGGCAACCGGTTTACTGCAGTAATGGGCAGTGACCGCTGCGACATCCGCCTGCCGCTGCCCGGGCTGCATAACGTAAAAAACGCCCTGGCTGCCGCCGGTGTAGGGTTGATGCTGGGTCTTACCGCCGAGCAAGTGGCGGAGGGGTTATCCCGGGTAACCCTGTCTGGAATGCGCACCGAAATTATACAGGGTCAAGAATTTACCCTAATCAACGACGCCTACAACGCCAATCCCGAGTCTGCCTGTGCTGCGCTGCAGTCTTTGGAAGAGCTGGCGGGCAACAGGCGGCGGGTAGCGGTGTTGGGCGATATGCTTGAGTTGGGCCCCGGCGCGGCGGATGGCCACCGGCAGTCCGGCGCCGCCGCTGCCAGACACGGGGTAGCGCTTCTGATCACCGTTGGCGAACTGGCCGGCGAAATCGCAGCTGGTGCCCGCCAGTCCGACGTAGGGGAAATTGTGGTCTGCCGGGATAATATAGAAGCCCTGGCTGAACTGCAAAACAGGCTGATGCCGGGCGATGTTGTGCTGGTTAAAGGCTCCCGGGGCATGCGCATGGAGGAAATTGTCCGGGGCCTGTTGAAAAAAGATTAGGTTAAAAGATTAATCAACAAGGAGCCGGCAACTGTTATGATACATGAATCGCAAATTTCCCTGGCCTTTGCTGTAGCCCTCATTGTTACTCTGGCCCTGGGGCCGCTTACCATTCCGCTGCTGCGGCGGCTCAAATACGGCCAGTCAATCCGCGATGACGGCCCTTCCCGGCACTTAAGCAAGGCCGGTACGCCCACTATGGGCGGCGTGATGTTCCTGGTCGGCACTGTGGCAGCTGTATTGTTTGCCGCCTGGGGCAACCGGGATGCCTTAGTAGTGTTGGGTGTCACCCTTGGTTTTGGCCTAATCGGTTTTTTAGATGATTATGTTAAGGTAGCATTGAAACGCTCCCTGGGTCTGCGGGCTAGAGAAAAACTGCTGGGCCAGGTACTGTTGGCGGCTCTCTTGGGAGCCCTGGCTCCGACGGTGTTGGAACGCGGTACCGCTATAACAGTTCCTTTTGCCGCTCTTGTGGTGGGGGAAAGCGTTATTTTGGATCCGGGCCCTTGGCTATACATATTTTTTATCATTGTGGTTACCGTGGGCGTGGCCAATGCCGTAAATCTCACCGACGGCCTGGACGGTCTGGCCTCCGGTGTTACTGTGGCGGCCGCAGCGGCATTTATTCCTATCGGGCTGTTGGTCGGCCGGCCGGGGGTTTCCCTGGCCATGGCAGCGCTTATTGGTGGTTGTTTGGGCTTTTTGTTTTATAACCGTTACCCGGCCCGGGTGTTTATGGGCGATACCGGGTCGTTGGCTCTGGGCGGTGGTTTGGGGGCGGCGGCGGTGCTTACCGGTAGTGAATTGGCCCTGCCGCTGATCGGTGGCGTGTTTGTACTAGAGACTTTGTCCGTCATACTGCAAGTGTTTTCTTTCCAAGTCTTCGGGCGGCGTATATTTCGTATGAGTCCGCTGCATCACCACTTTGAACTGATGGGTTGGAGCGAAACAAAGGTAGTAGTTACATTCTGGCTGGCAGCGGTTGGCTTCGCCATTCTGGGTTTGATAGGTTTTGTTACCGGCTAAATAGATTCTTTTTTTGTTTAAGTCTAACCCTCCGAAAGAAGGAATGCTTACTTGGAACTAAACCGCAAAAAAGTGCTGGTGGTTGGGGCCGGCAAAACAGGCCTGTCTACGGCTCGGTTTTTATTGCGTCAGGGTGCCGAAGTAACCGTAACCGACAGCAAGGAAAAGGACAAACTAAACGGGGAACTGGATGAGCTTATTAATAACGGTGCCCGGGCTGTGCTGGGCAAATATCCTGATCTGCGGCCTGGTAGTTATGACCTGCTGGTGGTCAGCCCCGGCGTGCCGCCGGATGTTCCCCCGGTGGTGGCAGCCCGCGAACAGGGCATTCCGGTAACCGGTGAGCTTGAATTAGCTTATCGCTGCGCCCGGGCGCCCATTGTGGCCATTACTGGTACTAACGGTAAAACCACCACTACCAGCCTGGTAGGTGAAATTTTTAAAACCGCCGGCCGGCGTACCCTGGTGGGGGGCAACATAGGCACCACGCTGGTGGATGTTATAGAAGACTATGGCCCGCAAGACATGGTCGTAGCTGAAGTATCCAGTTTTCAGCTGGAAACGGTGGAGCAATTCCGGCCACGGGTAGCAGTCATCCTTAATATTGCCCCGGATCACCTGGATCGTCACAGGACCATGGAAAACTACACCGCTGCCAAGGCTCGCGTTTTTGCCCGGCAGGACCGGAGTGATTATACCGTTCTTAATTACGACGACCCCGGCACCCGCGCGCTGGCCGGGCAGGTGCCGGGACAGGTTATATTTTTTAGCCGCCGGCATAGCTTAGAAGAAGGGGTACTTGTCCGCGGCGAAAGAATTATTATACGCCTGGCCGACGTCCAAACGGATGTCCTGGGTACCGAGGAGTTGGCTATCCCCGGGGCCCATAACCTGGAAAACGCCCTGGCAGCGATGGCCGCTGCTTATGTTATGGGTGTGGCTCCGGCGGTGCTGGCCCAAACCCTGCGTTCTTTTGCCGGGGTGGAACACCGGCTGGAAACGGTAGCCGAAATAAACGGCGTACGTTATATCAACGATTCCAAGGGCACCAACCCGGAAGCCAGCATAAAAGCTCTGGAAGCGTTCGACCGCCCCATCGTTCTTTTGGCAGGCGGTAGAAACAAAGGCAGTGATTTTACCGCCTTTGCCAGGCGGGTTCGGGAAAAGGTGCGGGTACTGGTGCTGCTGGGCGAGTGTGCGGATGAAATTGAGCGTTCCGCCAGGGAAGAGGGCTTTGTAACAGTTAAAAGGGTGCCCGGTTTCCGGGAGGCCGTGCTGGAGGCGTACCGTGCCGCCCTTCCCGGTGATGTAGTACTGCTATCCCCGGCCTGTGCCAGTTGGGATATGTTCAGAAACTACGAAGAGCGAGGCGACTTGTTTAAAAGCATTGTGCAAGAGTTAGGAATCAGGAGTCTGGATTCAGAAGACAGGAGTCAGGAGACAGGAGACAGGAGACAGGAGTCAGGAGACAGGAGTCAGAATGAAAGAACCGGCGAGAACATCTAAAAACTTACTCCCCTACATTGAGGACAACTTTTTTTCTTTAGTAAAGCCGTCGTTGTCATCCTGAGCGTTAGCGAAGGATCTTAAGATACTTCACTTCGTTCATAATGATATAAGAATGTCTCAAGAGCCAATCTGACTACTGACTACTGAATTCTGACTACTGACTACTGACTTTGGCTTCGCAACAACCCGTCGGGATTAAACCCCTGCCGGGCCGGATTTTAAGTATTCGGCCCGATTACTGAAAACACCCGGTAACGAGGGGGTTACAAGTTATGCGTGCGCGCAAGAAAGCTTTTGATTTTGTCATGTTTTTAACCGTATTGGTACTGCTTAGTATTGGCCTGGTTATGGTATTTAGCGCCAGCGCCTACTTTGCCGGTGATCCCGAGGGGCCGTTCAAAGACCCGTTCCATTTTTTTAAGCGCCAGCTTTTTGGTGCCCTTTTGGGTATCGCGGCCATGTTTTTTATGATTAACTATGACTACTGGCGTCTTAAGCGGTGGGTCGGGCCGATGTTAATAACATCTTTCGTACTGCTGATTTTAGTACTAATACCGGGTATCGGGATGGAGCTTTTGGGCTCCCGGCGTTGGATAAATTTGGGCTTTACCAGTTTCCAACCTTCGGAATTGGTTAAGATATTTATAATTACCTTTGTTGCCTATGGTCTGTCCAGGCGAAGAGAGCAAATTAAGTATTTCGGTCGGGGTCTTCTACCCTTCCTGGCCATTGCCGGAGCTGCAGGGTTGTTAATTCTGGCTCAGCCCGACCTGGGTACGGCAGCTACGCTGTTGGGTACTGTTTTTATCATGTTCTTTGCTGCCGGGGCCAGGGGTGCCCACTTAACCGGTTTGGCCGGGGCGGGTTTTGCGCTTGTGGCCGCGGCTATCTATTTTGAACCATACCGTATGAGGCGGTTCATGGCTTTTATGGATCCCGAAGCCGACCCCACCGGGGCGGGCTGGAACATTCTAAATGCTCTGATGTCTCTGGCATCGGGCGGCTTTTTGGGTGCGGGGCTGGGGCAGGGGCGCCATTCCAAGTTTTTATTTCTGCCCGAGCGGCATACAGACTTTATTTTTGCGTCCATAGGCGAAGAACTGGGTTTTATTGGCGGCTTTTTGGTGATTACTTTGTTTATCATCCTAGTCTGGCGGGGCTTTAAAATTGCCATTACCTGTCCCGATGCCTTCGGCAGCTTGCTGGCTGCCGGCCTGGTATCCGGCATTGCGCTGCAGGCGTTGGTAAATATTGGTGTGGTCACCGGCACCCTGCCTGTTACCGGTATTACTTTGCCATTTGTCAGTTTTGGTTCCACGTCCCTGATTTTTTCGTTGATGGGTGTGGGGATTATATTAAACATATCTAGGTATTCTAATCCACGTTAATAAAGGGGACACAGAATGTCCCCAATTATAAGGGTCAAAGCTTTGGGGTAGAGGAATGTCCCCAAAATAGGAAACTGGGGTGAATTCTTTGCGCTTTATCGTTACCGGCGGGGGTACCGGCGGTCACATATACCCGGCGCTGGCCATAGCTGGCGGTCTGCAGCAGCGGTATCCCGGCTGCCAGATTATGTATATCGGCACAGCCCGGGGGCTGGAGTCCGACCTGGTTCCCGCGGCCGGGTTGGATTTTCGTGCTGTTCGGGCAGTGGGTATCAAGCGCAGTCTGTCGCCACAAAATCTAAAAGTGCCCCTGGAAGTTGCCGCTGGTTACCGGGAAGCCCGGCGGTTGATCCAGAACTTTGCCCCGGATGCGGTGGCGGGTACCGGAGGGTATGTATGCGGCCCGGTGGTGCTGGCTGCGACCAGGATGAAAATACCAACTCTAATCCACGAACAAAACGCGCTGCCGGGGGTAACTAATCGGATCCTGTCTCGGTTTGTGGATCGGGTGGCGGTTACCTTTGAGGATTCAATAAAACATTTTCCCGGCCGGGCCAAGCCGCGGCTAACTGGTCTGCCGGTACGCTCCGAGGTTCTCACTGCCGGCAGGGAGGCCGCGCGGGTCAGGTATAGCGTAAAGGATGAAGAACTGTTTGTGCTCTCCTTCGGCGGCAGCCAGGGGGCCCGCACTATCAACAGTGCCGTGGCCTCTGCAGCCGGGTGGATTGCCGGCCGGCCCGGCCTTAGATGGCTGCATGTTACCGGCAGGGGACAGCACGATACTTTTATGGACATGCTAAACAGAGGGGGCAAGGAATGTCCCCAACGGCCTGGTAATCTGGTTGTAGAACCCTACTTATACGAGATGCCGGAGGCGCTGGCGGCGGCAGACCTGGTGGTGGGCCGGGCCGGTGCCGCCAGCATCGCTGAGATTACCGCCCGTGGGCTGCCCGCGCTGCTGGTACCTTTTCCCTATGCCACTGCCAACCACCAGGAGCACAATGCCCGGGCGTTGGTGGAACGGGGGGCGGCAGTAATGATTCTGGATGCCGAATTTTCCGGCCCTGCATTGGTCACCAGGTTGGAAAAATTGCTGGGTGAACCGGAACGTCTTAAAGACATGGCCGAATCCAGTCGTAAGCTGGGTAAACCGCGGGCGTTGGATGATATCATCGATGCACTGGCAGAACTGATTTAAAAGAAAGTCAGGGAGTTAGGGAGTCAGGGAGTCAGGAGTCAGAAGTTAGATATTAAATATTAAATATTAAATATGAAATAATGGTTTATCTTGAATTATTCTGAATTCTGACTACTGAGTCACTGTTATCTAACCTCTAACTTCCAACATTTAACTTTTAATATGACGGACAAGCCCGGGGATGGGCGCCTTGTAGTCAGTAACACCAATTTAAACAGGCGCATAATATGAGATATCCTCTCCTGGCTTGCCGTACTTGCACCAACCGGGTGCAGGAAGGAGCTGATTGGCGGGTGACAGAAATACCGGATAAGGTACACTTTATTGGCATTGGTGGAGCCGGAATGAGCGGCCTGGCCAGGGTGCTGCTGGATCAAGGCTTTGATGTACGGGGATCAGACTTAAGCAGCACGCCGGTGACCGAAAGGTTGCAATCTCTTGGAGCAGTTGTATACACGGGGCACTGTGCAAGCAACATCGGGGACGCGGAATTGGTGGTGGTCTCTACAGCCATAGATTCGGCCAATCCAGAACTGCAGGAAGCAACAAAAAAAGGAGTTCCGGTAATTCACCGGGCCGATTTACTGGGCATGTTAATGGACCGGCAAAGCGGCCTGGCTATAGCCGGGGCACATGGGAAAACCACCACCACTGCCATGCTGGCGTTGGTGATGGAAAAATGCCGTATGGACCCAACAATACTTATTGGAGGTGAATTGACTAATATCGGTGGCAACGCCAAGCTGGGCCGGGGCGAGTACCTAGTGGCGGAAGCAGATGAAAGCGATAAATCTTTTCTGAAGCTAAAACCTTACCTGGCCGTGGTGACCAATATTGAGGACGATCACCTGGATCACTACGGCTCGGTGGAAAAGATTGTCGAAGCATTTCGGCAATTCCTGGGTGGAATAACCCCGGGCGGTGCTGCAGTACTTTGTTTCGACGATGCCGTTGTTAGAGAGGTTTCCAGCGCGTGCGGAGAAAGAGTCATTACTTACGCTGTGGAGCACCCGGAGGCTGACTATGTATTAAATGATATCCGGTTGCACAGCGGCGGATCTGCGGCGGAAGTTTATTACCGGGGGCAGCACTTGGGCCGCCTGGAACTTGCCGTTCCCGGCAGGCATAACCTGGCCAACGCACTGGCCGTGGTGGCAACAGGAAGGTTTATCGGCATTTCATTTCCCGAAATGGCGCTTGCATTGCGGGACTACCAGGGCGCCGGCAGGCGTTATCAGCTTATGGGTAAGGAAGCCGGCATTACTGTGGTGGACGATTACGCACACCATCCCACTGAGATTGACGCCACGCTTAAAGCGGCAAGGCAGGTGCACCCTGGTCGCATTATCACGGTTTTTCAACCGCACCGGTATTCCAGAACCTCGTGGTTGCACCAGCGGTTTGGAAGCTGTTTTGCTAAAACAGATATATTAATTATTAACGACATCTACGGCGCTGGAGAGAAACCTTTGGAAGGGGTCACCGCGCAGCTTATTGTAGATGCCGTAGTGGCACACAACGGCCATCGGCCTGTTTTCATCGGCTCCCGTGAAGAAACAGTCAAATACCTGGCTGAAAACCTGCAGGGAGGCGACCTGGTGCTCACCATGGGTGCGGGCGACGTTTGGAAAACCGGTCCGGAACTGTTAGAACGGATCAAGGAAAGGGGACACCCCTCAGCTTAAGGAATGTCCCCAACGGAGGAGAGCTAACCGTTGACGGGTGATAGTTTTTACAACGGGTTAAACCAAGTGATCAAGGGCCGGGTTATGGCATCCGAGCCCATGAGCAGGCACACCAGCTGGCGTATTGGCGGACCTGCCGACTTTTTCGTGGAGCCGGCGGACTCCGAAGACCTTTGCCGGGCGTTGGCCTGGGCCCGCAATTACGGGTTGCCGGTTATCGTTATCGGTAACGGTACTAATCTGCTGGTTTCAGACAGCGGCATCCGCGGACTGGTGATCAAGTTGGGAGCAGGTTTATCCGGTATTGAAATCAAAGGCGCTGCCATTTGCGCCGGAGCAGGAGCATTGCTGCCCCGATTGGCTAACCGGGCACTGCAAGCCGGTTTGGCCGGGTTCGAGTTTCTGGCCGGCATACCGGGCACCGTAGGCGGGGCGCTGTTGATGAATGCCGGGGCTAACGGGTGTTCGGTGGGAGAACGGGTTAAGATGGTGGAAGCGATAGATTACCAGGGTCATGTAGTAACATTTACCAAGAACGAATTAAAGTTTAATTATCGCAAAAGCTGCTTATCCCGTAGGAATTTAATTATTACCGGGGCTAGCTTTGAGGGGATGCCCTGCCCCGGGGAAGAAATTAAAAAAAGGATGGACGATTACCTAAGCCGGAGACGAAGTACCCAGCCTTTAGAACTGCCCAATGCCGGCAGCGTTTTTAAAAATCCACCCGGGGATTCGGCGGGTCGGTTAATTGAAAATGCAGGCTGTAAGGAGATGCGGGTGGGGGGCATTCAGGTTTCGCCGCGGCATGCCAACTTTTTTGTTAACCTGGGTGGTGGAACCGCCGCTGATGTGCTGGAACTTGTGCATACGGTGCGGGCAACGGTGGAAGATAAATGCAGCGTAAAACTCTTGCTGGAGGTGCAGATACTGGGAGAGGTTTAGCTGGAGGTGATCACAATTGCAAAGATTTATGATCGTGGGCGGTAACCGTCTGCAGGGCACGGTACGGGTAAGCGGATCCAAGAATTCCACTCTACCCATCGTGGCAGCCAGTTTACTGCTAGACGGTGAATGCACTATTAAGGGTGTTCCCCGCCTGCGTGACGTGGCAGTAATGCGTGATGTACTGGTGCACCTTGGCGCAGACGTGGTCTGGGAGAAGGACGCCATGCATATCAACGCCAGCAGCATTAACTGTCAGGATGTAAGCGAAGATTTAATGCGCCGAATGCGGGCATCCAACCTGGTTTTAGGTCCGTTAATTAGTCGGTTCAAACATGCTAAAATTAGTTACCCCGGCGGTTGTAACATAGGCTCCAGACCCATGAACTTACACATGAAAGGATTACAGGCGCTGGGGGTGGAGATTACCGAAAAATTCGGGTACATTACCGCCCGGGCCCAAAAACTACAGGGTAGTGAAGTATACCTCGACATGCCTAGTGTAGGGGCTACGGAAAACCTGATGATGGCATCGATATACGCCAAGGGAACCACCATCATCCGCAACGCAGCGCGGGAACCAGAGATTATCGACCTGCAGAACTTTCTAAATCGCATGGGCGCGATGGTCAAGGGTGCCGGTACCGACACCATCAGGGTAACCGGGGTAGATAAGTTATCGGGAACCACCCACACAGTAATCCCTGACCGGATTGAGGCGGGTACCCACATGATTGCAGCAGCCATTACAGGCGGTGACGTCATCATAACAGACGTCATACCGGAACACTTGGAACCGGTAATCAACAAGTTACGTGAAACCGGAGTCTACGTGGAGGTGAAAGACGACCAGGTCCGGGTGGTGGCGGATAAAAGGCCCAAATCGGTGGATATAAAAACAATGCCTTATCCCGGGTTCCCCACTGACATGCAGCCCCAGTTTATGGCCCTATTGACTGTTGCTGAAAATACCAGCGTAGTTACGGAAACGGTTTTTGAAAACCGCTACAAACATGTAATGGAACTTCGCCGCATGGGCGCGGATATTAGACTGGAGGGCCAGACGGCAGTAATCAAGGGTATGCCCCGGTTGTCTGGGGCCACAGTGGAGGCCAGCGACCTGCGGGCCGGAGCGGCTTTAGTGCTGGCGGCACTGGCGGCGGAAGACGGCACGGTGCTGGAGCAGGTGGAACATATCGACCGCGGTTACGAGCGGCTGGAAAATAAATATAACGCCCTGGGGGCACGGATAATCCGGGTGAACAGTTGAGTACACATTAAATGTGGACTCTTTTTTGGTTTTATGGGGGACAAGGCCTGTTTTTAGGGTTGATTTTTGCTTGGACAAGTATGGCAGTGTGTTCTATAATGATATTAGGTTTCATTGCGTGAATTCGGGAGCGGGGGATAATATGGACGTAGCTTCGTCCAGGCCGGTAAAAAGGAAAGCTATCTTTTGGCAGAGCTTTTTTTTTGTTTTTGTAGTTCTGCTGGCGTCCTATGTATTACTGCAATCACCGCTCTTTTTGATTAAAAACGTTGACGTACGGGGAAACAGTCTGCTGACCGCAAGTGAAGTAGCCAGGATATCCGGGATTGTCACTGACGAGAACATCTTTAAAGCCGACCTAAAAACCGGTGTAGACAGGGTTAAAACACTGCCTCTGGTAAAAGATGTGGATATCGTCAGGAAGTATCCCGGCACTGTGGTAATTACGGTGCAAGAACGAGTGCCCGTGGCCCTGGTGGTGGTGGATGGTAATTTTGTGGAACTGGATCACAGCGGGTACTATCTGCGGCAGGGTAAGGCCGGCACCACCGGATTACCTGTTATTACAGGCGTGCCGGTGGAATCGGCAAGTCCGGGAAGACTGGTGCAAGGAAAGGGGCTCGATATTGCCCTTAAGGTGGTGGAAAGTATACCCGCCGAACTGTGTGCTGATTTGTCCGAGGTGCATGTGGCCGGTGACGGGTGTGTTACCCTGTACACTCTGGACGGAGTAGAATGCCGCCTGGGGCTGCCCGAAGAGCTGGACAGTAAAGGCAGCTACATACTGCAGGTGCTGGAAAACCTGCGCAACCAGAACGCCCAAACTATTGAATACGTAGATTTTTCCATCATTAGTTCCCCGGTGGTAAAATATAAAAAGTGATAGTCTAAATGAACGAAGTGAAGAATCTAAATCCTTCGCTTACGCTCAGGATGACAACAGTAAATTTTAGGGTAGTTGCTATTGTTAAGATTTGCCAGGAGGAAATTTAAATGAAGTTTAAATCAGTTTACTGGATATTGCTCCTGGTGGGACTAATCATGGGCCTTATTCTAGCGTTGCAGTTCAGGGTGACCCGTGAAATTATTAGGAATGCGCCCCCCCAGGAGAGAACCGCAGCCCTTTACCAGGAGCTGGAAGAATCCCGCGAAAACCGGGAGGTACTGCAGCGCAGGGTATACGAACTGCGCGACCGCCTGGACCAGTCAGTGGCCGGCCCGGAACTGGCTAACATGAAGGTAGAACTGGACCGCGTGCGCCAACTGGCCGGTATGACCACAATAGAAGGGCCAGGTGTTGAGGTGACGTTGAATGACAATCCCAACGTGCTGCCTCCGGGGCAAGACCCTAATAACTTTGTGCTGCACGATGAAGACGTGTTAAGCGTCTTAAACGAATTAAAAGCGGCCGGGGCCAGGGCCGTCGCCATTAATGACCAGCGGATTATTTCCACCACCGAAGTGCGCTGTATCGGCCCCACCATATTACTAAATAAAAATCAGCGTCTCAGCCCTCCTTTTGTGATTTCCGCCTTGGGAGACCCAGACACACTGACCAACTCACTAAAAATGATCAACGGGGTGGTTGACTCACTACAGCTATGGGGTATCCAGGTAGACATCAAGAAGGTGGATAAAGTGAAAATACCGGCTTATTCCGGCACATTAACTTATAATTACGCCAAACCGAAATAATAAAGAAGACTTGGTTCAGGCGGGGTTTTACAGGAAGTGCGAAGATAGCGGGAGGAGACTTTTCGATGACCGGCAAGACCACCGGATACGTATCCATTATGTTGGTTGCCTTAATCCTCGGCATGATGTTGGCGGTTCAATTCCGCGTGGTCAACAGGGCACCGGCCGGGATCTCCACTGATCGGGCCCAGGAAGTAGTGGATGAGCTAAAACAAATTGACCGGGAAAGAGAGTCCCTGCATAAAGAAATTAGCGACCTAAACTATAAATTGGAACAGGTAAATCAGGGCAAAAACGAGGCCATCTTGGCGCTAAAGAGTGAACTGGAAAAGACGCGCATGAGCGCCGGGCTGCTCACCGTCACCGGGCCGGGACTGGAAGTTGTACTGGACAACCCGGATAAGGGTGAAGGGAGCCGGTTGTCACCAGGGGTATTCATTATATACGCTGAAGACCTGCTCAAAGTGGTTAACGAACTATGGGGTGGAGGTGCTGAGGCTATTTCCATCAATAGCCAGCGGATTGTTGCCACCACCGAAATAAGGCTGGCTGCGCCCTTTATCAATATCAACACCAAAAGGGTAGTGCCACCGTACCAGGTACTGGCTATTGGAGATCCTGATACCCTGGCCAACGCTTTGGAACTGCCGGGTGGGTTAGGGGAATACCTGCGGGATTTGGGTATTGAGATAACGGTGGAAAAACACCAGGAGCTAACAGTGCCGGCTTTCACCGGGAATTAAGGATTAAGTCGAGATTTAGCAGTCAGTATGAAAAGACGGTTTATCGTTCGTAATAAATGATGCGGGGTTATGGGTGGGTGGGCACCCGCAAGGGGTGCCCCTACTACATAAATGAGTTTGATAAGGAGCAGGTGACCTGGTTATGTGGATGGGTATTTTACTGGCTGTACTTGGCCTGGGGGCCGGTATTGTAATTGGTTTCAATATCCCAATGGTTTTGCCGCAGGATTACGCCAAATACATGTCTGTGGCGGCACTGGCGGCGCTTGACTCAGTATTCGGCGGGATACGGGCTGCTATGGAGGAAAAGTTCAACCACGGCATCTTCGTATCCGGTTTCTTCAGCAACGCCTTGTTGGCGGCGGGCCTAACTTTTATCGGCGACCGGTTGGGTATTGACCTGTATCTGGCCGCAGTGGTGGCTTTTGGTGTTCGCTTGTTCCAGAACCTGGCCATTATCCGTCGCTACATTTTAAAGCACAAAATTAAATAAATAAAAAGGGAATTAATGTTTAGCGTTGAATTTTACAAATTTAAGTAAGGAATGACAAATTAGGTAGATAGGGAGGAAGCCCGTTTGGCCGGGGCGGACAGAGAAGTGGTGGTGGGGCTGGACGTAGGTGCGTCCGGAATTGCCGTGGCTGTATACAATCCCCTGGCGGGGGCCGGACAAGAGTTGGCAGGGGTTGGTTTCTCTCCTGCGGTGGGGTTTGATAAAGGCTCCATTGTTAGTATGGATGACGCTGTTGGCTCGGTAAAGAGGGCGGTGGCGGACGCCGAATTGAGGGTCGGAATAGGCATATCCTTTGTATACCTTTGCGCGGATATCCCGGGTATGCTGGTTCAGCGTGGGTGCAAGAAAATTGCCCTTGAAAGCAGGCAGGTGCTCAAATACCGCGACTTACTGGAACTACGCAAGAATATTTTCGATCAAACCCTTCCGGCCGGTTATTCCGTTATTCAACCGATTGACGTCTGGTATTACGTTGATGGTAAGCTATTAGATTTCCCCCGACATGTCCGGGGGAGGGAACTTAAGGTGGAAGCAGTTGCCGTGGCCGCTGACGGCGTAAAAATGGAAAAAATGTACCGTTGTTTCACCGAGGCTGGTTTGAAGGTCAAACAAAGCGTTACCGGACCGTTGGCCGCCGCTGAAGCGGTACTGGACGGTGTAGAGCGGGAATTGGGTGTTGTGCTGGTTGATATCGGCTCAAGTATGACCAGGGCGGCATACATAAATCAAGGCGTTATAAGTGGCATGCAGGTCTTCTCAGTTGGGTCAGGCCACATTACCTCGGACCTGGCCCTGGTGCTGCATACTACTCTGGAAGAAGCTGAAATGATTAAAACCACTTACGGGTTAAATCCTATTGCAGGCACTATTACCATCAAACCGGTTGCAGGCGGTGATGCACGCACTGTGCCAGGCGAATTGGCACATCGGGTGCTTTATTCCCGGGTGGAAGAAATTATGGAATTTATTAGTACCTTTATGCAAGAATTAAAAATAACTAATACTTTACCCGGGGGCGTAGTAATTACGGGTGGCGGGGCGTTGTTAGCCGGCCTGCCGGAAATGGCCGGTGAACATTTGGCCATGCCGGTACGGGTAGGTTGCAGCAAGTTGGTATCTGGTAACATTGCGGAACAGGATGCCTACCGTTATATCAATGCCGTTGGGCTGGCCCACTGGGGAGCCAGGCAAACGCCTGCGCACCGGGAGGTGAAGGGCCGGTTGGGAAGCGGTATTATGGGCCGCATTCGCCACTGGATGCAGTAACCGGGTTTCTTAAATGAGTGTTTGATAATGATTAATGATCCCCGAGAAGGAGGACACCTTTTAATGCTTGATTTTGAACTTGATCTGGACCAGTACGCCAATATTAAAGTAATTGGAGTCGGGGGCGGGGGCAACAACGCCGTTAACCGGATGATTAACGCCGGCCTAAAAGGAGTGGAATTCATTTCGGTCAATACCGACTCCCAGGCACTTCAAATGGCCCTGGCCAACAACAAAATCCAAATCGGGTCCAAGTTGACCAAAGGGCTGGGCGCGGGCGCCAACCCTGATATCGGGCAAAAAGCTGCGGAAGAAAGCAGGGAAGACATCGAGCAAATCCTTCGCGGTGCAGACATGGTTTTTGTCACGGCCGGCATGGGTGGGGGTACCGGAACCGGTGCGGCCCCGGTGGTGGCGGAAATAGCCAAACAACTGGGAGCGCTTACGGTGGGTGTGGTTACCAAGCCCTTTACCTTTGAAGGTAAAAGACGCGCGCAGCAGGCCGAAACGGGAATAACGACGCTAAAGGAGAAGGTGGACACCCTAATCACCATTCCCAATGACCGGCTTTTGCAGGTTGTAGAAAAGAATACCTCCATTATGGAAGCTTTTCGGATTGCCGACGATATATTACGACAGGGTGTGCAGGGCATTTCAGACCTGATTGCTGTGCCGGGATTAATAAACTTGGATTTCGCCGACGTCAAAACTATTATGAAAGAAGCCGGTTCCGCGTTGATGGGCATTGGCCGGGCCAGTGGCGAAAACCGGGCTACCGAAGCCGCCAAACAAGCAATTTGCAGCCCATTGCTGGAAACATCCATTGAGGGGGCCAGAGGTGTATTGCTGAACATCACCGGCGGCAACTCACTGGGTTTGTTCGAGGTGAACGAGGCCGCAGATATTATCTTCCAGTCTGCTGACGCCGAGGCAAACATTATTTTTGGTGCTGTTATTGATGAGCGCATGGAAGATGACATTACGGTTACCGTTATCGCCACCGGTTTTGACCAGCGCATTTTGTCGCGGGCCCAAAAACCAAGAAAAACCGATAGCGGGGTAGAGATTAAACCTGTATCCTCTAATGACGAGCTTGATATTCCCGCTTTTCTGCGTCGCAAATAGTGTCGAAGGGAAAATGGATTTTATAGACAGTTAATAACAAATTATGCCAGCCCCGGCGTGTATAATGAAGCCGCGGGCTTTTTTTATTGCTTTTTTATAACTACTCAGGAGTTAGAATTCAGAATGAGAAGAGACGAAAATAAGTTCTATTATGACTTCGCTAACGCTCAGGATGACACTCCCCAGAATTAAGACTAAAACACTGGTTGCATAAACACAAGGTACGGGCCATATCAATGGTAACAGGGATCTTTTGTCCCGCCCGGGTAAGGAAAATCATGCCTACTTACACGGTATACGTGGACCAGGTGTTCATAGGCAGCCTGGTTATGAATTATATAATCCTCTGGGCGGCCGCAAGGTTGGGCGGCGTCTCCCACAACCGCTGGCGTTTGCTGGGCGGTGCCTCTCTGGGAGCATTTTACTCGCTGGTGCTTTTTGTCCCGGCCTGGCATAGTATTCTGGCACCCGGATATAAGTTCATGGTTTCAATATTAATGGTAACTGTCGCCTTTTTGCCTCGCCCTCCGGTCAAGGCGATGGTTCTGTTGGGGTATTTCTACCTGGCCACCTTTGCGCTGGGGGGCACTGTGCAGGGATTGATCAGCTTTCTGCAGCATCGGTACGAAGAGGGAGTTATGGCCGGTGTTATGCAAGCGGTGGATGCTTACCTGTGGTACGGCATATTTTTTTCAATGGCCATATTCTGGGCTCTGGGCCGGGTTGTACCGGCCCAAATGAGGAAAAGAATGATGCTGCCCCTGCTCAGGTCAGACCTGGCCGTTAGTTTTGGCGGGCAGACAGTACGGCTTCCGGCACTATTAGATACCGGCAACAGCTTAAGCGATCCGGTGACCGGTAGTCCGGTGGTGATTGCGGAATATGAACCGTTAAAGGAGATACTCTCCCCAAAGGTCAGGGAGGCTGTGGAAAAATATGGCCCGGATCAGGGTGCCGCAGTGCTGGGGGAGTTGGGTGATGAAATTACCAGCGGACATTTCCGTCTAATCCCGTACCGGTCTGTGGGCAGGGAAAACGGTTGGCTGGTGGCGTTTCGTCCCGATGAAGTTGAAGTGAGGCAGGGCGGTCACATATACCGCACCGGCCGGGTGGTAGTGGCTCTTTGCGGTGAGCGCCTGGACGGCGAAACACCTTGTCGGGCATTAATCCCACCGGCCTTGCTGGACAATAGTTTGACGGGTTAGGGCAAGGTTGGAGTAAGTTGGTGTAAGTAGGGGACATTCCTCGACCCCGAAGCTTTGGCCTTTAAGTTGAGGTGTGGCACCTATCATCAGTTGGGGGCATTCCTCGACCTCAAAGCTTGACCCTTAAGCTGAGGTGTGTCCCCTATCACATTACCCGGGTTGCCGTAAAACGGTGCCCGCCGGGGGAGGGAAACTTTTGAAACAGCTTTGGAAGATTAAACTAGTCATGCGCCTGACCCTGGTAAAAATTTTGTCACGGCTGGGTGTAAAATCGGGAGTATACTACGTTGGCAGCAGCGAAGCTCTGCCACCGCCGCTGACCACCGACGAAGAATCATTCCTGATGAACCGCCTGGAATCAGGCGACGGTGCCGTGCGCAGCGTGCTCATCGAGAGAAACCTGCGCCTGGTGGTTTACATTGCCCGTAAGTTTGAGAATACCGGGGTAGGCATTGAAGACCTGGTTTCTATTGGCACCATCGGCCTGATTAAAGCTGTCAACACATTTGACCCCGCTAAAAAAATTAAGCTGGCCACTTATGCGTCCCGGTGTATAGAAAATGAAATTCTTATGTATCTGCGGCGCAATAATAAGATTAGAACCGAGGTGTCTTTCGACGAGCCGCTGAATATAGACTGGGACGGCAACGAACTGCTCCTTTCCGACGTGTTGGGCACCGAGAACGACGTCATCTACAAGTACATAGAAGAAGAAGTGGACCGCAAACTTTTATACCTGGCCCTGCAGAAACTTAACGGCCGGGAGCGAACAATCATGGAACTTCGATTCGGCCTAAACAGCGGCCGGGAAAAAACCCAAAAAGAAGTTGCCGACCTGCTGGGTATTTCCCAATCCTACATTTCCCGACTCGAAAAGAGGATTATCAAACGACTGAAAAAGGAAATCAACCGCATGGAATAATAAACGCCGTGTCCTCCCAACCGATGTATAAATCAACATACCCGGGGTAATAATGAAGTTGAAGTGTCGCAAATACCGGGGAAAAAGGTGGGGGGCACATGCTGGTCAACAAGGTGGAGATCTGCGGTGTAAATACGTCCAAGCTTCCGGTACTCACCGGCGCCCAGATGAAAGAACTATTCCTGGCATTGCATGGTGGCGAGACCACCGCCCGTGATCGGCTTATTAAGGGCAACCTGAGGTTGGTGCTCAGCGTAATCCAGCGCTTCACCAACCGTGGTGAATACGTGGATGATCTCTTCCAGGTGGGTTGCATCGGTCTCATGAAGGCCATCGACAATTTTGACCTCTCCCAGAACGTTAAGTTTTCCACTTATGCGGTACCAATGATTATTGGTGAAATTAGACGCTACCTGAGGGATAACAACCCCATCCGGGTGAGTCGCTCCTTGCGTGACGTAGCTTATAAGGCGTTACAGGTGCGTGATACTTTGGTGAACAAGCACTCTCGTGAGCCCTCGGTCAACGAAATTGCCAAGGAATTAAAAATGCCCAGGGAAGATATTGTATTCGCCCTGGATGCTATACAGGAGCCCATTTCATTATTTGAACCCATCTACCATGATGGCGGGGACCCTATTTTCGTGATGGATCAGATAGGGGACGACAAAAACCTGGATGCCAATTGGCTGGAAGGTATAGCCATCCGGGACGCTCTGCGCAAGCTAAGCGACCGGGAAAAACTAATCCTGACGTTAAGATTTTTTGAAGGTAAAACCCAGATGGAAGTGGCTGATGAAATTGGTATCTCCCAAGCCCAAGTATCCCGTCTGGAAAAGGCGGCTTTAAGCCATATGCGCAAGCATATATAATGCTGCGTAATTGCCGGCCGGGAGGTGGCGGTATGGTATACAAGGCGACAGTAATGGCTTTGATCATTATGATAGCGTTATTGGCGGGGCCTGCTTACGGTAACCTCCAGCGGGGTGATGGCCAGGCCGTCCATGCCTATAACTGCCACAACCTGTACCACTACCCAGAAAATAAACTTTAGGGAATAGGTAATCTCAATAATTTTTGTTCAGAATCACAGGCGCCTCTCATATACATACTATGGGAGGTGCTTTACTGTGGTTAGAATCTCCGATTTGCGTATGCGGGAAGTAATTAACGTGGCCGATGGACGTCGCCTCGGCCCCATCAAGGATATAGACATTGACCTGGAGGAAGGTCGCATCAACGCCATCATTCTGCCGGGTCACGGCGGGGGCAGGCTAATGGGAATATTGGGCCGGGAAGAAGAAGTAGTGGTACCGTGGCAAAAGATTAGAAAAATCGGTATTGATGTAATTCTGGTAGATCTGTCTCATATGCTCCGGAGCGGCGAAATGCATGGCGGTCTCCCGGAGCGGACTTGGTAAATCTGCTTTGGTGTCAGGTGTTGCAAGTTGCAAATCTGCAGATTTGCAACTTGCAACACCTGGCACCAAAGTTTTTGGCACCGGTTACCTCAGTACCATGGATGGGTTCAACGAAACATTATTCATTTCTTTTCAGTACTTCTTGCCAGACATGCTTTTCCAGGAAACTGCCCGCCACATTGTTTTCCATTTCCAGAAACAGTTTAAACGGAACGCTTATGGACAGCACGTCTTTGTCCACCAGTTTTCTAACCGAAATATCGTACAGGCCCAGCACAGCCCTGGGGTTGTCTGATTCAGCTTCCTGGTAAGGTAAAATGCCGATGCAATGACACCCCGCGGCAAAGGGCGCTATCACGTTGTTTCCCGGTTCCTTGGCGTAGTTAGTCATCACCATTAGTGCCGAAAGCTGGTCGGGGTTGGCTAAAAACACAATCACAACCGGTGTTTCATTTTCGGTCACCGCATCCAGGGGTTTGAATACAACGTATTGGGTGGGCACCTCCCGCATGGGCAGCGCGTTAATTACCTTGTAACCCAGCTCGGGAGTCTTACAGTAACCCTCGCCGTGTTCTATGGCCGGCATGTTCCGTACAATATTCCGGCCCATTTCCGAATTGGCAAATTCCTGATTACCGGTGGAGAGGAAGTGCCCGATACCTCCGGGCATGTTTTCATACTGGTTGCCGAAACCCAAGCCGGTGCCACCTCCCATACAGCCAAAGGTTTGCCGGTCAAACACCGCTGTTTTGCCCATGGCGGCGCCCCTTAGCATCCCGATAACGCAACCCCAGCGTCCTTCTTTGAACTGCAGGGCTCCCTCAGGTTTTTTATCTGTCCACAGAATAGCTACCGGTGGGTATTTCAGGTTGACAGCTTTGGCCAGTTTGCTTTCCATGCTCTCACCTCGCAAATTGAATTTTTATAACCTATCTATTTAGTTGTATTAACAACAATTATAAAAAATTATATCTTTTATCGCAACATCTAGGAGGTCAGAGGGCCTCAATATTGCTGTTGTATAAAAAAAGCGCGTTTGCCCCGTGAGCTTGCGGAAAACACAATTATCGTCAGGCTGTGATTCTTCCTTTAATGTTCTTTGCAGGCAGTGAAATGGTAAAGGTGGTTCCCTTGTTAATTTCACTTACCAGGGAGATGCTGCCGCCGTGCTCCTTGACCATCTGGTAACAAACACTGAGGCCCAAACCGGTGCCTTTATCTTTAGTGGTATAAAAAGGAGTGCCTAGTTTGGACTGTTCCTCCGGGGAAATTCCTTTGCCGTTGTCGGATATTGAGATGGACATCTCCTGAGTGACTTTATTGTAGTGGGTACAAATGTTTAAACGGGGGTTGGTAGTTTCCTGGGTGGCCTCTATAGCATTTTTAAAAATGTTCATAATTACCTGTTTTAGCTGGTTATCATCTGCCCATACGGGTACTTCATCCTTATCCAGGTGAAAGTCTGCTTTTATACCGTTGATGAACATTTGGGTTTCCAGCATCTTCTGCAGCGAAGCAATCAAATTGTTAATAATTATTTCTTTGAATACGGGTGGCCGGGGCTTGGCGAAGGACAGAAAATCCGTTACAACTTTATTTAATGTAACAACCTCGTTTTGAATAATATCGGCATACTCCTTAATCTTTTCATCAGTTGTTTTAATCATAATCAACTGGTTAAACCCGTTAATAGCAGTCAGTGGGTTCTTAATCTCGTGTACGATGCCTGCGGCCATCTGGCCCAGCAGGGCCAGTTTTTCTCTCTGCCTAATTCGTTGCTGCTCCTTTTTAAACCCGGTCATGTCAGCACAGGTACAGATATAGCCGATAATTTCGTCGTCCACGTTACAAATCGGCGCTGTGCGGAATACCACTTCCCTGGTTTGCCCGTCTGCGCCAGTTATGGTTGTCTCAAAGCACGATTCGCCGGGGTTTTCCATGCCCATGCCTTCACCGTTAAACCGGGTCATGGCAAGAAATCCATCAATGTCCAGGCCCAGTAGTTCTTCTGCATTCATCTGCAATTCCTTTTCCAATATTTTATTACACATAATAATCCGGGAGTTTCTGTCGAGAAGCAGGGCCATGTCCTGGATGGAGTCCAAAACTGTCTGGGTCTGCAACTGCAGGTTTTCCAGTTCCTGCTCCCTTCTGGCTTCAGACAACCGGATTATGGCTCCACCGTTTTCCAACCGGTGGGCGTTGACTATAGTTTTCAATAAATTATTACAGCCGTTTTCAATGTTCAACAGTTTGTTGATAATAGGCCTGGCGTCGCCGGCCAGCACCTGGCTGGCCAGTGGTTCGCTGATTTCATCGTTCCTGACGTACTGCGCAAACATCTGCCCTGCCGTCTTGCCGCGAATGTCCTCAACCCGGCTGTTCAGTATTTCCTCCGCCTTCCTGTTGGCGAAGGTGGCTTTAAGATTATTATCGTAGGTTAATATTCCCACCGGGATGCTGTTCAATATTTCGGTCATGTACCTCCCGGCAGTTTCCAGCTTGGCGTGGGGCAAGGTGACAGCGCTTACGAAGATACCCCGAAAAAGGTAATAGTAATAAGTAATTTTTAAAACATGACCTAGGATTTTATAAAAATCGGTTAGTGTTTTGAAAACTGTAAAGCACATTTCTGCAGGTATGGCCAGCAGAAGGGCCAGAAAAATGTACCGGTAAGTTAAATGCTCCCGGTTGTTTAATCTCCTGAACATTATATAAGCTCCAGCCAAAAACAAGGCTGTAATTAGGTATTCTAGCGCGATTTTGGCCGGCGTTATCCCCGATTCAGGCAGAAAAAGTACAGGCAATAGTCCGGGCTGGGAAAAGGCAAGGACTGAAACACCTGTGGTCAGTGCAAGCGTGGTGAGGCCACCTAACCATTTGTTTATGTTTATTTGAAATAGTTTGAAGGCAGTAAATAAAAGTACCAGGGCCTCCGCCAACCGACCCAAAATCCAATACCTGGTGGATAGATCGTAAAAACCAGGGGGGTAAAGGTTAAATTCGGGGAAGAAGTAAGCGTGACAGAGGTCAAAAACCGCCACCATTAGGAAGCCGAAACCAACCAGGTGGTTCACCGGCGAGGTGCGATCGTAGGTATGCCAGACCACGAAAAATGCGGCCAGAGCTATAAATATACAAATTAATTCAACGCCAGTGTGGATTATGTTGGTTTTTAAAGCCCACAGCGGAGAAAGTATCGCGGTTATGGCCCAGCACATAAACAGTACCATCAGGTAATGCAATATTATACTGGCCAGGGGTTTTTCCGGTGTCTGGATTCTTAAGTGATTTAAAGGTATCGTCTTCAGAATAAACACTCCCGTTGCAATATGTACAAGCAGACGGGAATATATTACTATAAAATACACTATATGTCGTAAAATGCGTGTCGAACCTTGCGGTGGTAAATGAATAAACAGCGGTAGCCCTGAAAATACTTTTAAAGTTGGTTGTAGTGGGCGCGGCGCTCCGGTGATATCGCTCCGCTCTCTCTTGCAATTCTTATTGTTATGATCGGATCGGGTTATTGTTACCGCATGGCATAAACTGCTTAACCGTTTGGCTACGCCCTAAGCAGCCTGAATTCGGGGCTATGACAGGCTAATCAACGCATCCAGGTGCACCGTTCGCTCCGGATATCACCGGATCGCCGCGTAAGCTGGTTTTTCTTCCTTCTGCTGGTGCCGCGTTTAGCGGCATGGTGGTCTACCCTGAAAATAGACTTTAGGGTTGTCATCCTGAGCGCAGCGAAGGATCTAATCTTTAAGGTTCCTCGCTGCGCTCAGATTGACACGCGTAAACGCACCACGATAAACGAATACAACTTTCTGGTTGGGCTTTGGTGCCAGGTGTTGCAAGTTGAAAGCTGCAAAATACGCAACTTTCAACTTGCAACACCTGGCACC
>JGI25322J35698_1000332_pt1 | contig 54581 bp, 55 predicted proteins | sample AutmiccBRH37_all_FD_35698 | JGI IMG/M metagenome (IMG submission 35698) | reverse complement strand
TCATTATAATAATTAATTATTATAACTTCAGCTTTATCTAAAACTTTTCCTTTTGTTACTTTTTCGCCATACTTCTCCTCAAGTCTTCTTATTAGCTCCTCGCTCATATTCTCACCTCCTTTCACCATTTTTTACCTATTTCGGCAAATGAGAACTTTTTCCTTTGATGAAAAATGTCATATTATGTCTTGTCGGAACTTAAACAATTAAATTAAACCCCTAGTACTTCTATTTATTCTTAATTTTATGTCAAATACTCCGTCCCTCTGACAAAATAAAAAATTTCCGAGTCACAAAGCCATTTACAGTAACTCACAAAGCCATTTACAGTAACTATGCCGCTTAGCATACTACCCAAGTACCCGAGTGCTATATTTCATCCCTGATCCAAAGTTGACCGCGGGGATCCAGCGGATTTCCTTCCACTTTGAAATAATAATCAGGGTTGCCGTCGTAGTGCCTGTGTTGATACCCATAATGCCCGCTATAGGCTCTATATTCTGATTCTTCTTTTTCCACATTGGTGATAATATCCCAGAATAAATTAATATTACCTTTAACCGTATCCTGCAAGCTGTATTGGCTTTCCCCTCCCACGGAAAATGTCACAAGATCAATTGACGAACCAACCAAGCCGGCAAGGCCATAAATAAAATTACCGGATAAAGATTTACCCACCGATAAAACTATCCCATCACCACGCCTAACGTTATCGGCAAAATCACTCCATAAACCTAGCCCCGCCCCCACAGATGGAGCAACTACATCCGCAGTCCTGGAAAGCACCCCATTCATATATTCTTCGCTTTCTTCCGCACTTGCCGAATAAAAATTAACTCCCAGCGGCCTGCGCATTATTTCCAATATAGTTGTTTTTTTCGGATCTACATTTTCCATGGTGCTCCCAAAGGGATCCCTTTTGGGTTCCGGAGTAGCACTGTCTATGGTACTCCCATAGGGATCTCCCTTTGCCTCGGGGTTTTCCGGAGTCAGCAATTTTTCCGCGGTGATATCCCTTTGCATGAAATTCTTACGCCATTCCCGGTCTAACTCTTCTTTTACCTGGGTAACATCAGACTGTGACTCAGCCTGCTTTGGTGCAGCAGAATCAGACTGCTGACCGGTTTTACCTGGCGTTTCAACAGCAGGTGCTTCCACGACAGGAGCCGTTGCAGCAGGAGGTGCTGCGGCCACTGGAGGTGTTTTCGTTTCCGGTTTTTTTTCTGCAGCTGGAGCAGGCTTTGCCGGTGCATCTTTTGTTCCGGTAAAGTGAGTGACCCATCTGTGAGCACCGCCATGGGGCGATTCATATTGGAGATGTTCCATCCTGCATTTAAGAAGCAGCTTCCCGTTTTGCCGTTCTATGGTACCTTCCATACTGTAGATTGCAAAAACAGGCTTTGCCGGATCGACGTTGCTTCTGAATTCCTGTTTTACCGTCACCCTGCCGTCCGGCTGCAGCACTACGCCAGAGGCTGAGTAATTTATACCCCTAAAAGAAACAACATCACCGTTTAACGGTTTATTAAAGACTACCGTGGTTTCACCGTAACCGATACTTTTTACACTCTCTGGATCTAAACTCCCCTCGGCCAGTTCGGTAGTTACGGTTCCTTCCCATGTCCCTATAATCTCATCTATAGTGATACCCGGCGAATCTGCCGCTTCTGACACATATCCATAGCCAAATACTCCACAAAGCAACAGACATATTATTAATACAAGTTTTCTTGCGTCCATGTTTCGCACCTCCTTATCTTGCCACTACTTCGTAGAGTCTTTGAGCGCATATTATGCCCTCTTCCCTGTTAAGGGTCATAGTGGGGGCTATTCTTTCTTCATAAGAGCTGAAGATTTTATTGTTGAAAGCAAAATAGATACCTTCTTGGGCCCAGCTCTGAATCTTTTGCGCGTCAGCAAAGGTCACCTGCATTTCTTTATTGAAGTCTTGTTTGGGTTTTACAGCCAGCGCTGTTCTCAGCATAAATACGGCCATTTCCTGTCTGGGAACAGGGTCATTAGGCCTGAACTCAACTGTTTGCCCGGAGGCAACTGATACGATACCCAAAGCGGCCGCCTTGAGTACTCCTTCATTTTCTGTATCTTTAATCAGTTTGGGATCTGCAGGTGTAACCGTCTCTTGTCTTGCTTTTTCATAAACCCTTACTAAAAGATTAACTGCTTCTTCGCGGGTGATTCCTTGCCCATAGTTTCTGGTTAGTCCTCCCGGTACAAACCCATTAGCAAGTGCTGCCGTTACCTCCTCTGCGGCCCACCCCGAAGGCCCATCAGGCTTAAAAAAAAGAGAAGAAGCCGTTATTATCATTACAGCCACGATACTTAGAATAAGAGTAGCTCTAGCGAAATTACGTTTATTAATATTTATACCTTTGCTGAAGGACCATTTTAAAATGGCAATAATGTTTACTACGGGTATAGCCAAAATGAGCAGAATTAATAAATAATCCAATACTCTTAAGGAACTATTCATACTAGTACTCAAATTCTTGTTCTCAATACTTTCCTGATTATTTGTTTTGCTTTTCCCTTCATTTGCTTCAATGTTTTCCAAAACCTTGCTTTCCTCATTTTCTGATTTCATAATCTCTATACTCCTCTCTTAAATGCTTTGAATACTTATAAAAATCCTATAGCTTATTATAGAACTTTTTTATAAATTGAATATCACCCCCTAAGGGTGATATTCATTAAAACAGTGCAGTATTTTAGGTTCTCAGAACAATAGAGAAAATAATCAGCATAGCCAATTCCCCAGGAGGCCAGGGATTCGCCAATCACGAAAAACAAAAAACACACCTGTTCGGTGTGTTTTTTGTTTTTTAGCTAATCTACTAAGAAATGATAAAATGAACAAGCAATAGGGTCGCTGGAATACATGACCTATCCGATTGCATTCTTTGTTAAATTTCATTGCATATCTTATATTTATTTTTTTTATGGCTTCTGATATTTCTTTTATTTCTCCTTTTATTAAAATGTCAAGTATACTATAATAATCCTTCAGTTGTTCAATGTTCTGTCTCTTATGAGGTCAGTTAATCAGCTTAAGTAAAATTTCCAGTTTTAATCTATGCATCGGATTATCTAAGTCGAATTTAATCAAATCATTTATTTCATCGATTCGCTTTCTCACAGTATTAATGTGCACAAAAAGCTGTTTTGCTGTCAGGCTGTAGTTCATTTGGAATTCCAAATAGGTTTTCAAGGTTTTCACCAACTCTTTATGCTCATCCTTTTCAACCAACTGATTTATATCCCTCAGCATTATTCCAAGTTCATCTTCCTTGATGTCTATCCATGCAAAGACCCCCAGCTCCGAGTAAGTAAGATAATCCTCCTCGGGATATAAAAGCCTGCCAATACATATAGCCCGCTCACACCGCGCATAATTCCTTTTTATTTCATAAATTGTGTCACTAATATCTGATATGCCAAACACTAGACTTATATCCAGTATTTCATCTTCTAATCTTTTCTGTAATTTCTTAGCAGCTCCCCTGATTAGTGCTAAGTTTTTTTCTTTTGAAAGTCTATCATCGGTTTGAACTAAAAAAACACAGTTATTTTCATCGATGCTAGCCATTCTGCTTTTCATTTGCCTGATATTATTACTAAAAGCGTTTTTTAGTACATCTTTATAGTTTGATAGATGCACCTCCTTGTTTATTTGCTTCATTAAAAGCAAATGATAATGCCCGTTTATGTCTAATCCTAAGTCACTGGCTCTTTTGGCTAGCATTTCATGGTTTAATAAACTTCCTTCTAAAACCTCTGTCACAAGCTTTTCAAAACCAATATCTCCAATACTCTGAGCTACCAATATCTGCTCATACAGGGACTGAAGCAATAAAAATCCAATGCGTAAGGCAAATTGGTCAAAATAATCTATCAGCCCCGTAGCTTCAACTACTACAAAGTAGGCCTTAATCTTATCTCCAACTGTGATTGGCACAGTAATCCAGCTATAGGGCTTGTCGTACTTAGCATCATAGAACCGGTACCTAATCATTTTAAGGTTGTCACATAGTATTTCTTCGGTAAATTGGAAGGAAGGGCCCCAAAAATCCTCTACTTTTAGGTCAGCGGTTAATTCTGCGAATGCAGGAGAACTATAATATGCCCTCTCGCTTGTTAAATCATAGATCATGGCTGGGAAATTCATTTCTTTTTCAATCTGAGATAAAATTTTATTGACCTTTCTAGCTTGATAGGATAAATCTGAAAAGCTCTTGGGATTGATATTGCCAATGTTAAATTGCCTAATGTTCTTGTTCATAACAAGCACATTAAGCTGATTCATTAAATCCATCCAAGGAGGTTCTGATGGAATATTGATGAGAGGTATATCGTACTCATTAAATGCTGCGATGATATGATCCGGAATTTTTTTAAGAAATCTTTCTACCTTTATTCCCATTCCCGATATTTGCTTAAATTTTTCTGTCTTAACGTAGCTTTCAAATAAACCTGGATTTTGATAAAATATATAGCCGGTTGAGATGACCAGTTCTTTGCCCCTAGTCCAGTTAAACCCATCGGGGGCATCCAGTATAGCTACGCCCTGCACCTGTTTGTCTAAACCTGCATGACCTGCCAACACCTTGAAGTCCTTAAAAAACTCTGAATTTAAAATCTTCCTCAGAGATAAACCCATGCGTTCACCTCCCTCTTCAACGGCTTTCCAATTAATTATACTGCATCATGCAAATAATATCTAAGCCCAAAGGAGGTTTCATAGCTGAAACGATATAACTTTTAAACAACACAAAGACACTAAGTCCTTTCGAACCTAGTGCTTTTGTAGTTACTTCAATGGGCTGATATACTTCCTTTTTTCCGTTCTTTTGTTGAATTCTGTTTTAGCCTTTGCTATTATACTTGGCTCCTTTAAAAGGTCAAACGTTATGCCTGATAAAACCTGGGCTGCATAGGTCATACCTTTCATCCCAATAGAAGAGCCTGAGGAGGATGTTGCTTGCCAGGAGTGATTTGCTACTCCTAGTGGAAAGCAAGCTGTGAGCAACAAGTTCATCGGCATGATCCAAGATACATCTCCACTATCTGAGGAACCTGCAACTACAACTGAATTTACTTTCTCTTTTTCCAGAACTCCTTGGTGAATATATTTTTTTTCATCGCTGTCGGGTGACATATATTTCTTAATTTCGCCTTCCACCATATTGGGATCTAGGGTTTCTTGGAGCGCTTTGGCAAATGCTAAATCATTCTCGGTATAACTGGGGCCACCTATTTCTACCATATTTTTATATGTTAAATCAAATAATACTTTATTGGGCAGCATCTCATAGCAACCACTGATGACCTCGTAGTCAACCGTTGTTTCTGTCATCATTGCCGCGCCTTTTGCTACCTTAAATAATCTCTCGGTTATTTCTTCCACATCTTTTCTCTGAGGCGCTCTTACAAAGTACCAAGATTCCGCTTCCTTGGGGATAATGTTTGGCGCTCCACCTGCATTGGTAATGGTGTAGTGGATACGAGCCTTGTCAATGACATGCTCTCTTAAGTAGTTAGCTCCTACATTCATAAGCTCAACCGCATCAAGAGCGCTCCTCCCCGCCTCAGGTGATTGTCCTGCATGGGAGGATATACCGTTAAACCTAAACTTAATTGAATTATTGGCTAAAAATGCATTTTCCAAAGCTGTGTTGACACTCATTGGATGCCAGTTCAGAGCAATGTCACAGCCATCAAATGCCCCCTTTTTGATCATCTTTACTTTGCCTATCAAGGTTTCTTCTTCGGGACAACCGTAAAATCGTATTGTACCGCTAAGCTTCGTTTCCTCTAGGTATTTCCTAATGGCCAGGACTGCGCCCAGTGCCGCTCCTCCCAGGAGATTGTGCCCGCAACCATGTCCCGGGCCATTTTGCTCCACTGGATTAAATGTAGTATCTACGGTTTGAGATAACCCAGGCAATGCATCATATTCCCCCAGCACAGCAATTACAGGTGAACCGCTGCCATACTCTGCTATGAATGCATGTTCCATGCCATCGATTTCTTTGAGTTCAAAGCCATGGCCTTTTAGTATTTTTCTAAATAAATCCGCTGATTCTTTTTCCTTCCCTGAAATTTCTGGGTTGCTCCATACCTTAAGACTTAAATCCTGAACTTCGCCATTTATGTTATTGAGATATTTTAATACGTCAGTTTTTTTCATCTATTGCGGCTCCCTTATTTACCGATTTATTTTTATAGAGAGCTGTGGCAATGGCTATTGTACCGAATACTGCTCCTAACGTAACCATATAAGTTGGCCTGCCTGGTAAAAAACTGAATATCCCTGCGTTTACAGCAAGTGTAAGTCCAATTCCCAGGGCTAAGGCTATGGGTGCAATATTAAGCTTCATAAGGGCAAATTGAACAAAAATAGCTCCAAATAATGATGGTAACAAAAAGTTGAAGGCAGCTAGCACCTCTGGGGACAACTTGGATAAGATGGCGGTCCCTGCAAATACTCCTAATGTCAATATGGTAATATTGGCTATAACTGATACTGCCATTCCCAGGGTTGCTATAATGGCACCTTCCCTACTTCCTGGTTCTACACCGGCGACTTTTTGGGATACTGCTGCACTAGGCACTCTAAGATTTGAAATGTTGCCTGTGAGAAATGCCATATAGGTTCCTGCAACACCGACAATTGGGAAATAGGATATTGGTTCAATAACCCAGTTAATACCCACTGCACTTGCTATTGCTATAAGGGCGGTTATGATTGCGCTAACCGGTGGCATAATATCAAATCCAACTAAAAGAACCAGAGCCGGTCCGAAGGAGGCAAGTACGCCCAGCCAGTTAGTAATTTTGCCCCATCTGTTGACATAAGGTAAATAATCACTTTCAAAGATATCCTTGTTCTTATCCATTATAATAACCTCCTTTATTTTTGAGCTAAAATGCGATTGCAACAAACATGCCGCCAAACAAAGCGATTGCCAAAGCCCATTCTTTCAACCATTTAATATTATTCTTATCAGCTAAGGGGGATAATGCCAGCATAATGGCTCCCCCTGCCAATGCTGCAATAGTATTGTTATTCAATGCAACTAGATGCCCTGATACCAATGAGCCAAAGGAGCCCAACATAGCAGCTACTGATATTACTTTTATAAGTCCTTTATCTCCCTTGGAAACTTTTTGTTGTACCTTATCCATTTTACTTGCTGACAAGGTTGCAAAAATAATCCAGCCTATGGAGCCTAGAATCATTGTCCATACGGCGTTGGCAAATGCTACATTTGTCATTGGGTCAATTCCCATCTTAACACCTACTGCTTCCGTACCAAAGCTTGCTGCCATTAACTCAAACATTACTGAACCTATGAAAGATAGCCTCATCCAGGCCATTGGTCCGCCTACAGTAACTAAAAGTGTAAGCAACCCTGTTAAAATAACAACCGATGGTCCTAAAGACGTGATAAAACTACTCTTCATTGCACTTTTCATTTGGTCTTCTGTTAAACCGATTTCCTTACCCGTTGCATATGATTTTTTTACAAAAATAAAAGCTTGGAATAAGACCAGAAAAATTGCAGCACCTGCTGCCAGCCACATGGGAACACTGTTGGCAATTTGTAAGTAATCCATGTCTTTCCTCCTCATTAGTTTTACTTGGTGTTACTAATTTAATAGTATTATTCTTACTTAAGTCATTCAATGTAAAAACTTTTATAAATTAATCGGAATAATGAAAATATTTTCGTTGTTGCCCATCAGCCACCGTATTCATATTTACAATAGATCATATATCATTTCTTCCCACCTTAGTCATTGTAACTTTCTGCAATTCTATTAAACTCTAGCAGATACTTTATTTCCGCTAAAAGGTATTATTACTTGGCAAGTTAGGTGAATATAGATGCCGAGCATTTACTGTGGTTTACACTCATACAGCAATCCTACAATTTTTATTTTATTTGCATTACTATGGAGACTGTATGAGCTTCTTCGCAAGTTTTAATACTTTGTACGTTGACTAGACTCTCAAAATTAACGGAAAGCATTGACGGCCCTTTAATATTTTAAAAGTATTATTCTCAAAGACAGTTCCGCTATCAATAAATGTATGATCCCTAGTAAAATCATTATTGATACTAAATAATTCGAGTAAAAATGTTCTTCTAAAATGCCCTCTAAGCCTTTAGAAATAAGGAGTTAAGATGTGTACGTGCAAAAAGGGCATAAAAAAAACTCTATTAATATAAATTGGCTCCATAAATAACCTTTCTATTCTGCAGTGAAGATGAAAAATAAAATCACCTATACAAGGTGATTTTTCAACTAATTTTCAGTAATTTTTTCAACTAGTTCTATTAATTGTTGTCCTCCCAAGAATAATAGATCAACTGCTTTTGTTAATTTGTCTTCTGGCGCCTCTCCTTCTTTTAACCAGACAAGTATTTCTTTTAATCCTATAGCTACATTACCTAAACTTTTGCAATAAAGAGCATAAAAATCATCTATGCCCTCAGTATTAGTGGTTTTGAGATTTACTTCTTTCACTAATTCCAATATAGACTGAACAAGATTTCCTAGATCAATTATAATAGAATCTACTATTATTTCATTAGAAAAATTATTCTCATCATCAATTACCTTTTGCAGGTATCCAACAAATTCATTTAGTGATTTTGATATATCGGGTAAATGCTTTAAAAGGGAAGCTACTATTTCCTCACGATTTAGTTGTTTCATTTTATTAACCCCCCTCCACAATATGGACAAAATACATATTCTATAGAAATTACCTTGCTGCATTTTAAACATTTTATTCTATAAGTTTTATTACATACACTACAAATTAACCCATTGGGTCTTAAGGGTATTCCGCAATCTCCACATGCTTCTAAAGCAAAGGAATCTTTTAGTCCTGTTTCAACTTTCTGAATAATATGTAAACTTTCGATATTCCCAACTTTACCTATGAGTCTATCTTTACTAACAGATCTAGAATGTGAAGTTAAAATAAATCCATTTCGTAAACTTATATTAATTCCTTTTTGTTTTAGCTCATTAATTCCTTCTTGGTCTTTCTTCAGGTCGCTTAGCTCATATGGCACATAAAAAATACCTGGTTTACCCTTTGTTGAAAAAGGAATAATAAGTACTATTTTGGCAAACCTATTCATAATATTATTAGAAATTATTAGAACCGGTCTTGATCCACCTTGTTCAGATCCTTCAACCGGTTCTAAATCAGCAAAATATATGTCGCCTCTTTTAGGAAAATCCTTATCACTCATCGTCATGAATCATCTCCATTGCAAGCTTGTCTACTTCAGCAGAGATAGAAGCAAATTTTTCGGCATAATAATTATCTAAATCTAAGGTAGAGATGTAAGATTCTGCAAGTATTTTAGCATAATTAATGTCTTTAATGCACTCTACCACAACTTCCCTTTGATAGGCTATGAGTTTAGCAGTAGCTAGCGACAAACCCATTGATGTTACAGACAACTTTAACAATAAATCAGGTTTTCGTTTACAAATCTCAGCCATATCAAACCCCCTTTTCCTTAACATTATTATTACCCTCCTTTCTTTTTCTGTCAACAAAAATGTACAATCTAGGATAAAATTAGTTTATTATATGTAGTGTTACCCATTTAAATGAATAAAAAACTTAATAAAACGGAAAGCCACAGGATCACCCTGAGGCTTTAGTGATTTAATTAGTAGTTAATGCCTATAGTCCTAAAAGGCAAAGCTACGAGGAGATCTGCTTAACAGAACAGTGTATTTGCGATAACTAGTTATAGCAGTTCCCTAATGTCTATCAGCGTTGGAATTGAGATGATATAAACATATTTCCAATAAATCTATACCAGTTTCAAAAAAACAATTCTTGTAAATTTACTAGGCTCAAATATTTTAATATTCTTTGATAATCATATGTTTCTGGCGCAAAGGTGCGATCCCACAAAAGAAGAATCCCTCACACCACTGGGTAGAGGGAAAATACTTAACACATAAAAAACATATGAAAATCCTGGAAACCTTTGATTTACAGCTATTATTTTTCTATCAACACAACGAACTCCATATGCCCGTGTATGAAATACTTCACTTCAAAACTGTAATTCATGACAATATTTTATCTGTTACTTTTAAATTATCTGGCATCCATTGAATACACCAATAATTTTCCTATTTTATCTGTAGAGTCTTTCTTCATCTTTGATGTTACGCTACTATAAACATCTAAAGTAAAAGCAGCTTTATGATGTCCTAAATTTTCTTGGGTAGTTTTAATGTCAACGCCTTCCTGTAAACAAAGGGTAGCGTAGGTGTGCCAATTATGGAGAGTTCTCCATAATCGGCATACTTTTGCAACACTATCATTACAAGAAGAAATATCAGCAAGAAGTATTCAGGAAACCCTAGGTCATCTCACAGTGCTACCTTTACAATGAAGTGTATGCCAAAGTAATCGATAAAATGAAGAGAGAAGCTACTGAAAAAATAGGTAATCTGCTTGAAAAATGTATGAATGATTAAAATAAAAAATCTAAGGAGGTCATTTAAATGGCGGTATATTTTGATTGGTTACCAGTGAGTATTGTTGAGATGAGGATTGGAGAGAACACATTTATAAATATGCATCACTATCCACCTGAAAAATTAGAAGCAATGGGTATTGATATTAGTGACGCTTTTGTATTAGGAATAAGAATTAATGAAAATAAAACAGCCCAGGCAATACCGGCTAAGTAAAGCCCAGGCTTTATTGAGGGTTAGAGCTCCAACTCTAACCCTCTTTTCTTTATTATTATATAAAAAACCAAACCTATTGCCAGTTAATAAATTTCTATTAAAGCACAACATCGAAAATTTCGAAGTTGACCAAAATGTCAAAAAGTAATAAAGATCTAACTGTAGACTTAACAGAATCCATTTCGTGAAAATCTTTATTTATTTGTTTGGTTGCGTTCGCATCTCTCTCAATATTCGCAAACTCTCTCGTTTGTCTCTCCGAAGTTCTTCTATTTCTTCTGGCGACAATCTCATCCTGTCCACTTCGGGAGAGTAATCCTCTTCCTTGGGATTCTGTGAGTTCTTATTTTGATTCTGCGATTTGGTAGTATCTGAGAAGCTCATCAATATCACCATAACCATCCTTTTTCTTTTGCATTTGTAAGTTTCTAATGAATAATATTTATTGTCCTAGCTGAACATGAAAAACGTCCGTCGTTAGAATCGTATGGTTCGTCCCCACCAAACCCACGACAAGCCTTCACTCAACAAGACCTTTTGGGTAAATTTCAGTAAATGCCAGCAATATCATATACCGTTTTGTGAATTGGATGTCTTGTTAATTGGTCAATTTATGAACATCATCTGGGTTCAGAACAACCCTATTAAAATCATTATAGATATTAAAAACTCAAATAAAAATGCCCCTCTAAAATACCATCTAAGCCTTTAGAATCAAAGGGTTAAGGTGTTTGTGCTGGGTAGAATATGCAGAAAAAGACCAGAGATATTACTCTAGTCCCTTCCTTTAAACTTATACATTTTTTATAATTCTGTCGAAGCGAGCATTGACTTTTTGTACTCTTTGCTCTATTGCTCTCCTGGTCCGGTCTCCTGTTTCGATCTGTGGAAGGTGACGTAGGCATTCTTTTAATGTCGCCTTGCCATCAAAATAAGATTCACAAATAGTAGGTTTCTTATGAACGAAGTTTGCTCCTTTCGGCGTCATGCAACCCCCCTCCTTCTTCTGTATCTAGTGTATTCTTTATTATATACAATTCTTTACGTTCTTCAATAATAAAGTTAGCCGAATAAATTAAAGCATTTATATCAGCAAAATACCTGATATAATCCATATCATCACTATCAAAAGATCCTTCATTTACTCCATCTACACTTAAAACTCCAACAATATAGTTTTTAAATCTTACAGGCACACAAATTAACGAACAATAATCTAATTTATCTCCTGAATAGTTTTTAAATATATTATCCTTGCGAACGTTGCCACAATTATAATCAGTCCCAGTTTTATAGACTCTTCCTGCTGCGGAATCATCTATATCTAATGATATTTTTAACATCTTTTCACGAGAATAACCGTTACCCCAAGCGATAATTAATCTTTTATTTTCGTTATCCGGTACAAAAAAGGCAACTTTATGCATATTATCTCTATCTTTTGTTATTATTCGTGAGATGGCACTAAATAAAAAATCATAAAGATAGCTAACTCTAGTATCAATATCGTTAAAATCCTTTATACAATTTATAGTAACTAACTCTTTAATTATCTCGTTTTTTATAAATAATAATTGAGCTTTTTGTTTTGATATTTTAAGCAACTCATGATTAATGCTTTTCATTTCACTACAAAGATCCTTCAATTTCGTAATTTCTGTACTCGGTTTTAGCTGGATTAACCCTTTAAAAAGAATTACCTCATCACCTTTTTTTACACGCCATACCATTAATCCAATAAGAAATAACAGCAAAATTATAACGGAAATCCAAATTGTGTTCTTTGTAAAAGGGGGCAAATCCTTAAATATTTTGTATATTTCGGCAAATTCAACACTAGTAAAAAACAATACCGATCTCCTTTATTATGGGTCTGTCTATTAATATTTATATTATTCTATAAATTGTAATATTTCCCTGCTTTTTAAGAGAGTGGTTTATAATTTATTTACCCACTTTAACAAAAGCTAAAACCCACGAAGGTTTTTGTTCTGCTGTAAATATATTTTTACTAGGTAAATCTATTTTTTAATTCCCTTTGATGCTAGTGCTTTTATCCAATCATTAAGTTCATCAATCCTCAGGAACTCTTCAACACCCACTCACTTTTAAGCAGGGAGACTTTTTTTTGCTCTCATTTGCCCTGCCCTCGTTTAATATCTCTTAGCCTCTTTCAGGTTTAAAAGTCTACCCAATTTATCAAAATTCTTTATCAACTTATATTTCTCAAAAGAGTCTATACTGGGAAAACCAATTCTTATAAATTTACTAATCTCAAATATTTTAATATTCTTTGATAGTCAGTGAGAATAATATCGCTAGTGTGTCAAATACATAAAAACAAGGCTTGCAGTGTTATGTTAAAACCCTGCAAGCCTTTATTTTTCTTGGCAAGTTAGGTGAATATAGATGCCAGCCATTTACTTTGGTTTATGCTCATACGACAAACATACAATTTTTAACTATACTACGCTTTTAAAACTATATAAGCTTCCTTACAAGTTTAAATATTTTGTTCGTTGACGTGCCTCTCATTATTCTGATATTATATAATTATAAATAATGATAAAAGGAGCGTTTGAATATGCCGAACATCAGACCCATTTCTGATTTAAGAAATAACGCCAATGACATTTCAGAGTTTTGTCATACATCACGGGAGCCGGTTTTTATTACTAAAAACGGTGTCGGTGATATGGTTGTAATGAGTGTTGAAACCTTCGAGCGGCAGCAGGCACTTATAACCCTGTACACAAAGCTCGCCGAGGCAGAGGAAGAAATCGCAAACGGCGCAGAGGGCGAGGATTTTTTTGAGGTTGCAAAGCAGTTGAGGAACAACGTACATGGGCAAGTATAAAGTCAGGATATATTCTCATGCTAAAACCGATTTAAAAGATGTTGTAAGCTACCTCAATACACTGTCACCACAGGCCGCAATCAAATACTATGATTTAATTATAGAAAGAATAAGCAGTCTCTCCGAAATGCCCGAACGATGTCCATTTGTACGGGATGTAGCTCTGAAAGCTAAAGGCTATAGGTACTTGATTGCAGAAAGTTATATAGTGTTCTTTGTTATAAAGTCAGATACAGTACAGATCCGCCGCATTATTTACGGCAAGCGTAATTATGAATGGCTGTTGTGATAGATTTTTCTGCATATAAATTTCTAAGGATATCATATAAGCGTATAATGCAAGGGGACTTAAGCCACGATGGTTCAAGTCCCTTTGTTTCAATTTTTTGTGGCAAGTTAGGTGAATATAGATGCTAGTTTTCTACTTCGTATTATTGCTAAATCATGAAATAATCTATAACTCTCTGAATTTGATCCTGTACCTTCTTATACTCAGCTTCCTCCAGACTTTCAGCAGCGGTATAAACTTCACATTACCGATCAACCTGATTTTCTCTATCAGTTGTTTTATAAAATATTCTGCCACTCTCTACGGTTATAGAGGATACGAAGAATGTGAACTTCACACTTTGCTTCATTAATAATATAGAATGCGATATAGTTTTCAACCAACAGCTTGCGGACGCCCATTGCGGCATACGGTTGATTTTGAACAACGCTATGCCGCAACGGCATTTGACTCAGCGCCAGAATCTGATCCTTGATAGATGTATAAATTCGTCTGGCAACCACAGGTTCTTTCAGCGTGTCCGTTATATAACGGAGAATATCTTGCAAATCCCTTTGAGCAGGGAATTCGATGACAATCTTATACTCTGTCAAAGCCGAATTCCCTCTCAATCTCAGCAAATACTTCCTTCACCGGACGACCTGTTCCTTTTTTCATGGATGCCAGACCTTCGTCAAGTAGGCGGTACAGTTCATATTTTCCGCTTAAACGCTCATACTCTGCATTTGACAAGATAACCAGATCCCCTGTACCATTCTTGGTGATAAACACCGGCTCATTGTATTTATTGCAAAACTCTGAGATTTCATTGTATTTATTGCGTAAGTCTGAACTTGGCCTGATAGTTGCCATAACAGCACCTCCACTCGGTTTATACTCATATTCTATCCAAATATTGATACGTTGTCAAAATGAATACATATGCAATGAGAAAACAAAAAAAACTCAAACCACGAGGGTTCAAGTCCTTTTGCTTATTATAAACTAAGAAGTTAGGTAAAAAAAGATGCCACAAAAGAGTTGATTATTATGGATAATGGGAAACCAATCAACCCTAATAGCGTGATCTACTTTATATTATTTGCTACTTGCTAAAGCTCTTGAAATAAGTTTGCTGTAATAATTATTTAGTTGGGTATCATCAAAGGGAGACCCACTAAATGTAGCTTCACAAATCTGAGTTAATTCGTGGTATTCATCATCAGGTACTTTGTTTTTAAAGGTTTTTAGCTCATTAAAAACTTTTTCCTCTAAACATTTTTTTATAGATGCCAAATAATCCACGTCAGATTCAGAAAATAATTCTTTTGAGCAACGTGAAAATTCCCATAACAATTCTAAGATACTATCTATTCCCTCATATCCAGAGGGAGTATGGACAAATAAATCATATTGTTCGATAAAACAATCTAAAAACTGTTTGCCTATTTCCTCTGGAAAAGGCAGTGAAATTGTCTTTATCAGTTCTTCGTCTTCTGTTTCAATAGCTGTCTTAAAATTCTTTAAAAAATTCATTGTCACTTTTATACCATGAACAATTTGCTTTTGTTTATTGCAGCAGGCTATTATCAAATAATCAAAGTTGAACTCAGTAAGTGGTGTGCATAAGTATAAAAATTTGATAAGAGCTTCCGAATCCATGACATCTAAATTCATCGTAATTATTGGATAATACTTTAGAATGCCGTCATGGTAATATCGCTCAGGAAAAAAAATTGAGAATTCTTGAGACAAGTCACTCAATGTATTCTTTACATCAAATAGAAGCTTTTCATAATTGCTACGATACCAAGAATTTATTGTATATTTGCTGAAATATTTGCTTGGTGTATGTTCTTGGAAGTATTGACATGTGATCATAAGTTGCTGAAGGCCGCGTTCCTCTAAAATACATAATTCTTCGTGTTCTTTAATAAGCAATTGCTGCTCATACGCGATATCCCCGAAATATTTTTGCATTTTCTCTAATGAGCTTTGGGCAGAAGTCAAATTGATTAGTGCTAATCTGCTTTGCTCCTTATCACGTTGAATAAATTTAACCAACTGATTTGAAAAATTCTGTATACTTCCAAAGTAGTCTGTTTTAGTTTTGCTTAATCCTTCCGGAATTGTTGCTTTCTCTTCAAATGGTCTATCTTGATTTGGGTATCGCTGTTCCTTAATTAAAAATTTATTTATATCTTCCAGTAAATCAGCCATTAATGTTGCTAAATTCCCAATAGGCTTACCTTCCAAAAGCCTATAAAATGCGTTGATGCAACTTTCAAAAAATATAACAATATTTTTACGTACGCGTATCCAATTGTTTAGCCAATCAAAGATACTTGCGCATTCATAATTTGACATAATAGTTTTATCCCATATAGATGCGAATTCTTGATGGAACATGATAATTACGTTTCTGATAGGCATTGTTTTATGTGCATTATCAGGAATCTCATACCCTGACAATATATCGAGTTTAGGTTGAATGGCATCGGCACAATATCTATCGAATATGGGTAGTGCCTTGCAAATAGATTTTATTCTTGAAACACTTTCTTCGTTTCCTTTTCTGATGTTGCTTGGTAAAAGTATGTACTCAACGTGAATTTCATTGGAGTCTTCATTTAAATATAACTTCAATGAAGTAGTGGATCTTTTAAAATAACCCATAATCAGTGGCAGATTATCTTTCACAAATTTCATATAAGTTTCCCGATTTCCGCAAAAACAAGTGTACATAATATTTGCTATAATTTCAGCAGAGTAGGTGTCTTTGACTACCCACACATCATCTAAACAAATTTTGGAGGCTATATTAAAACTACTGTCAATGTTAAGCAGCCAATACGCAATCATCGCAAATGAGGGGATATCTTGAATAATTGTTTGCCCTTCAAAAATTTTGAATATCGCCTTGCTGAAATAGTAAATGTCTGTTTCGGATAGTCTTATTTTAGTGGCTGAGTCTCTAAGATTACATAGATATTGAATATTCGCATTATCTGGAGTTATCTTCTTTAAATCATCCAACGTTTGCAATGCGTAGCCAAATTCTTTGAATTTAGTAAATGGATTTAATTCTGTTGCTAATAGAAACAATCCACCGTGGTTATTGGCGTCATCAAAAGCCTCTTGATTTTGATGATAATACTGCATCACACTTCCAGCCAATGAGCCTTTTAATGCGGACACATATGCTTCATGATTGTCCGCATTCCAAAGTATTCCAGCAACTTCAGAGTAAAAATTCTCTTTGTTATCAAAAACTACTTGAGGGAGCTTAGAGAATAACTTAGGTAGGTATGAAGCGTCTGCCAGTTGTACGACTTGTATGGCTGTATCATTTATTTCTATAAATTCATGTAGTTTATCAACAATATGCTGTGAGCGCACAGGATGTAAACCCTCAACATATTTCTCCTTTGCATCAACCCGAATCAAAAATTCGTTTTCAATACTTTTTAGAAGTTCACCATAATCACTACCGGTTTTTTCAACTAGACTGGAAATTAATTTTTTTACTGAAATTTTAATACCACAAACATCTGCAAAGCATACCTTTCGCAGAATCTCACATTTCACCCGGCCTGTAACTGCATCATTAAGTTTAGAAATCTGATTAGCAATTCTATCAGAAAGCATTTCACCGTGGGTGAGTAGGTAGACATATTCAATAAGTAGTTTTTTATCCACAACTCTTTCCCAAGAGCCATACCAATTTGTAATAGCCTGATGGAGTTTTCCAGCCTTTTGAAGTATTTCAAAAATACCTTTTGCTTCTTCTTCATTAAGAAAAAGTTTTACTACTTGCAATCTTTTCACATTGCTCAGATTACCACTGTAATTATACCAATCATCCTCTCTTGTAGTAAGTAATAGCTTATAGTTGTAAGCTACTTCTTCCTGCAAGTATTGCGCTAATTGGTTCCATTCTTGTAATTGTGCATCCAAATTGTCTATAAGAATCAATGGTTTTTCACCAAGTTTAACTCTGGTTTTAAAATATTGTACAATATTATGAAGTTCCTTAATGTCATTACACCACAACAGTTGATAAATTGAATACTCGTTACAGAGGTTATAAGCGACTTGCAATGCCAAAGTTGTTTTTCCTTGACCGCTTGACGCTTTAATAACGGTTACTCTGTTATTCCTGATAGATTCTCCTATTTCCCTTTCCGTGTTTATACGCCTAACGGGCAACTTCATAGCAATGTCCTGGGGAGTGGCTTTTTTCCCTTCAAAGTAGCTAAGGTCATTTTTTTCATCAGATAAATTAAAGGACACCCGTTTAATCCAGTTATGCGCAGGATTTTGCGGGCCTTTGCTTATATCATCTTTTACATTTTGAATAATAGTCTCTAATTCCGATTTATTAATGGTTTCACGACGTTCCATTTTCTCAAGGCAACATACTTTTAAGGCGTTTGCAAATATAGCATGGTTGCCTGTCGAAATATCATAGTTTTTTATCAGTACTTGCTCAATCATATCAGATAAAGTACTCTTATTCTGTTTTTCAAAATGAAGCATCCCGATAAAATCATCAAAAGAAAATCCATTCCAATTCCAAGATGAATTTTCCTTCTTGATATCATCAATTACTTTTTTCCAATATGATTTTGAGTCTTTGTCCAAATTATGATTTAAAATTCTGCTCAGATTACCTTTGGCCACATCAAAATCATATACCAATTTAAATTTTCTAGAAGAATTAACCAAGTATACTTCTAAAAAGTTCTTTAGAACATCTTTGAGAAAACTCGCATCTTGTTTTTGAGTAGAGAATTTGAGCTGAATATGGGTGCTGGTTTTGGATGTTATCTCGCATTTGTAGTGGTCTATATCCTCAATTCCTTCAAAGCGGATAATAGTATTATCATCTAATATAGATAATACTAAAAAACAGGAATATAGAAACTGATAGCTAAATCCTGAAAGCGCAATTTGACCACCTGTTCGAGACTGTTCTATTTCATCAATAGAAGTTCTAATTGGTTTTGGTGTTACCTTCTTCTTTTTATTCTTCATAAAAATCACCAACTTTCTATAACTACTGCCCTATGCTTGCCATACGAAACTTCTTGATGACATCCAGACTATATGTCGGATCAATCCACATGCTGAATTCACAGGCAATGTCCGGGTGGGCAAAGGTACCGCCGTTTTTGCCTTGCTTCGATGTAATTCCTATCGCACCGGTGTTTGCAGTCCATTGCTTGAGTGTCAGCGTAAAAGAGCTGGATTTCATTTTTTCAACCAGCGCGGTGCATTCTTCATCTTTAAAATTGGGATTACTCTCTTTCTCCCACAGACGAAGGAATTCAATTGTTCCATAGTTTCGCAGCCAGCTTTGAATGATATAACTTGGCACTTCCGTATCTTTCTTCCGGGCTATTTCGGTCAACGACATGTAAGTGTTATCTGGAGAAACAATTTGAACGTGCTACGCAGCCATAACTTCACCGACTGACAAACGACGAAATTCGGGTATATCATTTACATTCAGCTGCTCAAGCATCATTTCGGAAAGTGTATCCGCGAGGTCTTGAGGCATTATATTTTTCTCAACCAGACGCTTTAAGACTTTTTCTCTTGATATACAATATGTCCAAATAGCTTCTGCTCTTTCTTCCTCGGTCAACATTCTCATCTCCCCATCCAAACAAACCCTGAATATATTCATATTATATTTTATTCGTAGAGAGTTGAAAAGCGCTGAACATGTTTGTGCTCAAAAGAGAGTAATCCGGAGTGTTCGATCAGGATTTGGTTCAGCGAATTTCTGACATGCTCTGCATCAAAAGTATCCATGCCAAGTTCACGGCAAATCAATAGGGTTATATCCTGCTCGGCAATTGATGGAGACTGTGTGCAGGTTCTACGCTCCACACGGTTCGCGCAACGCCATACCACTTCTCCGGAGCGACATGTAATCCTGCGATAATTCGCACCGCATTCTGCGCAAACTAAAAGACCACTCAGTACATTCTTGGAATTGTACCGGATGGCCTTCCGCTGTGTGCTTCCGTCATTATTAAGTTCTTGATTTGAGCGTGCTGCTTTTTCAAATTGTACTGCAGTATATAGTTCCAAACTAATGATGAACGGAACATACCTTGAACTAGACAACAGTTTATCGATTGCAGCTCGCCCCCAACATGTATTTCCAGATGGCGAGAGAATACCTCGGCTTTCCAACATTCTTGACAATCCGCCAAGACTATTGCCGTTAAGGTATTCTCTACAAATCATTTGAACAATCTGAGCCTGTGTTTTGTCAATAGTAACCTTGCCATCATTATCTACAGTAAAACCATAAGGAATTCTCATCGATGAGATCCTCCTTTTAAACATTATTATTTGTGAGTTTATTAGTTGAAGTATTTCTCCTGGCAGCCTAAAACCTACATTAAATCATGTTATGGATTTGAGTTATAGAGGAATAAGCCCTCACTTTTTAAATCTCAAGGAAAAAACTTATACAAAATAGCCATTTTAGGGCATAAAAAAGACAAACCCTCTTTTAACTAAGTTAAAAAAGCAGGTTTGTCTACTTGGTGGAGACAATGGGACTCGAACCCACGACACCTAGACTGCCAGTCTAGTACTCTCCCAGCTGAGCTATGCCCCCAGATACGGATGTCAGAGTTCGTAAGTCAGAAGTCGGATTATAGACTACTAACTACTTGTTTCTGAACAATTTTTTCCTAGATTTATTGCTACGTCTGATATTATAACAATTATTAATTTAGTTTGTCAAACAGAAAAAACTGGTGAAAACGTAATAAAATATACTAACTTAAAGTTTCTCTTTTACATAAACAATTTTAATGATGATAATGTTTATATTTAATAGTAGAAAAGCATGATTTAAGGTTTATAATGTAGAAGTAACAATAGATTACTAAGGAGGTGTATAACGTAGGATATAAGGCCTGAATCTTCTTTCTTTTTGGGTCTATTTGTGAAAATAATTATATGAATGAATCTTAATTTTTCAAGGAGGTATGTGAATGTTCTTACTTATTTTATCTTATGTCTCACTGCTTGCATTTATAGGCCTATCCATCTATAAAGCCATCCAATACGGCAAAATGCCCATGCACGGCCGTCTGGATCTTTATCCTGTTCCTAAAGAAAAAGGCAAAGGTCATTACGGTGGTTCCTATTACGAGGTACTTGAATGGTGGAAAAAGCCAAGGGAAACATCTTTGTTTGAAGAAATAGTTGATATGTTAAAAGAAGTGCTCTTTATCAAAAAACTTTTTGACAACCAAAGGCCTTTATGGTGGATTTCTTATTCTCTGCATCTCGGAATTTATATCCTTTTTGTCTGGACTGCACTTTTATTTGTCGGGGCACTTACAGAATTAGCCGGGATCACAATGGGTAGCGGGCACTGGTGGGCTGTAGTTGTTTACCATCTTACCTTCATTACCGGCCTTGTCGGCGCTCTAATGGTAGCCTTTGGAGCCGGCGCACTTTTAATAAAAAGGCAATTTGTAGATTATTTCAAAAAATATACTACATTACAAGAGTACTTCAACTTGGCATTTATTTTAGTAGTTGCTGTTACAGGTCTTATGGTTTGGGTTTCTGATCCCGGATTTAATTACGGTCGGCATATTGCCATGAGCATGCTTACCTTTAGTCCTATCGAAGCTAGTGCTGTTTTAAGTTTGCATATAATCCTTTTAGGAATATTACTTATTTATATCCCTTTAACTAAGATGAGTCATTATGTTGGAAAGTATTTCTCCTTCCACAAAGTATTATGGGATAATGACCCCAACGTACCAGGCAGCGAGGTTGATAAGATAATTAAAGAAGCTCAAATTGCAAAGCCAAAAAATAATTGGTCAGCTCCCCATTATCAGCCAGAACCGCCTAAAACTCAGGAAATGTAAATTCAAAGATTGGAGGAGAAAAAATGATAAATTCTAAAGATTTAAAAGTGCAAGATATAAGTAAACCTGTCAAGCAGTTGACAAAATTAGAAAAGTTAATGGACTTACCTGCACCTTATGATAAACCGGGAATGGAACCGGAATTGACTGAACCTAAAGAAGATTGGGCGGAGAAATACTGTGCCTCTTTAGATGGATATATAGGCTTAGATACCTTTGAAACCCCCAAAACTAAAGAAGAGCAGGATGAATTGGTTAAGAAGTTCTTATCAGGTCTAGAGAAGATGCTTTCTGAAGAAACAAACCGAGGTATTATTCAGCCCCTTATGCTCTCTCTGGATTATTGCGGAAAATGTCATACATGTTCAGAGGCTTGCCATATTTATGAGGCTTCTGGCGGGCATGAGCTATACAGACCTATTTTTCGCTCTGAAATCTTAAGAAGAATAATTAAGAAATACTTCACAACTAGCGGTAAACTTTTCGGGAGCTTAGTAGGTGCTGATATTGATCTCACTTGGGAAACAATAGCTAGACTTGGCGAATTATCTTATCGCTGCAACCTGTGCAGACGGTGTGCACAAACATGTCCATTAGGTTTAGATAATGCTGTTATTGCTAAAGAAATTAGGAAAATTTTCAGTCAGGAGATGGGTATTGCTCCTAAACCTTTACACGAAAAAGGAACTCAACTTCAACTAAAAACTGGTTCGTCTACAGGTATTACAAAGCCAGCTTTTCTGGATATTATTGAATTTCTAGAAGAAGATATCGAAGAAAAAACAGGGATGAGTATTAAGATTCCTATCGATAAAAAAGGTGCCGATATTCTTCTGACCCATAATGCCGGTGAATTTATGGCTTGGCCAGAAAACCCCATAGCCTTTGCTATCCTTTTTGAAAAAGCAGGTTTAGACTGGACCTTAAGTAGTGACCTTTTAGGTTATGATAATGTAAACTATGGTATCTGGTACGATGATGCTCAAGCAAAAAAAATTGCTCTACAACAATTCAAAGTAGCAAAAGACTTGGGAGTAAATCGGATTATTGTGGGAGAATGCGGCCACGCTCATAAATCTGTGGCTCTAGTTGCTGATAGGATGACCAGCAGTGATAATAAAATACCGGTTGAAAGCTTTCTGCCCATTTTAGAGGAAATGGTTAAATCAGGTAAATTGAAATTAGATCCCAGCAAAAACAATTTTCCTGTAACCTTACACGATCCCTGCAACTATGTAAGGCAAATGGGAATAGTTAATCCTCAAAGAGAAATAATTAAGGCCGTCTGTACAAACTTCCGTGAAATGACACCCCATGGTGTTGATAACTACTGTTGCGGAGGCGGTAGCGGATTTGCCATCATGAATTCCATGAACTTTGGCGAATTCAGAAATAAAGTGACTACCCGTAAAAAATTCGAGCAAATCCTTAACGCTTTCCAAGATACTATCGAGGACCCAGCCGTTCCAAAATATGTTTGTGCGCCATGTTCTAACTGTAAAGGTGCAATTAGGGATATCTTAGAATATTACGAAGTAACCCATAAATATAATGTTCACTACGGCGGTTTAGTAGAATTAGTTGTTAACGCCTTAGTTGACTTAGAAAAACCATTCTTAGAATTCCTAGATGAAGAATAGAAAAAAGACCTGCTTCATTTGAAGCGGGTCTTTTTGCATCTACAGTGCTACAGTGCTACAGGAAAACAAAAAAAATTCTACTGGTTTTTTACTATCTCACTTATTTTCTCACTCAATTAGTTATATCTACTGATAAAAGTCGTTCGCGAAAAAGAAAGATTGCTTCAGTCGTAACCTCCTTCGCAATTATCACGCGTTGCACGCACCACGATAAACGAAAGCATTCCCGTCATCCTGAGCGATAGCGAAGGATCTTGCATAGTGAGGAATCTTAAGATCCTTCGGTCGTTCCTCCCTCAGGATGACACAGCTACTATCAATAGCTTTCATAACAATGACTTGCAAGTTATAGTCTATCGTCTATTGACCTTTTAACCGTGTTTATCTGTGGTTTCAAATGCTACATTTCCTTGCTACAAAAAAAATCCTTTCCTCTTCCTGCATAGGCGGGTCAAATGTCAGTTCACCATAGACACCTAGAAGCTTAAAACCGGTTTTAGTTAAAATCTCAATTATCTCTTTTTCTCCGTAAGCCCTCTCCAAGTGGGTCTCGTCAAAGCGCAGATACTTACCTGATTTCTCCTCTAAAGCAAAGAAGGATAGATCCATTTGGCAAACATTAGAGTTATAATCAAAAGAATTTTCCCAAATATAAACCAAATCTTCCGTATTATGGGTAAAGACGTTTTCCCCTAAAACCTTTAATAGTTTATATTGGGTATTTAGGTCAAATATTAATAATCCATCCTCTTGCAGATTCCTATATACCCCTTCAAAAACACAACGCAAATCCTGTTCATTCAAAATATAGTTTAGAGTATCAAAGGTAGCAATAACTGCATCTGGTCGAAAGTTCAGCTCTAAATTCCGAATATCCTGTTGATAAAAAGGAATAGTAATCCCAGCTACTCTGGCTTTTTGTTCAGCCTGTGTCAACATTTCCGGGGAAATATCAATTCCTGTCACTTTATATCCCCGTTGAGTTAATGCAACAGTAATACTGCCTGTTCCGCAGCCTAAATCTAAAACCACCTTGCCCGGGGCCTGGTGGTTTTCCATTTGCCTTATCAGATAATCAACCCATTGATTATAGTTGATGTCCTCCATTAATCTATCATAAATTAAAGCTAAATCAGTATAAGACATCTTACTCACCTAAAAAAGCAGATACTTCCACAGCTTCTGCATCTCTCCAAAGTCTTTCTATATTATAAAATTCTCTTTCTTCCGGTTTAAATATATGAACAACTACACTTCCATAATCAAGTAAAATCCATGCTCCATGCTGATAACCTTCCCGCCTCAACAAGGGCAAGCAATGCTCCTTTTGCAGCTTTTCCTCAATATTATCAGCAATAGCCTTAGTTTGAGTTGACGATGAACCAGTACAAATTACAAAATAGTCAGTAATTGAAGAAACTTCCCTTAAATCAAGTATTTTGAAGTCCTGCGCTTTTATATCATCAGCGGCTTTTACAACATACTCTACAAGTTTTAAAATTTCCAAACGTTAAACCTCCTTGTATTATTAGTGGCTAGTTACTGGTGACTGGTGCCCAGTGCTGGTCATAAAGGTTAAGGTTTCGCTCCGCTAGGTTTAGATTGAGAAAATAGATTGAACATTTACTTAACCTTAACCTTAGTTATTAATTCATCCGTGTGCCCTAAGGGCCCGTGGTTAAACAAAAGAAACTTTTTCACTTTTTCACTTTTTCACTGCTCCACTTAACAACAACCAGTTTCTAGCCTGTACACTTAAAAAGTGAAGCAGTTGATTTTTTTCAAGTATATATTTAATTGTTTGGTTTAGACCTTGTAAGACTCCCTGGGATAAATTATTATAAGTTATTTCCCTTAAAATCTCAACACCGGGGAAATTCCGATTAGGCTCTATATAGTCGGCAATATATATTATTTGGGTTAATTTATCCATATTCCCACAGCCAGTCGTATGATACCTTATGGCAGCTAAGATTTCACTATTATTAATACCCAATTCTCTCTGAAGTAAAACTGCTCCAACAGGGCCATGTAAAAGCGCCGGTTCTCTAATTTCAGCATCATCCAGAATTAAGTCGTACATTTTCCCAAGTTCCAATAATTCGTGATTAGTCAATTCTTTAGCGTAATCATGCAAAATTCCCGCCAAATATGCCTGTTCAGGATCAACCCCATAGCTCAGTGCCAGGCTCCGTGCTGTTTTCGCTACACCTAGAGAATGCTCATATCTTTTTTTACTCAGCCTTTTTTTAATAAGAGCTGTGTATTCCTCCATCTTACAACCTCTTTCACACTAAAAAATCCAGGGACCAGGGACCAGTGCCCGGTGCCCGGTGCCCGGTGCCCGAGAAAATTTATATCTAGCGAAGCGATATCTCAATCTAGCGCAGCGAAATCTCAATCTTTACCTCACCCTCAACCTTAACCTGAGTATTCCTCTTGTTCACTCATCTAGTTGTCCACTAGTATAAAGTTCGTTCTTATAAATATACTGTTCCACTGCTTCCGGGAGAAGATACTTGATAGGTTTCCTTTCTTTAACCCGCTTTTTGATTTCAGTAGATGATATTGCCATAGCGGGAACCTCAATAATCTTTATTCTTTTCAAATACTCTTCGGGCAGCACCTTTAACTCTTCCTTTTGCAGATCATCCAAGTCATATCCTGGTCGAGTTGCCGCTACAAAGTAACAAATATCTAGTAATTCTTCTACCCTATGCCAGGTTAAAATTTCTTTGATCGCATCGGCACCTGTAATAAAGTATATACCATGATCAGGGAAATTTTGTCTAAAGACTTTAACAGTATCATAAGCATAGGATTTTCCCGTTCTATTAATCTCCATTGGTGACATCTCAAAATATTTGTTGGTAGTAATTGATAAAAAAGTCATCAGATAACGGTGCTGTGAATCCGTTACCAGATTGGGATCTTTATGAGGTGGATTACCAGAGGGTACAAAATAAACCTTTTCTAAATCAAATTCATTTCTTACCGCTTCTGCAGTAACTAAGTGCCCGTAATGAATAGGGTCAAAGGTTCCCCCCATAATCCCTATAGCCTTTTTGGGTAAACTCATCTTATCACACCTTTGTTCATCAAGTCGTCAATAGTCCATACTCCATAGACTAGTCTTTAGTCTTTAATCTTTAATCTTTAATCTTTAATCTAGCGCAGCGAAATCTCAATCTTAATCTTAATCCTTATCTCAGCTTAAAACCTCAGCCTTTTTTACGCGCCCACACGCCCACGAATTAGCGCGCCCACGCTATGCTCTAATCTGTCCATCTCCAAATATTACATATTTATAGCTTGTCAGCTCTTTTAATCCCATAGGTCCCCGGGCATGGAGTTTTTGAGTGCTGATTCCAATTTCAGCACCATACCCAAACTGGAAGCCGTCAGTAAACCTAGTAGATGCATTAACATACACTGCAGCAGCATCCACCGCCCGTTGGAAAAGCCTTGCTTTCTTATAGTCATTTGTAACTATTGCTTCCGAGTGCTTAGTACCATACTTTCTAATGTGAACTAAGGCCTCATTTATATCCTCTACAATCTTAACCGCAAGAATTAAATCCAAAAACTCTTCAGCAAAATCCTCTTCACAAGCCCCTTGGCTACCGGGTATTAATTGCTGAGCAACAGAGCAACAGCGCATTTCTACACCTAAAGCCCTAAGCTTTTCGCCAACGATAGGCAGAAACTTCTCCGCAATATCTTTATGAACTAATAAAGTTTCTGCGGCATTACAAACACCTGGTCTATGGGTTTTAGCATTAATAATTATTTTTTCAGCCATGTCCAAATCTGCATCACATTCCACATAGACATGGCAATTACCAACTCCTGTTTCAATAACGGGAACAGTGGCATTTTCAACTACCGTTTTAATTAGCCCTGCTCCACCACGGGGAATCAATACATCCAGGTATTCATTTAGTTTTAGCATCTGATTGGCCACTTCACGGCTGGTATCTTCAATTAGTTGGATAGAGCCCTTAGGAAGCCCAGCAGTCTCCACACTCTTACTAATAATTTCCGTTATTTTTATATTAGAATTAATAGCATCAGAGCTTCCTCTTAAAATTACTGCATTACCGGATTTTAGACATAGCCCAGCAGCATCAACGGTAACATTAGGTCTAGCTTCATATATGATACCTATTACACCTAAAGGAACACGCATCTTACCTATTTGTAATCCATGGGTTGTTGTCCACATGGACTCAACTTCACCAACTGGGTCACTCAGCTTAGTAATAGCTCTTAAGCCCTCAGACATATCCTTAACCCTGTTTTCAGTTAATAGCAATCTATCCAGAAATGCTTTAGAAAAATCTTTTTCCTTGGCTGCTTGCATATCAAGAGCATTAGCTACCAATATCTCTCCACATCTAGCTTCTAAGTCATCAGCCATTTTAATTAGAGCCTTATCCTTTAATGTGGTGTCTGCTAATCCTAGATGGTATGCAGCCTCTTTTGCTAACAGTCCCTTTTCTCTTAGCTCTAGTATCACAATAATCCCACCTTTCAGATCCTTAACGCTAAGTTATCCCGATGGACTACTTCATCATAATCTTTATATCCTAATATATTTACTATTTCTTTGCACTGATTTCCTTTAATTTTTTCTAATTCCTGAGCATTATAGTTAACAATTCCCCGAGCAAACTCAACATCTTCTGAATTTACAATGCTTACCACATGGCCCGAGGTAAATATCCCTTCAATTTTAAATATGCCGCTGGGTAAAAGGCTTTTTCCATTTGTTATAATGGCTTTGCGTGCTCCGTCATCAACCCAAAGCTTCCCCTGAATGTTAGAACCAAAGGCAATCCAGCTTTTCCGAGCATGGGGCTTTACCTCTCTGGGGATAAACAAGGTTCCTACTTGAGCACCCATTAATATTTCCCTGATAATATCAGGTTGACTACCATTGGCAATAACCATAGGAATACCGGCATTTATAGCAATTTTTGCTGCAGATATTTTGGTAGCCATTCCCCCGCTGCCAAACTTACTACCTTCACTTCCAGCCAAACCCTGAATTTCTGTAGTAATTTCTTCAACAACGGGGATTAAGCGGGCGTTTTCATCCTTTCTCGGATCACCAGTGTATAAACCATCAATATCAGATAACAAGATTAGTAGGTCTGCATCTACCAGACCAGCTACTAATGCTCCTAGTGTATCATTATCACCAAATCTTAGCTCTTCGACAACAACAGTATCATTTTCATTAATAATTGGAACTACCTCTTTATTTAAAAGAGTCAGAAGGGTATTTCGGGCATTTAGAAAACGTCTCCGGTCAGCTAGATCTGGACGGGTTAATAAAAGCTGGGCCACAACCTGACCATATTCAGAAAATAATTTTTCGTAAATATGCATCAAAATGCCCTGCCCTACTGCTGCAGCCGCTTGTTTTTCCGGCATGGTTTTAGGCTTTTCTCGCAATCCTAATTTGCCCATACCTGCTCCCACTGCTCCTGAAGTGACCAGTAAAACCTGTTTGTCCTGATAGCGTAAATCAGTTAACTGTCTAACAAGTTTTTCTATAAGCTGCAAATTAAGCTTACCCGTACTATGGGTAAGTGTGCTAGTACCCACCTTGATTACTATTCGACGAGCATTAGTTATCAATGCTTTGTAGTTTTCCCGTTCCAACATGTTACTTCACCAGTCTTTCAAAAGTATTGACTAACAATAGAGAATAGCCAATAGTCATTAGTATAAATACTAAAGCTATCGGCCATTACTATTACTCGAATCTATTTGGGTAGTTCTATCAACTTATCTTCCGAGGAGCGATACAAAATAATATTACGACCTATAATCTGGACCAGATTTGAACCCGTCGCAGCTATTAACTCTTGAGCTACATCTTTCTCTTCTTCCAGGCAGTTCTTTAACACCCTGGCTTTGACAAGTTCCCGAGCAGTTAAAGCTTCATTAAGAGAAAAAATTACACTTTCAGTTACTCCTGCTTTACCAATCTGAACTATAGGGTCTAAGGCATTTCCTAAGGCTCGCAAAAAGCGCCTCTGCTTCCCACTTAACATCTAAGTACTAGGCTATAGTTAGCCCTAGTATTTCCACCTCCTTGAGGGTATAGTACTAATATTATAGCATAAGTTAATCAAAATAGTACAAAAGTATTTAGATTTCACTTCGTTAGATTAAGATTTCACTACATTACATTCCGTTAGAATTTTTCCAGTTTCAAATCTAGCAAAGCGAAATCTCTAATCTCAATCTAATTCTTAATTCTAAATTCTCATCTCTCAATTCGCAACTCTAACCCTAAATTCCAAATTCTACATTCTACATTCTACATTCCAATTTCCTACTCATACCTCAGTGCCTCAATAGGATCTAATTTAGCTGCTTTATTGGCAGGATAGATTCCAAAAAATATGCCGATAGCCGCAGAGAAAATGAAAGCAACCATAATAGTCAGCGGAGAAACTAAAGGAGGCCAATTTGCTATTTTAGCTACAATTAAAGAACCGCCTACTCCCAAAAAGGTTCCTATGGCTCCACCGATTAAGCAAATTACAACTGCTTCAATCAAAAATTGGGTCATAATATCTCGATACTGGGCTCCTAAAGCTTTTCTTATCCCAATTTCCCTAGTCCGCTCTGTAACTGAAACCAGCATTATGTTCATTACTCCTATCCCCCCTACTAACAGGGAAATTCCGGCAATTGAGCCGACAATTAGCTGTAAAATGCCCATGATCTGATTGGCCTGCTCCATTTCTTTCTGCAGGCTGTTTGCATGGTATTTATCTGCATTGCGGTGCCGATGGTGTAGTATTCTTTTAGCCTGTTCTATAGCTATATCTGTTACTTCCTTACTAACGGCACTGGCCTCAATATACCCCACATAGTTCCAGCGGATAGCACTGGTAAAAGTAGAAAAGGGTACATAGGCATTGGGTGTTTGATTAGGTCCCATGATAAAGTTCTTATCACTTTTAGTAACACCAATGACAGTAACAGGTATCCCGAGAAGATCAATCTGCTTCAAGAGAGGGTCCTGATGACCAAAAAAGTGCTGAGCAAGCTCACTATCAATGACAACCACTCGGCGACCTGCCTTCTCATCAGCATCAGTAATAAATCTGCCTTTTTCCATTTCAATATTTCTAATAAATTTATAATCGGGCCAAATTCCATAGGTACTAGTTCTTTTATTTTGCTTGCCATGTTTAAGTGGGATAGTCCTACTCTGAACCGGGGAAATATATTTGATAGCCGTAGTGGAATTTTTAATTACCTCCACATCCTGAACAGTTATCAAATCCGCCGTGGTTACAGTATTACTATCATTACTTCTGGCATAAACCATAATCAAATTAGTACCTATTTTTTCTAGTGAAGTCATGACTGCAGCTTGCCCACCCTGACCGATAGCTACTACGGCAATAACTGCTGCTACCCCGATAATTATACCCAGCATAGTTAAGGCTGAGCGCATTTTATTAACCCAGACTCCTTCTAAGGCAACAATTATACTTTCCTTAATATTCATAATTGCTCACCTCTTCGCCACTGGTTAAGCGTGCCAACATATCCCGGGCATCTAGAGGACTTTCTACCCCTTCATCCTGCACCAGAAGACCATCACGGAATTGGATAATTCGGTTAGAGTGTTCAGCTATCTCCTTTTCATGGGTAACAAGGACTATAGTGACCCCTTCCCGATTCAAATCCTGGAAAATTGCCATAACTTCTTCTCCCGACTTGGTATCTAAGTTTCCCGTTGGTTCATCCGCCAGGATTATTGCTGGCTCGTTGACTAGAGCCCGTGCAATAGCAACTCTTTGCTTTTGCCCCCCGGATATCTCATTAGGGCGGTGATTAACTCTGTCGCCTAGCCCTACCCTTTCTAGAGCTAATAAAGCCCTTGCTTTTCTCTCCTTTTCGGGAACTCCGGCATAAATCATAGGCAGCTCCACATTTCTTAGACAGGTTAATCTAGGCAAAAGATTAAAGGTTTGAAAAACAAAACCAATTTTTTTATTGCGCACCCTTGCCAACTCTTTATTATCTAAGCTAGAAACATCCAATCCAGCGAGAATATATTGACCAGAGGTAGGACGGTCTAGGCACCCGACAATATTCATTAAGGTTGATTTTCCAGACCCCGATGGACCCATAATTGAAATAAAGCTCTTAGGTGGCACAGAAAAGGTTATCCCCTTTAAGGCATTTACAGCTATTTTTTCCGACTGATAAACCTTGACAAGGTTATTAATTTTTATCATTAACCTTCACCCTAACTCCATCATTAATCCCCTCAGTGGGATTTAGCACAACCTTGTCATCTGGACTTACCCCTGAAATTACCTCAAAAAATAAGGCACTGCTTAATCCTAACTGGATTTCCTTTGCAATAACCTTGCCTTCATTATCTACACTAAATACTATATCCTTTCCATCCCTTTGAGTTACTGCCTCATAAGGAACAAGAACAGCTTTATCCTTTTGAATCAAAATTATTTTCATATTTACACTATAACCTGGTTTTAATTTAAAGTCCTCTTTAGCCCCTACGCTCACCCTGACTTTGACCTGGGTCTGGTCACCCTGAGAAGTCCTTTCTAGTTGCGCAATAGGAGCAATGTATTCAATTACCCCCCGTGAAGGCTCCGAGAGGATTCCTTCACTTGTAATTTCCACTTCATTACCTATTTGTAAATCCGCAGCATCTACCTCGTTAATACCAGTTTCTATTTGCATCTCAAGTAAATTACCAACACTAGCTAATAGGGTCCCCATCTGGACAGGATGGTTTTCCTTAACAGGCAGACTTAATATTGTTCCATCTATAGGACTTGTAACAACTGCCTTATTTAAAGCATCTTTAGCCCTTTCCAAAGCAACCTGTCCTTCAGCGATCTGAGCTTTTAGCAAAGGAATCTTCGCTTCATTTAATAATCTAACCTTTTCTTCTTCTAGAAGAATACTTTTTTCCGCTAGCTCTAATTCCTGCAGGCTAACGGCCCCCAGCTCATATAAGGCTTTCTTGCGCTCATAATCTTTAGTAACCAGCATTAATTCACTTTGCCCGGTTTTCAGATTGGATTGCAGAGAAATTAGCTCCGACTGTCTGCCATCAAAAGCTGCTTGAGTTTCCGCAACTTTTAATACAAGATCATCTGCTTCCTGTCTTAAAATAACTTGTCCCGCTTTAACCTTTTGCCCTGCTTCTACCGCAATTTCTACGACAGGCGAAGATATTTTTGCAAAAATCTCCTTTTGGCCCTTAACCTCTATCGTGCCCGTAGCAAAAACAGATTGCTCGAATTTATCTTCAATTACCTTCCCTGTGACAACAATGATTGGCTTATTATCTCGACTGCCTAATACTTGACTAGCACCCATCATAAAAAGGGCAGCAATTATGAGGCCCACAGTTTTTTTCTTATGGTTTTTAAATATAGTGATAACCTTTTGCATATGACCTCCTTAGAAAATTAAATATTGTATGTTATTTTTCTTAATCCATCCTCCATAATAACCTCAATAGGCAATCTTTGTAAACAGTAAAAAATCTAGTATAATGGAAGAATAATGGGGCTAAAACTAGATGAGTGCCCAGTGCCTAGTGAGAATTAGTTTTCAGTCACAAACTCCTAGGCAATTACTATTGCAATAGTCTATCATCTATCGACTATTGCCCAAATGTTTTCACCATTTTAGAGAGGGGAATTACGAATGGAATTAATACATTTAAAGGATAATTGTTATTATTTAAAGAGTGCTGTAAATATCGGGGTTATAGCTATAAATAATAATGCTATTTTGATTGACACCGGAATAGATAAGCAGACTGCTAAAAGCATTGAAAAAAATTTAAAGGAGAAAGGCTGGCAGCTTACTCATATTATCAATACCCATGCCCATGCTGACCATTTCAGCGGCTCCCAATATCTTAAGGACTCTTTTCAAGCAAAGGTATTAGCTCCTAAGATAGAAGGAATTATTATGGAACACCCCAGCTATGAACCCTTTTATCTGTTTGGGGGAGCTCACCCCATAAATGAACTAAAGAATAAATTCTTGCAGGGTGCTCCTGTAGTTGTTGATCAATACCTAGAAGCAGGGCCCTTAACTATATACGATATAAAACTAGAAATAGTTGCATTGCCAGGACATACAATGGGCCAAATTGGAGTTTTTTTTGAAGATATTCTGTATCTGGCTGATGCTGCCTTTGGTCCCCAAGTCTTAAATAAACACGGAGTACCTTATTTTGTTGATATTGATTTACAGTTAAAGACCCTGGATTATCTTGAAACCTTTAGGTGTACTTACTATCTCCCGGCTCACGGTGAAGTGGTATCTACCATTAGTGACTTAACTGTTGCTAACAGGCAGTATCTATATAACATCACAAATAAAGTCAGGGGCTTTTTGCCGGGAACTACTGGTGAAATAGTAGCAAAACTATTAAATTCCCTTAAAATAAATATTAATAACCCCGGCCAATATTTTCTGATCCAGGCCGCTACCTTAGCACATATAAGCTACCTCAACAATTCAGGTGAAGCTACCTGGGAGATTGACTCCAATATTCTCAAATGGAAATTAAATACTCACCCAGATGCGTTAGTTAAACAATAAGGCTGCAAAGCCGTCTTATTGTTTAACCGTCTATTCGTTGTCTCGTCTATTCGTTTAACGTCTTTTCGTTAATAGCCTATGGGCTTTTAATTCAACCCTAAGAATAGGACACATCTGAGGATAATTTTGTGACAAAAATACAACTAAAACAACCAGGTTTTTGAGGTTTGCACTATAATACATGCTAAGATTGCCATTGCTATAAAATCTACTGATTTTTGCTGTGTCATCCTTAGAGAGGTACAACCGAAGGAACTTGATATTTTTCACTACATAAGATCCTTCGCTATCGCTCAGGATGACAGAAATGCTAATTTTTTCTCGCCCACTCGCTCACTCGCCCACTAAAAGACTAAAAAAGAGCTGGTTTGCGCAACCAGCTCTTTTGATCACTTAGCCTATTTTCTCCAATTCCCGACGGGAACGGCGATGTTTTTCGTATTGTGGATCACCCTTTTTCCAGTTAGAAGTTTTAGTCTTCTCCCTAGGAGTAGATTGCTCCATAATAACAAAACCATTACGCATAACACAATAATACGTGGCTTCACCTTGTTGACAGTTGCCACAGCCAATACATTCCATGGCCGTACTGACTCCTCCTCCGAATAATTTTTAAGATGGCACCTAATCTACAAAATCAAATTCCAGAGTCTTAATCCGTATTACATCACCATCCTTAGCTCCTTGTTCCCGCAATGCTTTAATAACGCCCATAGAGTCTATAATCTGCAGGAATCTCCGTGCAGCTTGCTCATTATCAAAGTTAGTTCTAGTCCAATGCTTATCGATCTCGGGACCACTAACCGTAAAGACTCCATCTTCCTGTTTTATATAGAATTGCGGCTTATTTTCTAGCCTTACCATCCGCAGTTGTTCTTCTTCTACCTGTGGCACCTCAGCATCACTTTCGGCTTCATCCAAAATATCTGCTAGTCGGTAGACCAGGGGTTGTAAACCTTGGCCAGTAACAGCAGAGATAGGAAAGATTTCGTAATCTTTCAACTCCTCCATTACTAATTTTAAATTATTTTCAGCTTCAGGTAAATCTATTTTATTTGCCGCAATTACCATTGGCCTATCTACCAAATACTGACTGTATTTTTTTAGTTCATTATTAACTATGCGAAAATCCTCTAAAGGGTCCCTAGCCTCTGAGCCTGATATATCAAGTACATGCACTAATACTTTGGTTCGTTCGGTATGCCTCAAAAATCTATGCCCTAGCCCAGCTCCTTCTGCGGCACCTTCAATAAGCCCGGGAATATCTGCCATGACGAAGCTTCGTCCTTCATCAATCCTTACAAGTCCTAAATTAGGAGTTATTGTGGTAAAATGATAATCTGCTATTTTAGGTTTGGCTGCAGAAACTCGAGAGATCATTGTTGATTTGCCTACATTAGGAAAGCCTACTAGTCCTACATCAGCTAAAAGCTTCAATTCAAGAATAATCCAGCTTTCCTCACCCGCATCACCGTTTTCGGCCAGGGTAGGGGTTCTATGAGTTGAGCTTACAAAGCGGGAATTACCCCGACCGCCTCTTCCCCCTTTTGCTACAACTACCCTTTGGCCTGTTTTACTAAGGTCAGCAATTATCCTCTCAGATTCACTATCCTTTACAATAGTCCCTACTGGAACTCTTAAAATTTTATCTTCAGAATTTCTGCCATGCATGTTTTTAGCCTGTCCATGCTCACCCCGGTCACCTTTATAGTGTGCTCTATATCTAAAATCTACTAAAGTTCTTAGACCCTCATCAGCCTCTAGAATAATGCTGCCGCCATTTCCTCCGTCACCACCAGCTGGACCACCGTAAGGCACATATTTCTCTCTACGAAATGCCACCATCCCATTACCACCGTCGCCGGCCTTTACATTAATCTTTGCATAATCATAAAACATTTTTTAAGTCACCTTTCAAACAAAGTATATGAGCTTTTTATCCTCAATTAAATTTCTAATTTCGTATTTTTCTCCTATCGAACTAAATATCTGCCATGAAAATTCACCGTTTATATTATGTACATCTAATACAATCTCACCTTCATTGAAAGTCAGCGTAAAACTTGCATTTTCTGCAAAAACTTCTTTAACTAGTTTATCCCAAAATTCATTTAGAAAGTCCCTAACCTTTGGAATATTTTCATCCTCAATGTTCCATACCTCAGGCACGCAAATTCTAAACCCTTTATTTAAACCTAAGCTTAATATTTTAGCCGAGATATCAGCAGCTAGTTCAATATGGCTAATTTTATTTAAATCCCGTAATCCCTGCAAATAATCTGTAACATCCTGCAAATACTCAATAGCTTTTTCTTCTCTCTTTATTTTTATATATCCCCAGATAACCTGTAGATGATTTAAAAAGTCATGCCGCTGATGACGATTAGCCTCTAAAAGTTCTTTGAGTAGTTTTTCCACCTCAATAACCTCCAAACAAATAAAACTATGCCTATTTATTATACCAATAATTGGTTAGCTGTCTAGATGCAAGGAGCAAGAGGCAGGAATAATAAGGCTAAGGTTTCGCTCCGCTAGGTTAAGGTTAAGAAAACTTAGAAAATAAGATTTCACTTTGTTAGATTGAGATTCCGCTTCGCTAGATTTAAAAACAGTGTCATTGCGTTTCCCACACTACTATAATGGAAAGCATTCCCGTCATCCTGAGCGATAGGGAAGGATCTTACGTACTGAAGAATCTCAGATCCTTCGGTCATACCTTCCTCAGGATGACACAGCGATAATCAGGAGCTTTCATAGCGATGACAGGGGAAGACCATCTACTGCCAACTTTTGGCAAAAAGACCTGGCCAGTGGCCAGGTCTTTAAATTAGCTAATTGCAGCTTCAGGTACAATGCTTACCTGCTTTTTAGTTTTATCTTTACGTTCAAATTTCACCTTACCAGTGGTTAATGCAAACAAAGTATGATCTTTGCCTATTCCAACATTTTCACCGGGGTGGATCTTAGTGCCCCTTTGTCTAACTATGATATTACCAGCCAAGACAAACTGGCCATCACTTCTTTTTACACCTAGACGTTTTGCTTCACTGTCACGTCCGTTTTTAGAACTACCAACACCCTTTTTTGATGCAAATAACTGAAGGTTAAGTCTTAACATTTAGTCCACCTCCTCTGTAGTAGCTTTACATACTTAACATAATCTTGTTCAATTGACCTTAGACCAATTTCTAAAGTTTTCAAAATAACCTGGGCTTTTTCCTGGTCATCGCCGTCCATTTTTGCCGGAAGATAACAAAGCAGGTGTCCATCAGCTTCATCAACCTCATATATAGGTTGTACTGTCAGCTGTTCTTCGAGGCTATTAACTGTTGTTGTTGCCAAAAAAGAAACAGCAGCACATACAATGTCTGTACCTATCTCAGCATAGCCAGCATGACCGGATATCTCAAAACCAACCAGGTATTCATGAGTATTTCGAAAAATAACTGCTTTTATCATAATTCTTAAGCAAGAATCTTGTCTACAACTACTTCAGTATAAGGTTGACGATGTCCTTGCTTTCTGCGATAGTTCTTTTTCGCCTTATATTTATAGACAATTATTTTTTTGCCTCTACCGTGCTCTGCCACTTTCAGAGTCACTTTAGCTCCGGCCACAAAAGGATTGCCAACTATTACTTGACCATCTTTGCTTACCATTAAAACCTTGTCAATTTCAACAGGTTGACCAGCTTCAACATCTAAAAGTTCTACTTTTAAAGTATCGCCTTCTTGAACCTTATACTGTTTACCGCCTGTTTCGATTATTGCGTACATTGTTACACCTCCCTGTCTCATACTCGCCAAGTCTAGGTAGCAAGTTTCGCTTTAAGACCCAACCTGTGCGGTTTCAACAGTAAACTTGAGTCTACTGCCTACAATAAAAAAGTATACTATATTCCTATATGCAAGTCAATACCTTAGAAAACGGCTGCGCCGTTTGTGCTGGACAGGGGACACACCTCTCTAATAGGTAATACTTTGCTGTCAGAGGAATGTCCCCAACAATGCTACAGTGCTACAATGCTACAGTGCTACAGAAAAAAGACGTAGAGATTGCTTCGCATACGCTCGCAATGACAGTCATAATGACATGCAATGATTGTGTCAGACGCATAATATGTACCCAAAAGTATTGTCAGACGCAATAGAATACTATTAAGCAAATGTCAAGCCCATAATTCTATCCCAATAAAATGTCTATCTGGACACTGGTCACTGAGTACTGGGCACGCATTTTATAAATCCACTATCTTCTTGGGTGTAAATCCCACCGCATCTGCGCTTACAAGATAAAATTTTATCCCCCATTTTTCATCAGGCAAAGCTCCTTTAATAGAATCACTGTGAAGGTGGGCATAAACACAGGTTTGCACCTTATATTCAAGTAATAATTCAATAAATCCACTCTTTTCATGTTTTCCATTAGTGGGAGGATAATGCAACATTACTATTATATCTTTAACATCGTCATTTATGCTAGCTAGTGATCGACGAAGTCGCCCTAATTCCCGCTCATAAATTTTATAGTCATCAGCTGTAAAACTTTTTTCACCCGGACAAGTCCAGCCCCTAGTTCCACAGATTGCTATCTTATTTGCTAGTAGTATATTATCATTTTGTATAGCTTCCATACCCTCCGGCAGAAGCTTTCTGACCTTACCAATTCCCTGCCACCATAGATCATGATTACCCTTAACTATTATTTTTTTACCTGGCAATTTTCCCAAAAACTCCAGGTCATATTTGGCTTCCTCTAGTTTGAGTGCCCAAGATAAATCCCCCGGTACTAGTACTATATCTTTTGGTAAAACTAAAGCTTCCCAGTTTTCTTTTATTTTTCTATCATGATTCAACCAGTTTTCCCCGAAAATACCCATAGGTTTATATACTTCACCTTTTTCATTAAATGATAAGTGGGGATCACCCAATGCAAAAATACCCATACTTTCCTCCAATTTTTGCTTGTTACTGTACAATCACTGCCTTAGCATTTGTTCTATATAGCTTTACTATCTCCACAAGAACCTCTTTGCCAACCAACCTGCCTCCATTTTCGATATCAATAATATAGCCCTCGATCCGGCCAATTCCATCACTGGGTCTCTGACTGTGGGGTTCTTCAATCCTCACCTTAACCAGCTGGGTTTCTTCAACGGGAATAACATTGTTCTTTAATTCATGGGTCCCATAAACAACTTGAATATCATAATCATGAAGAGCTAGATTTTTTCTCCCGCGAACTATGACTTCCTTTTTTAGTCTATTTTCTAACTGCTTTAACAATGTTCCTCCCGGTCCAATTAGAAGAGCTGTTACATCTGGATTGGCATTTACTAAAATCGTCTCACCCATTGTTCGACTGGCTAATTCTCTTAGTTCTTCCTTAACTTTAATGGCAATGGTATTTTCCGAAAAAATCCTCCCTTTACCTTCACAGCAAGGGCAAATTTTTTCCAATGAGGTGCTCAAAGAGTGCCGCATCTTTTTGCGAGTCATTTCAACTAGCCCTAAGGAGGTTATGCCTAAAATATGAGCCTTAGTCTTATCCTTATGAAGTTGTTCCTCTAGTTTCATTAATACCTCTTTACGATGCTCTTCATTTTCCATATCGATGAAATCAATAATAATTATTCCGCCTATATTTCTAAGACGCAGTTGGCGAGCTATTTCCACTGTTGCTTCTAAGTTTATTTTTAGAACTGTATCTGCTAAATCTACACTACCAACATATTTACCAGTATTCACATCTATACTTGCCAAGGCTTCAGTTTGGTCAATTACGATATATCCCCCACTTTTTAACCAAACTTTTCTCTTTAAAGCCCTGGCCATTTCCTGACGGATGTTGTGTTTAGTAAATAAATCCTGTTCTTCAACAAGATTAACTTTATACTTTAGGGATTTGTTGCCGGCAAGCTCCATAATCTGTTCATAAGTAAACTGGGAGTTTACAGTTATCCTGCGGACATCATCAGTAACCACATCCCGCAAAATTCTTTTCACCAGCTCCAAATCTTTATGAATAAGAATGGGCGCCCCCGATATCTTGTCTTTATGCTTAATTTTCTGCCAGGTTTTTTGGAGAATTTCTAAATCCTCAGCTATTTCCTCCTCAGACGCACCCTCAGCTACTGTACGAATAATAGCTCCTATATCCTTACTCTTGATTTTTTCCACAATATTCTTGAGCCTCTCCCGTTCCCCTTCCTCACATATGCGCCTGGAGATTCCTACATAGTCAAGACTAGGCATAAAAACCAGAAAGCGGCCAGGTAATGTCAATTGTCTAGTTACCCTCGGACCTTTATTTCCCACAGGCTCTTTGACAACCTGAACTAAAACTTCCTGCCCCTCCTTTAGGATATCCCTGATATTAAGTTTGGCACCATTATCATGATAAGAACCGCTTATGATAGCATCTTCAACATATAAGAAGGCATTCTTTTCCATGCCGATATCGACAAAAGCAGCCTGCATTCCAGGTAATACATTTTCAACCTTACCCTTATATATGCTCCCCACTAAACGATCACTTACACTTCGTTCAATGTATATCTCCACCAATTGTTCATCTTCTAAAACGACAACTTGAGTTTCATCCTCATTAGACTGTACAATAATCTCTTTGTTCATAAACTCCTCTCCTTAAACTGTGACACTGAGGGGGGTATTTAAGCCAGTATCACTACTGATATATAGACCTTCTCGATGAATATTTATTGTTTCAGACTCTATAGATAATCCTTTTTCCTTAAGGGCTTCTACAACCTCCTCGGGGCGCACATTACCTCCACTGCCAGTTTCTACAACCATTACCAGCTCAACCTTATTTTTATCTATCACTTTTGCTTCTAACTCAAAAATACCCGCACGAATATCCCTTTCCCGCAAGCCCTTCTTAGTATTACGCAGTATAATTATTTTCTCTTGCTGTAATAGATCGTTAAGAATATTGTCCAATTCTTGTTGATTTACATCCTGAAAAAGATTAATCCCCACTAAATACTTAGCCCTATTAATAACTGCCATCAAAGGGGTTGCTTTAGGGTCTATTTCCTTTATATCATATACAATTAACCCAGCAGGTAAGTATTTCGCCAATTCTCCTTTAATTTCCTGTATTGGAAAATTACTTTTTAAAACAATATCCATGTATTCTCCGGTGCTTGTTAACCCTACTGCTAGAGCTGACCCAAAGGATACCTTGGGATGGGGATTAAAACCCTGACTATAAGAAATAGGAGTTCTTGCTCTGCGAAAAGTCCGCTCCCAGGCTCGAATTAAATCCAGATGGGAAATAAATTTCCCCTGGTCGGTTTTACCATATTTAACTCTTAAGTTCACCGGGTTTGCCTCCTTTTAAATCCAAAGCTACATCAAAATCTTGGCAGATACCACAAACAGTACAGTCATTAAAACGGCAGTCCTCCGTCACCGCTATTTCCATAGCCTTCTCGTGTTCTTGAATTAAATATTGCTTTTTTACTCCTATATTAATATGATCCCAAGGAAGAATATCATTATAATCCAGCTCTCGATAAGCATACCACTCGGGGTCTAAGCCTACTTCTTTGATAGTTTCCAGCCAGGTCTCATATTTGAAATGCTGGCTCCAGCCATCAAATTTACAGCCCTTTTGCCAAGCAGTATATAGAGCCTTTCCAAGCTTCCTATCACCTTTGGCAAAAATAGCTTCAATAAAGCTCAGCTGGGCATCATGATAGTTATAGGTGACTCTCTTATTTTTAATTTTACTTCTCAGATACTGCTGCTTTTCCTTTAACTCAGCTAGTCTGGTTTGGGATACCCATTGAAAAGGTGTATGGGCTTTCGGTACAAAGCCGGCTACACTAATAGTTATCTGGGGTTGAGGTCCCTTCATACCTTGCTCTCTCCGAACCCTATCTCCTATAACAAGCACCTTATAGGCTAAGTCGGCAATCCCATCCAGATCCTCATTTGTCTCAGTAGGCAATCCCAGCATAAAATAAAGCTTTATCTTATGCCAGCCTTCCCGAAATGCAGCCTCACTGACCTGCATCAGATTTTCCTCTGTCACACCTTTATTAATAACATCTCGAAGCCTCTGGGTTCCCGCCTCAGGGGCAAAGGTCAAGCTGCTTTTTCTTACCCGTTGCATCTGATTGGCCAGATCCATAGAAAAAGAGTCTACCCTTAAAGAAGGTAAGGAAATTCCTATACCTTCTTCACTATATTTATCTAAAAGTTCTTTTATTACCGGTTCGATACAGGTATAATCACTTGAACTCAAAGATGTTAGGGAAATCTCATTATACCCTGTGTTTCTGATGAGTTTTTCCGCCTGTTCCTTTAATACTTCAGGATGCCGTTCCCTTACAGGACGATAGAGCATTCCAGCCTGGCAAAAACGACAGCCCCTGGTACATCCCCTCAATACCTCCAGCATGGCTCTATCATGAATAACCTCCAGGTAGGGAACTATTGGCTTAGTGGGGTAGAAGGCAGTATCCAAATTTTTCATATATCTTTTAGCAATGAATTTAGGTGCATTTTCATTTAACTGCTGTATTTCCTTCACTTTTCCATCAGGAAGGTAATTGACATGATAAAATTTAGGTATGTATACACCTGCTATACCAATAAGTTCCTCTAAAAGTTGCTCTCTTTGCATCTGCCCATTTCTTGCCTCTTTATGCCGGGCAATAACTTCAAAAACCTCGAGAGTTACTTCTTCCCCTTCCCCGATTACAAAAGCATCAATAAAATCAGCTAAGGGTTCAGGGTTATAAGCACAAGGCCCTCCTGCTATAACTAGAGGGTCACTATTACCCCTTTCCGAACTCCTGACAGGAACCCTGCCTAGGTCAAGCATATTTAAAATATTAGAAAAGCTCATTTCATATTGGAGAGTAAAGGCCACTACATCAAACTCATTTAAAGGCTTATAGGACTCAATGCTGAATAAGGGTAGGTTATTTTTTTTAAGTTCCTCCTCCATATCAGTCCACGGTGCAAAAACTCTTTCCATTAAAAAGTCTTTTCTGTCATTAACAAGATGATAAATAATTCTAAGCCCCAAGTGGGACATACCAATCTCATATATATCCGGGAAGGCAAAAGCAGTTTTGAGACGAACACTATCCCAATCTTTCTTTTCTACATTCCATTCATCACCCAAATATCGTAAAGGCTTCTCTACTTTTGGCAAAATTTTATTTTCAATTAACTGGCGCATCTATAATTTCCTTTCCAAAGTTAAATTATGGTATACAAATATAGTACTCTGAAATAAAAAAAAAGGCAAACGGGAGCAAACCAGCTAAGCTGGTTTGCTAGGTTAAGGCTTCACTTCACTTCGTTTCGTTAGGTTAAGGTTGAGAAATAACATTATATAAAAATATGCTTAACAAAAGTACTTCTTGTTAAGCATAAAATCATATTAACACTGTCATCGTGCACCACACGGCGATTTCCAACCTGTAGATTGACACAGGCTAAAGCCTTCACAATTATCACCTATTGACCACACCACTATAAACAAAAGCATCCCTGTCATCCTGAGCGATAGCGAAGGATCTTACGTAGTGAAAAATCTTAAGATCCTTCAGTCGTACCTCCCTCAGGATGACATAACACAATCAGAGCTTTAATATCAGACAAGATATCTAAATCTAGCGAAGCGGAATCTTAATCTAACGAAGTGAAATCTTCTTTTCTTAGTTTTTCCTCAACCTCAGCCTTAACCTTAACCTTGATTTCAGAGAGAGGTAGACAAAAGATCCATTGGATTAATGGGCTCCCCTAGTTTATTAACCTCAAAGTACAACTTGCCTTGTTTTTCGCCTGGTCTACTTCCTACTTTTGCAATAACCTGCCCCTGTGTAACCTGCTGGTCAACCTTAACTAAGACCTCACTGCAATAGCTATATGTTGTAACTAAACCATCCTTGTGAGAAATAGAGATCATCCTAGTTTCTTCCTGATTTTTAATCTCTAAAACTGTCCCATCGTATGCTGCTTTAATAGTTGTACCCAAGGGAGCCTCGATTTCAATTCCATCATGAAAAGCAGACTGTCCCTCAACCATAGTCCAACCATAAGGTTTGGTCACTGTACCCGATACCGGTATTGTCATAGGTTCAAGAACTGCAGTTGCTACATTAGGAGCTATGACCTCATAACCTGCTCTTTCAAAGGAATCCCCATAAATACCAATTTTTTTAATTACATTAACAACAGGAGTAACATCGGTATCCTTAGTGAACCATGTCCTAACAGCGTCCTGCATTCCAACAAATAATGGCCCATTAAACTGAAATACCACCCAAATAAATAAAAAAATTACCATCACCGACATAGTCTGCATAAATAACCTATTTCTTAATAAACTAAAATCCCTTTTTGCTCTCCCCTTATAGTAACGGGTATTGTTACCCAAAGTTTTTCGCGACTGCGGTTTCCAAAGTTCAGGCATTAGTAAATCTCCTCCTCTATCTATAAGGCTTGCCACAGCAAAATTTTCTCCATGCTTATTTATATATATGGACCAGCTAGCAATAATATGAATAAAAAAAAGCCCCGAAGGGCTAAATAATTATTTTCTATTAAAGGCAATTAGATAAAATTTATCTTCTAGCTTTTGTTCCAACTCTTTAATCTGTTGGAGTTCCTGTTCAGATACGTTACCTAGCGGGACTTGATCTAATTTGTTTTTATGGTCCATAAATATTCCCCTTTTTTAGTTTATAATTATTATTAGTCTTAACTTTTTATAAGAAAATTATTATACCTTCGGCCTATTTTTAAACTTTAATTATTTTGTATACATTCTCTATCCTAGTTGACACATCGTTGAAGCTGGCTTAAAATTATAATAAATTAAGTGCAATGGCGCACAATAATTATCATACGGACAAAGACGTCCCAGAAAAAGGTACTTCTACCTTTTTCTGGGATGTTTTATTTTTCTTTAGAAGGTGGGCTTGTGGCCAATGGGAACATCAGTAGTATTAGGAATTCACTGCAAAGAATTAACCCAACAGATAAAAAGCTACTTAAATCATATGGGCTCCACCTTAGTCCAAGAAGCAAAGGATGCTGATAACCTATTAAGATTGGCTAGACTGCAATCACCCAAATTAATTATTTTTGAACCTGGTTCTCACGGACCTAATGGCATACAGATTAGTAAAATAATAACCCGCGAGAAAATTTCACCGATAATCTTTATAGTATCTCAGCTTATTTACCGACAAGCGATAGAAGATATTATTACTAAGGAAGCTTATGCTTCCACCTACTTAACAACACCTTTTACCGAAGATCAGTTTAGAATTGCCCTGACAACGACTATAGCCAGTTATAAAAAAATATCTGAATTAGAACAGAGAATAATTAAACTTAACGCGACCCTTGTTGAAAAGAAAAAAATTACTCAAGCTAAAGAGCTTTTGATTAAAAGAAAGGGAATGACTGAACCTGATGCTCATCATTACCTGCAGATGAAAAGTATGGAGACGGGTACTCCTCTTAGAACAATCGCTCAGAAAGTAATTTATGATTACGAACTTTAAAATAGCATAGTTTTTGGGCAATGATGTCCATAGTTCTGTTCCTCTAGGAATAGGATTATGGGCATTTTTATTTATATCTCTTAAAAAAATTAATCAAAGGAGTGTTTGAAAATGAAAAAACTATTTTTATCTCTAAGCCTATTGGTCTTATTATTAGCATTTGCAGTTCCTGCATTTGCAGCAGAAACTTTTGAAGAGGTCACCATTGCCATCGACACAATTTGGATTATGATTGCTGGTTTCCTGGTTTTCTTTATGCATGCTGGCTTTTCCCTAGTTGAAATTGGCTTTACCCGCTCAAAAAATTCCGTAAATATTTTAATGAAAAACATGCTGACTATAGCTATCGGTGTAATTACCTTCTATCTTATTGGTTTCGCCCTTATGTTTGGGACAGATGCAGCAGGTCTTGTGGGTACTAGCGGCTTCCTGGTAAAGGGTTTTGGCGAATTGGACTTTGGCATCCCCACCTTAGGCTTTTGGTTTTTCCAGGCAGTATTTGCCGCTACCGCAGCAACAATAGTATCAGGAGCAGTAGCAGAACGCATAAAATTTGCAGCATACTTAATTTTAGCTTTTGTAATTACTAGTATTACTTATCCTATTGTTGGTCACTGGATTTGGGGTGGCGGTTGGTTAGCCCAACGGGGCTTTATAGATTTAGCAGGCTCTACAGTGGTTCATAGTGTTGGTGGCTGGTCCGCTTTAGTGGCTGCCTATCTTTTAGGAAGCCGGGTTGGTAAATATGACAAAGACGGAAAAGTAAATGCCATCCCAGGCCACAGTATCCCTCTAGGTGCATTAGGTGTTTTAATTCTTTGGTTTGGCTGGTTTGGCTTTAACCCTGGTAGCACCCTCTCAGGTAACGCGTATTACGATATTACCTTAATTTCCTCTACCACAATTTTAGCTGCTGCCAGTGGTACAATAAGTTCTATGGCTTACTCGTGGGTAAAATATGGAAAGCCTGATATCACCTTAACCTTAAACGGTGCACTAGCAGGTCTTGTAGCCATAACTGCCGGCGCCTTAGTTGTATCACCTCTCGGTGCAATAGCTATTGGTGCTATAGCAGGAGTTGTTCTTATTATGGCGGTTGCGTTCTTTGATAATGTAGTAAAAATAGATGACCCTGTTGGTGCAATATCTGTTCATGGCGTTTGTGGTGCTTTAGGAACAATATTAATTGGCTTCTTTGCTGTAGATGGCGGCCTTGTTTACGGGGGAGGATTATCACTTTTAGTTACCCAGGCTACAGGTGTAGGTGCAGTATTTATTTGGACAATAGCAATAACCTCTGCTGCAGTTACAATAATAGATGTTCTAATAGGCTTAAGGGTCACTACCAAAGAAGAAATTGAAGGCTTGGATATAGGTGAACACGGCATGTCAGCTTATGGCGAATTCTTATTAAATAACGACTCAGCCATATTTAATGATAACCTGCCCTATCCCGGGATGGTTTCTACCCAATTAAGGGAGGTCTGAGAATGAAAAAAATTGAAGCTGTAATTCGCCCTAATATGCTAGAAGACGTTAAGAATGCTTTAGATAAGTTCGGAATTAGCGGTTTAACAATAACCCAGGTAATTGGCTGTGGTTTACAAAAGGGCCATACAGGAGTTTACCGTGGTCAAGAAATGAGTATTAACCTTTTGCCAAAAATCAAACTAGAAATAGTTATCAAAAAAGAATTACTGGAAGATGTTTTGGAAGTCATTAGTGAAGCAGCTAAAACCGGTCAAGTAGGTGATGGCAAAATTTTCGTCTTTGACGTTGTTGATGCAATTCGAATAAGGACAAACGAACGGGGTAGGAATTCCCTGAGCTAAAAGAACAAATTATATACTTCTATTTTAAAAGAGTGAAGGGGATTTTCCTTTCACTCCTTTTGTTGTCAATTCTATAAAATAACTTAATTTTAATAGAAACTTTTTTCTAAATATTTTATTATGTAGTTGTGTTGTCATTCTCTAAAGAAAAGCGTAAACTAGTACCGTTTTGGTATGCTAAATATTAGCTGTTTTATTGACTATCATAATAATATATTAAGGATGATGCCATTTGGCTAAGCTATCAAGGTTTCTCAAAATATATACCGGCGCAATAATTCTTGTTTTTATCCTTGTGTTTCTCCAGTCCCTTTCTCAGTTGTACCTTCCTACCTTAATGGCTAAGATTGTTGATATTGGTATCGTTCAGGGTGATACCAATTATATTCTAAGAATTGGATTTTTCATGCTTATTATAGCTGCGGGTGGGGTTATTTCTACAATTGCAGCTAGTTTCTTATCAGCAAAAATTGGCTCTGGATTTGGCAAAAATGTTAGAGAACAGGTTTTTTCAAGAGTAGAAAGCTTTACACTTCACGAGTTCGATAAAATTGGTACTGCTTCTCTGATAACTAGATCAACCAATGATATTACCCAAGTTGAGCGGGTATTAATGCTAATCCTGCGTATCATGATAAGTGCACCGATGATGGGCATCGGCGGTATTATTATGGCTGTATCAAAAGACCTGAAACTTTCACTTATTATTGTTATTGTTATCCCCATAATTTCTATCGTGATTATTTACATTGCTAAAAAAGGTATGCCGCTATTTAAAGCCATACAAATAAAGCTAGATAAGTTAAATCTTGTCTCCCGGGAAGGCCTTACCGGCATCAGAGTAATCCGTGCATTTAACCGCATTAACCATGAGCAGCGCCGTTTTGATGAAGCCAATACTGACCTTACCAATACCGCTATAAAAATCAACCAGATTATGGCTGCCGTAATGCCAATAATGATGCTGATAATGAATTTTGCAACAATAGCCATTATCTGGTTTGGTGGCATTCGTATAGATGATGGGAGTATGCAGGTAGGAGACATGATGGCCTTTATCCAATATATTATGCTAATTATGTTCTCTTTAATAATGGTTTCCATGATGTTTGTCATGGTTCCCCGTGCTTCTGCTTCGGCAGTAAGAATTAATGAAGTTCTCGATACTATTCCAGAAATTAACGATTCACAGCAACCTAAAAACCCCACCACCCAAAGAGGTTTTATTGAGTTTAAAAAAGTTACCTTTAGTTACCACGGAGCAGAAAAACCTGCGCTTAGCAATATTTCCTTCAGCGCCAGACCAGGTGAGATGACCGCAATTATTGGTGGAACAGGCTCGGGGAAATCGACACTCATCAGCCTTATTCCTCGTTTCTATGATATTAGTAGTGGAAAAATATTAATTGAAGGTGTAAATGTTCATGAAATTCCTCAAAAAAGCCTTAGAGCAAAAATCGGCCTGGTACCTCAAAAATCAGTTCTCTTCACCGGTACTATTAGTGAAAATATCCGCTTTGGCAAAGATGATGCTAGTGATAATGAAGTTTTGCATGCTGCTAAAACTGCCCAGGCAATCGAATTTATTTCCAAAATGCCAGACGGCTTTGCGTCAGTTATAGCACAAGGAGGCAATAATTTATCTGGCGGACAAAAACAGCGTCTGGCTATCGCCCGTGCGCTGGTCAGAAAACCAGATATTTATATCTTTGATGACAGTTTTTCAGCCCTTGACTTCAAAACCGATGCGAAGCTTCGTCAAATGCTGAAAGAGGAAACAAAGAATTCCACTGTACTGATAGTCGCCCAAAGGATTAGTACTATTATGGATGCAGATCAAATTATAGTCCTAGACCAGGGGGAAATTGTTGGAATTGGAAAACACAAAGACCTTTTAAATACTTGTGAGGTTTATCGTGAGATTGTGTCTTCACAACTGTCTGAGGAGGAATTAGCATGAGTGAAGAACGCAATGATAAGTATACAAACAAAGGGCAAAATCGGGGTCCTATGGCAGGTCCCCATATGGGAATGCCTGTCGAAAAGGCAAAAGACTTTAAAGGTACCTTAAGAAGACTCCTAGGATATCTGAAACCACATCTAATTAAACTTATTACAGTGCTTCTACTGTCTGTTCTTAGTACGATGTTCAGTATTGTCAGCCCTAAGATTATGGGTAAAGCTATCACAAAGATATTCGAGGGCGTCATGCTTCGACTAAAAGGTGTCCCCGGGGTACAAATAGATTTTGATTATATTCTGCAGATAATATTAATATTAGTAGTACTCTATCTAATCAGTGCCTTCTTTAGTTATATTCAGCAGTTTGTAATGGCTGGCGTAGCTCAAAAAACTGTTTATGATTTAAGAAATGATATAAATGATAAGCTTTACCGGCTCCCTCTTAAATACTTTGATTCACGGACCCATGGTGATATTCTAAGCCGTATTACAAATGACGTTGATAATATTGCAACAACCTTACAGCAGAGCATGACTCAACTAATAACTTCAATAATTACTTTGATAGGTATTATAGTCATGATGCTTTCGATTAGTCCATTTATGACCCTTATTCTTGTCGCGACCTTACCCCTTTATGTTTTTGTAACCAAAGCTATCGCAACCCGCTCTCAAAAATACTTTGCAACTCAGCAGAAAGCTTTAGGTGAGCTAAATGGTCATGTAGAAGAAATGTATACCGGTCATAAAATTGTTAAGGCTTTCGGGCACGAAGAAAAAACTATAGACAAGTTTAATAGTATTAACGAAAAACTCTACGATTCAAGTCGGAGAGCACAGTTTATATCGGGTATTATCATGCCTGTAATGGAATTTATCAATAATATTGGCTATGTACTTGTTAGCGTTATAGGCGGAATCTTTGTAACTAAGCAGACCCTAGCAATAGGTGATGTACAGGCCTTTATACAATACTCAAGACAGTTTACTCACCCGATAACTCAAACTGCTAATATAGCTAACCTTTTGCAGTCGACTGCAGCTTCTGCCGAGCGGGTATTTGAGCTATTAGATGAGGATGAAGAAATACCAGATAGTAAAGCTGCTAAATTAATTCAAACTCCAAAGGGTGAAGTTAAATTCCAAAATGTCAAATTTAGCTACAAAAAAGATGTACCACTTATCGAGGATTTAAATATCGATGTGCAAGAAGGTCAGACAGTGGCCATTGTAGGCCCAACTGGTGCCGGTAAAACTACTCTTGTCAATCTATTGATGCGCTTTTATGAAACCGATGAAGGAATTATTTCAGTAGATGGCGTCAATATTAAAGATTTAAAACGCAAAGATTTGCGAAGGATTTTTGGCATGGTACTTCAAGATGCCTGGTTATTTAATGGTACAATCAGAGATAATATTGCCTATGGTCGGGAAGGTGCTACTGACGAAGATGTTTTTTGGGCAGCAAAAGCTGCTAATGCTGACTACTTTATTAGAACCCTTCCAGAGGGCTATAATACAATACTAAATGAAGAAGCTTCTAATATCTCCCAGGGGCAAAAGCAGCTTATTACAATTGCCAGAGCCATACTCGCTGACCCTGCTGTCCTTATTCTTGATGAGGCTACAAGCAGTGTAGATACAAGAACAGAATTCTATATTCAGAAAGCCATGACCGAGCTTATGAAGGGTAGAACAAGCTTTGTAATTGCCCATAGACTATCTACAATACGAAATGCAGATTTAATACTTGTAATGAACAATGGGAGAATTATTGAAAAAGGCAACCATGATGAACTTCTTGCAAAAGATGATTTTTATGCTGATCTATATAACAGTCAATTTCTAAATCAAGCAGGATAATCGTAGGGGCGCCCATTGGGCGTCCGCATTTATTTTTAGTTTAAAAAGAAGGCACCTGGGTGCCTCTAAAATTCTTTCGCATATTTTAAAATCCTCTTTAATATTTCGTCTCTTTTGGCATTAATGGCTGCAAAATTCATATTAGGAATATAGTATTCCTCCATCTCATCATGTACCTTTTTAGCTTGACTGATATATTCAATCCCTCGGTGGTATGCATCCCAGAAACGTTCTTTGCAGGAATCAATTTCTTTTTCATAGGTATCTAGTTTATCGGGATCTAGAAACTGGTCAAAATCAATTTCTGTTGTCGTAAACTTACTTAAATTTACCTTTAAGGGGTCAGTTCCATTTATAAATGCAACTTTCAGCTTGGGAATAACTAAAAAATCAAATTTCTCAGGATCTAAAGGGCAATGATATATTTCCGTATCAATCCCCATTTCCTGAGCTCGTTCTAACATTTTTCCAATAAAGCTAGACTTGCCTGTTCCTGGCTCCCCTCGAAGAATGTATACATCTTCAACTTCTAATAAAATACTATCCAGTTTATTAGTAGCGCCCTTGGGTGTTATAGCACTCCCAAATAAGTGCCTGGCCTTGGCAACTCGGCTAAAGTCAGGTTCTACATCAGCAAAAACTTCGTTGGCAACATAGCGGGTAATCTTGTTAACTGGGGCAAAATCCATGCTCTCTGTAATGTAGCTTTCCCATTCATCATGGACAACTTTAGCTTCCTTAAGACTGCTATAAGCAATCTTAAAAAGTCGGCCGACTCTGGCATTTGAGGAAAGTACCTCTGACTTATTTGCCCGTATTCCCTCTTCATTCCAATAATCCCCCAGATGGATAATCTCATCTACAGCACCAGGATTTTTAGGGTCAACTATGTGGGGTGCTGTACCATCAATCAAAGCAATCTTTAATGCGGGGATAACTAGACCATCAATAGAGTTATTATCGGAAGAGCAGTTATGAAGTTCAACATCAAAGCCTTTTTCCAGCATAACCTGGCCGATAGCCTTCATAAAGGTTGACTTGCCTACCCCAGGTCCCCCTTTGATACAAAAGATACGGGTTGCATCCTTATCAATTATGAAGTCGTAGAAAGAATAAAAACCATATGAAGTATTACCTCCCGGGTAAAACTCCCTTAACTTACCACTCACACTTATCCCTCCTCAATTTTCTTTGCAGTAAAAGATATATGTGAGAAGTAACTTAAAAAGAATAAAAATATTGACCTTTAATCTATATACATAAAGAAAGTGGTATGGTTAGTCTGAAATTACGTTATCAAATATATTGCAAGATTTTTATCAAAAATAAAGAAGCGCGGAAGCGGCAGAACCGTCCCCTCGCTTCCTTTGGGTGTCTTTATGCAAGTCCATACCGACATAGAGGTAGTTTTCTCTTCTCTGCATATCATCCCTTCTCTAGCCTATCTACCACAAGACTCACAGTTTCAAACAGGTTATTTTCACTATTGTTGTGTGATGTTAACTCTGTCTGAAAAGTATTGCAAGTTATTTCTGCGCTTGTATCAAAACTGTCATATGCAGAAAAAGAAAACGAGGGATTTTTCCGGGATAATTTCTTACCCCCTTAAACCCCCCTCTGGCACAAATTTTACCATAGAACAGATTTCCTGTAAATCCATGGTTCACCATGAGCCATGGGGTACAAGCCGATTTATATGTTCATTACTGGCAGTCTGCAAAAGCTGTGCATTTCATATATGCCCTCGTTATCCGGCACACAAATGTTTAATGCCGTGAGCCACCGTGTGCCGCTGTGTTCAATTTTTATAGCCATCATAAGGTGTTTGCCCATCCATCGGAAAAGAGGCCGAATTTGACGGCTTTGTGCCGGAAATCATCGCATGAATTATTCGGTAGCAAATTGCCCTTAATCATCCCTGTTTACAGGGTGAACCATGGGGTCGAAAATGATGCAGGTTAAAGGCGGGTGCACCTTTGGGCGCACCTGCCGGTTCACAGCGGCCGGCAATGCCGACCGCTTATGGCTTTCAACAAGCAACCTTCGTTTGTCAAAGGGTGGCTGTTAATTTGTCAAGGTTCACCTTGCAGGTGGCTGTTATTATTAAAATACAGCGTTATATCGTAAGTTATAGGGTGTCTGCAAAGGTACACCTCTCATTAAAGTGTCTTTCCCGGATACTCTCCACGCCAAATCTTCAGCGATGTTTCCGCTCCGAATCCGATAATATCTGCACGTTTAGCAACATCTTCCAAAACATCAATAGCTTGTTCAATCAGTATGTTTAGCCTTAGAGCATCCGCTGCCGCTATGGAGCGTGCTTTGTCATTTTCTGACTTCATGACTTCAGCGAAAACTTGCTTCGCTAAATCCAAATTATTTTCTAAAAAGTCAGTTTTTATTTTTTTTAGCTTTTTTGCTTCTCGATTATTTGTCTTATAATCACCGTTTGGCAACGCTTCTGTCATTATTATTCCAGCATTAATATATTGCTCAATTAATGATTGTGGTGATATATTTTTCTTCATTTCGTCACCCCGAATCTCTTTAAGACATCCATTCCAAATTGATATTGCGTTTCAAAACCTTGTCCTGCAAGCCAATCCCGAACTCTCATAGTGTCTGATAAACTTGCATCAATACTGTTATAATACCCGCTTATCTTCGCATGAGTCGCTGAGTCAACAGCAACTACATTATTGGTATTATGAATTTGTTGCGGGCTAAACCCTGATTTCTGGATTTGACTCTGTTCGACAACATGATGCCACGCTTTTCCTTCCCCGGCAGGCCCGAGGTTCTTTTTAAGAGCATTAAATTTATCAAAACCTTTACCCGCGCCCTGGGTAACATTACTCACCTTAACGGCATTAGCACCTTTAACAACTTTTACTGCTTTCTCGACACCCTTTGTTCCTACAACAACGAGAACGATTTCACCAACTGCTCTCCCTGTAAAAAATGCTGTTGAATCCGCATCTCCATTGATTACATCCTCATAAAAAGCATTAGAAACTTCATACCAAATTGCCTTTCCGGTATCTTTATAATTCAAAATTGCGTTACTGATGTTCTTAGCTGTCTCTACTGGATTTGTGGTGACTATGTTTACAATTCCAGTTACAGCATCCTTTCCACTCTTTTATAGACCACCACCAAAGTTCTGCGCAACAGACCACATGGTTGGGTCACCATTACCCATCTCCTGGACATATCCCACCGCACCATACTTATTAAGGTTATCCGTTGTCACAGATTTGCTTATCTCATTAGCTGTACGGGTATCT
>JGI25322J35698_1000331_pt1 | contig 54657 bp, 53 predicted proteins | sample AutmiccBRH37_all_FD_35698 | JGI IMG/M metagenome (IMG submission 35698) | reverse complement strand
CGACGCAAGGATGCGGCGTTGGAGGCGGTCGGCATTCCGTTGGCGACCGAGTTTAGAGACAGTTGCAGCAGGAGGTAATGCAGGCCGGACTTAAATCGCTCTGCCTACCCATTAGCGACAATGCAGCGACCCTCAAGCGACCCCGGAGCGACCCCGGAAAAACTATGGGCTTGCATAAAAATGCTTTGGTGCTTCAGTGCTTTAACGCTTTAATGCGTCATATACTTTCCTTAACGAAAAAAAACCGGATTCACCCGGTTTAAAAAAGTTTTTCCCTACTTTTCAGTTAGGCATTATTTACCTTACGACCGCCTCAAAATCATCTTGATTATAATAAATTACCCTGTGAACTTTTTGGACCTATTAAAAATAAACCCTGCCAGTAGCAGAGTTCATTTTCAAGTGGATACCACTTAGATTGCAACTTTTGATTTTTGGATTATCTCTTTTGCCCAATCATCTGGTTCATAATACATGACGAACACAGGATCATTAAATAATGTCTTGTAAAAAGACGAGTTATAAACAAGGTTTTGTGCGTTTTTGCGTCCAACATGAACTGCAACCAGTTCTATAACCTTATTTAGAAATTTCTTTTGATTATTATCTAATTTGCCCACCGTGTTCTCACCTCTCTTATACCAGATACTTTTAAGTACCCCAGGGCTATAGGTGTATTAAAAGAGATCTGATCTTGCCCTTCTTGGGGAGATATTAATTCAACCAGTTTCTCAAGAGATATTTTTCTGTTTTTGTATTTTTCAAATACAGGCCATAACTTATTTTTCCCGTCAGCTATGGGACCATACACGAAATCAAAATCATGGAAGAAGTCTTCTGCTCTACGATTATTATATACAAACTCCGCCCAAATTACATCCGGCACTTTAAAAATTTTCCCCGCAAGTTTTGCTAAATCTGAATTTATAATCCGTGCAACCAAAATTACTGGAACAACCTGTTCTTCAGAAGTTCTGTCAGTATTTTCATATCCTGCTTTACGAATGGCCCATTTTTCAGCCTCTATAAGATTGGAAGTCAGATAAAACCCTTTCCCAAAATCAGGGCGGCCCTTGTTTTTGTCTACAATAATACCTTCCATTAAAGAGGGTACATGGATCGATATGGTTCCATGATAATAAATATCAGGTAATTTTATCATTTTTTTATATCGCTTCTAATTAATACCATTATTCGCCAATTGTACACACATTATAACAGAAACGTAATTAACCGGATATAACATTTTAGAAACATCGCTAATACGTTGCAGCTTATTAATTTTTTTGTGGCATGATATTCTTACGGTATTACAGTATGAGGATGCTATAAGGAGCATAGAAGATGAAGAAAAACCATGAAATCCGGTTATCCAAAGGTGCAGTCAAAGACCTCAAAAAGATGGAACCGGCTTTAAGGGATTTTATATATAATAGATTCTATGAAATGCAGCAATTGGTTGAGTAGCCCGGGGAATGGGGCAAGCAAGCCCGTGCCGATAGATTTTTTTACTCGCCCTCGTACTCGTTCAAAGTAAAATGCAAGCGCAATCGCTGATTCCTGGCCAAAATTCTCCCTAAACTAGTCCTGGAACCTTACCAGCTGGCTTTTATTAAAACTCCATTCCGGAGTACTCAGCCTTTCTCCGAAATTCAGCGGATACCACGGGCTGATTTCTTCATTCCGGGGATTCTTTAAAATATGGATATCCTGGGCTGGCATGTAGCTCTGGGCCAGCATAAAGAGCTTCTCTCCGGTGTTCCGGTTTTCAGCCATATCGACCACAATCACGCAGTGGCCCGGGTTCTCGCCCTTTAAAAACACGTCCCCTATCCTCATATCCACCAGGGGGACATTTTTCATTTCCCCTGCCAAAGAGAGGGTTCCCGCATAGGCGAAGACCATGTCCAGGTATTGCCTGAAACTGCCGTAGTCACCGGAGGGGCCTGTTCTTTCGACCCAACAGGCGTTGTTTCCCTCCACCTCAATCCTGTTTCCACGCCTCCAGGTGGCATAATCGGCTTTAAATCCACTGGTGAAGTTGAAGTGGATCCTGTCATACAGCCCTTTTCCGTACAGGTATTCCGCCCTCAGTCTGATCACCGCATCGGCGCACTGCTGCAGGTCCCTGTCCCCCACATCCAGGTCAACCACCGCCTGGTAAACGTCTCCCGGTTTTACCGACCCGTTGTAGTATTTGACTTTCGACCCGGGCGGCTTTAGGGGCAAGTCCCGCAAATACTGCCCGAAGGACCCGTCTGCCGCCCCGGCCCTGGTGAAGCCGGTGGGAGGGCTTATTCTTTCCCGGATGGTTCTTCCCTTCCGGTTGATTAGTTGAGAGTTTTCCGGTGCTGCCGTAGCCGTAATTTCATCGCGGGTGTCCCGGCCGTCCCCGGTGATTGATATGGCCGGTCCCAGGAAGCGGGGTTTTGACCCGGCGGTTATCTGGAGAAATGCCTTGACCCGGGCCGGTATCTCCCGCAGGTGATATATTTCGGTCCCTGCGTAGACGTACCTGTCGGCGCTTATGCCGACGGCCTGCAGTCCCAGCCTGCGGGCAGTGTAAACAGCCCTGGGAAGGTGAAAGTCCTGGGTGACGATAACCGCCGAGTTGACCCGGAACACTTCCCTGGCCCGGTACATACTGTCATAGGTGGAAAACCCGGCGTGGTCCATAAAGATGTCCCGGGTTGGGACACCCCGGGCCTCGGCGTACTTTCTCATGCTGTTCACCTCATCGTAGGAGGATCTGCCGTGGTCGCCGGTCAGCAGTATTTTTTCCACCTTTCCCTGTATGTAAAGGTCAACGGCGGTGCTTACCCGGTCGGCCAGCATGTCGCACAACCGCCCGTCCGGATATACGTAGGCCCCCGGCACTATGGCTGTGTGGGCGCCGATAAACGAACCGGCCTGCACAATGTTTTTCCTCCCGGATGTGACGATCACAGCGTTGATTAGAAGTACTGCGGAAGACAGGAAGAGTGCGATAATCAAGGTAAATTTAACTGCCTTGCCCTTCCAGGAAAAAACCATTTTTACCCCCGGCTGCTTTCAGCAAAGTTTTTCAAATGCCCGCTCAAAGAACTGTTGAGCTCCAGAAATGCCGATGTTATTTTACAATCCTGTTATTTTCTCAAGAGCGGAAGTTAAAATAAATGATCTATCCCGGAATTAATTGAGTTCCTTTCGCTCGCCGGTGGCGATGTAGATTACTTCCTCCCCTATATTTGTGGCGTGGTCGGCGATTCTTTCCAGATAGCGGCCGACAAAAAGCGAATAGGCATATTGCGCTACCACATCAGGGTCTACTTTCATACGCTCAATAAGTTCTTTAAAGGCTTCGGAGAAAAGTTTATCGACTTCGTCATCCATCCGGCACATTGCTCCGGCTTTCTCTATATCGCCGTGCACATACGCATCCAGCCCGTCCTTGACCATTCTTTGCACAAAAAAGGCCATCTTTTGAATATATTCAAAGGGCTTAACATTTACCGGATAGACGCTTAACTCCATTGTGGCCCGCGCTATATCCACAGTGTAGTCGGCCATCCGTTCAAGGTTGACCAAAATCTTTATCCCGGTCATTATTATCCGCAAATCTTTTGCCATGGGCTGCTGAGTAGCCACCAGCTTAACGCATTTATCCTCGGTTTCTGAAAATAGCTGGTCAATCAAGTCGTCACCTGCGATTACCCTGGACGCAGCGGCGGTATCCGCTTTCAGCAAGGCCTGCACAGAATTGTTCACTGCCTGCTCGACAAGTCCGCCCATGCGTAAAATACCATTCTGAATTTCTTTAATAGCCTTATCGTAAACATTCCTTGAAACCATTCCCGGATTTCTCCCTCCTTAATTGTATTTCTTCAACCATCAACCAAATCGGCCGGTAATATAATCTTCCGTTCGTTTATCGTTGGGGTTGGTAAAAATATCTGTTGTTACTCCATATTCCACCAGTTCACCCATCAGGAAAAAAGCGGTTAAATCAGAAACCCGGGCGGCTTGCTGCATATTATGAGTGACAATGACAATGGTATACTCCTGTTTTAAGACCTGAATAAGTTCTTCAATTTTTAAGGTGGAAATGGGATCCAGGGCTGAACTGGGCTCATCCATCAAGACCACTTCCGGCTCCACAGCCAGCAATCGCGCGATGCAGAGACGCTGTTGCTGTCCGCCGGATAAACCCAGGGCCGACTTGTACAGCCTGTCCTTCACTTCATCCAACAGTGCTGCGCTATGCAGGCTTAATTCAACAATTTCGTCCAGCTGCTGTTTTTTCTTTATACCATGTATACGTGGCCCATAGGCAACATTATCATAAACCGACATGGGGAAAGGGTTGGGTTTTTGAAAAACCATTCCCACCCTTTTACGCAAATTAACCACATCTATCTTGGGATCATATATGTCCTGTCCGTCAAGACAAACGGCGCCCTCAACGCGCACTCCTTCAATAAGGTCATTCATCCTGTTTAAAGTCCGTAGAAAAGTTGATTTGCCGCAACCCGAAGGGCCAATCAAGGCTGTGATTTTATTGGCCTGAATATCCAAATTAGCATTTTTCAGGGCATGAAAGTCTTTATAATAGAGGTTTAAATCTTTAGCGAACACTTTAACCTTACTCAAAAATCGCTCCCCCTAACAAACCGATTTAAAATTCCGCATTCAATTTTCACTGACTTGAAGTCAGGCGGCGGTGGATATACCGGCCCGCCCAGCGGGCTGTGATGTTGAAAACCAAAACGGTTAATACCAAAAAAGCGGACGCTCCGTCCGCCACCTGACGGACATCTGGGATTAAGCCCTCCGAATTTACCTTCCAGATATGTACCGCCAGGGTCTCGGCCGGACGAAAAGGACTTAACGGCGAGGTGCTGCTCGTTATATCCAGGTTTTGAAAATTAAGGGCGGGACTGCTCATGCCGGCTGTATAGAGCAGTGCGGCAGCCTCTCCGAACACCCTGCCTGCGGCTATAATCCCCCCGGTAATCAATCCGGGCAGCGCAGAGGGCAATACAATTCTCCAGATTGTCTGCCAGTGACTGGCCCCCAGAGCAAGGCTGGCCTCCCGCATTTCATCGGACACATCTCTGATGGCCTCCTCCGAAATCCGCACCATGAAGGGAAGATTTATTACTGAGATAGCCAGCGCCCCGGCCATTAAAGAATATCCCCAACCGGTTTTGTTGACAAAAATCAGCAGACCGAACAGTCCAATCACTATTGACGGCAGTGAGGTCAGCGTCTCAATGGAGAGGCGGATGGCTTCAGTTATATTGTTGCGCCTGGCGTATTCGGCCAGGTAAATACCGGCCATTATGCCCACCGGGGTGGTTATCGCCATGGTTAAGAAAAGCAGGTAAAAGGAGTTGAAAATTTGCGGGCCGATCCCGCCTCCCGCCCTGATGGTTTCAGGCGGGGAGGTTAAAAAATGCCAGCTTATGGATTTAAAACCATGGAGAAAAATGTAGGCCAGTAAAAAAAACAAAATAAGCAGCACAGCTACTGCGCCGAACCAGAACATACCCGTGGCCAGGCGGTCTTTCAGACGGTTATTCAACGGATTGCCCCCCTTTTGCTTATCAGGCGGATGGTCAGGATAGAGAAGAATGATATCAGCAGCAGCATTAAGGCCATGGACCAGAGTGCGTTATTCCACAGTGAACCCATTACGGTATAGCCCATATCCATGGTTATGGCGCTGGTTAAGGTTATCGTCTGGTCCAGGATGGAGTCCGGGACTTTGCGGACATTGCCGATTACCATCTGGACCGCCAGGGCTTCACCAAAAGCCCGGGCCAGCCCCAGTACTATACCAGTGATCAAGCCTGGCCGGGCGGCCGGTATTAAGACCATCCTGATAGTCTGCCAGCGGGTGGCTCCCAGGGCGTATGACGCGTGTTTCCACTGTTCCGGCAGTGCCCGCAGGCTTTCGGTGGACACGCTGATGATGGTCGGGAGGATCATTACCGACAGCACCAAAAAGCCGGCCAGGACGCTGAAACCAAGGCCGCCAATAGAGTTTCGGATGAAGGGAACCAGTACGGACAGGCCAATGTAGCCGTAAACAACTGAGGGGATACCTGCCAGCAACTCAATGGTCGGCTGAATTATTTTCCGCCCCCAGCCGGGAGCAATTTCCGTTATAAAGACAGCCACTAAAATACTTAGCGGGGCGCTTATGCAGGCGGCAAGAAATGAGATAATTATAGAACCCGAAGTAAGGGGCAGCGAACCCACCAGGGGTTTAACCTGCTCAGAGGAGGGTTCGGGCGACCACCTGACGCCGAACAAAAACTCTTTTATGCTCACATCATTTACGAAAAAGGTGGCCAACCCTTTTGAACTGATAAAGTACAATATAGAGACCGTCAAAATGACAACCAGCCCGGCGCAGGCAAAGGACAGCCATTTGCTGAGTCGGTCAGTATATTTACGCATAATCCACCTCAATATATATAAATAAAAAATAAGGGCAGCCCGCCGCCGCCGACAAGACGGTTATTTTATTCCACTGATAAATTTTATAGCGGATGCGTTAAGAGAGGAGAATATAAATGTTATCTATATGTTATTGTTGTGTTAAATTTTCCGACAAGCACATTTCCAATACCTGCCAGTGCAATATGCGCCTTAAGGGTACTTTTCATTTTAACATTAATATCGCAAAACAATAACAATGTGACAACTAACTTTTAACATGACGGTCTTATAATTAGTTTTAGTACAGCTGTAGTGCTGAAAAATTATTTGTGGGAGGAAAAGAAATGGTTAAAAAGTCCAAATTGTTGTTGGCGGCAGGTTGTATCCTGGTTTTAACGGCAACTTTGCTGACAGGGTGCGGCGGACAGGCGCCAAAACAGACTGAACAAAAAGCGGCCGAACTTTCCGGAAATGTCACCGCCGTAGGATCAACAGCTTTGCAGCCCCTGGTGGAGGAGGCCTCCAAGCAGTTTATGGGTAAAAACCCCAAGCTTCAGATTAACGTACAGGGGGGCGGAAGCGGTACGGGACTTTCCCAGGTCGCCTCCGGAGCGGCCAATATCGGTAACTCAGACATTTTTGCCGAAGAAAAAAGCGGCATCGACGCCTCCAAACTGGTTGACACAAAGGTGTGCGTGGTGGGTATGACAGCCGTGGTCAATCCCAAAATAACCGTGGATAACCTTACTAAAAACCAATTGATAGACATATACACCGGAAAGGTGACCAACTGGAAGGAAGTGGGCGGCCCGGACCAGAAAATTGTGGTCATCAACCGCGCCAAGGGATCCGGCACCAGGGCCACTTTCAAGGCCTTTGCCCTGGACGGGAAAGATGAAACCGCCGGGGGAATGGAGATTGATTCTAACGGCCAGGTAAAGAAGACAGTGAGCGATACCCCTGGCGCCATTTCCTATCTGGCCCTGTCCTACGTGGACAACAGCGTAAAGGCTATCAAACTTAACGGTGTGGATCCAACCGCAGAAAACATCACCAACGGCAAATATCCGGTCTGGGCCTACGAACATATGTACACCCTGGGACAGCCCACCGGTAACGCCAAGGCATTTTTAGACTACATGCTTACCGATGAAGTGCAGAACACTCTGGTGCCCAAGCTGGGATACATACCGGCGACAAAAATGAAAGTAAACAGAGACGCCAAGGGCAACGTGACAAATAAATAAAACGACAGAAGCAATATAGCCTGCCAGGGGCAGCCTGATGGAAGTAGCGATCGCAGGCTGCCCCATTTTATATAAAGGTTTGCCAGTGGTGTTAGAGGGGGGTGTCTCTCATGACCACAATTCTGGTGGTGGATGACGAGTCAAATATTCTGGAGTTAATAAAATATAACCTGCAAAAAGAAAATTTTAAGATACTGTCCGCCTCAGACGGCGTAACGTGCCTGACAATGGCCAAGACTTACCTGCCGGATCTGATTATCCTGGACATAATGCTGCCCGGCAAGGATGGGTTCGAGGTCTGCCGCAGTCTTAAAGCAGATGTCAGGACAGCTCCCATACCGATAATTATGTTAAGCGCAAAGGATAACGAGATAGATAAGGTTCTGGGGCTTGAAATGGGGGCTTATGACTATATCACCAAGCCCTTCAGCCCCCGTGAGCTGGTAGCCAGGGTAAAGACCAACCTGCGCCGCCGTGAATATACAAAAGAACAGAGAGATGAAAGGGAAATACGGCTTAAAGGTCTTATCGTCAGGCCGGAAAGATATGAAGCCATACTGAACGGAACAAAGTTGGATTTAACCCCCAAGGAATTTGAAATACTTGTAATTCTGTCATCCAATCCCGGCCGGGTGTTTACCCGGGACATGCTCCTGGAAAAAATATGGGGGTTTAACGAGGCCAAGGAGACCAGGACAGTAGATGTGCATATAAGGTACCTCAGACAAAAAATTGAACGGGATCCGTCCAACCCTGAATATATTGAAACATTGCGGGGAATCGGATACAGGTTCAATGAAGACAGCATGCTTTAAATAAAATAACCGCCTTGCCGGCGGTGCCGTCTTGCAGACGGCGGAATCCAGAATTCAGAAGCCAGAATCCAGAATGGTGACAGGCAGCCTTAAAAGCGACCCTCAAGCGACCCCACAGCGATATGCAGTGAGGGGGAGTGGTTTGAGGCCGTGCGGAATGTGCCGGAGGATGCTGCTGTCTCTTGACGACCGAAATGAGAAATGAGAGCAGATATTATTTCGGCTCCTTACAGTCAGTAATCCGGCTATTTTAGCCCCTGCTGTACCGGTTGATGACAGAGGCCAGATCTTGGGCCTGGGCGGCTAAATTTTGGGCCATGGATGTGTTTTCCCCGGCTATTATGGTCAGGTCGTCTGCGCCGGCAGATACCTGACGGCTGCCCTGAGCCAGTTGCCGGAAAGCCGCGGACACTTCTTTCAGCCGTTCTGTAACGGCATCCACCTGCCCAACCGTTTCCTCCTGCGAGCTGATAACTTGGACCAATAGTTCTTCTCCCTGGCTGACCTGGGCCTTTGTATTGTTCATCTGATGGTTGGCTTTGGTCTGAAGTAACAGTATTTTTTGCAGTAAGGCGGCAATTCCTCTGGCCGATTCTGCAGAACCTTCTGCCAGTTTGAGCACCTCCCCGGCCACCACGGCGAAACCCCTGCCGTGCTCACCTGCCCGGGCAGCCTCAATGGCGGCGTTGAGCGCCAGAAGATTTGTCTGGCCGGCAATCCCGGCAATTGTTTCAATGATTTTACTGATTTGTCCGGCCTTCTGCTGCAATTCCGCCAGGGTCTCGGACGTTTGGCCTGCTATTTGGTGAATGGCCTTCATGCTGCCGGCGAAGTCCTCGACATTTCTCTTCATCTCCAGGGTATGCTGTCTTATATCTTCTTCCACCCTGGTTATCTCTTCCAGGGAGAAAGATGCCTCCTGCGTAGAGGTGGCCATTTTTTCAGCCGTCGAAGAAACCTGGAGCAGATTCTGGTTCTGGATCACGGCAGAAGACGCCAGTTGCTGGGATGAGGCGGCCAGCTGGGCAGAACCCCTGTTCACCTCGCCGATAATATTCAGAAACCCCAGACGGGCCTTTTCGGTGGCTTGGGCAAGAAGCCCTATTTCATCTCGTGAACTGATTGCCACCTGCCGGGAAAGGTCACCTTCCGCCACCAGGGATAAGGTTTCCGACAACGTCTCTATCGGCTGGGTAATGCTGCGGGTAAGCAGCCATGAGAGCCCGAAACCCAATATAACAACCAGGGGAATTATCAGCCAGATGATTCTATTAATGATTCCTATTTCTTTGGTGAGATCTGCTGCGTGAATGCTTACGGCTAAAATCCAGCCGTTATTTAGAGAACGGAAGGCGGTGAATCTTTCCACGGAATTCTCCTCACCCTCATTCTGCCAAACATAGCTGATCACGCCGTTCCTTCTGGCCAGCATTTCCTGGATAAAGTCCTCCTTGCCGGCATCCAGGCCGGGAGTTTGCGGGTGAACGACGATGAGGCCCCTCTCGTTGATAATATACGCATAACCCGACTTACCGCCGGGCTCAAAGTAATCTGCTTTAAACTCCCCAACTTCATCCAATATCCTCGAAGAAATACGCTTTTCAGCAATATTGCCGGTTTCTTTTTTGCCGGCGGCAGCTATTAAGGATGTCTCTAATTTGTCGTTTGGCATCCCCTGGATTTGAAGCAGCTCGTTAATTACTTGAAGTTTCTGATCAAGCATAAAAAGCAAATCTTCTTCCGCCTGAATGAACAATGCTTTTTGGGCTGCGTAATAGCTGGCTGCACCAAGTATAACCACAGGAATAAAGGCAAGCAAAAAGGTGGCGGTGAATATCCGGGAAAAAAGGCGGCGGTGAAAGGGTATGTTTGTCAGGCTCAAGAAATCTCCCCCCAATTATTCTGACTTGGATCAGGCACAGCAAAGCCATAGCGTTCATCTTCAAGGCATTATTATGGCAACCCCTTCGATGTACCCACCGGGCGGCGGCGCTGAAAATTATTCTTTCTCCTAATTAAGACATGCTTTTGTTAAACTGTATATTCGTATAAATTACTTTTGCGTTAAATTCCGGTGAAAAAAACTGCCCAATAGTAAGGATTTCCCTTTTCCAATTGGATGCGGGTTTAAATGAAAACCCCCCTACGAAAAGCAGGAGGATTTTAATAACGATGGTTCAAGCAAAGCCTTGTGCCATCTAACTGGGCGAATGCCGAGAGTCTATTATATTTATGGCGGGATCGGCTCAGGCGATCATCAGGGTAGGGTCCGGCCCGATTACACTGCGGGCAACTACTCTGAAATCTCTTTCCTTTCTTTCCCGCCTTTACCTCTCAACCACCCACTAAATAATAAGATTATATTTACAATAATATAAATGGCTAAAAAGGATAAGAGTGAGATAAGCCCGGAAGAAACATTATATGCCACATACAACACCCTTTTTGCAACAGTTAATAATTAACTTATCAATCCGATAAAACCGGACTCCTCCGGATCAGCCGCCGGTCGGGCTGCCGGCAGAAACGGTGGGCATCCTGACGGCGGATGTTGCCGGAAAGGCACACAAACTCCGGGCGTTTTCCAGGGCCTCCGGCAAAAACCTGTTGTAGCGCGGGCGCAGTTCCAGCAACACCACCCCGCTGTAGTCAACCAGCAGTTCAAACATTTCCCGCATGGGGATCTCACCCCAGCCGGGCGGCAGGTGCAGGTCGCCCCGGCCGGACGCCACCAGCTCATACTGCTTCTTTTCGTAGGAGGCGCAGGCCTTGCCGAAGTTATCGTGCAGGTGTATGTGCCGGATGAAGGGCCGTATATCCCGGACTGCCTGTAAAAAGTCAAAGCCGTAAAAACGGGCGGACAGGTAGGCGTGGCCTGCGTCCAGTGTGACGCCCACATTTTCCCGGTCCACTGTGCGCACCATGCGCAGCAGTTCGTCCAGGCGCTCGGCGTAACAGTAGGGACTCCCGTCCAGGTAGGGCCGGGCGTTCTCCAGGCAGAGGCGCACCCCGCAGGACGCCGCCACAGGGGACAGTTCCTGCAGAGCAAGGGCCTCCGCCTCCCACAGCCTCTCTTCGTCCTGCGGGGAAAGGGAGTGCCGGGGGAGGCCGAAGTGCTCCTCCGGCCGGTAGCGCCCGCTGTGGCAAACCAGTATTTCCGCGCCGATGGCTCCGGCAAACTGGATGCTGGAAGCCAGGAGGCGTTTTTCCGTGGCAGGGTCGGCCCGGCTCATTAAATTGAGCGGATTGGGGGCATGGACCGTATACTGGAGGTCAAACCCCGCCAGCATCCGGCACACTTCTTTTACCCTTTCAGGCAGCAGGGCGCCGTTAACCATCGCCCCAACCCCGTGCACCGAGATCTCTGCGTGGGTAAAGCCCAGAGCCTGAAACCGTCCCAAATCCTCCTTCAGCAGAGCCAGGTTTCCGTCCAGGCGGCCAGCGTCGGCGTTAATGCCTATTTTCACTTTCCGCCACCTCCTGCGCACTCTGCCCAAAATCCCTGGCCACACCGCCCGGGCCGCTCTTTTTCCCGGCGCTCCTGCCGGCCGTACTCCACCCGGTAAACCGGCCGCCCGCCCACAACAACGGCCACCACTGCCGGCAGCCCGCCGCAGTCCTGCACCACCACAAGGTCAGCCGCCTTGCCCGCCTCCAGGGAACCAAGTTCCCCCTCCAGTCCCGCCGCCCGGGCCGGATTTAGGGTGGCCATGTTCACCGCCGCCGGGAGATCGCCCAGTTCAGCGGCGACCTGGAATACCGCATGCAGTATGGCCGCCGGGTAGTAGTCTGAACAAAGGATGTCCGCCGCCCCGCTGCGGATGACATCAATCGCCCGGACGTTGTTGCTCTGGGAGCCGCCCCGCAGCACGTTGGGGGCGCCTACGCAGACGTGCATGCCCATATTCCCGGCTGCCAGGGCCGCCTCCACGATTACCGGAAACTCGCAGATGCGCACTCCCAGCTGGTAGTAACGGCGCACCTGCTCCGGGCTGTCGTCGTCATGGGAGGCCAGAGGCAAACCCCGCCGGGCTGCCAGAGCGGACAGCACCAGCAAATTTTCATCCCTCAACCCTTCCGGCAGCTTTTTGGCCGACAGGATCTCCTCAATGTTTTCCAGCCCCAGGTGATAGGTCTTTTGAAGATAGTTCCGGTAAGACTCCACGGTCTTGAACTGACCCTGCCCCGGGGTGTGGTCCATGAAGGAAAGGAGGTCCACCCTGTCCTCCTCAATCAGTCTGCGGATAGCAGGGACGGCCCGCACGCCGGCAATTTCGTAGCGCAGGTGGATCCGGTTCCGGATCAGCTGTGACTGTTTTGTATGATTGGTAATGGTCCGGATAATTTCAGCCGCCGTCTCGGTTGAACGCAGGCCAAGTTCGGCGTCGGCAAAGGAAAATGAGTGAAACATGGTGGTGATGCCGTGGCCTGCCGCCTTCTTTTCCAATTCCCGGTAGGCCAGCTCCGCCGGGAAGATGGCCCGGGGCCGGGGCTCGATTTCCCTTTCGATGGCGTCGCTGTGCAGGTCAATGAACCCGGGCAGGACGAAGCCGCCACAGGCGTCCAGCGCCCGGCCTGACAGGACGGGCCGCCCCGGGCCCCCCGACACATCCTCGATCCTCCCGTCCCGGATAATAATCCGGGCGTCTTCCACCACCCGGTCTGGAAGCACCGCCCGGCCGTTATATAGCACCAAATCACCGGCCACTGCTTTCACCCCGCTGCTCTGTCATAGATTTACCCCCATTCATGACAATTGACTGGTCCGCCACTTTGCGCATGGTTTCCAGGTCGTGGAAAACACCCACCATAGCGGTGCCCCCCCTCTTCAATTCCCGGAGCATCTCCACCACCGTGGCCCGGGCCCGCTGGTCCAGGGAGGCGGTGGGTTCATCCAGGAGCAGCAGGTGCGGGCGGGTAATCAGTGCCCGGGCAATGTTGACCCGCTGCTGCTCGCCCCCGCTGAAGGTGGCTGGGCAGGCGTCCCACAGTTCCTGCGGAATGCCCAGCCGCTGCAGGTATTCCCCGGCCAGGGCGCGGGCTTCTGCAAGCGGCCGGCCCTGCCGGAGCAGCCCTTCGGCCACGATGTCCACCGCCGCCACCCGGGGCATCACCCTCAGGAACTGGGAAACGTACCCTATTTCCCTGTCCCGCAGGCACAGCATCAGCCGGTCGGAAGCCGCCGCCAGGTCCACCTCCCCGCAAGCCGCCGAGCGGTACAGAATGTTGCCTCCGGAGGGAAGGTAGGTGCGATAGACGCACTTGATCACAGAGGTCTTCCCCGCCCCGCTGGGGCCGGTGACAGCAATGAACTCTCCTTTCCGCAAGCTGAAGCTGACACCCAGGCAGCCGGGAATTTCCCTGCCCCCCAGGGTGTGCAGTGTAAAGTATTTGATCAGGTTTTCAACCTGTAACAATAAAGACATACACGTCCTCCTATAACTGGGAGCTGACCAGCAACTGGGTATAGGGATGCTGGGGGTCCTCCAGAATCTGGTCGGTCAGGCCGGCCTCAACCACCCTGCCGTTTTTCATCACGGCGGTACGCCCGGCCAGCAGCCTGATTACACCCAGGTCGTGGGAGACTACCACTACCGCCGACTGCAATTCCCGCTGCAGGGAGCGGATCAGATCCAGCACCCTGGCCTGCACCGATACATCCAGGCCAGTGGTGACCTCGTCCAGCAGCAGTAAAGGAGGGTCGTTGGCCAGGGCCTTGGCGATCTGCACCCGCTGCTGCATCCCGCCGCTGAATTTGGCAGGCAGGTCGTCCAGGCGCTCCGGCGGGATCTCGGTGCGCCGCAGCAGTTCCCCGGCCTTTTCCCTGATCCTCCCCACGTGGCAGAAGCCGGCTGCCAGTAACTTTTCGGCGATGTTGCCGCCGCAGGTAAAATACATTTTCAATCCCAGGTGGGGGTTCTGGTAAACCATACCCATCAGGTGATTGCGGATGTGGCGCTTCTGCTGGGCGCCGGCCGTCAGGATATTGGCCCGCCCGTCTCCGTAGCCCGCCAGGTACGCCTCCCCCCCACTGGCTTCGTCGTCAAAGTAAAGGCAGCGGACCAAGGTGCTTTTACCCGAACCGCTCTCCCCAACCAGCCCCAGGATCTCCCCCCGGTGAATGGTCAGTGAAACCCCGGCGCAGGCCACTGTGGAGCCGCATTTGGGGCAAACGCTGGTGTTGTGGCGGGGGCCGGTGGACTCCAGGCAGGACGGGCAGGAAGGACCGTATATTTTCGAAAAGTTGCGCACTTCCAGCACAGTTTCGTCCCGGCTCCCGGTGACCGTATCCGGAATCCCTGCGGAAACGCAGCCTTTGCAAGCCCCTGAGGTGTCGTATCCGCTTAAGGACATCGTGTTTCCCCTTTCTTGCCGACCTCCAGCCGCCGGTCGCAAAATGCGGTGTCGGAGCAGAAAAAAATCTTCCGGTCGGTGGCGGTGTCGACCATTTCATTTAAAAAGGTGTCCGTACTGCCGCACCGGCAGCAGGCCTGACCGCCGAAGTCCTCCACCCGGAAGGGGTGATCCTGGAACTCCAGAGGGGTTACGGCGGTGTGGGGCGGCACCGCATAGATCCGCTTTTCCCGCCCCGCCCCGAAGAGAAACAGGTTCTCGGCCATGTTCAGCCTGGGCACATCCCAGCGGGGGATGGGCGAGGGGTCCATGATGTAGCGCCCGTTTACCAGCACCGGGTAGCGGAAACCAATGGTGACCTCTCCCCAGCGCACGATGTCTTCGTACAGGTAGACCCACATTGAGTGGTAGTCCATTTCAGAGTGCATTTCCCTGGTCCTGGACTCGCTGGCCTCCACTGCGCGCAGGGCATCCGGAAAGGGGACCTGCAGCACCAGTATTTGTTCCGCCCCCAGGGGCTCTTCGGGAATGCGGTGCCTGGTCTGAATGATGCTGGCCTCCCCCGTCTCGTAAGTGGTTCTGACCCCGGTGGTCTTAACCACCAGGTTGCGCAGGTTGACAGCGTTGACGCTGCCGTCGCAGCCCTGGTCGATGACCTTCAGCACATCCTCCGGCCCGATCAAGGCAAAGGTGAGCTGCAGCCCGCCGGTGCCCCAGCCCCGGGCAATGGGCAATTCCCGGGAACCGAAGGGGACCTGGTAGCCAGGAACGGCCACCGCCTTTAAAATCTTACGGCGGATTTCCCGCTTGGCGTTTTCGTCGATAAAGGCAAAATTATAAGAGCGCATCAAGCTTCCCCCTTCCTCTGCCGGTCCTGGGCCGCGCGCAATTGTTCCAGGTCGGCCTGGAAAGTGACGTAATGAGGCAATTTCCAGTGGGCGCTGAACCCAGAAGCCTCAATGCCGTCGGTATGGTAGAGGACGAATTCCTGGTCCCCGGCAGGGGATCCGGGCGCCGGGCTGCGCATGGCCCGGTCCAGAACAGCCATGGAAATGGCCTTGATCTCGTTATGGCCGAAGCACAGCCCGTAGCCCATGGTAAACCGGGGCATCCCGTCCTCCCCGGCGGCGAAGCGGGTGATCACCTCGGTCTCGGTGACCAGCACCCGCCCCACGTAGACCTCGCCTTCCATTTCCGGGTGCCGTATTTTCAGCGGCAGGTAGCCCACCCTGAGTTCGCCCAGGTTGGGGTGAACATTGCCGTACCCGCGCATGCTGCTGTAGGCTATGGCCATCAGCCCGCCGGTTTCCGCCCTGGCCATGGCCTGCAGCCTGGCCGTGCGGGGGGCGGGAAAGGTCACGGCATCCCTGGTAATATCAAAGATCTCCTCTTCCGGCTGAGTGCTTTCTTCATCCAGCAGCCCCTCGGCCCGCAGCAGATCCACCACCTTGGGGAAGGTTGCCGGTGCGGCCCGGCCGGACAGGTTAATATCTTTCAGGTATGAAGACAAAAATTGTTCCACATGCCCCCGGCTTTCCCCGGCCAGCTCAAAATCCAGCAGCCGCTGGGTGTAATCGCGGGTTGGCCCGAGTATCTGTCCCCCGGGAATATCTTTAAAGGACGCCGAAATCCGCCTTATTACCTCCATCTCCCCGGTATTAGCTACAACCGAGTAATACTGGCGCGGTTGACTAGAGCAGAAAGCCCGCAAAATAAAAGAGGCTTCCACCAAATCTCCCTCGGCCTGCTTGATTGCCAGGGCGGCGTAAAAAGGCGCGTAAAGCCCGGCCTCGCCCATCACTTTATCCACCGCCAACCTGAACTGGTCCTGGATCTGGCGTACCGCAACCGGATCCGAACCGCCCTTAACCCGGAAATACTTTACCAGTTCTTCAGCGGCGGCAATGGCCCCGGCGCCTCCCTTAACAGCTACGTAACCCATCAGGATTTCACCTTTCTTTCAATTTTAGTCGAGCGGGGCAGGCAGGCCAGGGCGCCGTCCCGCCCGATTAAAATGGCGTCGATCCCCAGAGGATATTCGCTGTTGGCCCGTTCCAGCATTTCCAGGTTGGCCGGGTCGATTCCGGCCACAGTCAGCCCGGCGGTCCCTCTGATCCCGGGCCCGCTCAAAACAAGCGCCGCAGGGGAATCGCCGGAAATGGTTTCCACTGTAAACAGCACCGTAGCGCCCCGCTCAGGAAAAAGAAGGGTCCCCCTCCTGGCGGCTTCCACTTCCGCATTAAACCTTTCCCCGGGAGCAATGATAAAATCGGCGTGTTCGACTCCAGCCGGCACAGCCCTGATGTTTAAAGCCAGATAGCGGGACCATGCCGCTTGATCTTCACCCAGCGCAGCGAATGTTACCTCCCCGTCCAGCAGGGTAACGGCCACCGCCGCAGTATAGCCGGAAATACCCGCCACCGGCTCCGGCAGCCGCCGGGGCAGCCGGTTGATTTTTCCCGGCCGGGCCATGGCGTCCAGCAGCAGCCGGAAGGTTTGCTGGCTTTCAAACACAATATCAAAGCCGGTCTCCCAGTCAGTCATATCAGCCCTCCATAACCTCAAAATTAACTCTGGTGCGGGCGATTGCCGCCATCTCCCGCACCTTTCCCTCCTCAATGGCCGCCGCCTCTTTTTTTAAAGCCGCCATGATTTTGGCGGCCAGAGGGTGGCCGCAGAGGAGGGCGGCCTCCAGCACCGCCCGGCACATGGCCTGGTCCGGCTCATCGCCCAGGGCAAATCCATAGCCGCGGCAGCCATGCAATTCCACAACCGCTTCTGCCATCAGCACATCGCCCAGGTTAAAGGGCTGCCCATCCACCGAGTCCCGCGCCTGCATCATCACCAGGCCGGGGCGGGACTCCCGGATTACCCTTATGTCCCCGGCTGCGATAATCTCCCGGGCAATATCGTTAAAAACCTGAAAATCTCCCTCGGCCATGATCTTTGTTCTTTCCGTCAAGTCCACCGGCTGAAAGCCCCCTTAAAAAATATTTATGCGCCACTTAGATTACCCGGGCCCGGAGCCGGGAAGAAAGATAGTCCACCAGGGTAACCGTAGCCAGGATCATCATCAGAATGGCGGCGGTATCGGGGTACTTGAAAAGCCTCATGCTGGTGATCAGCTCGAAACCGATTCCCCCGGCGCCCACCAGGCCAAGAACGGTGGCCTGCCGCACATTGTGCTCCAACCGGTATAGGTTGTAGGCGATAAACTCCGGCAGCACCTGGGGCACAACCCCAAAGGCGATTACCTGCAGCTTGTGGGCGCCGGTGGCCTCCAGGGCCTCCACCACCCCGGGGTCGATGTTCTCAATGGCTTCGGCGTAAAATTTCCCCAGCATGCCGGCCGAGTGAAAGGCCAGGGCCAGCACCCCCGGAAAGGGACCCAGCCCCACCGCAGTTACAAAAATCAGCGCGAAGACCATCTCCGATATAGACCGCAGCGCATTGAGGATAAAGCGCGCCGTGGCATACAGGGTGGGGTGGGGGGCGATATTCCGGGCCGCCAGGAGGCCCAGGGGAATGGCCAGCAGTACGGCTAGGGAGGTCCCCCATAGGGCGATCTGGACGGTCTCGACGGTGGGCCGGACCAAATCTTTCAGGATGGCAAGGTTGGGCGGAAGCATGCGGGAAAAGAAGTCCGCCATGTGCGGAAAGCCCTCTATCAGTTCCGGCAGGCTGAGGTTGGTTCCCCTGGCGCTCCACAGGTACACGGCCAGCACAAACCCGATGATCAGCGCCCGTTGCAGGTAAAGGAGCTTTTCCAGCCCCGACTGCCGCCTCCCATCCCGGTCTGTCGGCGGCAGGACGGGGCGTTTAAGCTCGGACATATTCCAACCTCCCGTAGGTCCCGTCGTAAACTTCCTGCTCTTTGGCGCCGCCGTAAATATTCTCTATGTCTTTTGGGGTGAGTTTAACGGCAGCCTTATCCACCACCACCGCCCCCTCGCGGACGCCCACCACCCGCCTGGCGTATTCCAGGGCCAGATCGACGTCGTGCAGGCTGGCGATTACAGTAATACCGTCCTGCTGGTTGATCTCCCGTAAAATATCCATCACCGTGCGGGCAGACTTGGGGTCCAAGCTGGCCACCGGCTCGTCGGCCAGAATAACCTGGGGCTGCTGGACCAGGGCGCGGGCTATGCCCACCCGCTGTTGCTGTCCGCCGCTCAATGTGTCGGCCCGCTGGTAGGCTTTTTCCCGCAGGCCCACCCTTTCCAGACAGGAAAGGGCGAACTGGACGTCGCGCTGCGGGAAAATATTGAAACAACTGCTCAATAGCGGGTTATAATACAGCCGTCCGCAGAGGACATTGTCCAGCACCCGCAAACGCCTGACCAGGTTGAACTGTTGAAAAATCATGCCGACACTTTTACGCTGCTCCCTTAAGGAAATATTCTTGACCCCTGCGCCCACCGGCACCCCGTTCAGTTCCACCCGGCCGGAAGTGGGCGCCACCAGGCCGTTAATACAGCGCAGGAGAGTGGACTTTCCCGCGCCGCTGGATCCCAGCATCAGCAGAAATTCGCCCGCCCGCACCTCCAGGCTGACTCCCCGCAGTGCCCTGACCCCGCCGGGAAAATCTTTGTTCAGGCCGGAAATTTTGATTACCGCGCCGATTTTCAACACCTCCTCTATTATTTAATGTAAGATTAATTAATTAATTATCACTTCATTTTGTTCAGATCCAGGTTCAGGATCTTGGCCGTCTCGCGGATAACGTCATATTCACTGTCCTTGGCCTCGACGTAATGGATTATATCGCCGTAACCGCCCAACGCAGCCGCGTCCTCCTTGTGCATCACCAGAAAGGCGTCTTTGAGCTTCTTCTTCAAGTCTTCCGGCAGGTCTTTCCGGTAGACGATGGGCGATCCGGGGATAGGGTCGGACTTGGCGAGGATGATGTTTTCATCGGCTGAAATGAGCTTCTGGCCGACCATCTTTTCATAGGTGATGTCGTTATCCGCCCCGGCCGGCACCTTCTTGTTTTTCACCGCCAGTTCCACCGCATCATGGCCGCCGGCGTAGATTACACTCTTAAAGTCCTTCTCCGGGTTGATGCCGGCTTTCTGCAGGATGACGCGGGGGAAGAGGTTCCCCGAGGTGGAAGCCGGATCCACGAAGGCAAAATCCTTGCCCTTCAGGTCGTTCAGGGTTTTGATCCCGCTGTCTTTGTGGACCACGATGGTGCTCTGGTAGGTCGACTTGCCGTTTTTGCGCACGCCCACGGCGAAACACTCGGCATTGGCCTTGTCGGCCGCCAGGATATAGGAAAAGGGGCCGAAAAAGGCCGCATCGATCTTGCCGGAGCGCATGGCTTCAATGATCCCGGTGTAGTCGGTGGCGACGAAATGTTCCACCTTCACGCCCAGCTTTTTCTCCAGATAGGCAATTGTCGGCCCAAACCGCTTCAGCATCTCTTCCTGATCCTCAGCCGGGATCAGGCCCAGGCGCAGCACTTTTACTTCCGGGGTCGCCCCGGCCTGCTCTTTTTTTGCCTGCCCGCAGCCCGCCAGCAGGCTCAGCGTCAGCGCCGCCACCGCAATTAGAAGGACCATCTTGCTTTTACCAGATATTGTTAACATTTTTTAATTTCCTCCTTTTGCTTTTAAAAATATTTTCCGCCGATTAACACTCAACATGCATGGAGAGTCTTTTGTTTCCCGGCTCTGCCGCATTGTTCCCGAAGTCCTCTTTTGCTTTGGCCGCTACATCTTCTCAACCTCCTTTCCACCCGGGCCATGCAGCCTGGCCTTGACATATTTATTTGTTTTCATCCTGAGGCGCCGCTGGCGGCGCGGGCAACTGCATCAGTCAAACCCCACGCTGATCTTGCTGCGGTCTCCCCGGAAGCGGGTGACACTGTACTGTATAACCGTCCCGTCCTCGCCGGTCATGGCGCTTTCCACCACCAGCAGCGGCTGGTTGCGGGAAATCTCCAGGGTGGCGGCGTCGTCCGGGCCGGGGAAGGTGGCCTGGAAGGTGGAATAGGTGCGGGTGGGACGTAAACCATAGTGCTTGTCAAGAAAGTCATAAAGAGAAGATATCTCGTCGATTTTGGCCAATAGCCCGGGCGTCAGGTGGGCTGGAAAGTAGTTGGTGGTGATGCAGAATGGCTCCTGGTTGATGAAGCGCAGCATCTCCAGCAGCACCACCCGGGCCCCGGTCTCCAGCCGCAGGTTCCCGGCCACCCGCTCCACAGCGGCGACTTCCATGCCGCACAGCACCCTGGCCCCGGGGATCAGGCCCACCTCCATGATGTTGTGGGTAAACCGCGTCCGCCGGGACACTTTGTAATCGATGAGTTCCGGCTTATTCCCGGCTACGAAAGTCCCCTTGCCCCGCTCGATATAGATCAGGCCGCAGCCTGCCAGTCCCATCATGGCCTGCCTCACCGTGTGGCGGTTAACATGGAAAATGGCGCACAGCTCCTTCTCCGACGGGAGCCGGTCCCCGGGTTTGTAAACCCCGTCTTCAACCTGCTTCCGGATATATTCCATCATCTGGCGATAGTACGATATCCCGCTGTTTTTATCAATCAATGCGCTTACCCCCCAGCCTGGCCATGCGGATGTCTATACAACCTGCCCCTAAAAAACAATACCCCGGCGCAAAATCACCGGGCTATTATTATGAACAGGTTTATTGTGACATGGCTTTGTTAAATTGCCATACCTTTTTAGGTAAAGTACAAATTAAATTACGGAAAGTTTGTGAAGCCAAATTTAATTTAAATATAATGGTGTCTTGACCTGATTACGCCCGGTATTTTACATTGATTTGTTAAGCTGATTTAAAATCAGTTTTATAAGGGAGGCATAGAAGCATGTTCAGGACAAAGCGTCTACTTATTGCCCTGGTCCTGGTGTTCACCATGCTGGCCGGTCTGCTGCCGGCCGGGGCAAACACCGGCGGCGCCAAAATCACCATCCTGCCCATCGACCGGGCCAAGTTCCTGGCCGGGCAGAAGTTTGACTTCCAGGCCGAGGCCACCGACCTGCCGGGAGCGGCCCAATACTGGGAGATTGAGGTAAACGGGCAGCCCATGGCCAGCTACTTCGGCAAGGCCGAGGAGACTTCCGGCGACGCTAAAACTGTGCGCTATACCTTGCGGGATGTGGCCTTTGAAAACGCCGGCCCGGTCACTGTAAACGTGCAGATAATCGGGGACGGTTGGGTCGAATCCCGGAGCGCATCCTATCAGGTGGTCAAGGCCCAGTCCCAGGCCAAACCGGCAAAGAACGTAATCCTTTTCGTCGGTGACGGCATGAGCCTGCCCATCCGCACCGCAGCCCGGGTGCTGTCCAAAGGAATGAGCGAGGGGAGATTCAACGGCCTTTTGGAAATGGACCAGATGGAGGAATTGGGCCTCATCACCACCTCCGGCATGGACTCCATCGTCACCGACTCGGCCAACAGCGCCTCGGCCTACGCCACGGGGCACAAGAGTGCGGTTAACGCCATGGGGGTCTATCCCAATTCCACCAAGGACCCCATGGACGATCCCAAGGTGGAAAACATCGTGGAACTGGCCAAGAGGTCCCGGGACATGGCCACGGGTCTGGTGACCACATCGGACGTCACCGACGCCACCCCGGCGGCAATGGTGGCTCACACCCGGCGGAGGGGCGAAATGAACGCCATTGCCGAACAGATGCTGGATCCGGTGCGCCGGCCGGACGTAATCCTGGGCGGCGGTTCAAACCATTTTCTGCCCAAGAGCACACCGGGTTCCAAGCGCAAGGACGACCGCAACCTGATCAGCGAGTTCGAGCAGGCCGGCTACGTCTTTGCCGGCGACAGGACCTCCCTGGCCCAGACGGGGACTCCGGACAAGCTGCTGGGACTCTTCCATTTAAGCAATATGAACACGTACATTGACCGGGAAGTGACCAAAAATCCCGCCGTGCTGAAATCCTTCAGCGACCAGCCCACTCTCTGGGAAATGACCGACAAGGCCATCCAGATACTGAGCAAGAACCCCAACGGCTTCTTCCTGATGGTGGAGGGCGCCTCCATAGACAAGCAGGCCCACCCCATGGACTGGGAGAGGTCGATATACGACGCCATAGAGCTGGATAAGGCGGTGGGTGTGGCCAAGCGTTTCGCAGCCAAAAACAACGACACACTGATCATCGTCACCGCAGATCACAGCCACGGCATGAGCATCACCGGCACCTACCACGAGCTGGACGGCAAAACCGGCCGGGAAGGGGTGCGGGTATACGCCGACGCCGGCTTCCCCACCTTTGAAGACAAGGATGACGACGGCTTTCCCGACAACCCGGCCCCCGACGTGACGCTGGCCGTGGGCTGGGCCAACCACCCGGACTACCAGGACGACTTCAAATTCAACCCGGCGCCCCTGGAGCCCGCCGTGGTGCTGGACGGCAAGGCCGTGCCCAACCAGGAAAGGGACCCCGGCGGAGCACTCCAGACGGGCAACCTGCCAATCCGGGTCAATAACGAAGTGCACACAGCTGAGGACGTGCCGGTGACGGCATCCGGCCCGGGGGCCGGTTACTTTAACGGCGTTCTGGACAATACCGAGCTGTTCTACGGAATGGTCAACGCACTGGGACTGAAACCTGGGAAATAGCAATGTTGAAAAGGACGCTGGCGGACCATTTTTGTCTGCGCCGGCGCCTTTTTGTTTTCTGCAGAGGAGATGATTTGTTTGCCCCGGTTGTCCGCAGTTTTTATTTTAATGATGGCTGTTTTAATAATCGCCGGCTGCTCCAGTCCCGCCTCCCCTCCCGAGACAAAGGGTGTGGCGGAATCCGAAGGATCAGGTGTTTCCGGCCCGGTTGGCCAACCATCTGTCCAGGGGACGGAAGAGCCCCGGCGGGCGGCTTCATCCGGGGAAACAAAACCCCAGGAAGCCGCTGCTGTTCCGGCGCCGTCGCAGGAGGAGAAAACACCCGCCAAAGCGCTGACATTGCCGCCAGATAAGCCTGATCCCGGCAGTTCAGGCCCGGTATCCCTGAAATTTTCAGAACTGTACAGCGGCGGCGGCGCCCGCGGGCTGGTTTTTTCCGACAAGCTCAAGGGGCTGGCCGGTCAGAAAGTGACCATGAGCGGCTTCATGGCGCCCCCCCTCAAACCGTCACTCCGCTTTTTCGTCCTGACCCGCCAGCCCATGTCCATCTGCCCTTTTTGTTCCACCGACGCCGAATGGCCGGCGGACATTGTGCTGGTTCTCCTGCCCGGAGGAAAGGAAATCAGTCCCACCCAACAGGCCGTCAGGGTAACGGGAGTTCTGCGGATCGGCAGCCAGACCGACCCTGAAACCGGCTTTGTCAGCCAGGTGCGCATCCGGGCGGACAAGGTCGATCATATCCGCTGAAGGGGGTCTAAAGATGATTCAGGTCAAAAACCTGGAAAAATGGTACCAGGGGCCAGGCGGGACCAGAGTTTTAGCATTATCTGCGCCCCTTCTCGATCTGGGAGCCGGTGAGGAAATGGCCCTGTCCGGCCCCAGCGGGTCCGGCAAGACAACGCTGCTGCATATTCTGGCCGGGCTGCTCCTGCCCGGCAGCGGCCAGGTGCGGGTGTGCGGACACGACCTCCGCCGGATGACGGAGGCGGCCCGGGACCGCTTCCGGAGCGCTTTCATAGGCTATGTCTTTCAGCGCTTCAATCTGCTGCCGGGACTGAGCGCCTTGGAAAACGTCATGGCGGCCATGGCCTTCGGCAACGCCGTGCCGCCCCTTGGGCGTACTCAGCGGGCTGCGGAATTGCTGGCCCTGGTGGGGCTGGAACACAGGCTGCGCCACCGGCCGGGGCAGCTTTCCAGCGGGGAACAGCAGCGGGTGGCCGTGGCCAGATCCCTGGCCAACCGCCCGTCACTGGTTCTGGCGGACGAACCCACCGCCAGCCTGGATACAGTCAACTCCAGGCTGGTGTTGAAACTACTGCGGGAACTCTGCCACCAGCACGGGTCCGCACTGCTGGTGGCCAGCCACGACCCGCTGGTGCTGGACCTTTTTCCCCGGCAGCATCAGCTGCGGCAACCTGATGACGGAGTAAGGAGGGATGACCTTGCTGCTGCGCATGGCCTGGCGTAACCTTTTGGCCCGGCCCCTCCAGCACAGCCTGACAGCCCTGGCGGTGGCCCTGGGTGTGGCCCTGGCCATGGCGGTGCTGCTGCTGGCGGGCGCCTTCAGGGACGGGATCACCCGGGCTGCGGAACCCTTCGACATGATCGTGGGGGCCAAGGGAAGCCCGAACCAGCTGGTGCTGAACACCATCTTCCTGCAGGACGCACCCATCGGCAATATTTCGTGGGACCTGTACCGCCGCCTGGAGGCCGACCCCCGGGTGGCTGCGGCGGTGCCCCTGGGCCTGGGGGACAACTACCGGGGCTACCGGCTGGTGGGCGCCTCGGCTGGCATTTTTGATCTGCGATCCCGCCCCGGGGCGCAGCCGTACCTACTGATCGGCCAGGGGAAAATATTCAGGGAGGACTTCGAAGCGGTAATCGGAGCGGCGGTGGCCCGGAAGCTGAACCTTAAGGTGGGGGACACCTTCACCACGACCCACGGCCTGGCCGGGGAGGGCCTGGAAGAGGAAGAACATGCGGACCGGCCCTACCGGGTGGTGGGAATCCTGAGTCCGGCTTATGGCCCATATGATCAGGGTATCTTCACCACCCTGGAGAGCCTCTGGGAAGCGCATGACATCAAGGAATATGGCGACGGCGGTGAAAGCCGCCGGGAAAAAGGAGTGACGGCGGTGCTGGTGAAACCCCGGTCGTGGGTAGGGCTGATGCAGCTCTACCGGGAGATCAACGCCGGTAAAGAAGCCCAGGGGGCATTTCCGGGCCAGGTGCTGGCAGGGCTGTTTGACCTGCTGGGTCAGACCAGGCGGGTGCTGGAAGTGATCAGTGGTGTGGTTATGGCCATGGCGGCGGCCACGGTGGCGGTATCCCTTTACTGGGCGGGGGTTGCCCGCCGGAGGGAGACGGCTATCCTGCGCGCCCTGGGCGCCAGCCGCCGGTCGGTGCTGATCCTGACCATGCTGGAGGCGCTTCTGGTGACCGGGGCCGGTGCGGCCGCCGGGATTCTGCTGGGCCACGGGGTATCCCTGGGAATAGGTCTCTGGCTGCGGGAGCAGTATGCCTTGAGTTCCCTGCCCGGCTTCTATCCTGGGGAGTTTTTTATCCTGGCGCTGGTTCTGATCCTTGGACTGCTGGCCTCGCTGATGCCGGCCGTTGCCGCCTACCGGTCCGAAGTAGCCCCACACCTGGAGGAATAATTCTTTTTCACTTTATCTTTTTGGCACACTGATAAGCCGCTGCAAGAGCGCCGGGCACACCGCCGATCTGCATCGCCCAACAGGAGCCGATATAAAGGTTTTTCACCGGTGTGTCTATATTCACGCTCATGGTGTTTTTATAGAACTTCTTCTTAGGATTCCAGCTCCACGCAGAGCTTGCTCCATCGGTATTATGAGTGAATCTTTCATAAGTTAGCGGAGTTGCGGCGTCTTTATATTCAATACATTCCTTCAAGCCGGGAACCAGCCTGGATGCGCTGTCTATCATGGCATTCATTGCTTTCTCCTTCAATTGTCCATATACTTTTTTGTCTCCGCCGCCCCAGTTTTTCATCCACCGGTAAGGCACCATGGTCTGAAGCATCAATGAGGATTTCCCTTCAGGAGCATGTTTGGGGTTTACCATTGACGGTGAATAAAGTGAAACAGATGTCTTGCTGAAAAAATCTCCGTCTTCGGAATTGTAAATGTCATAACCGGGTTTATCGTCAAAGGCAAATACATGGGGTGCTTTCATATATTTGCCAAGTTCTTCGCTTCGCATATTTAACCCCAGATATACTGTGAAAAAGCCCTCCGAAACGGCAGCCCCGCCGATATTATCCCGGAGCGCCTGCGGAATAAGGCTCTGATCGTCTAAAAGCTTAAGCAGGGTCTTCTTATAATCCCCGGCAGAAATAACATAATCTGCGCTATAAACGGTATCTTCGCATGAGACTCCGACTGCGGCCCCGTTTTTTGTGATTATCTTGTCGACGTAGGAGTTCAGCTTCAAATCCCCGCCCAGTTTCTTGAAGTTTTCGGCGAGGGTGTCAGCCCATGATTGCATGCCGCCTTTCACAGTCCAGAAGTCGGTAAACATCCCCAATAAAGCGTACCCTAAGAACATGGCCGTCATATCCGGATATAATTGCCTGTTGAACAGCTTGAACAGCTTTGAGTCTTTTTCGAAATATATTGCGGCAAACTCCGATGACGTCATGTCGCCGTACTGCTTCGACAGTTTCATCTGCTTTGGGGCGCTCAGGATGTAGGGAAGCATTGATTTTAACATTTTTAGCCCACTGTAAAGAAAGGGCATGGGTTCATCCGCGTCCCCCATCAGGCTGGCCATTTTTTCCACATCCGAAAAAAACGCCTCCAGCTTTTCTTTATCGGATGGGAAGCCGGAGTAAATCATTTTTTTATAATCATCGTAATGCTCGGGAGTTCCGTCGAAATCCTCTGAGATGAACCGTATTCTCGGTCTCACGAAGTCTATCTTTTCAAACACTCCGATGTCCTTCATGGCCTTGAATACCGATGCCGAGGCTTCAAAGGAAAGAGTGCCGCTCTCAAAATAATGACCCTTCCTGTAAAATCCGGCGGTATAGCCGCCAGGCATGCTGTGGGATTCAAATATGGTTACTTTATGTCCCTTCTTGGCAAGAAGGTTGCCGGCAATAAGCCCGCCGATTCCCGAACCGATTACTATTACGTTTTTCATTTACAGACCCCCTCAAAACTGATGACCTGCAGACTGCATTATTGCCGATATATCAAGTAATTCTATAATAACAGAGATTATTTTATGCAATCTCTCTATATTTTAAAACTTAGAAGATGATTCAATGACACCAAAAAAATTGTTATCCGCTTTTTTTATGATTAATATACAACTGTAGTATTAAACTCCAAGACAAGTTGAGTTAATATTAAGTTAATAATGAGTTAATATTAAGTTTGAGTTTTAAAAAAATAAGCGCCGATAACAACTGGCGCTCAAAAAAAGGGAGGGGGGATATTAAGGTGAAGAAGATTGAAAAAATCTCTTAATATATAATAGCACTTATATTTTAACTGTCATCCAGGTTTCCATTAAATGTTGGTTGATTTCAAGTTAAGACTCCGGCAGGGCGTCGGATTCTTCTATTTCAATGCTGACTACCTGTTTTTCAGAACTAAAGGTCATTGATTTAATCCTGCCGGAGAACGGTGAGAAGACGGCGCCGCTCAGGTCAGGTGTGAGCCCGAGAAAAGCGCCTTTCTTTATGCGGGAACCACGCTTGTAGGGTGTGTTCAGTGAAGATTCTATTTCAATTACCCTTACCATGCTGGATACCTCCATACGTGAAAAACTTATTCTGAGATAATTATGAACTATCCATGTAAAACAGGTACTGCTTAAGTATTAATTAAAAATAAATTTTTTGTCAGGTAAAGGTTAAAGACCAAATTCCTACGTTATTAATTATTTAACGCAAGGATAACAAGGTTATAACCGGAACCTGGTAATATTGAGTTAAGAGGGGGGATTTTTTCGGTGAAAAGACTACTTACCCGGTGGCTGTTAAAGACTGTCGGCGAGGGAGGCCTTTTTTTACATAATCTGGGAGGAATGTCCCCTGATTCGGCAGTGCCGGCAATGCTCCACGATGGGCAGTGGGTGGGCATGATCTACCTGGATATCGTGGATTTTGCACTAACCGAACAGGTGTCCGGCCCGTCCAGTTGCCTGAGCGTGCTGCAGTACATGGAAAGCCTGGCGCGCCAGGAGGCGGCGCACCACCTGAAGCCGTACCGGCTGCTGGAGGTACGCCGCTGGGGCGACGATCTGCTTATTTATTTTTACTCTCAGAGCGATCCCCCGCCCGCTTCGTCCGATCTGGCAAACCTGTCCTTTTCCTTAAGAGACAGCCTGTCTTCCCAACTGAACCGGAAGTGTTCGCACCTGGTCCCCTGTAATATAAGTTTTCACATCGGATACACCATTATCAAACCTGAACAGAATCCCGAAAAGAGCCTTTATACCGCTTTCAAGGAAGTCATGATGATTGCCAAAAGCCGGCTGGATATCAAGGAGGTGGAGAGGCGCCGGCAGTTCAAGGAGATAGTGGCGCAAAGAAATATAAGCATTGTCTACCAGCCGGTGGTAAATCTGACTACAGGGGAAATACTGGGCTACGAGGCCCTGAGCCGGGGCCCTGAAGACAGCTTTTTCGCAAACCCCTTAAACCTGTTCGGCTACGCCCAAAAAACTCAAGATCTTTACGGCCTGGAGAAAATCGCCCGGGAAAAGGCCCTGGCCGGCCTGGGGCAATTACTGAGAGAAACAAAGTTATTTATAAACATCAACCCGCAGGTGGTCAACGACCCCTCATTCCGGCCCGACGAGATCAGCGAGTTTTTAACATCCCTGGGGGCCGGCGCAAACCAGGTGGTATTTGAAATCACCGAAAGAACTTCCATCGATGATTTTTCTTCCTTCCGCAGGTCACTGGAACATTACCGGCAGCACGGATTTCTGATTGCCATTGACGACGCCGGCGCCGGTTATTCCAGCCTGCAGGCGATAGCTGAGATCCAGCCCGACTTTATCAAGATAGACTACTCCCTGATAAAAGACATTGATAAAACAACAACCAAGAAAAAGCTGCTGGAAACCTTCCACATTTTCGCCCAAAAAACCAACAGCCAGATCATCGCCGAAGGGATTGAGACAGAATACGAGCTGGCCGGTTTAATAAATATGGAGATCCCCTTCGGGCAGGGATTTTTTCTGGCCAGGCCCGAATACCCGCCCCCGGTCGTTGACTCCCGGGCGTTATCCTGTCTGTCCGGCTTCAACAAAGGAACGGCAAAGGTCTCCGCCGGCCGGATGATCCCGGTCAGGAATATCTCCCAGCCCGCTCCCACTGTTCCAGTCAACTCTTTAACCAGGGAGGCGCTGGATTTCTTCACCGCCAACCCAAAAGTGGAGGGAGTGGCTGTAACCGAAGATGAATACCCAGTGGGCCTGGTTATGAGAGACAAGCTCTTCAACCAACTGGGAACCCAATACGGTTTCGCCGTTTATACCGAGCGCCCCATATCCCTGGTGATGGACACCCAGCCCCTGGCCGTGGAAGATGACACACCGGTGGAGACGGTCAGTCAGGCGGCCATGGGCCGCCTCGATCACAAGGTTTACGATTCAATCATCATCACCAGAAACAGGCGCTACCACAGCCTGGTGTCGGTCCGATCGCTGCTGGACGCCCTGACCACCATGCAGCTGGAAGTGGCCCGCTTTGCCAGCCCCCTGACCGGGCTGCCCGGCAATCTCAGGATTGAAGAGGAAATACTCAACCGCATCGGCGGAGGTCTTGCTTTCAGCATTGTTTACGCCGACCTGGACCATTTTAAGGGATTCAACGACAGGTACGGCTTTGAAAGGGGTGACGAGGCAATCAAGCTGACCGCCGGGGTGATCGCCACAATGGTCAGGGAGAGCGGAAAGCCGGATGATCTGGTGGGTCATATCGGGGGGGACGATTTTGTGGTGATCACCGTCCCGGAAGCTGCGGAGACCATAAGTCAGGGCGTCTGCGCCGACTTCGACCGCCGGATCCCGGAGCTCTACGACCCGGAGGACAGGCAAAGAGGCAGCATTTACACCGTCGACAGGAAAGGACAGGATGTGGAGATACCGGTTATGAGTATTTCCCTGGCCGTGATCGACTGCCTCCCCAATGAGTACACCAACCCTGAAGAGTTGGCCCGGGTGGCCGCCGATCTGAAAAAGCACGCCAAGAAAAAGCCGGGAAGCGTATATATTAAGGAAAGAAGAAAACGCATACCCAATAACTAGGATACTAACTGGCTACCGGATTCCGGATTCCGACAGGATAAGGACGGCGGCATAAGGCCTTTCAGGCGCTCCTGCCGGTGATGTAGCTTTCCGTGCGCCGGTCCCGTGGATTGATGAACACGGTGGGCGTGGATCCGTACTCAATCAGGTCGCCCTGAGAGAGAAAGACGGTATAGTCTGAAATCCGCGCCGCCTGCTGCATGTTGTGGGTGACAATAACGATTGTATACTGCTGCTTCAGTTCGCTTAAAAGCTCCTCAATGTGAAAGGATGCAATGGGATCCAGGGCCGAGCACGGCTCATCCATCAGGATTACCTCCGGCTGCACGGCCAGTGCCCTGGCAATACACACTCGCTGCAGCTGTCCGCTGGACAGTCCGGTTGCCGGGAGGTGGATGAAGGACCCAATCTCTTCCAGCAATCCCACCTGAGCCAGGCTTTTTTCCACCACCTCCCGCAGTTTTTGTTTATTCCGCAGGCCGTTCAGGGAAAGCCCCGCCGCTATATTTTCAAAGACGGACATGGCCGGGAATACATTCGGGGCCTGAAAGACCATGCCTATTCTGCGGCGGATCTCAACCGGGTTGGCCCTGTATATGTCCTGTTCATCCAGGAGCACACTGCCGCTCACCCGGGCCCCGGGGACAATCTCGTGCATTCTGTTCAGACAGCGGATAAAAGTTGATTTGCCGCAGCCAGAAGGGCCGATGACGGCTGTGATTTTATTGGCCCTGATTTCCATGCCGAATCCTTTTAAAACCTGCCTGGAGTCGTACCAGGCCTGAAGTCCCGCAATCTTTAACTTGCAGCTGTTAAGCACTGGCGATTACCTCCTGAAATTGTAGCCCGGCAATAAAATGCGGGCCAGCAGCATACCCGACACAACGATGGTGATTAAAACCAGCGCCCCCGTCCAGGCCAGTTCGTGCCAGGCCGCAAAGGGCGCGGTGGCATAGCGGAAAATTTCCATCGGCAAGGAAGCGATGGGCTCAAGCAAACCGAGAGACCAGTAGTTGTTGCTTAGAGAGGTAAAAAACAGTGGCGCGGTTTCACCGGCCACACCGGCCACGGCCAAGGTCACGCCGATGCCGATGCCCCTGGCGGCGGTGGGTAAAATAATCTTCAGAATCACCTTCCAGAAAGGAAGGCCCAGAGCCAGGGCCGCTTCACGCAAACCCTGGGGAACCAGCTGCAGTATGCCTTCGGTATTCCTGGCCACCAGGGGAACCATGATGATACCCAGAGCCACCCCGCCAGCCAGGGCCGAAAAGCTCTGCAGTTTGACCACCAGTATGGAATAGACAAAAATGCCTGTGATGATGGAAGGCACTCCGCTGAGCACATCAACCGCAAAGCGGACCCCCTCCCCCCACCAGCTGTCCTTACCCACCTCGGATAAAAATATACCGGCGCCGATGCCCCACGGAATTCCAATTAAACAGGCCAGTCCGATCAATATAAAACTGCCGGCCACGGCTTGGGCAAGCCCTCCGCCCTCCATGCCCACCGGGGCGGGCAGTCTGGTGAAGAAGTTCAGATTTGCGCCCGGCAGTCCGTGCAGCGTAATGTATCCCAGCACCAACAGCAGCAGCCCCGAAATCAATAAGGTCGAGAGGCCACAAAAGCCCACCATCAGACGGCTCCATATCAACCGGTGGTTTTCAAGTATTTTCATTCCTTTTCTTCACCCTCCAGCTCATCTGATATATAAGCAGCCGGGCCAGAACATTGATCAGCAGCGTCAGGCCAAAAAGCAACAGCCCTATATGGATCAGGGAGGAAAGGTGCAAGACGCTGGTGGCCTGGGCAAATTCATTGACGATCACGCTGGTCATGCTGTGGGCCGGGGAAAAAAGCGAGGCCGATATTTTTGGTTCGTTGCCGATAACCATGGTCACCGCCATGGTTTCCCCGATGGCCTTACCCAAACCCAAGGTGAAGGCGCCGACTATACCATTGCGGGCATAGGGGATCACCCCGATACGCACCACTTCCCAGGGGGTGGCGCCCATGGCGATCAGCGGTTCCCGCTGGCCGTCGGGAACAGTTTCCAGCACCTCCCGGGCTACTGCGGTAATTACCGGAATGCTCATAATGGCCAGCATAATTCCTGCCGCCAGCATGTCCAGGCCAAAGGGGGAACCTTGAAAAAAAGGCAGAAAGCCAAGGTTTTTTCCCAGCCAAGGCTCTATATAATTGCGCAGGAAGGGCGCCAGCACAAAACTGCCCCAGAGCCCGTAAACAATACTGGGGATGGCCGCCAGCACGTCCACCACAAAGGCCAGCAGGGCCTTTGTCCGGCGGGGAGCAAATTCCGCCAGGTATATGGCCGCCCCAATGCTGACCGGCCCGGCAAAAAGGACTGCCAGCATGGTTGAAATCACCGTTCCGTATATATATGGAAGGGCTCCGAATTCTTCATGCACCGGGTCCCAATGTCTGGAAACAATAAACTCCCAGCCTGACTTTTGCACCGAGGCCTCGGCCTGCTGCCAGATTACAAAAGCCATCAAAAAAACCAGCAATACCAGACCGAGTGAAAGAACCGCGGTCATTCCCCTGAACAGATCCCTGCTCATCTAATCCCTCTTTGCGCATTTTATCTCAACAATCTCATTACAGCAGTGATTTGCCTTTAAAGTGGATGCTTTTCAGTTTTTCTTCCACCTTTTTCTGCACCTCCCCGGGCAGAGGCGCATAATGCAGATCGTTGGCCATCTGATCGCCTTCATGGATCGCCCACCAGAGGAATCTGGCCAGTTCTCTTCCCTTGTCGGGATCGCCCTGTTCCTTGTACACCAGAATGTAAGTATAGCCGGCAATGGGATAGGCCTTATGTCCCGGCGCATTAACGATGGAGACCCGCAAATCGTCAGGCATATTGCTGGCCGCACCGGCGGCGGCAAAAATGGTTCCTTCAACACTGGGCTCCACAAACTGGCCGGAACTGTTCTTCAGCAGCGCAAAAGGCAACCTGTTCAACAGCGCATAGGCAAGCTCCACGTAGCCGATGGACCCTTCCGTGGCCTGCACCTGCCGGGACACACCTTCGTTCCCCTTGCCCCCAACGCCCACCGGCCAGTCAACGGCGGTCCCCTGGCCCACCTTTTGTCTCCATTCGGGGCTTACCGAACTCAAATAGTCCGTAAAAATGTTGGTTGTCCCGCTGCCATCGCTGCGGTGAACCACCAGAATTGACCTGTCCGGCAATTTTACTTCCGTATTCAGTTCTTCCAGGCGCCGGTCATTCCACTTTGCAATCCGACCCTGGTAGATATCTGCCAGAACGTCCGGAGACAATTTGATTTTGCCTTTGACCTCCGGGATATTGTAAGTTACCGCCACCGCCCCCATGACGGTGGGAATGTGCAATACCTCTCCCGGCGCCCTGGCCAGCTGGTCATCCGGCATGGGTGCATCGGTTCCGCCAAAATCAATCACCTTCTGTGAAAACTGCTGAATGCCCGCGCCGCTGCCAATCGACTGATAGTTTATCCGCACATTCTTATTCAGCTTACAGTATTCGGCAATCCAGCGTGAATAAAGAGGGTTGGGGAAAGAGGCGCCGGCGCCGTTTATCAAGACCTTTTTAGCCTCCGGCGCATCGTCACCGCCCCCCCGGCCAGGTTGCCCGCCGCAACCTCCAGCTGTCCACAAAAGAAACAAGATGAAAACAACAAGCAATCCCCTGATCCGCATAAAGAGAACCTCCTCTTCAATCAGAACTGAACCTCGGAGGCACATATAACCTTAACTAGCCAGTTGTCTTCATCTTTTTGTTAGTCTAAAAACCTTAACCTCCGACCATTCAAGTTTATTATAAACTGTTGCTGTTAAAGACCGGTTATGATCGGGTTAAATGTAAATTTTTTTTGGACGCAGATTTCAGTCAAAGTATTATCCAATAAGGAATTTTTTAGAACCGCTGGAAAGGCTTTCTCGGGATAAACCTTCCCCCGCCAATCTTTCCGACGAAACGGCCCTTGTCTACAATTAGCTGCCCGCGCAATAGAACGGTCTCGGAAGCGCCTTTATACTTCAAGCCTTCAAAAGCATTGTAGTCAATGTCCTGTTTTTGGGTTTTTGCGCTGATTTCCCCTTCCGCTTCGGGATCGAAAATGAGCAGATCCGCATCACCACCTACAGCGATGGTTCCTTTTTGAGGGTATAGACCTAAGAGTTTGGCCGGCGCTGTAGCCATCAGGTCAACAAACTTATTAAGGGTTATCCGTCCGGTGTTAACCCCATAAGTGTAGAGGAGGGTCAAACGGTTCTCAATGCCCGGACCGCCATTGGGAATTTTGCGGAAATCATCCCGCCCCAACTCTTTTTGCCCTTTCCAGTTAAATGCGCAGTGGTCCGATCCCACCACTTGCAAATCACCATTGGACAAACCTAACCAGAGCTCTTCCTGGTTCCACTGTTGGCGTAACGGCGGAGAGCAAACATATTTCGCCCCCTGGAAATCAGGGCGATCATAGTTCTCAACGGAAAGCAGGAGGTAATGGGGGCATGTTTCGGCATATACCGGCTGACCCTTCTCCCTCGCCGCTTTCACTTTCTCCAAAGCCAGCGCAGTACTAAGGTGCACTATGAAAATGGGAGCTCCGGCCATTTCAGCCAGCGCTATGGCCCTTCCGGTAGCCTCGGCCTCCACTTCCGGAGGACGGCTTTCCGCATGATACTTGGGTTCTGTTTTTCCCTGAGATACCAGTTGCCCGGAAAGAACATCAATCACATCACCGTTCTCGCAATGAACACATACCAGGGCACCGCATTCCCCGGCCTTTTTTAAAGTGCGCAACAAGGTGCTGTCATCTGCCATGAGAGTCCCTTTATAGGCCATAAAAAGCTTGAGGGAAGGTACGCCGGAGCTGACGATCGATGGAATCTCATTCAGCACCGACTCGGTCAGATCACCAATTGCCACGTGCAGGCCATAATCAACGGCCGCCTTACCTTCCGCCTTATGTTCCCTCCATATTTTCACAGCATCGGCTAAACTCCCGCCGCTTCCCTGGATGGCAAAGTCCACAATAGTAGTGGTGCCACCTACAGCAGCGGCCACAGTTTCTGTATCCCAGGCTGCGCTTACAGTGCCGCTGACGGGCAACTCAAGGTGAGTATGGCCGTCAACTCCACCGGGGAATACATACTTTCCGGCGGCGTCGATGATCTTATCTCCTTTAAGATTCTGACCAACGGCAACAATCTTTTCACCCTCGATCAAGATATCCGCAGAATAAATATCTGATGCCGTAACAACTGTCCCGTTTTTAATAACTGTACTCATTTCTTTCCCTCCTCGAATTAGCAAGAAATATCACGGGATCGCAATATGGAAGAGGAGGCCACCGTACGCAGGTTTTTGTGGAAGAGGGCGCATCCGTTACGGATTCAAGGGGAATTTACAGCATATTCAGCCCGCCGTTAACGCTGAGGGTCTGGCCGGTGATATAGGCGGCTTCGTCGGAAGCCAGAAACAGTGCGGCATAAGCAATGTCCACGGGCTGGGCCAGCCGCCGGAGAGGGATTTTTTTTACCATGGCCTCGGCAATCTTGGGACTGACCGCCACCACCTCGGCGAAAAGCTGGGTGTCGGTGGGCCCGGGCGCCACGCAGTTGACGTTTATGGCATGGCGGGCCATTTCCCTGGCCAGGGTCTTGGTAAAGGCGATAATTCCCCCTTTGGCGGCTGAGTATACCGCTTCGCCGGAGGAACCGACCCGTCCCGCGTCGGAACCGATGTTGACAATCCTGCCGTACTGCCTGGAAATCATGGCGGACAGCACCGCCCGGCAGCAGTTTATGCATCCTCTGAGATTAACGGCGATCACCTTGTCCCAGTCGTCCTCGGTGCTGTCCAGAAAGGGCCCAACCTTGTCCAAGCCGGCGTTGTTGACCAGTATGTCCACCCGGCCGTATTTTTCCATCGCCGCCTTAACCATGGCCTCCACCGATTTCTTCTCCTTCACGTCCACCTTCACCGCCAGGGCGCTGCCGCCGCCGGCGCTGATCTCCCCGGCCACGCCGGCGGCATTGCCGAAATCCAGATCGGCTACCACCACCCCGGCTCCTTCACCGGAAAAAGTTTTGGCAATGGCGCAGCCGATCCCCCTGCCGGCCCCGGTGACAATGACCACCCTGTCCTTAAGCCTCATTGCAAAACCTCCAAAATAATTTTTATCTCGCTAACAGCCTGTAAGGCTCACTCATATTTTATGTTATCGCAATTTTCTTGCCCACAATGCTTCAAGCTTCAAAATTGGTTGAAATTTTTTGTTTGCTGACTATATCGAGTACTCATACACAGTATTCTCCCAACTTACCCGCAGTTCCCCTCTTTTTTCCAGGTATGCCAGGTGTGCCATTGTTTCCGTCAGGGCAAAGCGCATCTCGTGCGAAGACAGCCCGTTGCCGAAAACCTCCAGACAGACCCGGTAGGCGGTGGCTCCCCGGGACGCTATCCGCTTCATCATATTTAGTCGCTCCCGGTGGTGTTCCTTCAGTTCCGCCAGCCTCTGCTCAACATTGGTGAAGCATTCGCCGTGGGCTGGCAGGGCCAGGCTTACCTTCAGCCGGTGATTTTCCGCCAGGGAGGTGAGGAAATTGTCCAGGGGGTTGGGGTGGGAATGGGGCCACAGGCTGATGTTGGATGAAATGTCGGGCAGCAGGTGGTCCCCGGACAGCAGGATGCCGTTTTCTTTATTGTAAAAACAGACGTGCCCGTCCGTATGTCCAGGCGTGCCGACCACCTGGAAATACCGGTCGCCCAGGCGCACTTCTTCCTCTCCGGAGAGGGTGGTTATATCGGGATGAGGTGTCACCCTCTGACGCATATCCACGATGTTATCCAGCATTTCACTGATAAGTCCGGCGGGAACCCCGTTTTCCAGATACATCCGGGAGAAGATTTCAATATTTTGGAAGCTATTTTTCCATATTTTCTCCGTCAGGGCGGCGTCGACGGGGCTCATGTACACCGGAGAGCCGGAAAGCCGCTGCAGCCAACCGGCCGCCCCGTAATGGTCCGGGTGGTAGTGGGTTACAAAGATGCCGGTGATGTCACCGGCCCCAAATCCCTGACGATCCATGAATTCGGACCAGACTTTTCTGGAGGGCCCGTAATTCAGGCCTGCGTCCACTATGCTCCAGCCGTCCTGCCCTTTTATGGCGTAACAGTTTACATGATCCAGTTTGAACGGCAGTGGCAATCTCACTTTGAAAATATTATCCCGGATAATTTCAGACATTTGGCTACGCTCCTTTCGATATCACCTAAGACCGCTTTCAGTTCAGCTTTTTTTAATTCCTTCCAGGACAATCCGGTAAAACAATTCTCCCACCTCCGCCTGAGAAAGTCCGCCGTCATGCCGGAACCAGTTGTGCGTCCAGTTGCACATGCCGAAAATGGACTTAAGTATTATACCGGCCGGCAAATCGCCGCAAAAAGCTGAAGAGGCAACGCCATCCCGCAGCATCTTCAGCCACATGTCCTCGTATTCTTTTATCGCCGTACGGAGTTTGTCGTGGGAATCGGGGGGCAGGCTGGATACTTCCCTGTAAAGGACGGGCAACTCCTCATGACCCAGATATGCCTGCAGGTGAAAAAGGATGGCCCGCTTCAGCTTTTCTTCGGGCTGACAGTCGGAGATCAGAACCTTGGCCAGTCCATCCTTTAAAACATTAACCGCACACATCAGCACTTCCGACAACAACTGCTCTTTTCCCTGTATATGATAGTACAGGCTGCCCTTGAGCATACCCACCTCATTTGCTATGTCCTGAACCGTAGCGGCGTGATAACCCTTGGCTTTAAATACTTTGGCCGCCGCCTTGATTATTTCCTGGTATTTATTCAAATCAACCACCTGCCAACCGTTTGGTTTAGTATATTATAAATTGCTTCTTGCTTCAACCAAACTTTTTCCCGAATATCACCGGACTGCCATCATCCAAAAATGCCGGAGACTGCCTGATGAGGTCGGATGAAAAGTTTATTGTCAGAAGTGGAAACTTCACTTTACAAGATCAGGGATGATATAATAAAGTTGATATCATAAAAAAACGCCCTTGACACCATGAGTTTATCGGCGGAAACGGGAAAAAGGGGATGAATTGAGATGAGTAAAATAGCGATCCTTTCCCCATTCTCAGAATTTACAAAAATGTTGCGAAATATCTGCCTGGATAACGACCAGGATACCATTGAGGTGGTGGAGGCCTATGGCGACGAAGCCCTTCATATGGCGCAGCAGCTGGAAAATACCGGGTTTGAGGCCATTATCGCCCGCCGGTTCACCGCCGCTCAGTTGGGGGAGAATGAATTTTCCATTCCAATCATAGATTTAAGAATAAATGAGCTGGATCTTTTGCAAAAGATGCACAAAATCATTTCCAGGGGTTATAAAAAGATTGGCTGTATTTTTTACAGCGATGAGCTGATGGACTACGACTTTGAATCATTTGAAGAGATTCTGGGAATAAAACTCCTGCCGCTTCCCTATCACCTGCCGGGAGACGATATTGAGGATCAGGTGCAGCGGGCGTTGAAAAATGAGATAGAGTTTGTACTGACGACAGGAATCTGCATTGCCAGAAGATGTGTCAGCAGCGGGCTGCGGGTGGAGGTGGTCTACCCGAGGAAAAGTTCGGTTATTATGGGTATCCAAAGGGCCAGGGAAACCATTGCCATAAATAAGCAGTACCTGGAATATAACCGCAGGCTTCAGAAAATTATCAACTCAGCCCGTGACGGTATGCTGGTAGTCGATAGCAACCGGGTTGTCAAAATGATAAATCCCGTGGCGGAAAAAATTTTTAATGCAGAAGCCCGGGAGGTTGTCGGGAAAACTGTTGATTCGCTTGATTCGCAGTTGGGTTTGTTTTCAGCGACACACCGGAAGGAAGAAGATAAAATAATTAAATTCGCTGAAAAGCAGCTGGTTATCAAGTGGGCGCCGCTGGATGCGGATACCAGTCTGGTTTGGGGCACATTGTTTATTGTACAGGATGTGACTGAAGTACAAAGGCTGGATCAACAGATCAGGGCCGAAAATATAGCCAGGGGACTGAATGCGAAATTTGAGTTGAATCACATCCGGGGAAACAGTGAAGTGTTGCAAAATATCAAAACAGAGGTAAAATGTTATGCCGGAAGCGATTCCACCATTTTAATAACCGGCGAGTCGGGAACCGGGAAAGAACTGATCGCCCAAAGTATTCACAACATCAGCAACCGGAAAAAAGGCCCTTTTGTTGCGGTTAACTGTGCCAGTTTACCGGAAACCCTGCTGGAAAGCGAGTTGTTCGGATACGAGAAGGGGGCCTTTACGGGCGCCGACAGACACGGCAAGGCCGGCCTGTTTGAACTGGCGCATAAGGGAACGATCTTTCTGGATGAAATAGGCGATTGCCCGGTTTCGTTACAGGCCAAGCTCCTGCGTGTTTTACAGGAAAAAGAAGTCCGCCGGATAGGCAGTGATAAAATAATACCGATAGACGTAAGGGTGCTGGCCGCAACCAATAAGGATTTACTGTCTGAAATTAAAAACAGGAATTTTCGTGAAGACCTTTATTACAGGTTAAACGTATTGAGTATAAAGGCGCCGCCTTTGCGGGAGCGCAAGGAAGATATCGAAGAACTGTCCAACCTGTTCATCGAAAAGTACCGGAAAAAGACAAGGAAAAATGTCCCCTTTTTTTCCCGGGAACAAATCAAAAAACTGTCTTTATATTACTGGCCCGGCAATATCCGTGAACTTGAGAATTTTGTTGAAAGATATGTATTGCTGTATACCGGCGATGAAAGCGCCGACGACTTGGTTGACCGGTTTTTGGTAAGCAGCATTTCCAGAGAGGATTTCCATATTAAGAATCCGGAGGTGCTGGAGATCAGGGTGGGCACCCTGGAAGAGATGGAGATGCAGATATTTGTCAAGCTGATTGAAGGTCATAAACTGGACAAAAACAAAGTGGCAAATATGCTGAGGATCAGCAGGACCACCCTATGGAAGAAGCTGAAACAGGTGGGTTACAATATAGAAAGGCAAACAGTAAATTAATAAAACGTTCGGGAAGTGAACTTAAATGTTCACTTCCCTTTTTTTGTCGTTCAGGAACCCATACGACGCCTTAAGACCTCCGGCTGATTACAAACCTATAGATGCAATTGGGCAACGGACTTTAAGGAATGTCTTCACCTTCCGCCGCCTGCATGGGGTTCAATAATCAGGCCCCTCATGTCTGGCATTTGAATTGCAGTATATAAAGACAAACGACATGAATAAGTTTGGAGGGGTGAGGATGAGATTTACAGACAAAGTGGCGGTAGTGACCGGATCAGCCCGGGGGTTAGGTAAAGTTATCGCCCAGAGTTTTGCCGGGGAGGGAGCGGCGGTTACCATTTGCGACCTTGATGAGAAAGCGTGTAAGGAAGTGGCCCGGGAAATCAAAAACAGCGGCGGCAGGGCCATCGGAGTAACCGCCGACGTGTCAAAGCCGGAAGACGCGGAAAAGATTATCGAACAGACGGTCGGGGCTTTTGGAAGAATCGATATACTGGTCAACAACGCCGGCACGTTAAAAGATATGCCCATTCAGGACATGAGCGAGGAAATCTGGGATAAAGTAATTGACGCTTGTCTGAAGGGGAGCTTTCTCTGTTCAAAATATGCGTCTGTTCACATGATCAGGCGGAACTACGGCAAGATCGTCAATATATCTTCCCGGGCCTACCTGGGAAACCCCGGCCAGGCCAACTATTCCGCAGCCAAGGCCGGCATTGTGGGCCTGACCAGGGCACTGGCCAAGGAATTGGGGAAGTATTACATCAACGTAAACGCAGTGGCTCCCGGGCTGATTGAGACAGACGCGCTGAAGAGCCACCCCAAGTACGAGATGATCAAAGAGCGGCAGAAAAAAGATACTCCCATCAGGCGCATCGGGATACCGGAGGATGTGGCCGGCGCAGTGCTGTTCCTGTCTTCCGATGATGCGTCATACATCACCGGGGATGTGCTGCACGTCAGCGGAGGGCGGTTCGGCTAAAAAATAGCGGGAGGGAGATCGGAAAATGGAGTGCGGAAAGAAGACAGTTCCCCTGAGGGAAGAACTATGGACAGCTTCAGGTGATCAAGCCGGATTAATTGGAAGCGGCTGCACCCTCTGCGGCGAAATATTCTTCCCGAAGAAAAAAAGCGCATTCTGCCCCCACTGCCAGCATGAGGGCCTGCAGGATGCAACCCTCGGCAGCCGGGGCAGAATCACCACCTTTACCATGGTTCACCAGCAGCCGGCGGGCGGTTTTTACAAGGGGCCGGTTCCTTACGCCTATGGCGTTGTGCAGCTGCCCGACGGGGTAAATGTGGAAACCCTGTTTACCGGCTGCAGGCCGGATGAGATCAGAACAGGCCTTGAGGCCCGACTGGCAATCGAAAAGCTGTACGAGGAGGACGACGGGACAGAGGTTTTAACCTACAAATTTGTTCCCACAGTGTAGTGGCTTCCAAAATAAATCTGGCTGGGGGGAAAGCTATGAAACCACCGGGTGAGACAAGGGAAGTGGTGGTGGCCGGCATCGGCGCCACTAGGTGGGGATACTATCCGGATAGGGAATCCTATGAACTGGCGGCCGAAGCCATCATCGACGCCCTTAAGGACGCTGAAATGGAGTGGCGGGAGGTGGAAACCGCCTTTTGCGGCAGCGTGTACCAGGGCACGGGTTCCGGCCATCAGGCCGTGAGGGAGGTGGGATTAACCGGAATTCCCGTTGTTAACGTAGAAAACGCCTGTTCCAGCGGCTCCTCCGCCTTCCGGCTGGCATACCAGGCGGTTGCCTCGGGGCTGCATGACGTGGCGCTGGCGGTGGGGTTTGAAAAGATGCCCAAAGGCCCTATACCAAGCACAGCCTTTCGGCCAACCGAATTGCAGATGGGCTTTAACGTACAGCCTGCCAATTACGCGCTGGAAACACTGCTCTATATGGAGAAGTACGGCGCCACCGAAGAAGATTTTTCCCTGATTACAGTAAAAAACCGGAAAAACGGGGCTTTGAATCCGCATGCGCGTTTTCAGAAGCCCGTCACCCTGGAAGAGGTAATGAACTCCAGAGCGGTGGCCGGCCCGCTCAGGCTGCTGCACTGCTGCCCGCTGGCGGATGGCGCGGCGGGCTTTATTCTCTGCACCCGCAAAAAACTGCGGTCTAAAAGCAGGGCCGTAACGGTGGCGGCCTCGGTGCTGACCTCGGGAGTGTATGGCGAGGCGGTATACCAGTGCGGCATGGTAGACAGTGTTAAATTCCCGCCGGCGGAGGGCATGGTGGAAATGTCCGCCAGGAAGGCGTACCAATTCGCCGGGTGCGGCCCTGAAGACATGGATGTTATTCAAGTTTACGACAGCATGGCGCCGGGTGAACTCTGGGACATCGAAAAGCTGGGATTTTGCAAAGAGGGGGAAGCCCCGCGTCTTTTGCGGGAAGGAGTCTTCGACATAAACGGAAAGATTCCGGCCAACACCGACGGCGGCCTGATCTCCAGGGGACATCCCCTGGGCGCCACGGGGTGCGGACAGATATACGAGGTGGTTCTGCAGCTGCGGGGGGAAGCGGGACCCAGGCAGGCAAAAGAGGCGAAGACCGGTCTGTGCCACACCATGGGGGCGGGTCCCAACAGTTCAATAATCATCCTTAAAAAGTGAATAGCTTGATTATAAAGTCAGGTCAGAATAAGTTAATGGGATGACCATCAGTGTTTGAAAACATCTCAATGCAGACTTGGAGGACGTTAAAGATGGCTGAATCGGCGCTGTACTTTGAAGACTTTGAAGTGGGGGCCAGGTTCTCATCTTCCGCCCGGACGGTTACCGAGGCTGATATTGTGAACTTCGCGGGCGTTTCGGGGGATTACAACGCCTTGCACATTGATGCGGAATACGCGAAGAAATCGATTTTCGGTGAGCGGGTGGCCCACGGGCTGCTGGGACTAGTCATAGCCTCCGGCCTGTTTACCGGGACCGACCTTAACGCCCGGTGCGGCAAGTCACTGCTGGCCCTGCTGGGGATAGAGTCCTGGAAATTCAAGGGGCCGCTCAAAATCGGCGACACCGTTCACCTGGAGATCGAGGTGGCCGGCAAAAGGGAAACCAGCCGGCCGGACAGGGGAGTGGTGGCCTTCAGAAGGATGCTGGTCAACCAAAGGGGAGACATCGTGCAGGAAGGCGAGATGCCGATGTTGATGTTGAAAAGGAAAAAATAGGCTAAACTCTGTCAGGAGGGGTTGTGGTGGATCTGGATCTGACTGAAGAACAAAAATTGATCAAGGATACTCTCAGGCGTTTCCTTGACAAGGAGATCCGCCCGATGGTGGACGGGTATGAAAAAACCGGGCGGCAGGTGTCAAGGGAAATTGTCAAAAAACTCATCCCATTCGGATTTTTAGGGGGTCTCCTGCCCAGGGAGGCCGGCGGCGAAGGGCTGACCTACACCACCTATTTTTTGATGATCGAGGAACTGTCCCGGGTGTGGCCTTCCCTGCGGGCCACGGTGGGCATAAGCAACTCGGTGCTTACCCATATCTACGAATACGGAACCGGGGAACAGCGGAAAAGGTTCATGGCGCCGCTGTTAAAGGGCGACGGCATTGGATTCTTCGCCCTTACCGAGCCCAATGTGGGTTCCGACACCTCCAGCATCGAAACTACCGCCGTTTTGAAGGGCGGCAGGTGGGTCATAAACGGGACCAAGATGTTCATTACCAACGGTATGGAGGGAGACATAGGAATTGTCCTCGCCCAGACCGACAAATCCCGGGGTATAAACGGAATCGCCGCCTTTATAGTGGAGAAAGAAATGGGCTACAAGGCCAGGCCCGTCGAAAAAATGGGAACGATAAGCTGCCCCTTTGCCGAGCTGGTTTTCGAGGACTGTGAAGTTCCGGGGGAGAACCTGCTGGGCAGTGTCGGCGATGGCCTGCGGCAGGGGCTGAAGTTCTTAAACAGCGCCCGGGCCATGGTGGCCTTTATCTCGGCGGGAATAGCCCAGGCCTGTGTGGAGGCGGCCGTTGAGTACGCCAGGAACCGCGTGCAGTTCGGCAAACCAATCGGGGCTTTCCAACTGATCCAGGCCAAGATCAGCGATATGGTCACCCTGACCAGCGCCATGCGGCTGCTGGGACTTCAGGCCAGCGACCTGCTGGACAAGGGCAGGCCGTGCGCAAGAGAGGCTTCCATGGCCAAGCTCTTTGCCACCGACAACGTGCTCAGGGTGGCCGAGGACGCAATGCAGATCCACGGCGGGTACGGCTACACCAAGGAGTTCCCCGTGGAGCGCTACTACCGGGACATCCGCTACTTCACCATAGCCGAGGGCACCAATGAGATTCAAAAACTGATCATCGGGCGGGATGTATTAGGTCTTTCTGCGTTTAAGTAAAGGAAGGGTTTTTATGGTGTTTGGTAAATTTGGAAATGGAGGTATGAGAAATGCGGTTCAAAGACAGGGTGGCCATTGTTACTGCTTCTGCGGGGGCGGGAATCGGCAGGGCCTGCGTGGAGGCCTTCGCCAGGGAGGGTGCCAATGTGGTGGTCTCCGACTTACATGAAAAAAGAGTAAACGAAGCGGCGGAAAAAATCGCCGGGACATACGGCGTGAAAACGCTGGGGGTGCTTTGCGACGTCAGCGACTCGGCACAGGTTAATGAAATGGCGGCTAAAACGAAGGAAAAATTCGGGCGCATCGACATTCTGGTGAACAACGCCGGACGGGAAACCCTGGCCCAGTGCAAGGATTTGACCGATGAGCAGTGGAGGCTGGTGCTGAGCGTCTGCCTGGACGGCGCCTTTTACTGCACCAGGGCCGTCCTTCCTCACATGATCGAACAGAATTACGGGCGCCTGATTCATCTTTCATCGGTCAATGCGTTCCTCGGGGCCGTTGACGGGGAGAGCCACTACTGCGCCGCCAAGGCCGCCATAGCGGCATTTTCCCGCGCCGTGGCGGCCGAAAACGCCAAATGCAATATCACCTCCAATGTAGTGGCGCCTGGGTTGATCATGAACGAATTCCTGAAGAGAATCTATCCCGAGGAATTTTTCAAGCGCCTTGTCGACATGTGTCCGAAAGGACGGGCGGGCAGGCCGGAGGACGTGACCAACGCAATATTGTTCTTTGCCCAGGAAAACTCTGATTTTATAACTGGTGATATTCTGACGGTTTCCGGCGGACTTTACATGCATGCCTGACCCTGGGCGCATAGGGCCGCAGCGGTATCGTCAGGCCATACCGGAGGAAGGGAGCGGGCGGAATGAACGACGGGCCGGAACATATGGACAGCAATCTGGAGATATTGTCATGCGAGGGAAAAGATAAACTGTGTTCGTTAAAGGAAGCCATCCGGGAAAATGTGCGCCCCGGCATGGGTATTCATTTTGCTCAGACCGGGGTGCGCTGGCCTGCGGCCGCCATCCATGAAATTGCCAGGCAGTTCTGGGGCGACCGGCCGGACTTCACCCTAATCGGTATTTCCATGAACCACCCCCAGTCTGTTCTGGTGCACGGGGGGCTGGTAAAAAAAATAATCACCTCGTACTGTGGCGATCCCTACTACACGCCCAGTCCCAACGGGGTCTACCAGAGGGCCTTCCGGGACGGATCGGTGGAGATTGAAAACTGGAGTATCCTGACTCTGCCGCTGAGGCTTAAGGCGGCGGCCATGGGTGTTCCCTTCACCACCACCAGGTCTTTGATCGGCAGCAGCATGGAGCGGGACAATGCCGATTCATTCCAGGTGGCGGACGATCCCTTTGGATCCGGGTCCCGGGTGGGGATGCTGAAGGCACTTTATCCGGACATCAGCATCATCCACGGCTGGGCGGCGGACAGGTACGGCAACACACTGCTGTGCTACCCGCTGGCGGAGAACACCTACGGCGCCATGGCCAGCAGGAACGGGGTTATAGTTACGGCTGAAAAGATTGTGGATACCCGGTATATCAGGGAACATGCGCACCTGAACTTTTTGCCCGGCGACTATGTAAAAAGTGTCTGCACCGTTCCCTTCGGTTCCCACCCCTCCGGCATGACCAAGGCCGGTCTGCCGGATTTCGAAGGCTACGGGGAGGACTACGATTTTATTGATACGGCCAGGCGCGCTTCAAAAGACCGGGATCAATTTGACAGGTGGGTTCAGGAATGGGTGCTGGGCTGCGAAGACCACGGAGAGTACCTGGGCAAGCTGGGCCGGGACAGGCTGATTTTACTCAAGGGGCGCAGCCACGCCAACAGCTGGCAGGTTGACGTATACACCCGGGACTTAAAGCGGCCGGGCGGCTGCAGCATTCACGAGAGGATGCTGACCGCAGCCGCCGCGGAGATACAAAAGAGGATTCGCAGCAGGGGATACCGCACCATCCTGGCGGGCGCCGGAATGGCCAACCTGTCCGCCTGGCTGGCATACCGCCGGCTGGTGGAGGGCGGCTGCAAGGTGGAACTGATGGCGGAGGTGGGGTTATACGGGTACAGCCCGAGACCTTTCGACCCGGCGGTGTTCAACCATGCCAATTTCTACACCTGTAAGGCATTGTCGGACACTCACACCGTGATGGGCATCTATATGGGCGGGGCCAATAACGGGTGTATGGGGGTGGTGGGTTTCGGCCAGATCGACCGGCGCGGAAACATCAATACCACTAAAATTCCGGGGAAAACCTATATCGCAGGCTCAGGGGGGGCCAACGACATTGCCAGTTCGGCCATGGAAATTGTGGCGGTGGGGACCCAAAGCAGGAACAGGCTGGTGGACGCCGTCCCCTATGTTACCTCTCCGGGGAAGCTGGTAAGGATGCTGATCACCGACCTGGGGGTTTATGAAAAATTGCAGCCGGAGGGTGAATTTGTGCTGACCGGCTACTATGACAACGGGGTTTCAGGATCAGGGGAAGAAACCGTCAGGCGGATCAGGGAGAACTGCGGCTGGGATCTGCAGGTGGCTGGAAACGCAGCGGCCCTTCCGGACCAGGACCCGCAGGATGTCGATCTGCTGCGCCTGTGGGACCCCGAGGGCTATTTCCTGGCCACTTGAAAACATTTTTGCCGATCTTATTTTTTAACTAAGAAAGGATGGGATAGACATTTGAAAGAAAAAGCGGATAATCTGGTAAAAGATGCCCAATCGGCGCTGGCGGCAGGATATATTGAACAGGGCTACGCCCTGTTCAAGCAGGCCATTGACTTGTACCAGCAGGCGGGGAACCAGGCGGGGGCCGACCAGATGGCCCGGGATTTGAAGGATGCCCAGCAAAAGAACCAGGCCTGCGCGCCGCTCCCAGCCATAGACTACCACGCCCACCCAATATTCTACAGCGCCCTGAAGCAGGACCCGCCGCTTTACATGGCGGCAAAGCATTTCCGGGTGAAGCCCGAAGCCTTCCCGGCAGATCTGCAGGGCATGGTCCGCCATATGGACGAGGCAAACGTGGAAAAGGCGGTGATCATGCCCCTTGACACCTCGGCCAGCGGCCACTGGGCCTTCAAGGGCGAGAAGCTGACCAATGACGAAGTAGCCGGCTTTGTCAGGCAGTACCCGGACAGGTTTATCGGGTATGGATCCGTGGACCCGCGGCGGGAAGACGCCGCGCAGGAAACGGAAAGGTGCGTCAGGGAACTGGGGCTGCGGGGCATGAAGTTCCACCCGGCCGCCGTCGGGCTTTATCCCAATGATGAAAAGTACTTTTACCCCATTTATGAAAAATGTGTGGAACTGGGCGTGCCGGTGCAGTCACACTGCGGCACCACCGGCCTGTATTTCACCAAGATCAAGCATACCATGCCTGTGTACTACGATGACGTGGCGGTGGATTTTCCCACCCTGAAGCTGGTTTTACTGCACTTCGGCATCGGCGGCTGGCATGAACAGGCCATGGCGGTGGCCTTTAGGCACCCCAACGTTTACCTGGATATTTCGGGAGCGTCGCCGCGGGTCATCCCGAAGGAACTGCTCCTGGCGGCCAACACGCCCTTCTACCAGAACAAGATTCTCTTCGGCACCGATTACCCCTTCGTCGGCATGGCCCGGTGGTTCGCCGCCTACAACAAAGCAGCCGGGAACATTTTCACGGAGGAGACCAGGGACAAGGTATTCCGGAAGAACGCCCTCAGGCTGCACGATGTCCCGCCGGTTTCCCCCCTGGATATGCTTCGCCAGGACGGTTTTTCGGTGCCTGAGGATGCCAGAAGGTAGATCCGGCGGCAAAAAAGTTAAGAAGGAAGGGAGATTCTGACAATGCTAAGCAGAAGCTATGGCGATATTGCCGCTGGTTCGCGCTGGGAATCCAGATCCAGGACCATAACCGAGGCCGATGTGGTCAACTTTTCCGGTTTGAGCGGCGACTGGTATTCCCTGCACACCGACAGTGAGTATGCCGCCAAAACAATCTTCGGCCAAAGGATCGCCCACGGGATGCTGATCCTGTCGGTCACCACCGGCTTGCTCAACATTAAGCCGGGCAGTGTGGAGGCATTTTACGGAATGGATGAAGTTCGCTTTCTAAAGCCGGTCTTTTTTGGGGATACAATCCACGCTGAACTGGAAGCGGAGGAGAAGAACGACCGTCCTAAGGGTGGCGGAGTGCTCACCATAAGAGCCGAAGTTAAAAACCAGAAGGGTGACATTGTGGTCAGGGCCAAAATGAAGATGTTCATGAGGTAGGGCCAGGGGTGTTCCGCGATCAGTTTTTTAGTTAAGGGGGGTTTTCATGATGCCTTTAAGCGGAGTCAGCGTCCTGGACCTCACCGGCTTGCTGCCGGGGCCTTTCTGTTCAATGATCCTGGCCGATCTGGGGGCCGAGGTGATCAAGGTGGAGCGGCCGCCCGGCGGGGACCCCGCCAGGACCGCCCTGCCCGGCCTTTTCGGCGCTTTGAACAGGAATAAAAAGAGTGTCACCATTAATCTCAAGGACCGGGAGGGGAAAATTGCCTTTGCCGGGCTGCTGGAGAGAAGCGATGTGCTCCTGGAGGGCTTTCGCCCGGGTGTGCTGGCCAGGCTGGGATTCGGCTGGGAGGAGGCCCGGGCGGTCAATAACCGGCTGGTTTACTGCTCAATTTCAGGCTACGGTCAGGACGGTCCCTACCGCGACCTGCCCGGCCACGACGTAAACTACTTGGCGGCGGCCGGAGCGCTGAGCATCAGCGGCGACCCGGAAGGGGTTCCGGCCGCCTGGGGCGGCGTCCAGATCGCCGATCTGTGCTCGGCCATGTACGCCGCAGTGTCCATCCTGGCCGCCCTGCGGCAGCGGGAGCGGAGCGGCAGGGGCGCATATCTCGACGTGTCCATGACGGACAGCGCAGTGGCCTGGATGGGGCCGAGGATCGGAGAATACTACGGCAGGGGCAGGCCCCCCAGGGAGAAGTTTATGGGGCGGGGGGGCTACGGGACATATGAGGCCGGGGACGGGAAGCGCCTTGCCGTGGGGTGCGTGGAGAACCATTTCTGGCAGAGGCTCTGCAGGGTCCTGGGACTGGACGGGATGGCTGAAGATGAAAGGTACGGAACCTGGGTCAGGCGGATTGAGCTGAGCAGGGAGATAAATTCTGCGCTGAATCAGTGTTTTTTGAAAAAGGACCGGGATGCGTGGCTTGAATTGCTGAAAAGGGCGGACATCCCATGCAGCCCGGTAAACTCCATTGAGGATTTACTGGAGGACCCTCACATATTGAGCAGAAACCTGATAGAAAACATCGACGGCTTTCCGCTGGTCAGGTTTCCGGTCAGGTTTGACGGGATGGAGATCCGGGCGGTGGGCCTGGGGCCTGAACCCGGCCAGCATAATAAGGAGTTGCTGGGGCGGGGCAGATGACGGGAAAACGATAGGCAAGGAGTATTCTTCGTTTGTAAATTGAAAATGCCTGATAGGTATTCGACCGGGCCGTGCTGATACCTATCAGACATTTTTATCTCCTTTTCAAACTCTATTTTCCTTTGAATTCCGGTTTTCGGTTCTCCAGAAAAGCTCTTTTCCCTTCCAAAAGATCCTCGCTGTTGAAAGCCTGAACAATCATTTCACTAATTATACATGTTTCTTTTTCTTCCAGATCGAACATCTTATCAGTCATCCTGTTAATAATGTACTTGTGCCCATGCACGGACATCGGCGCATTAACGGCGATTTCCCGGGCCAGCCTGTACACGCCTTCCTCCAGTTGCTCGTTGGGCGCCACCTCATTTACCAGGCCGATCCCGGCGGCCTTTCCGGCGGTAATCAAACGGCCCGTAAAAAACAGTTCCTTGGCGGCGGACGGCCCAATCAAGGCCAAAAATCTTTTCAAGCCCTCGGGATGGTAAATTAACCCCAATTTAGCCGGGGTAATACCCAGTTTTGCCGTTTCACAGGCAATACGGATATCACAGTTGACTGCCAGTTCCAGGCCCGCACCGACACAAAAACCGTTAATCATGGCAATTACAGGCACAGGCACCTCACGCACCGCAGTCAGTGATCTTTCAAATAATTCCTGTACGTTATGGCCTTTAGCATCCCCGGAGGAAGGAATCTGCCCGATATCCATGCCGGCGCAAAAAGCCTTGCCGCCTGCTCCCCGGATTACAACCACGCGGGCCTTTTGTTCATCCCGCAATTCTTCCATCGTGGAAATAATTTCCTTCAGAGTCTCAAGATTCAGCGAGTTCGCCTTCTGAGGCCGGTTGATGGTCAGCGTGCAGACACCGTTTTCAATCTTCTTTAATAATAATTGTTCGCTCACAGCCGGCACACCCTTTCCACAGTAAAATTACCCCTGCTTTTTTACAACCGTATTATTTCCAGACCCCGGATCAACCGGCTGTTTTAAATTTCTCCACCTCGGTGCGCAACCTGTCCGCCAGACCGCTCAAGTTTTCACCGGCAGCACTGATCCCCTCCGAAAAAACTCTCTGGTTGTCGGCTGCAGACGCTATGTCCTGCACGCCGGCCGATGTCTCCTGAACCGCCGCAGCCACCTGCTGGATGCCGCTGTTCACCATTTCCACCTTTTCCAGTATTTCATTGAACGCATCCTTTGCCCTGCCGGCAACCTGCAGCCCCTCCTGCATTTTTTCGCTGCTGGCGGTGATTGCCTCTAAGGCGGCTTTGGCCTTTTGCTGAGTCTTGTTAATCAGGTGGTAAATATCCTTGGCCGAGTTGTTTGACTGTTCGGCCAGCCTGCGCACCTCCTCGGCCACCACCGCAAAGCCGCGCCCGCTTTCCCCGGCCCGGGCCGCTTCTATGGCGGCATTTAAGGCCAGAAGGTTGGTCTGGTCGGCAATCTGGGCAATCATGTTCAAAATGCCTGTAATCTCTCCGACATTGCCGTTTAATTCCTCTATCGCCTGCTTTCCCTGATCCGCAGCGACGGCCATTATTTCAACCTGATCGCCCATTCTCTCCATGTATTCCTTCCCCTTACAGGCCAGATCATTGGACTCATGGGCAGCCTGACTTACCTTCTGGGCGCTTTCAGCCACATGATCCATTGTGGAGGCGATTTCGGAAGCGCTGGCGGCGGAGGCGGCGCTGGACTCCGCAACCTGCCTGACGCTGGCGTGCAGCTGGTGCGACGTGCCGGCCACACTCCCTGTATTCTCCTTTACATTTGTAAATACTGCGCTCAGGTTCTGCAGCAGGCGGTTGAACAGGTACGATATCCTGCCCAGTTCATCGCTGGTGACCACCGGCAGGCGCACCGCAAGGTCCGCTTGACCGTCCTGGGCTTCTTTCAATCTTTCAACCAGAGGCACCAGTGTACTTTTTAATGAGCGCATGGAAAAGTAGATAGTTGAAGAAGAGAATAATACTAGTACTACCGCCACGTACAGGAGTCTTTGCAGAATATCCTGAACCTCCAAACCTGACAAAATATTGCTGACGGTAATGATCACGATTATATCGGAAACCACCATCAAATTCAAAGGAAGCCCCGTCTTGAATACCAATGAAATACCCGCGTTAACACCTGAGGAAAAAGTCTTTTCAGCAAATTCACGCTCCAGCGCCTCCAGCGCCTTCAGGAAAAATGGGTAAACATACACAAAGCAGGCCGCTATCCCCAAAAAGATCCCCGCCATGGTCAACGGGCCGGACGACCACTGGTGAAAAGAAAGTGCGCATACCGGCCCGATTGTGCCGTACATCAATATGATCAGCATTTCCCAGTAAAAAAAACCGTTTAGCACCCCTTTTACCCGCCCGGACTGCAAACGTGAAACCGTAAAATAATTGAAGTACGCCAGGGCCGCCGCCAGAAGCATCCCGGCAACGATCAAAAGAAGAGGCGAAAGCAAAACCTGCACAATCTGCAATGGGGTCAAGATTCCCGATACAATAAACGTCAGCGCCCATAAAAGCGTTCCCATCAAGTACATGGCCACAAGGTATAAATTTATCCGGGCTCTCATAACGCCACACCCCTTTCGGACGCCTTTCCCTACACTGAATAATCTGAAAAACAGGAAGTTACAGCGTCCATTTTTCAAGCATTATATCACTGACCAGCATTAGCTTCACTCTTCCCGAGAGATTTCCACCCCTCTCCAAAGCCGCCCTCAAGTTCTCGTAATAGCAGTTATCTAAAGATACCCGCCAGTGAGCTAGATGTTCCTGGCAATCACCAGCCGCTGGATCTCGGACGTGCCCTCCACTATCTGCAAAAGCTTCGCCCCTTTGTAATAACGTGACACGGGATACTCGTTCATATAGCCGTAGCCCCCGTGAATCTGCAATGCGTCACTGGCCACCCTTTCAGCCATTTCCGAGGCAAAGAGCTTGGCGTAAGCCGACTCCAGGATGTGCGGCAGGCCCTGATCCTTCAGCCAGGCCGCCTTCAGGTACATGTTGCGGGCCAGCTCGATGTGCATGGCCATGTCGGCTATCTTGAAGGAGACTGCCTGAAAGTTATAAATCGGCCGGCCGAACTGCCGCCGTTCCCGGGAGTATCTAAGAGCCGCCTCGAAACAGGCCTGGGCCAGGCCGACGCTGACCGCGCCAATGCTGATCCGCCCGGTGTCCAGCACGGCCAGATGCTGGGACAGTCCCCTTCCCTCTTCTCCCAGCAGGTAATCGCGGGGAATCCGGCAGTCTTCAAAAACAACCTCATTGGTGGCCGAGGACATCCAGCCCATCTTGTCGTATTTTTTGCCCAGGGTAAAGCCCGGGGTTCCCTTGGGCACGATAAAGGTGTTGATGACATCTTTCCCATTTTCCCTCTTGCACCGGGCGGTGATGATAATGATGGATGCATTGTCCAGTCCGATATTGGTGATGAACTGCTTTGTGCCGTTGATCACCCACTGGTCGCCGTCCGGCACGGCCGTGGTCCTGGTGGCGCCGGCGTCGGAACCGGCCTCCGGCTCGGTGAGGCCGAAGGCTCCTATCTCCAAGCCCCTGGCCATGGGAACCAGCCACCTCTTTTTCTGCTCCTCGGTGCCGAAAACGTACAATTCCTGGGCCACCACGCTGGTGGTCACATCCAGCATCGCACCCAGCGCTAAGTCCACCCTGGATATCTCCTCGATGCACAGGTGCATGCTCACCCAGTCGCCGCCGCTGCCGCCGTATTCTTCCGGAAAAGGTATGCCCATCATGCCCAGTTCGCCCATTCGGGCAATAATGTCGTAGGCATATTCACCGGTCCGATCCATTTCCTCCGCCCGGGGGGCGATGCGCTCATCGGCAAATTCCCGGCACATTTTCCTGATCATCTGCTGCTCCTCGGTCAGGCTGAAATCCATTGTCCACTCCTCCTCTACTCACAGGGAAATGATTAAACTATCTTAATTGCCGAGCAATAAATAGCTCCGAGGAATACCTCGGGTCTTTATTAGCCACAGAGGACACAGAGAACACAGAGATTAAAAGAACACAAAGTATGAAATAGGCCGGTTGAAGAAGGTTAAAATATAAA
>JGI25322J35698_1000305_pt1 | contig 57316 bp, 62 predicted proteins | sample AutmiccBRH37_all_FD_35698 | JGI IMG/M metagenome (IMG submission 35698) | reverse complement strand
GTTTTCCCTGGAAATTCAGCTGGGTTATCAGCACCGGGGAGTCGAAAGAATGCTGACGGAAGTGCCGTTTAAACGCCTGACGGTGCTGTGCGAAAATATTGCCGGCGATACCAGCATCGGCCATAACCTCTGCTGCTGTCAGGCTCTTGAAGCTCTTGGCGGTCTCTCGGTCGATCCCGGCGCCCGGACTGTCCGATCGATTGCGCTCGAACTTGAACGTCTGGCCAATCATATCGGCGATCTCGGCGCCTTAAGCGGCGATGTCGCTTTTAATCCTCCGGCTGCCTATTTCGGCCGCCTGCGCGGCGAGTTTCTCAATCTGCTGCAGGTGCTGTGCGGCAACAGATTCGGCAAGAGTCTGGTGCTGCCCGGAGGGATTTCTCAGATAATGACCGGGGAACAGGCAAAGATCATCGGCGACAAGCTGAAAGAACTGGAACCGGAAATCACCAATGTCTGCGATCTGCTGTTCACTGCCCACACAGTGCAGGCTCGATTTGAGAATACCGGCACCGTTTCGAAACAAATGGCGGCAGACTTAGGTCTGGTCGGCTACTGCGGCCGTGCCTCGGGGCTGGAGTATGATGTCCGTGTCGCCTTTCCGAATGAAGCGTACAGTTCCCTGCACGCCAACAGAAACGAGATGGTGGCCGGCGACGTGTATAGCCGGGCGACGGTCCGCCGTGAGGAAATCATGCATTCCATGCATCTGATCAGGACTCTTTTGAACAGAAAGGGAGAACCCTGCGCAAAAATGACCATGCATGAATTCACCCTGGCACCGGAGAGTTTTGTGGTAACCCTTAACGAAGGCTGGCGGGGCGAGGTCTCTCACTGCCTGCTGACCGACAAGGACGGCAGGATAGAAAGGTACAAGATCAAAGACCCCTCGTTTCATAACTGGACGGGACTGGCGATGTCGCTCAGGAATCAGGAAATCTCCGATTTCCCGCTCTGCAATAAAAGCTTCAACCTGTCCTATTGCGGCTTTGATCTTTAAGACATGAGATAACAAAGGTAACGAAAAATGTTGAAAATCATCAAAAACAGGGTGGAGCAGGGATGCAAAACCACCTCGTATCCCAAAGAGCCGATTCATCTCTATAAACGGTTTCGGGGCTTGCCGCGGATCAACGCCGACTGCGATCCTGCCGTTATCCGGCAGTGTGCGGCGATCTGTCCCCAGGATGCAATTTACTGCGCGGAGAAAAAAATCGACCTCGGCAAATGCACGTTTTGCGGACGATGCGAAAATGTAGCGGACGGGGCGTTCGTCACCTTCAGCCAGGAGTTCGGCATGGGGGCCTCGACCAGGGAAGCGCTTGTCAGCGACGGCTCTCTGCCGGCGCTGGCGGAGCATTCAAAACAGCATTTCAAGAAGCTGTTCGGCAGATCGCTTCAGCTGCGCCAGATTTCGGCGGCAGGCTGCAACTCATGTGAAGCGGATACCAATGTTCTCAACACCCCGTTTTTCGATCTCGCCCGCTTTGGCATCGATTTTGTCGCCTCGCCCCGCCATGCCGACGGGATTCACGTGACCGGGCCGATCTCTAAAAACATGAAAGCCGCCCTCATAGCGACCTTTGACGCGGTTCCCTCCCCCAAGGTGGTGATCGCCAGCGGCGCCTGCGCCATCAGCGGCGGAGCATTTTACGGGAGCCCCGAGATAGTCGGGGATCTGAACAGCATCGTGCCGGTGGACCTCTATATTCCCGGTTGCCCGCCACATCCTTTGACCACTCTTCATGCCCTCCTGCACTATTTCAAGTAAAAGAGTGCGGTACTGCAGGCAACTGCCGGCTTCAGCTCCCGCCTGGATGGGGAAGTTTTATTATCTCGGCTGTGTGGTCGCTTATCTCGGCAAGCATCAGCCTGTTGCGCAGTTCCGGTGGCCTGCCGAGGAGAATAGTAGTGATTTCCGCACACTCTACGGTAGCCATATACATTGCCGCAAAGGGCATTGTGCCGAGGCTTGCCTCAATACCCCGCAGCGGGGCTTCGTTCGGAGCGCCGTAAATCTGTCTTAATCCAGGGTCTCCAGGAAAAACCGCAATCGCCTGACCGCTTGTGCCGCCTATGGCGGCGGATACCATTGGGATGTCCGCTTTGCGGCAGGCCTCCTCGAGCACGAACCGATCGGCGATGGAATCGAGACAGTCGGCTGCGAGGTCTGCACCGGTTAGAATATTCGGACCGTTGGCGGCTGCGAAAAATTCAATTACTGCTTCCACCGCAACGGCCGGATTGATCTCCAGTACCCGGGCTTTTGCCGCTATGGCTTTTTCCTGGCCCAATTTTGCCGGACTGCTCAGCAACTGCCGGTTGAGGTTGCTTTCGTCAAACGAGTCGCCGTCCACCAGTGTGAGACGCCCGACGCCGAGCCGGGCGAGAATCTCGGTGACTGTGCCGCCAAGACCACCAAGACCTATGACGGCAACGTGGGAACGCAGCAGTTTGAGCTGGTCCCGGCAGGACATAAACTTCTGGTTGCGGCTGTATCGCTCGGGCACAATCTCCAGGGCCAAAGCGGCACATTCAACCTCATGCAGGGATTTGCCGGTCTCTTCGGCTATGGTGCATTCATAAGCGAAGAGGAGAGAGGTATAAGACGAACGGTCCGGCCGTAATCGTATTTCTCCCGCCGCCTGGAGCAAATCGTCAAGCGATTTTTTTATCATGGTCATTCAACTCCTCGGTAATCTGCAGGAAATATCCTTATTGTCTCATCATCTGGCGTAATACATACGGGAGGATCCCGCCATGCCTGAAGTAGGTTACATCGACTTCAGTATCAAGGCGGGCCGTTGCCGTGAATCTTATCACTCTCCCGTCGGCTTTCCGGGCAATTACCTGAAGCTCCTTGCGGGGGGTGATGTCGCCGAGTCCGGCAATGGTAAATACTTCCGTGCCGTCCAGGCCGAGGAATTCGATGTTTTCTCCCTCTTTGAACACCAGGGGCAGGGTGCCCATTCCGACCAGATTGTTCCGGTGAATCCGTTCAAAAGATTCGGCGATAACCGCCTTTATTCCCAGCAGGTTGGTGCCCTTAGCCGCCCAGTCGCGGGATGAGCCGGTGCCGTATTCCTTGCCGGCCAGAACGATAAGCGGTGTCCCCTCCTGCAGATACTGCCGGGCTGCGTCGTAGTTATACATTTCCCGGTTTTCAGGGTACTTGATGGTATAAGCCCCTTCTCTGGGGGAGATCATCCGGTTTTTGATACGGATATTGCCGAAAGTGCCGCGCATCATCACCTCGTGGTTGCCTCGCCTCGACCCATAGGAATTGAAATGATCGGGATCTACTCCCTGTTCGATCAGATATCGCCCGGCCGGGTAATCTTTGTTGATGGCGCCTGCAGGGGATATATGGTCGGTAGTGACACTGTCGCCGAGTAAAAGAAAGGCCCGTGCGGCTATAATATCCTGCGGTTCCGAAGGGATATAGGTGAAGTCGTCAAAGTAGGGAGGTTTTTTGATATAGGAGGACTTCTCGTCCCAGGCGAAGGTGGTGCTTTCCGATACCGGCAGACCTTGCCAGAAGGTGTCGCCGCTGAAGATATGGGCGTATTCCAGGGTAAATGCCTCGCATGTTACGTGACGGGCAACGAGAGAATCGATGGCCTCATTGTCGGGCCAGATGTCTTTCAGATAGACCGGCTGCCCGTTTGGATCGAACCCTAAAGGAGAACTGGTGAGATCGATATCGGCCCGGCCGGCAATGGCAAAGGCCACTACCAGCATGGGAGACGCGAGGAAGTTGGACTTGATCTGCTGGTGAATGCGGGCCTCGAAGTTTCGATTACCCGAAAGCACCGCAGCAACATTGAGGTTGTGTTCTTTAACGGCACTTTCGATTTCGGGATGAAGAGGCCCGCTGTTGCCGATGCAGGTGGCGCAGCCAAACGCGGCGATATGGAAACCGAGCGCCTCGAAGTAGGGCATCAATCCACTTTCTTCGAGATACCTGCTGACTACCTTGGATCCCGGGGCAAGAGAGGTCTTGACATAGCCAGGCACCTTCAGACCGCGTTTGACGGCTTCTTTAGCCATGAGACCCGCGCCGAGAAGGACATGGGGGTTGGAGGNGTTGGTGCAGGATGTGATTGAGGCAATAACGACACTGCCGTCACCGATTTTAACCGGCTTGCCGTTGACAACGATTTCAATGTCACTTTTACTTTTGATACTGCACCTTGAGTCACGACTGGTCTCGCTGCCGGATTCATCGATAAATGTCGAAACGGCAATCTGTTTGGCATCTCGCTCATAATTGCACCCAAGGATGTTTTCAAACACCTTGCGCATAGCGGATAAGGGCACCCGGTCCTGAGGCCTGGCCGGACCGGCAAGAGAGGGTTCGACCGTAGTGAGGTCAAAGTCGATGATTTTGGTGTACTCGCAGTCCGCCTCACCACTGTAAAAGAGGCCGTTGGCTCTGGCATAGACCTCGGTGACGGCGGCATGCTGCTTGCGACCGGTCAGCTTCAGGTAATCGATGGTTTTTTCATCGATGGGGAAGAAGCCGAGGGTTGCCCCGTATTCCGGGGTCATGTTGGCGATGGTCGCCCGGTCGGGGATGGAGAGGTGCTGCATGCCCGGGCCAAAATATTCGACGAATTTCTCGACGACCTTATTCTTCCGCAGGAGTTCGGTGAGCGTCAATACCAGATCGGTGGCGGTGATCCCGGCCCTGAGCCGGCCGCTGAGGCGAACTCCGATAACCTCCGGGATGGACATATAATAGGGCTGGCCGAGCATCACTGCTTCGGCCTCTATGCCGCCGACTCCCCAGCCCATGACGCCGATGCCGTTTATCATCGGCGTGTGCGAATCAAGACCGACCACGGTGTCCGGATAGGCATAGGTACGGTCGCCGACAGCCTCGGTAATGGTCACCCTGCCGAGATGCTCCAGGTTGACCTGGTGGCATATTCCGGAGTTCGGCGGCACTACTTTGAAGTTATCGAAATTTTTCTGGGCCCATTTCAGCAGAGAATAACGTTCGCTGTTGCGGTCGTATTCTTTGGCGACGTTGCCGGTAAGGCTCCGACTGGTGCCGGAATAATCGAGCTGAACCGAGTGATCGGCAACAAGTTCGACCGGAACGCTGGGATTGACCTTGGCAGGGTCGCCGCCTAATGCTTTCACCGCGTCCCGCATCACCGCCAGATCGACAACCGCCGGAACTCCGGTGAAATCCTGCATCAGAACCCGGGCGGGATGATAGGGGATTTCAACCGGCGAGGCGTATGTTTTCTGCCAGCCGACAATGGCCCGAAGATCTTTTTCGTTGACTATGCGGCCGTCGAATTTTCGAAGCAGATTCTCAACGAGAATCCGGATGGAATAGGGGAGTCGGTCGATTGCTCCCATTCCCTGCTTTGCCAGTTCGCCTATGTCAAAGTAACTGTAGGTGGATGTACCTACCTGTAATTGTTTTATGAAGTCCTGATTTGTCATGATTTCCTCACCGTTAAATTGGCTTTTATTTGCCGGCAATTCCCGGACAACGGCATCAACAGGGCAGAGTGGCCCGGCATTTGTCCGACATTGGTTTCGCCATAAGCTCAAGCTGACGAAGGTGATTGCGTTCCTCCTCGATAATTTTCTGCAGTTGCTGCATGGTCTGTCTGTCATCGACAAAGCCCAGCAGAAATTCGTAGAAGAGAATGGTATCCCGTTCGAATTCTTTCGATCTGTTGAACACTTCCATGACGGTCTCCATTTCCTCCAACTCACTTTGAGCCAAAAGGAAGGTATTGCCCTTGACCATTTCCTGCAGCAGGGATTTACCCATTGCTGCCATTTCCTGCTGCTGGGCAGTCAGGGGAATGTTTACTGGAAAATTTTCGAACCATTCTGCATGGCATTTTTCTTCATCGGCCATCCACTGCAGCATCTTTGCAACTTCGCGATCTTTCACTTTCCTGCCGGCGCTGCGGTAACTCTCTTCGCCGTTTTTCTCAATCTGTACAGCAATATTGCGGATGTCGTTTATGGTGAACATGTAGGTCCCAGTGAGTTGTGCAGCAAAAAATTGTGAGGCAAGAAGCCTTGCCCCAAACCATAATTATCAGTATTGTAACGGATTTTACCAGAGAGGGGTTAGTAATTTATTCGAAGAAACGGGTGAATAATTCCACTTCTTCACGCGGTGTGCGGTAGTTGTTAACCGGTGCCTCTTTGTCCTCATAGCCTAGCGCCATGCCGCAGATGAGGGTGGTTTCCCGGCTGTAGCCGAGAAAATCCTTTATCAATTCCGGATACTGGCCAAGGGCCGCCTGGGCACAGGTAGCCAATCCTTCAGCCAGAGCAGCAAGCATTACCGCCTGAATGAACATGCCATAGTCGAGAAAAGAGCCTTTTTGCATCACCGGGTCGAGGAAAAAAAAGAGAACAACCGGTGCGTCGAAAGCCCGGTAATTCGCCATCCACTGCGTGAGCCTTTTAGCTTTATCCTTCCGTTCGATATTCAAGGCCGAATAGAGTTGCAAGCCGCAGGCAACACGACGGTGTTTGTACGGCTCGTGCCACTCCAGGGGGTAGTACTGGTAATCCATGGTTCCGGGCCCTTCCTGCAGGAAGGCTTGCTCCAGTGCCTCGGTCAACGCCACCTTTTTCCTGCCGCTGACAACTGCAACCTGCCATGGCTGGGCATTGGTGCCCGACGGAGCATGACTGGCAGCCTCCAGGATTCTGATTATCTGATCACGGTCTACCGGCTTGTCGAGAAAGGCTCGGGTGGATTTGCGCAGGTGCAGGGCTTCGATGATGTTCATGGATTCCAGTGGATGAGGTTTATAATATTTGAGATCTGGGTCAATGTTCGACTACTGGTAAGAATAAGGTTGGTTTGGCCGAGATCAAGAAGAACTCTGCAGACGGTTTTTGGCAGGAAGGATTTTCGCCTGATCGGGAACATGAGTGTGTCGATAGATGGATGCATGTGCTAGAGATAAGGCAGATGAAATGTGGAAAAAGAGTTTCCATTCGTTTGTAAATGATTACCGTTGTTGGAAATGACTTTGTTCGAGCTTCTATCTGTGACGCTTGACACCGAGCGGCTTTCTGAATGTAATATGAAGTTATAGTTTATGTCTATGTTGCATTATCGCGTCTATCATATTGCGTCTTAAAATTACCAAGGAGAGAAAGAATGCCAGAGGAAACCACTGTTCTCACCCCCGATGGAATAGAGTCTCCGGGGGACGAAAAAGAAAAGGAATCCGGAAAATCACTCATTGTCGCCAGGGATGTATTGCCTGATCGACTGATGATCATCCCCCTGCACGATCGACCGATGTTTCCCAAGATGATGGGGCCGATTATTATCGACGACGTCGGTTTGCAGCAGGCGGTGATGAAACATATGAACCAGAATGCCCCGCTCTATTTTGGCCTTGTTCTGCAAAAACCCAAGGAAGACGGACTGGCCCATGCCGCGCGGCATGCAGACGACTTCTTCAAGGTCGGGTCGGTCGCCAGGGTTATTCAGGTTTCGCCTTTTAAGCCGGGGGAACCCTTGCAGGTGCTGGTCCAGGCCCTCGAGCGCTTTGAAATTCTCAGCCTGATGAAAAGGGATACGCTTTTTGTCGCCGAGGTGCTGTACCGTTATGAACCTCTCCAGGAGAATACCGATGAGTTGAAGGCTTATTCGGTGGCGATCATCGACTGCATCAAGGATCTGGTGAACATGAATCCCCTGTTCAAGGAGGGTCTTTCACTGCTTATCGAACGGATCAACCTCAGCGATCCCGGCTCACTCGCCGATTTTGCGGCCTCGATGACCACCTCCTCCGGCACTGAAATACAGAGGATCCTGGAAACCGCCGATATCCGCCATCGTCTTGAATCGGTGCTGATTCTTTTGAAAAACGAGGTGGAAATTTCCAAGCTGAAGGCGAAAATCTCGAAACGGATCGAGGAACAGCTGTCGAAGCAGCAACGCGAATTTTTTCTCAAGCAGCAGTTGCAGGAGATCAAAAAGGAGCTGGGACTGGCCAAGGACGACACTCAGGCCGAGCTCGAAAAGTATGAAAATCGCATGAAGAAACTGGTGCTCTCGGATGAGGCACGGGAAAAGGTGAAAGAAGAGATCGAAAAACTGAAGCTGATCGGCTCATCCTCGCCCGAATTCAATGTCACCAGATCGTATCTCGACTGGCTGACTATCCTTCCCTGGGGGATTTATTCCAAGGACAGCTATAATCGAAACAAGGCCGCCAAGATACTCGACCGAGATCATTACGGCCTGGACGACGTCAAGGACAGGATACTTGAGCTCATTTCGGTAGGGGTGATAAAAGGTGATCTTTCCGGAACCATCCTTCTTCTGCAGGGTCCCCCCGGCGTCGGTAAAACCTCAATCGGCAGATCGGTTGCGACCAGTCTTGGCCGCGAGTTTTTCCGCTTCTCCCTTGGCGGGATGCGCGACGAGGCGGAAATTAAAGGCCACCGCCGCACCTATATCGGGGCGATGCCGGGAAAATTCATCCAGGCCATCAAGACCTGCAAGACTTCCAATCCGGTAATCATGCTCGATGAGATCGACAAGATAGGGGCCAGCTTTCATGGCGATCCGGCTTCGGCCCTCCTTGAGGTCCTCGATCCGGAACAGAATCGCGATTTTCTCGATCATTACCTGGATGTTCGCTTCGATCTTTCAAAAATTTTCTTTATCTGTACGGCCAACCAGCTGGACACCATTCCCAGTCCGCTGATGGACAGGATGGAGATAATTCAGCTGCCCGGCTATATCCTTGAAGAAAAGGTGGAGATCGCCCGCCGCCACCTTATCCCCAAGCAGCTCAAGGCCCATGGCTTGACCGCCCAGCAGATTACTCTGCCGAAATCGGTGCTGGCGGCGATCGCCGACGGGTATGCCCGCGAGGCAGGGGTGCGCGGGCTGGAAAATGCCATCAAGAAGATTTTAAGAAAGAAGGTGACCGAGATTATCGACCACCCGGACCAGAACATCCGCATCCGTAAGGAGGAGTTGAAGGATCTGCTCGGGAAACGCGTCTTTTCGGAGGAACAAGCCTTTAAAAAACCCAGGATCGGAGTAATTACCGGCCTTGCCTACACCAGCATGGGCGGGGCGACGCTGCATATCGAATCGATCCCCATTCCCACCGGGCAGCCGGGGTTTAAGCAGACCGGCCAGCTTGGTCAGGTAATGGTCGAATCATCCGAAATCGCCTACAGTTATATCCGGTCGTTGATGCGGGACAACCATGAGGGGGCGGAGTTTTTCAAGCAGAACCTCATTCACCTTCATGTGCCGGCGGGGGCGACACCGAAAGACGGGCCTTCGGCCGGAATCACCATGGCCTGTTCCATCTATTCCCTGGCGATGAATAAGCCTGTTCGCCCCAATATTGCCATGACCGGGGAGTTGACGCTGAGCGGTCTGGTGATGCCGATAGGCGGGGTAAAAGAAAAGATGATCGCCTCACAGCGGGCCAAGGTGCAGGAGGTTCTCCTTCCCAAAGACAATCAGGAGGATTTCGAGATGCTGCCCGATCATATCAAGGAAGGCATCACGCCGCATTTTGTTTCGACCTTCGATGAAGTGAAACGGATCTGTTTCAAGTAAATGAGGCGAAGTGCCCGACCCTGCAGGCCGCAAGGCTTGCAGGGTTCGGTCTGCAGGGTATCAGTGAAGCGAGTCCCGCCTTATCTTTTCCTGGAGGATTTTCGCGACAGGAATAAGCTCATCAAGCCGAACAGCATAAAACCTGCGACTCCTCCCATCAGGAAAACTTTCCAGTTGCCGAATATTGAAGGAGATGCGGTTTTCGGCTCTTCTGCCGGAGGTTGCACGGCGGGCGGTTCCGGTGCAGGAGAGGCTGCCGCTGGTGCCGGAGCAGCAGCCTGAGGAGCGGATGCTATCAGAACCTCCTCCGGTTTCGGCGGTACAGCAGCAAAACCCAAAGCCAGCATTTCCCTGGCCTTGGCATCCCGAATTTTGCGATCCTTGCTGCCCATGACAATGGCAATGATCCGGACACCGCCTCTTTTAGCGGTAGCCGCTATGGAAAAACCGCCTGCTTCAAAATAACCGGTCTTAAAGCCATCGCAACCGTCCACCGACCCCAGAAGATGATTGTGGTTGCGCATGATAAACTTGCCGTCCCTGAATGGGCGTTCTTTGGTGCCGGTGTATTTCAGCGAATCCGGGCGTGCGATCAGAGCGCGGCAGAGCAGGGCGAGATCGGTGGCCGTGGTCTGGTCTACTTTCTGACCTTCGGACGGAGGCAGGCCATGCACTGAATGGAACTGGGTATCTTTCATTCCTAAAGCTGCAGCCTTTTGATTCATCAGGGCGACGAAGCCCTCTTTCGAGCCGGCCACATGGATGGCCAGGGCAACGGCTGTGTCATTGGCGGACTGGACAGCCAGGGCATAGAGGAGTTCTTCAACCGGAAATTGTTCTTTCGGGTCAAGATATACCTGAGAACCTCCGATTTTTGCAGCCTCTGCCGTCACCTGGACCATGTCGTCCAGTTTTACCTTGCCTTGGTCGATCAGTTCGAGAATGACCAGGAGACTCATCATTTTCAAGACGGAGGCGGGATAAACGATCGTCTCGGGATTGTCGGAAAACAGTACTTTTCCGGTATCGGCATCTATGACGAGCGCCGACATATAAGGGTCCTTGGCGATGGGACTGATCTTGGCTCGAGCGGCCCAAGCCGGCTGGGCAATAAGAAGGCTGACAAAAAACAACAGTGCAAGACGTTTCATAATCCTCCTGGGGCAGATACTTTTCGCAAGCATTGGCCGGAAAAACTTTTTGGTAACCTGACTGGAAGCACTGAGAATGTACTGCAGGGAGTGGGTGAGAGGCAGGCCTCTGAGATCGTAGAGGGGGGAAGTACCTGTGAAAAGCTGCCTGACATTGCTTCTATCAGTTTTGAATGGCGCATGGTACCCGCTTTGAGGGGGTTCGCCAAGTTATTTTTGCGGCTGAATCGTCAGGTTGAATCGGGAAAGAAATCGAGAAAGTTCAGAGCTGGTGAAAGAAGAGCGATGCTGGAGCGGGAAACGAGATTCGAACTCGCGACTTCAACCTTGGCAAGGTTGCACTCTACCACTGAGTTATTCCCGCTCATTTTGTTTCTTGCGGTTGAGGTTTTTAGCAGAAGGAGAAGCTGAAGTCAATAGCTTTTTACGTTCCTGGCTTGAGATATTCGGCCAGGACGGCAATACCCGCAGCGATGGCCTCGCGGCTGAGATTACCGTACCCGATCAGCAGCTTATCCGTATGTCGGCCAAACCTGATGGCGTGCGTTTCCACCGGATAAAAGCGGGCTCCGGCGCTTGCGATACCCTCAAGGACACTCGCCGGAAAATGATGGTCCTGAAATCCGGCAACAAGATGGAGACCGGTGGCACTGCCCAGCACCTCCACCCCGGCGCCGAACTTCTCGGACAGTGCCCCGACCACGTCGTTTCTTCTTTGCAGGTAGTGCTTCCTCATTTTACCCACATGCCTGAGATAATAGCCCTCGCCGATGAAACGGGCAAGCGTCAGCTGACTGGTCACTTCGTTATGCAGGTCGCTTTGCCACTTCCTGTTTCTGCCCAGGCTGATAAGCGGGGCGGGCAGCACCATGTAGCCGATCCGGATAGCCGGACAAAGGGTCTTGCTGAAGGTGCCGATATACACCACCCGCTCGGGGTGAAGACCATGCAGGGAGCTGAGCGGGGGACCGTCAAAGCGGAATTCGCTGTCGTAATCGTCCTCGATCAGATAGGCGCCGGTTCTTTCCGCGTAGTTGAGCAACTCGATGCGTCTCTGGATCGGCAGGGTTCCGCCGATGGGAAACTGATGCGATGGGGTTACATAGATAAAAGCCGGGGAGAGCGCAGCCGGCAGGTGAGCGGTCTGCATGCCCTCATTGTCGACCGCAACCGGGTAGAGGACACCGCCGTGACTTTTGACGATCAACTGGATATCCCGGGTGATCGGGTCCTCCAGGATCACATCCCGCCGCTCGCCAAGCAACAGATGGCAGGCAATGCCGATAGCCTGGGTGGTGCCTGCGGTTATGACTATCTGTTCGGGATGGCATATAACCTCCCGCTGGGTTACGACATACTCGCAGATGGCTTCCCGCAGTTCACGGCGACCCTCCGGGTGACCGTAGGCGAGCATTTCTTCGGAAGGCAGCAGCAGGGCTTCTCTCTGCAATCTCAGCCAGAGTTTTTTGGGGAACAGGCTGAGGTTGGGCGTTCCGGCCCTGAAGTTGATGATGTCGCCCGGGCAATCGTAGCCCATCGTCACCTCTTCAACCGACGGTGGCTCTGTTGACGCACGGTTGCAGGTAAAGGCGGCTCCCTCGGCAACATAGGTTCCCGCGCCTCGCCTGGCATCGAGAAATCCTTCGGCATAGAGCAGATCGTATGCCTCGAGTACAACATTTCTTGAGACCTGCAGATTTTTTGCCAGATCCCGACTTGAAGGAAGGCGGGAGCCGGACTGCAACCTGCCGGACAGGATCGCCTCCCGGATCCGGCTGTAAAGCTGGCGGATCATCGGTAAAGGTAACTTTTTGTCGATACTGATCCAGGTTTCCATTTGTTTTTCTTGATCTCGTGGTTTTTTTTCCGATTTAAATTGGCCCTATTGAAATTACTCAAGAGTGGATCTGTTGCAAACCACATTTTGCCTCTACGATAGAAAAAAATCGAACACCCCCGCAAGGGGGTACTATCTGGAGGGGATATGAATAAAGAAATAAAGTTGGCTGGAGAGAAATATCAGAGGCAAAAAGCAGTGGCGATGTTGATCGTGGCGATGTGCCTTGCAGGCAGTTCGGTGGTGGTCGGCAAGATGCTTGTTGCCGCAGTTCCGGTTTTTCTGGCGGCATTCGGCTCCCTGCTGGTGGCTTTTGCCTGCATGATTCCGCTGATGTGCCGCCGTTTCTCGGAGATCCGGCTGCTTACCGCCAGGGAGTGGGTCTATCTCTTTCTCCAGGGTTTATGCGGCATTGTGCTGTTCAGGGTGTTTACCCTCTACGGGTTGCACTCGACCGGAGCCGTTCAGGCCGGAATCATCACCGGCACAACTCCGGCAGTTCTTGCCCTGCTTTCATTTATACTGCTGGGAGAGAGGCTTTCCGTTAGGGCGGTGGTGGGCGTGGCTTTAGCCATGGCGGGCTGTATCGTCATCAACTTCTTTGCCCGGGAGAACGGCGGGGATAACAGGCTCATCGGCAGCCTGCTGATAGGCGCGGCGGTGGTCTGCGAGGCTCTCTTTACCATATTCCGCAAACGAATATCCCGCTCGGTCTCGGCAACCACCAATACCGCCGTGCTGATCTTCTGCAGCCTCCTTTTGCTTGCCGCTCCCGCCGCCTGGGATCTTGGCCGTATGACTGCAGGAGTGCCGGCGGAGGCTGTGCTGGCGATTATCTACTACGGGGTCTTCGCCACAGTTATCGCCTATCTCCTCTGGACCGCTGCGGTCGGACAGGTGAGCGGGGCCACCGCCGGGGCGGCTACGGCGGCAATGCCGGCAAGTTCTGTTTTGCTTGCGGTTCTGGTACTTGGTGAGCCGTTGCACTGGCATCATGTTGTCGGCTGTCTGTTGATTGTTGCCGGTATTGTAACCACTTCAATTGGAAAAGAAAAAATGATCCGGAAGGAGAAGGTCGCAGCTAACCGTATGGTTGATGAAATTACTCCGGTGTAATTGGTGGTTGTAACATTTGCAGTGCTTTTAAAGTTGTATCCATTAATGGAGAAATAATTTGAAATTAAACAGAAATAATTTGACTAGGGTTGATTAAATGTATTACACCTAACACTTGTATTTAGTTAAATTGTTGTGTAACAAATTGTCAAAAAGAACAACCCTATGAAATGAAGGAGGTGCAGGATGATTTTGAAAATGCTGGGTGCCCTACTAATTCTTGTGTTTTTTACTCATCCTGCGGTCAGGGCGGAGGACCCGTTCATCGACCCATNGACAGGCATGGAATTGATATTTGTAAAGGGAGGCTGTTTTGCGATGGGTGACTCAATCGGCGACGGCGATCCTAACGAAAGGCNAGTGCGNGAAGTATGCGTCTCGGATTTTTACATCGGAAAACATGAAGTGACCAATGATCAAATAAAAAAATTCAAAACCCAACACAACAGCGGTACATCGGATGGATTGAGTCTCGGTGACGACAACCAGCCGGCCGTGAATATTTCCTGGGAGGACGCGGTTGCCTTTGCCGAATGGCTTTCCGGGAAATCGGGACAGGCATATCGGCTGCCGACCGAGGCCGAATGGGAATATGCCGCCCGCGCCGGAACGACTGAGAGCAGGTTTTGGGGCGATATTCCCGACGAGGCGTGCAAATATGCAAATGTTGCTGATTTAACGGCTAAAAAACAACGGCCTCAATGGACAGTCTTTGTTTGCGATGACGGTTACGTAGTCTCGGCGCCGGTGGGCAGTTTCATGGCAAATGGCTATGGGTTGTATGATGTGTTGGGAAATGTCTGGGAGTGGTGCGAAGACGTTTATAACAGTGAGGCGTATGAAAAACTGCCGAAAGACAATCCTGTCTACAGAGGGGCAGGTGAATATCGGGTAATGCGCGGTGGCGGATGGAGCAACGGGCCTTTAGGAATAAGAAGCTCTCATCGCGTGGGGCTTTCACCTGACTTCGGTCATCATTCTCTCGGTTTTCGCCTGGTGAAAAGAGATCAATAAGAGACAAGAAATCCTGGAGGCACTATGAACAAAAAAAAGAGTATTTTGCTGATATTCCCGCTGGGCCTGCTTTTGCTTTCTTGCTCACTGGCGATGGGCGCCGATGTGAGTGCCTCGGCGCCGGATGTAAAAATGGGCTTTATTGGTGCTAAAACGTGCAAGGAATGCCATGAAAAGCAGTATGAGAGCTATACCCGGTCTGTCCACTACAAAAAATCGATAAAAGGACCCCAGGCACAGGATGCATGTGAAACCTGCCACGGCCCGGGGGCAATGCATGTAGAAAAGGGCGGTGGCCGTGGCGTTGACATTTTCACCTTCGATAAAAATGTCGATCCCCTGGAAAAATCGGCAAAATGCCTCACCTGCCACGATACAACGCCGGGCATGGACTTATGGGATCCGGGAGTTCATAAACGTAACGATGTATCNTGCGATTCCTGCCATGATCTTCATGTCGGCGNGAGNCAGAAACCGAGGGACCCNGAGGTTTGCTTCGACTGTCANCGGGATGTCAAGATCGACGCCAACAAACGGTCGCATCATCCGATACTTGAGGGGAAAATCAGGTGTTCGTCCTGTCATTCCCCGCACGGCAGCCTCAACAAGCATATGGTCGAAGCCGATGACCCGCGGGAATTATGTTTTAAGTGCCATGCCGACAAGCGCGGCCCGGTCGTATGGGAGCATGCCCCGGTTGAAGAGGATTGTCAGAGTTGCCATGCAGTCCATGGCAGTTCCCACGCAAGATTGCTGCTCGAGCGAATTCCGCAACTGTGCCAGAATTGCCACGACTGGTCGCGTCATCCCGGAACCCCTTATGACAGCACCGCTTCCTTTACCAGCCGCTTTGAATGTCTTCGTTGTCATTCCGCCATCCATGGCTCCAATTCACCGCATGCCGGCGGCCTGCGTTTTGTCCGATAAGGAGGATAAACATGAAAAGGATGATTCTGGTTTTGCTGGCTTTGCCGATTGCCGCACCCTCATCGGGTTTTGCCGAGGTCCACGGGGAAATCAATGCGGGAATCAGGGCAAACGATTTCGACGATGAAAGTGCAAGATTCGATGAATACCGCGACAGGAGCGACGGGCTGTTCGGCAGTGCCGATATCCTGATGGACAGCGAAACCTCCTTCCTGGGCGCTTCCGTCGAGAACCCGGCCCTGGACGATCAGTACTATAATCTGCGGGGGGGGCTCTTCGGTCTTTTTAAAGGCGAAATTTTTTATGATGAACTGACCCATCAATTATCCTACAACGCTCTGACCCCGGCCGCTGGAATCGGCAGCGACGTCCTTTTCGTCCCCGATCCTGTGCCGCCGGTGAGCGCCTGGTCTGATTTTGACTATAATGTCGAGGTAAAGACACTTGGCGCTCAATTTACCGTTGATACTCATAATCCTTTTTACTTTAAGGCCTCGGCGGATCAGCAGCGCAAAGAAGGCATCATGCCCTATGGACTCTACAACTCGGGAACCTTTAAACTGGCCATGCCGATCGATTACACAACCTACAACACGTTGCTCGAAACCGGCTATCGCAGTAAGGAAACCACCGCCGCCCTGATTGCCGGGTACAGTTATTTCGACAATGACTTTGATGTCTTGACCTTGAGGTTCGGAGGGGAGCTGGAGGAATACAGCACTCCGATCGACAATTACAGCTACAATTTCAGCGGCCGTGTGACGCAGCGACTGCCTATGGAGAGTCTGCTTGCTCTGAAGGCAGCCTTCAATCATCACCTCAGCGAAGCCGATTTCAGCAAATACGTGAGCATTGCCTCACCTGAGGCCGATAATGAGTTCGACGGCGACGTGCGCTACATTCGGGGCAGTGCAGTCCTCACTTCTCAATGGGATAAGATGCTCGATACCCGGCTGTATTACAGCTATGTCAATCGTGAAAACGAATCCGATGAAATCACCTCTATCACCGGCGGTACTCGAACGAACCACCTGTTTGAGTACGACAAGCATCAGGCCGGTCTGGATGCAAATTATCGCTTGAGCAAAGTGAATAAGCTCAGCGGCGGTTATGAATTCGACGCTACGGACCGCACCAGGGAGGATGCCGAACAGACTTTCGATAATCTGCTGTTCGCCCAGTTGAAAAACACCTCGCTGGACTGGATGAGTGCCATGTTCCGGCTGGAATATTTGAATCGATGGTCCGATTCCGATTACAGCGAGGAAACTTTGAGCGGCGACGGTCTGATTCACGAATTTTTCACACCATTCGATTACGCCACAAAGGACCGCTATCGGGCAAAAGTTGCCTTTGAGTTCAATCCGCTGGAGAGACTGGGGCTGGGGTTGAGCTATAGCCTGGTGTTTGACGATTACGATGCCACCCAGTTTGGGCTGCAGAAAGACCAGCGGCACGAGCTTTACGCCGATGCAAACATGCAGTTGCCGGCAAAAATCAAGCTGGATACGTACGCAGGCTACGAGTATACCGAGAGCGAGTTCGACTCCCGTCGCTTTAATCCGGGCGGTGCGGATCCGACCTTGCCTCCCGATGCCCTTAACTTCAACTGGAGTGAGGAATTCGACTACGATTTCTTTGTTATCGGCAGCAAGGTGTTTATTCCGATAATCGCCAGGCTGGACCTGGTATTGAATGCCGACTACCAGTTCGTTGACGGTAATATCGACTTTGCCCGTTCTGCGGCTGCCGGAGCACCATTGGGAACGATAACTGAAGCAGATGACTACTACAAGACCACAGCCGGGATCAAAAGCATCTATAAGGCTGACGATCAATGGTCGATCACGCTCGGTTACGCGTATGAGAAGTCGAACCTTGACGACTGGCGGTACGACAACTTTACCTACAGGTCGGGATCAGTCTATCTCAGCGGGGATGGCCTGGACAGGGATTATGAGGTGCATCAGGTCTATGCGTTAACGTCTTATCGATTCTAACACCACACAAGGGGGTACTCTTTTGAGCACCCCCTTGAGCGTGAAAAACAAGAAATGAATTTCTAAGATACTAATCCGGCAGCAGATCATAGTAGTAGGTGAGGATGTCGGTCCTGGTGACGATGCCGATCATTTTGTTGTCCTGGACCACGGGGAGATGGCCGACATCGTTTTCGATCATGAGCCGGGCTGCTACAGATGGGGATTCTCCCGGGCCGATGGTCAGGATATTCCTGGCCATAAAGGCTTTGACCGGGCTGTCCCATTGCGTCTCTTTCTTTATTTTCTTCAAATCCCAGAGGACGATGATACCTTGAATCGTTTCGTCCTCCAAGACCATCACTCCCCTGATTTTCTTACTGGCCATGAGGGTCTGAACTTCACGCATCGGCGTCTCGGGAGTGACGGAGATGACCGGGAAGGACATGATGTCCGAAATCCGGACGGCTTCCGAACTTTTTGCCTTGAGCAGGGTGATGATTTTGTTTCTGGCCTCCTCGGCCGACATCTCTGCGCTTTTTAGAGTTGCGGAACCTGCGCCGCTGTGGCCGCCGCCACCGAATACACTGAGGATCTGGCCGACATCTATGTTGTCCACGCCGCTCCTGCCGATAATGGAGTGGCGGTCGTCGCTGGAAAAAATGACGAAGAGTGCGTCGACATTGACAATCTTCCGGTACATATTGACTACCGCCGCCAGATTCGGCACCTTCTTGTTCAGTGTAACGTGGTTGAAGCCGACGGTTTGCCCGGAGATCGTGTGTTTTTCCGTCTTCTTCATCATCTGAAAAAGAATTTCCTTTTGATTTTCCTCATAGGGCGGGTTAAGGAAAAAGCCGGCAACATTCAGGTCGGCGTGGTTCTCAAGGAGAAAGGCGGCTGCCCGGGCATCTTCGGCTTTGGTCGAGGGGAAGGTAAGATGGCCGGTATCCTCATACAGCCCTATCAGCATGACGGTAGAGTCAAGAGCGGAAAGCTTGAGACCCCGCTTTTGTATCTCCCTAATGAAAAGGGTCACCGTTGCCCCGATCCGCTCCTTGCACGACCACCTGGCCTGGATATCGCCGCCGGCAATCGCATGATGGTCCCAGAGATCGATCTCGAGGTCCTCTCGTTTGGCCAGCTTGTCCATCCGGTCAAGGCGCTGCCATTGATCGGTGTCGACGACAACCAGTTTGGTCACCTCATCGTGCCGAACCTCGTGGGGCAGGATCAGATTGAAGGCGGTCTTGTGAGTTGACAGGAACTGTTCGACGTTTTTATTGGTCATTTTCGGGACTACCCCGATGCAGCCGGGATAGAGGATAGTCGCGGCGATCACCGAGGCCAGTCCGTCGAAGTCGGTGTTCTTGTGGGTTGTCGCAATGAGCATGGGGTGGTTGCCGGGTTGGGGGTGTGATTATTGGAGTGGACCAATAAAATAATTTTAAGTACCACGTATAAGAAGCTAATATACCAAGAATAATAGGAATTTCAAGGCAATATCGCGAAAATTGCCCTGCATGACTTGTCTCCCGGGAAAAAGAGCGCTATGGTAACCTCGAAAAAAACAGAGAAGGAGCCGGCATGGGGGTGGATTTGAATATCAATGTATTGCAGCAGCTCTGGCTGCAGCAGCTGCATCGGGAATTTGACGATATCTGCCTGAGTCATGGCATCTCGCTGGAACCTCCGATCTTTGAAATCTCCGGATCGGTGAAGGTGTATGGTTGCTGGCTGCCGGCGACCAGGACTCTGCGTCTCAGCCGTCATCTGATCTTGCACCATTCCTGGGCCGTGACTCTGCAGGTGCTGAAGCATGAAATGGCCCATCAGCTGTGCAGCGAATGGCATCGAGGACACATGACGGCGCACGGCGAGGACTTTCATCGGTCCTGCGAGCTGCTGGGAGTCCTGCCGGAATTCCGGCGGGCGGGGACAATCCTGCCTGAGATGGTGGCAGCGGTTGCGGCCCCGTCGAAGCTGTCCGAACAAGGTCGGAAGTGTATGGCCAGGATCGAAAAACTCCTGGCTCTCGGGCGATCGGCAAACGAGCATGAGGCATCGCTTGCCATGGAGAAGGCCAATGAACTGATCGAAAAACACCACCTGCATGGCCTGAGCGCTGGTCTGAAGCCTCATTATGCCTATGTGATAATAGACAGGAAGAAGAAACGGATTCCCGGTTATCAGCGGCATATCTGCTCGATCCTGCAGGAATTCTTTTTTGTCCGTGTAGTGTTGTCGCAGCTCTATGATCCTGTCTCGAGCGAGAGTTACAAAACCATCGAACTGTTCGGCACTCCGGAAAATACTGCTATTGCCGAATACTGTTATCATTTTCTCGAAAACCGGCTGGCCTTGCTCTGGTCACAGAACGGCAAAAAATTTTCGGGCCGCACCCAAACCGAAAAAAACAGTTATTATCTGGGCCTCTTGCGTGGTTTTTCCCTGAAGCTGCGGGCGCAGAAGGAGACCCGGGCGACGAGCATCCTCCGACCGGAGACGGGGGCGCTGATGCTGGCTGACGAACAGCGGCTGGCGGCGTTTGTCGGGATGCGTTACCCCCGGCTTCGCAGGTCTCCGAGTCGGGGGGTCAAGATCTATGGCGGCACCTACAACGAAGGCGTGGAGATGGGCAAGACAATCACCTTCACCGACGGCATTGCCGCGAGTAAAAAAAGCACCTTCGGCGGCTTGTTGCCGCACGGATAAACTGGAGCGGGAAATAATGAACAGGGTGCACGGGTTGCAAAGTGAAGAAGACGCTTTATATAAGAAAAAAGGGATGAATACATCCGACAGCATATCACAGGAAAAGGAGGATACGATGGAACATAATCCCTCAGAATCTCCACGCATTCTCTCTTCCGGCTGGGGTAAAATGGTGGTCGATGGACTTGGCCGGGGCAAGGACTTCAAACTCTGGCCCGGCGGTGGCAGAAACTGGGACTGGTCGGAACACGGCACCGGCCATAGTCGAGGTGTTCAACCGGGCGACGTGGAGGAACTCATAGCCCATGGCTGCGAGGTGGTTATTTTAACAACCGGTCGTTTGCGAAGGCTCAGGATCGGCCGGTCGACTCTCGATATCCTGGACGAAAAGGGGATAGAAACGATTGTTGTCGATACCGAAAAAGGTATCGCGCTGTATAACGAATTTGCCCAACAGGGCAAGGCGGCGGGTGGACTATTCCATTCAACCTGCTGAGACAACAATGGCCAATCACCGAGTCGGCGATTGGCCATTGGTCTTTTCTCTTTATTGCCGTTCGTTAGCCTGCCTTGATTTCAATCTGCCTCGGTTTGGCGGACTCGGATTTCGGCAGGCGGAGTCGCAGGACTCCCTCTTTCAATTCGGCATTGACTTTGCCGATGCTGATGGTTTGCGGAACGGAAAAGGTTCTTCTGAACTCAACTTCACCGAACTCCTCCCAGCCGGCAACCCCGGCAGTTTTCATCTTTCTCACGCCGGAAAGGGCAAGCCTGCCGTTCTCGATATTGACGGTAACGTCATCCCTGCTTACACCCGGCATATCGGCATACAGCAGAATTTCATCTTCATTTTCAAGAATATCGACAAAGGGCGCCACAGTTGGCAGCTGACGGTTCTGTGCGCTCAGGCTTTCTTCGCTTACTGTAAGTTCTTTTTGCTCATTCATAAAGTTCACCTCCATATTCAGGAAATTATCAGCCAATGGCGATCTGTATGGGTTTTGCCTTCTCGACTTTGGGGAGACGCAGGGTCAAGATTCCGTCTTTTAAGGCGGCCTCCACTCCGGCTGATTCCACGTCCGACGGCAGGGTGAAGCTTCGGGTAAAAGATGTTTCTCCTCGTTCTATGCGATGGGCTTTGTAGCCTTCCGGGGTGTCCGTTTTCCTGGTCCCACTGATCTCCAGGTAACTGCCCTGGATTTTGATGCTCAGGTTGTCCTTTGCAATCCCCGGGACTTCTACCCTGATCTCCAGCCGGTCACCGACATCGTACAGATTGGTGCGAGGGCCGACCTCGGCAACACCGCCTCTCGATGCCGTCGGCCGGTATAAGCCATAATTATGGAAAAGCGATTGCAGCATATCCATGGTTTTAAACATACGGTCAAATTCGTTCACTCTTGTCCACATATCTTCCTCCTTCCTTTCTGGTTTTTTGCTTTTTACCTGTCTCGCATTTTCGATCAAAATAATCCTCACGGATTAAGTCGATTTCCTCTTAAGATGTTTACAAAATAATTACTCGAAGAAAAGTGTCAATAACAAAAAATTACTAAATATAATATTCGAATGACATTACTATTTAAAATAAAATTTATTTAGTAATTTAAGGGTTGCTGCAGTTCAACGATAATTTCGAACATGCGTTGACAAAAGCAACCGAGTCAATTAAGAGAGCATATATCGCTAGGGGTGCAGTAAGCGCTGAGAGGAAGACATCCAACCCTATGAACCTGATCCGGGTAATGCCGGCGAAGGGAAGCGGCTGCTCGGTACCGGGAGTCCCGGGCACGAAGAATGGTCACAAGCCGCTTTCCCGCAGTAAGGGGGAGCGGCTTTTTTTATTTTTTTCGGGTGTGCGGGAAGGTGTATGGAAATTGTGATCCGTATCAACGGCAAGGATGAGCGGCGGAAGGCAGGCACCATAGCCGAACTGGTGGCAGGCAGGGGACTGGCCCCAGGTTCGCTGGTCGTCGAATATAACGGCCGGATCATCAAGCAGGATGACTGGGTTAAAGTGATGCTCCGCCAGGGTGATGAACTGGAGCTGTTAAATTTTGTCGGGGGAGGTTGAACACAATGGATGAGAAATTAAGCATAGGCGGCCATTTTTTCACCAGCCGCCTGTTTACCGGCACCGGAAAGTTTGCGGCCAGCGAATGGATCCCAAGAATGCTTGGCGCAAGCGGGTCGGAGATGATCACCGTAGCGCTCAGGCGAATCGACCAGGGTGGCACGACTGAAAATATCCTCGATTTCATCCCGGAAGGGGTGGTGCTGCTGCCGAATACTTCCGGGGCGCGTACCGCCGAAGAGGCGGTGCGTATCGCCCGCATCGCCAAAGCGGCAGGATGCGGCAATTTCATCAAGATCGAAGTGATTACCGATATGAAGTACCTCATGCCCGATAATTACGAGACCTTGAAGGCTACCGAGATCCTTGCCCGGGAGGACTTCATCGTCCTGCCCTATGTTCTGCCCGATCTGCCTCTTGCCAAAAGGCTCGAAGATGCCGGGGCTGCGGCGGTCATGCCGCTTGGTTCGCCGATAGGCAGCAACCGTGGGCTTCTGACGAGGGACCTGATTGCCATGCTCATTGAGAACTGCCGGGTGCCGGTGGTCGTCGATGCCGGAATCGGCAGGCCGTCCCAGGCCGCCGAAGCGATGGAAATGGGCGCCGACGCGGTGCTTGTCAACACCGCCATCGCCACCGCCGAAGACCCGGCGATGATGGGCCGGGCCTTTGGCCTGGCGGTCGAAGCGGGGCGTCTCGGCTATCTCGCAAGACTTGCCGGGCAGAGCAAAACCGCTCGGGCCTCGTCGCCGCTGACCGGTTTTCTGGATTAGTAACTTACAGATTGATTTCTTGTTTTTTTCAAGAAATCAATCTGTCTCAAGGTACTTATACCCCTCAAGGGGGCACTGAAAAGAGTACCCCCTTGTGGGGTGTTAAGGGAGGAAGGGCAGGTGTCATTCCATCATAGTATTGAACCTTACAAAAACTTCGATTTCCAGGACTTTTTTGCCCAAGTGACGCAGGAAAGGGTGGCCGCGGCGCTGGCCGCTGAAAAACTGTCGGAAAAAGATTTTCTGGTGCTGCTCAGCCCTCTTGCCGCCGAGAGTCTTGAACAGATGGCCAGGAAAGCAAGCGAACTGACAGTGCAGTATTTCGGCCGCACCATCCAGCTCTATATCCCGCTCTATATTTCCAATTTCTGCGCCAACGAATGCATCTATTGCGGCTTTCACCGGGGCAACGACATCCGGCGAAAAAAACTCAGCCTCGCGGAGATCGAAGCTGAAGCCAGGACCATCGCCGCAACCGGCATGCGCCATCTGCTGCTCCTCACCGGCGAGGCCCCGGCGGTAACTCCCATCGAATACCTGGAGGAGGCGGTGCGGCTGCTGAAGAAGTACTTTGCCTCGGTGTCCATCGAGATTTTTCCCATGGACGAGACCGACTACCGCCGGTTAAAAGAGGCGGGCGTCGACGGCCTGACCCTCTATCAGGAGGTCTATGACGAACGCCGTTATGGTCTGGTCCACCTGGCCGGGCGGAAAACCGATTACCGATATCGTCTGGATGCGCCGGAGCGGGGTGCCCGTGCCGGCTTTCGCATGGTAAACATCGGGCCGCTGATCGGGCTTGGCGAGGTGCGGAGCGAAGTCTTTTTCAGCGGGCTGCATGCCGGATATCTGGCAGACAACTTTCTGCAGACCGAGGTCAGCCTTTCCCTGCCGCGGATGAATCCGGCCGAAGGCAATTATCAGGCCGAATTTCATGCGGACGATCGAACGTTCGTCCAGTTCTTGACGGCCCTGCGCTGTTTTCTGCCCCGGGCCGGCCTGACCGTCTCGACCAGGGAATCGGCCGCCTTTCGTGACAACCTCATCCGTCTCGGCGCTACCCGATTCTCCGCCGGTTCCTGCACCGGGGTGGGCGGTTACGGTGACCGCGAGGATTCCGGCTCACCGCAGTTTGCCATCACCGACGAGCGGAGCGTGGCCGAGGTTGTCCAGGCAATCCGGCAATCCGGCTATCAGCCGGTCTATAAAGACTGGGATATGATCTGATGAAGGCAGGGATTATCGCAATGATGGTGGATCGTCTTACAAAAGGGTGACTTTCATGAGTGACAGACAGGAAAATGGTGTTCTTCCCGCCGGCTTGTACGGCATCACCGCCGAAAAATTCTCGGCCGGAAGAACAAATATCGAGGTGGTCCGGCAGATGATTGCCGGCGGCGTCAGGATTATCCAGTACCGCGAAAAGAAGGCAGAAAAGAGTGCCGCGGAAATATTTTCCGAATGTCGGGCGATCCGCGAAATGACCAGGGTCGCCGGGGTAACTTTTATCGTCAACGACCATGTCGATGTGGCTCTGCTGGTTGGCGCCGACGGTGTCCATGTCGGACAGGAGGACCTGCCGGTTGGCGAAGTGCGAAAGTTGCTTGGCCCGGATAAGATAATCGGTCTTTCCACCCACTCGCCGGAGCAGGCCGAGGCAGCGGTGCGCCTGGGCGCCGACTATATCGGTGTCGGCCCGGTTTTTGCCACCAGGACCAAAGACGATGTCTGCGACCCGGTGGGATTTTCATATCTGGAGTGGGTCCAGAACAATATTTCCCTGCCCTATGTCGCCATCGGCGGCATCAAGCTTGGCAATATCGAGGAAATTGTCCGGCGGGGCGCCAAAACAATATGTTTAGTCACTGAAATCGTCGGTGCGCCTGATATTGTCGGCCGTATTCATGAACTTCAGGCCGCATTCAAATCATCTCACTCCCGGTAAATGGGAAGGTGGATTTTTTCTCGTCTGTGTCCTGAATTTTGAGGTTTAGCAGCCGCCATGGGGTGCTCTTAGGTGTTTGACAGCCAGGCCAATTTCCTACGCATTCCCACCACTATTCCCGGCCATCGAGTTTGTAGCGTATCCGAAGAACTCCGTCGTTGAAATCGTGGGAGATGATACGGAACACGCCTATTTCAGCAGTGTTGTCCACATGTTCGCCTATACAGGGGCAGGAATCATAGTCGCCGATGCGCACTATGCGAACGGTTTCAACTCCGTCCGGAAGGCGGGTGAGGTTGAAGTCCCCAGCGGCTCCCTCAAGGGAAACCATCTCTTCTGTTACGTCCAGGTTTGCTGAAATCGCCTTGTTGACCTCCGTTTCGACTACCTTCGCTTCGTCATCTGTCAGGGATCTGTCGAAGTGATAGTCGCACTTGGACTTCTTCTTGTTCACGTGGGCGCTGAAGCAACGTCCACAGTCGAATTTCCTGACCATTGCCTGATTGAGTATGTGTTCCGCCGAATGCATGCGAGGAGCGTATGATTTTTCCATGTCGATCTTGATGGTTTTTGAAAGTGAACAAATGTTCTGAGAGATGATGCATCGGGTCCTCGAGCAGGTCGATAACAAGGCAGATTCTGAGCCCTGTGGGCATTTACATCGGAAAGGGCTCTTCCATCCAACAAGCTCCCGTTGTTTCCCGTATCCTATTAATTAACCATACGGTTAAAGTATATCCTGCTAACGGATGAAAGGAAATAGACAAAAAGGGAGTGTTGTTATGAAAATGATGATAGTCAGGGAAGTCACCCGCGGCAGGAAAACAACGATGAACGCCAAAAAAATCTTGATTTCTACATCGGGAATCGTGAGGATGTTTTCCGGGTGGTCAGCATGGATACGGCTGATTTCAGCGTGGCAATATCGATTGGTTTGGTGCAGAAAATGGTGTGGTGCGCCGAACATAAACGTACCAGTTCCTCGGTCGGATTTCCGGTGCAGAAAATAAAATTCGCCGCGGCTTCAGGCGTAGCAATCTGGATCCGCCTGAAAAGATCTGTGCCGCTGAGGCGAGGCATCTGTACATCACAGATAACTATATCGAACTGACGCTGTTGAAGGAGTTCGAGAGCCTCCTTGCCGTCACATGCCTGGGTAATATTTGCCTCCTTTGCAAAAACAGCATCGATGAAATCGCGAATGCAGGAATCGTCATCGATGACGAGGTAATTTGGCATCTTCATGCTCGTATGTCCTCAACCTTGAGAATACGCAACCCATATCTATTTCGGTTTGTCTGTTTCCTGGTTCCCACAGAGAGCGAGGGTGCGGGGAATACGGTGATAGAACTGAGAATTAAGCCCAGCCCTGGCAGTATAGAAAAAACCGACATTGCTGAATAGACAGTAACATGCCAATTTTTATCGATTTTGCGCCACTATCTGTTAAATTGCTGAAAATATGGATTTTGTTGCGAAGTGATTTATTGAGTTTGTCATAAAATTGATATACATATGACGCAATTAATGTCTCTCAAAGTGGTGGAAAGGAGGTTTCTTTTGATACGTCACGTTTTCCTGTTCCTGCTGTTGTGCATAAGTTCTGCAGCTGCGGCTGCGTTGCCGCCGGTTGTTTTCAATACTGTTTCCTCTGGGCAGGGGCTGCCTCAAAATACCGGCAGAGCCCTGTTGCAGGATAGTGATGGTTATGTCTGGGTCGGAACGGAAGACGGTCTTGTTCGCTTCGATGGATACTCCATGCTTTCCTTCCGGAAAAATCATGATGATCCGAACAGTCTTTCAGACAATTATATCGAATCTCTGGCAGAAGACGGGCAGGGGCGCATCTGGGTCGGGACAATGGGGGGCGGCATAAATGTCATAGACCGGCAGAGGCGGTTGGTCACACGGATCAAAGCGCTGGGCTCTACTGATATACTTGATATTGTCACGAGCCGGACAGGTGATACACTCTGGTTTGCAGCCGGGAATGGTATATATGTAATGGAAACATCTGAAGGAAATGACGAACAGTCCGGCCGGCTGATCCCGACCGCCGATCTGTCCCCGCAGCGGGTGCCCGTGCTGCTGCCGGACAGGACCCCTCTTGCCGATGCCGTGAACGGGCTTGTACTGGATGGTGATGAGATCTGGTTTTCTACCCGTGACTCAGGTCTTGGGTGCCTCAATCAGGGAAATGGGGAAACCACATGGTATCACAAGGAAGCCGGCAGTCTTGAAAATGACAGTTTCAATACCATTTTCCGTGATCAGGCCGGAGTTCTATGGCTGGGCAGCCAGGAGCGGGGACTGGTCAAGGTCCTCAAGTCCCCCGCAGGCGTTCATTTCCAGTATTACGATACCGAAAACGGCGGTCTTGCCGCAAACGATGTCATGTCCATTGCCGATGCGGGAGACGGCCTGCTCTGGCTGGGAACGTGGGGCGGCGGCCTTGCCCTGTTCGATACGGAGAAAGGCCGGGCGGAGTTGTACCGGTATCAGCGGGATGACCAGTATTCCATTCCCAGCGACACCCTTATGAACGTCATCAGGACCAGGAACGGACAGGTCTGGCTTGGGACGTTTGACAAGGGCGTAAGCTGGTTCCACCCTGAGTCCCCTTTTCACGCATACAGGGCGACGCCGCTGGAGGAAGGCGGACTGAACAGTAATGTTATCTGGTCCTTCGCCGCCGAGGGCAATGACGCCCTCTGGATAGGCACCAGCAAGGGATTGTCCAGACTGCATCTCGCTTCGCATCAGTATGCAACGCCGGATCTGATTCAGCCGCTCGATTTATGGGAGAAGGTGCGCCGCGATGATATCCGGGCTCTCTATATGGACAGCGATGAGTTGTGGGTGGCGGCGAGAAAAGAGGGGGTTGTCAGGGTGTCGTTACGTACAATGACGGTAACGCCGCTGACACAACTCGCCGGTGCAGGTCAGGTCCTGACCCATCCCTATGTTCGCCTGATGTATAAGGACAGCAGGGGTGTTTTCTGGTTTGGCGCCACCCGGGGGCTGAACAGGTTTGATCCGGTTTCCGGCGAGATCCGCAACTATATGCCGGAACCCGGCAATGCTTTATCTCTACCCCATTTCCGGGTTCGGGCGCTGTATGAGGACAGCCGTGGGCAGATCTGGGCCGGTACGAGCAGCGGATTGATGCTGCTTGACGGAGCGGGGAATCCGATACGTGTCATTCACGCGGACGAAGATGGTCCTGATGGCCTGCGTCTGGCCGGAAAAGGTGTTCAAGGCCTCGCCGAGGATGCACAGGCACGCATCTGGCTGGCGACTGATGGCGGTATCTCCGTTTTTGATGCGGCACGGAAGAAGACGACAATACTCCGCGAGCTGAACGGATTGCCGAGCAACGCCGTTTATTGCACCATCCCGGCTGATGGCTTTATCTGGGCAACCACCCTGCATGGTCTGGCAAGAATCTCTCCCGACACCTTGAATGTCGAGAAATATACAACAGATGACGGTCTGCCGGACAACGAATTCAATTTCAACGCCTGGCATGTTCTGCCCGATGGCAGACTGGCTCTGGGGACCCTTTCGGGGTTTGCGCTCTTTCATCCGGAAAAGGTTCCGGGCCCCGAGCGGTCCGGCATCGCCCCTCCCCTCCNCCTCCAGCCGTATGTCTACAATCAGGACGGGGGACAGGTACCAACAGCAGGGCGGGGAGAGCCCATCAGGCTTGATTGGGCAAACAATAAAATCTCGTTTGCCTATAGCGTGCTCAACTACGGCAATCTGGGATCGGTCAAATACGAGGTCAGGCTGGAGGGAGTGGACAAAAAATGGAACAGTGCCGACGGCCGTCTTGCCACTTTTGCCGGGCTTGCCGCCGGCACCTACAGTTTTACAGTCAGGGCCATGGAGAGGCATGGACAATGGATGGTTGAATCAGCGCCTGTGAGCTTCTCCATCGCCCAGGTCCCCTGGAAAACGCCTCAGGCGTATGCGCTTTATGCCATCGTGCTTTCCGGTATACTGGCCTTTTGCTTTACCATGTATAGCAGGCAGCTGCACAAGCGATCGTTGTTCCTGGAGAATCTGGTTGCCAGGCGGACGGGAGAGTTGCAGGCGTCAAATCAACGCCTTGAGGAGAAGCATCGGCAGCTTGATCAACTGCTCACCTCGCGCGAACGGCTTTTTCGGGCTATTGCCCATGAACTGCGAACACCTCTCGCCGTGATCATGTCTTCCGTGGAAGCGCTGCAGGATGAGGGCGGAAGAACGAGCACCATGCTGCGAATGATTCATCAACGTGCACATCGCATCGGCGGGCTGCTGGACCGTCTGCTCGATTTGGCCAATAACACGGCTGCCCTCAACAACCACGGTGAACCGTTTTCCGTCGCACAGGCAATAGAAGAGGCTGTTGCGCCGTTTCGCCAGCAGGCCGCTCAGGAGAGCAGGCGGCTTCATGAACATGTCGAAGTGGACAACGCCTGCCTGGCCATGGAACGGGAAACCTTCATCATGATTATCTCAAACCTGCTCGCCAACGCCGTCAAGTTCACGGACAGAGGGGGCGCGATAGCAATGACGGCGTTGATAGCTGACGGGCGTCTGGCGCTTACAGTAGAAGATGACGGAATTGGTGTGCCGGCAGGAGAGGAGCAACGCATATTCAACTGGTTTGAGCAGGCGCACCCTCGGTCGGGCCCCAAGGGGNGGGGAATAGGTCTTGCTTTTGCAAGAGATGAGATCGAAGCGGCCGGCGGGACAATAGAGCTTTGCCGGCCGGAAGAAGCCGGTGCAAAATTTTTGGTTTTCCTGCCGCTTGCCCAGGGAGTCAGGGCAGAGGTTTCACCGGCAGGTGATGGTGTTGTGTGGCCGGAGACCGCGGAGAATGAGCATCCAGTCTTACATGGTCTTGAGAAAGAGTACACCATGCTCGTTATTGAGGACGACCCGGATTTACGCCACCATCTGCCGACGCTTTTCCCGCCGCATTGGACGATACTGACGTCTCCTGATGCCGAGTCAGGCGCTGTCATAGCCATGGACAAGGAGCCGGATATCATCATTACCGACCTCATGTTGCCGGGTGAGTCCGGATTTGAGCTTACCAGAAAACTGAAAGGCAATTCACAGACCGCCCATATACCGATCATTATCCTGACGGCCTTAGGCAATGAAGAGAACCGCCTGACCGGATTGGGACTGTCGGCGGATTCCTTTTTGAGCAAGCCGTTCAGCAACAAGGAACTGCGATTACGAGTGGCAGGACTGCTGGCGAACAGGGAAAAAGTGCTGGATCGGGCAAAACAGATCATTCTTCATGATTCCGTCAATGGTGAAAGGGCGGATGATCCGGTTACTGAAAGCCGGGAAGATGAATTTCTCGTGAAATTGAACGCCGCGCTGGGGCAGGACCTGGATGTGGCTTCCCTCACCCTGGACGAGGCGGCGGCCAGGGTGGCAATGTCGAAACGTTCTCTTCAGAGAGAAATGGAGAGAGTGGGAATCAGCTGGAGAGAATACAAGCGTCTTCGTCGAATTCGATTTGCCATGGATCTTCTTCGCGATCCGCGTATTCCGGTCGGGGATGTCGTGGAGCAATCGGGATATGGCTCTGCTGCTCATTTTTCAAAAATATTCAAGGAAGTCAATGGGGCGTCACCATCGGAGTGGCGCAGGAACGCAGCGTCGTAGTCTTTCGGGTTCGCCCGGGCCGCGTTTCTTGAGCTTCATGCTGCTTCCTGTTTGCTCACTCCCGTTAAAGATTTTTCCTTATTCCCTTGCCTTTTCGATATAGTTGGTTTATACAACAGTTGTGGTAAACAACTATATCGGAGGTGCAGGATATGGATATCAAGATTCTTCGAGAATTCAGAAAGAATCTGCGGCAGCTGGAGCAGTTGCTTGTCGCCCAACTTAAAGAGGATACCTGCTGTCACGGGGTCTCCATTGCCCAGTGTCATTGCCTGCTGGCGGTCGAACTGCTCGACCTGCCGTCCCAGAACGAACTGGCCGATCATCTCGGTCTCGACAAAAGCACCCTGAGCCGCACGGTGGAAGGGCTGGTGAAAATCGGTCTTCTGCAACGGACTCCCGACGAAAGCGATCGGCGAGTTATCCGCATCGGTCTCACTCCGCAGGGCCTGATCACCTGTAGTGCCATCAATGAGACCAACGACGACCTCTACGGTCGGGTGCTCAAAGAGATGAGTGCCTCCCCCGAGGAAGTTGTCACAGTATTTGCCGAACTGGTCCGTTCTATGGTCAAGGCCCGGAAACCGGCCGGGACCTGTCTTTCAAGACAATGTATGGAGGAAAAAGAAGATGGAATGTAAAAGCTATTTTGATACAGTTGCCCAGCAATGGGATGCCATGCGCCGGGAGTTTTTTTCTCCCGCTGTTCGTGATCAGGCTCTGGCTCGGGCCGGCTTGGAAGCCGGCCGCACGGCGCTTGATGTCGGCGCCGGATCCGGTTTTGTCAGCCGGGGCCTTGTGGCAAAAGGACTCCAGGTCATTGCCGTGGATCAGTCGGAACGGATGCTTGCAGAACTGTCGGTGGCGCTGCCGGAGGTAGACTGCCGGGTAGGCGATGCCGATTTTCTGCCGGTCGATGATGCGGCAGTCGATTATGTCTTTGCCAACATGTACCTGCACCATGTTGAAGATCCAGGTTCGGCGATCCGGGAAATGGTCCGGGTATTGAAGCCCGGTGGCGTGCTGACGATCACCGATCTCGACGAGCATGATTTCGAATTCCTGCGCAGGGAGCAGCATGACCGCTGGCTCGGTTTTCAGCAGGCGCAACTTGAGGAATGGTATCGGGCGGCAGGGCTTGAAGACGTCACAGTGCAACCGCTGGGCGAAAATTGCTGTGCCTCAAGCTGCAACTGCGGTGAGCAGGTGAAGATTTCGATTTTTATTGCCTCCGGCAAGAAGGCTGCCGAAGCCCAATTATCGACTTAAGCCGAGATAAACTCCTCAGCGACCATCCGGTCGACAAAATCGAGGATAAACTGGCGCTGGACGGCGGTGGCATGGGCGATGCACGTGCAGTGCAGGTTGGACTGGCTGCGCACCAGCAGTTCAAATTTTACTGCACTGCCGGTCAATTCCACCGCAAGATAGAACGGGCCGTGCTCCTCGTGACCCTGCTGGGCTTCGGCGAGAAGGTCCGGAGGCAGTTCAATCCAGTAGATGCCGATCATCGGTCCCTGTTTGATCGTTCTTTTCAAGTAGGAGTCGATGTTGTCGCGTTCCATCGGTGAGAGTTCGTCGATGACAATCTGTCGCATTTTTTGACCTTTGACCTGTTAAAGAAAATCGGCGGCAACGGCCGAGAGAGGGCTTCGTTCACTTTTGCTGAGGGTGACGTGGCCGTAGAGCGGTTGACCTTTCAGCTTTTCGACGGCATAAGCCAGACCGTTGGACGATGCGTCGAGGTAGGGGTTGTCGATCTGGTTGGGGTCGCCGGTGATGACCATCTTGGTGTTCTCGCCGGCCCTCGAGACAATGGTTTTCACTTCATGGGGCGTGAGGTTCTGCGCTTCGTCGATGATGACAAACTGATCGGGAATCGACCGGCCCCGGATATAGGTGAGCGCTTCCAGTTCGATCTGCTGGTTTTTTATCAGCTGGCTGATTTTATTCTGGACTGTGCCGTCTTCGAATTTATGGTCGAGTCGCATGAGGTAGCTGAGATTGTCGAAGATCGGCTGCATCCACAGGCTCAGCTTGTCGTCCTTTGTCCCTGGCAGGTAGCCGATATCCCTGCCCATTGGGATAATCGGTCTTGACACCAGCAGCTTGTCGTAGGTTTCCAGGCGTAATACGCAGTGCAGTCCGGCAGCGAGTGCAAGCAGTGTCTTGCCGGTTCCGGCCCTGCCCATCAGGGTGATCAGATTGATTTTCGGATCGAGCAGCAACTCCAGTGCCATTCGCTGTTCCTTGGAACGGGCATGGAGTTCCCAGGCACTTTCATAGGTCGACTCAAGATGGGTGAGGGTGTCTCGGTTGATTGCTCTGGCAAATCCTGTGTGTTTTGGATTGGCCTGGTCTTTCAGGATGACGAACTCGTTGGCATAAAAATCGCTTCCGGCAATCGTCAGGGATTTGTCTTTGTAGAAAGTGTCGATAACTTCACCGGCCACCTGGAGATCCCGCCAGCCGTTGTACAGGCTGTCGAAATCGCATTTCTGCTGTTCGAAGTCCATCACTTCGATGCCCAGTGCGTCGGCCTTCAATCTGGCGCTGATATCTTTCGAGACGAAGATTACTTTTTTGCTCTGGGCGGCAAGGTTGGTCGCTACGGCGAGGATGCGGTTGTCGGGGACCGACATATCGAGATAAATTCCCTGCAGGCTCTTTTCCTCGAGAGAAATTTTCAGGACGCCGCCGTTGCCAAGCGTTACCCCGTCCTTTAACGTGCCCTGGGAGCGGAGGCGATCGAGCTGGCGAATGACCTGACGGGCGCTGCGCCCGAGTTCGTCGTTGATGCGTTTGAAATTGTCAAGTTCTTCAATCACAGTCATCGGCAGCACGACATAGTTGTCACCGAAAGAGTTGATCGACTCGGGGTTGTGGAGCAGGACGTTGGTATCGAGAACAAAATATTTCGGTGCTTTCATATATCGAGCCAGGTGGTGTCGCTGTTGAGGTTTTCGCAGCCGTCCTCACGGACGACGACCATGTTTTCGAGCCGGATGCCGCCCCAGCCCGGGATATAGATGCCGGGTTCGACGGTGACTACCATGCCGGCCTTGAGCTGTTTTTTGTTGCGGATCGACAGTCGCGGTTCCTCGTGGACGGCAAGTCCCACCCCGTGGCCAAGCGAGTGGCCGAAGTATTCTCCGTAGCCGGCCTCGGCAATGATCGTCCGGGCCGCGCGGTCGGCATCGCNCCCCCGTATACCGGCCCGAACTGCGGCCATGCCTGCCTGTTGAGCTTTGCGCACCAGCCGGTGCAGTTCGAGATAGCGGTCGGTCGCTTTGCCCGGAACACAATTGCGGGTCATGTCCGAACAGTAGCCGTCGAGCACGAGTCCCATGTCGATGGTCAACGAACCATCCCTGGTGATCGGCAGCGGGCACGGAACCGCATGCGGCAGGGCGCCGTTGTCACCACTGGCGACGATGGTCGAAAAACTTGCTCCTTCCGCCCCCCGCCTGCGCATGGCTGCTTCAATGGCAAGGGCAATATCGATTTCCGATTGGTAATCGGCAAGGGAGCCATAAATTTCGAGAAAAACCTCCTCGTTCAATCGTACGGACCGGCGGATCAGCTCGATCTCCTCTTCGTCCTTGATCTGCCGCATCGTTTCCACGATATTCTCCGTCGGCAGGGTTGAGATCCCTTTTTTGCCGAGCTTTGCAGTCATCTTTTCGGCAAAGGAGTGGAGGGTGTAGTGGCTTTCGAAGGCTACATTGGCGACACTCAAATCGGACAGCAATTCACCGAGCAGAAAGAGAAGCCCTTTGGGATAGACAATCACCTCCGCCCATGGCACCTCCAGTTCCGCCTGGAGCTTGTAGCGGAAATCGGTGAGCAGTCGAACCGATCCCCGAGCCGGGACAAGCAATACCCCTGAAGTTTCGGCAATACCGTGGTCGCCGCCACGAAAACCGCTGAGGTAGCGGCGGTTTTCCGGCTGACTGACCAGAAACGCATCGATTTTCTTTCTCCGCAGGTGGGCCTGGACCCGGGCAATCCGCTGGGAATACTCCATACGTCACGCAATAGACAAGATTGAATGTTAACGGTCGGGAATCAGCGGCCGGCCGAAGACAGCAACTGGAGGATCATGTCCTTGCGCTGGTCTAAGGCATCGTTGTATTGATTGTTCAGGCCGGTCATCATGCGTCCGAGTTCCTCACGGTACTGCGGATGCATCGCCGGATTGACTTTAGCTGCCTGGCCGCCCTGTCCCCTGGCTGCCCCCTGTTGTTCGAGCTGGGCTCTGATCGCATCTTCAAGCTGCTGGGTCATCTGTTCCTTGTGCTGCCCGTATTGCTTGAGTATCTGTTCCAGTTCGCGGCAGACCGTGCCGATTTCTTTGCTTTTACCGGCAAGTGCGAGAACGCCCTGTACCGCCAATTCTCCGGAAGCCTGAAGTTCGGGGCTGCGCGGCAGGACGATGTTGCGGAGCAGGGTCTGGGCCATGCCCTTTCGCACTTCCGCCTGATCCTTGGCCGGCTGGCCGGCAAGCTCCTTGGGAAGATCGATTTCCTTGCGATTGAGATAGTCGGCGGCCAGACGCATTCCTGTTTTTGTCAGAACCTCACTGTCGGACTCCACGGGAGCCGAAGCGGCCATTCTGGCGGCGCGTTCCAGTACCATGTCCATCGTGCTCTTTATTTCTGCCATTGTCTCTGTCCTTGGTTAAGTAGCTCCCGCGCGGGGAGAAGGGAAAACCCTCTGATTTCAGGGTAGATTACGGTTCTGTTCAAGAATGAGGAGAATGTACAACAGACCTGGGGTGATGGCAAAGAAAAACCTGGAAAATCTCTTAGTCGCGATGTGAATAGGCCAAAGCTGAAAGAATCTATTTAAGCTGCATTCTCGCGGCATAGAACCCATCGATGTCCGCCTCGGGGCGGGGCGCAAAACAACCGTCGACAACAAATCGACGGGCCGGCTCCGGCAGCTGCCCGGAGCAGTCGGTAAGGGAAAAGGCTTTATGGTCGAAAAGAAATTCCTGCACCACGCCCTGATTTTCTTCCGGCTCGAGCGAACAGGTGGCGTAGACCAGCACCCCGCCGGGGGCAAGGAGATCTGCCGCGTGCTCGAGCAGGGCCAGCTGTTCCTGCCGGTAGCGGGCTATATCTTCCGGGCGCCTGTTCCAGCGGATATCGGGATGTCTGCCGGTGACCCCGGTGCCGGAACAAGGTGCGTCGATGAGGATGCCGTCAAAGAGCGGAAGATCCCGGCGAGGAAGCTGCTGCAGATTCATTTCGTGAATGACCGGAACATCTCCAGGAAAAAGGCGGGCGAGATTTTCCTGCAGTTTTCCCAGCCGGTGCGGTTCCGGCTCCACCGCATGCACCTTGAATCCATGCCGCGCGGCAAACTGGAGCAGGTGCGAAGTCTTGCCGCCAAGACCGGCACAACCGTCGAGATACGTAGATCCCGGACGAAAAGGGCCAAGCAGGCAGGTGGCGAGCTGGGCAGCCTCATCCTGCACCTGGAAAAACCCTTCGGCATAACCGGGAATGGCGGTGATGGACCCTTGAAATTCGGGGAGTAAAACGGCATCCTCGCTGTAATTCCCCACATGGGATACGATTTCATGCGGTTCGAGGAGCTGCCTGAAATCGTCCCTGGAAATTTTGACGGTATTGATTCGTACTGTCAGGAGAGGTTCCCGGTTATTGGCCCGACAGATCCGAAGAGTTTCTTCTGCCCCGAAATGTTTTTTCCATCTGGCGACAAGCCATTCCGGATGATTGACAATCTCTGCGCCCGTTTCGTCCCGCTGTGCCTGTTCGGCAAGCACCGTTTTTTGCCGAATCGACTGACGGAGGATGCCGTTGACGAACCCTTCAAGTCTTTTTGGCACGCCTGCTGTTTTACAGCATTCGACCATTTCATTGACCGCGGCCGATGGCGGGATCCGTTCNAGAAAAAACAACTGGTAGAGTCCCACCGCAATCGCCTGGTGGATGATCGGGTCGATTTTCCGNAAGGGGGTTTTAGAGAGAAGCCGGAGAATTCTGTCCAGGTACTGGCGGTTGCGAAGGACGCCATACACCAGTTGCATGGTGAGGTTCCGCTCGTTGCCGGGCAAACCATAGCCCTGGACGGCCCGGTCGAGAAGGGGTTTGACCGGCAGGCGCTGCCGGTAGAGATGACAGAGTGTCTCGACGGCGACGAATCGTGCCGTTCTGGATTGTTTTCGTTGCAAAGTAAGCGGACCGGAATGAGTTTGGGGAGTAATGTTATTTTTGTCAGGAGTGCTGTTCACCATTGACCGGAGTGCAATGTAGCAGCTATTATCCCCGAGGGAAATGGAAATAAAGGAATCTACACTATGAAAAAAATGAAATGGCTCGTCTGGCTGCTCGCCGGGATCTTTTTTACCGGCTCGGCCTTTGCCTATACCAAGGAGGAGGTTGAGAAGCGCGGCCATCTTATTTGCGGCGTCTCGACCGTCACCCCTGGTTTTGCAAGCGTTGATGCCGAAGGAAGTTGGACAGGCCTTGATGTGGATATCTGCCGGGCNGTCGCTGCGGCGGTTCTTGGCGATGCNGGCAAGGTGGAGTATGTGCCGCTTGCCGAAAACGAGGCATTCACTGCCCTNTTGTCGGAAGAGGTCGATCTGCTCTCCCGGCACTCGACCTGGACCTTTACCCGTGATTCCGCTCTNGCCATCCATTTTGCCGGGATCAGCTATTATGACGGCCAAGGCTTTCTTGTGGCCAGAAAACTCGAGGCGTTGCGTGCACTCGATCTGAAAAAGGCCCGGGTCTGCAGCCCTGTCAATTCCCCTTCCGAACAGAATCTCGTCGATTACTTGGAAAGCAACCAGATTGAATATCAAATTGTTCCTTACGCGACCCTTGATCTGGCGGTCAAAGGCTTTGAAACGGATTCCTGCGATGTACTTTCCATGCAGCAGTCGCGGCTGTATGGCCTGAGACTCGGGCTTGCAGACCCGCACAGTGCGGTGGTTCTTCCCGATGTTATCTCCAAGGAACCTCTCGGACCGGTGGTACGCCAAGGTGACGATGTCTGGTATAATATTGTTAAGTGGTCTCTCTATGCAATGGTCAACGGCGAGGAGATCGGCGTGAGTTCTCAGCACATAGAAAAGCTGAAAATCAGCAGCAGGCTCGACGTGAGGAGGCTTTGCGGCCTCGAAGGCCCCGGCGGGAAAGGACTTGGTTTAAAAGATGACTGGGCCTACCAGGTCATCCATCAGGTGGGTAATTACGGCGAAGTTTTCGACCGAAATTTTGGCCCGCAGTCGGATATGAAGGTCGAAAGAGGGCTCAACAACCTCTGGAACAAGGGAGGTTTACAGTACGCTCCGCCGTTTCGCTGATCTGAAAATGAAATTGGAGGTGGAAAAATCAACCGCGGTGCGCCGCCTCGATTGCAGCGATGTCTATCCTTTTCATCTGCATCATCGCATCGAATGCGCGCTTGGCGGCAGCGCGATCGGGATCGGTTATCGCTTTTGTCAAAGCAAGCGGCGTAATCTGCCAGGACAGGCCCCATTTGTCCCTGCACCAGCCGCAGGCGCTCTCTTCGCCGCCGTTGCTGACGATCGCGTTCCAATAACGATCCGTTTCGGCCTGATCAGTGGTTGCGACCTGAAACGAGAATGCTTCGCTGTGCTTGAAGGCAGGTCCGCCATTGAGCCCGAGGCAGGGAATTCCCATCACGGCAAACTCGACCGTCAACACATCTCCTTGCTTCCCGGACGGAAAATCCCCCGGTGCGCGGAGTACCGCGCCAACGGATGAATCGGGGAAGGTCTTGGCGTAAAAACGCGCAGCCTCCTCGGCGTCGCCATCGTACCAAAGGCAAATCGTGTTCTTTGCTTGCTTCATCATGTCACTTCTCCATCGTGATAAGCCACTCGAAACCGGAGTCAACGATGTACTCGCAGTCGAAGGCATTGGCTCGAGAAACATTTCAATGTGCTGCTACCATACACCGCACATAAACAAAGTATGTCGTAAAAGATAAAATGTTAGGTGCATTCGGTTAGCGATTATACTTTCCGATCGCTGAAAACTTCAGGATACAATTTCCTTGCGCACTCTGGACATATTCCATGGCTGAAAGTGGCTTTCGAGCGCTCAGAGACATATTTTTCTATCTCCTCATACTCGCCTTTTTCATTTTTAATTCTCTTGCAAGAGGCACATATTGATAAAAAACCTTCTAAAATTTTTACTTCTTTTTCCAACTCTCTTTTTTGCCATGCTATTCGGTCAATCGCATATGCATAAAACATTAAGGCCAATCCGGTTATCGTGGCATTGAGTATATCCTCGGGAAGCGATTGCGTCTGCTGCCATAGGAAATGGAATCCTATCCTCACCAACGGCAACAATATGGCCATTACATAGGCCTCAGTTTTTTTATTCCGGAATGCTGCCATTCCAACCGGTAAAGCATAAGCTATTGGGAATTCTATATGCTTTCCTGTGATGTAATCAATTAATAAAACAATAAACGAGACCAATACGCATAAAACACCGGTTCTTTCTTTATAGATTGATATTATGTACTTAAGAGAATCTCTCGGCATGTTTTACTCTTCGGCCGCATGTCTGGCTTCAAATCGGGCAGCTTTTCACCCGATTGAGCCAAAGGCGATTGCTCAAGAAATATCAGTCGATGTCTTTTCGCTTTCCCACTTAATCTGAAACTCTATTTCCTCTTCACCACCAGAGCGTTCATGTTCGATAGTAAACTTAGCCCTGACAGGTACATAAACGCGCTCGCCGGCAATCCGTATCTCGAAGCGATCCCCGTTCTCTATAGCGTCCGCCAGACGTCGCAGCTTTGCCACGAAGTCGGCCTTCGGATATCCCTTCTCTACATCTCTTTCTTGCTTAGGTTTCATTTTTCCCCCCTTAGATAATTTTTTGTCGATCGGTATCTACAAGCGATTGAACTTTTCGATTTGTCCAATATAGATTGATAGATGGCTATGGCTCACTCTTTTGGCTCTCGTCGTCTTTGTTTGTCCATGTGAGCGTGGAGGATGCGGATAATTTCTATGCCTTTGGGGTGTTCCCGATAATAAACGACATAGTTTTTAAACTTGCCGACAGGGAAAAAGCGCAACCCTTCAAGTCGGGATCGTTTGCATCGGTACAAAGAGCCTATGCGCGGTGTGGCGGAAAGAGCTTGAAAGGTGTCTTCAGCGGCCTGATAAACGCGGTCGGCGACGTCTGAATTCTCCCGCGCGAGATAGGGCCAGATGTTGACGAGATCATTCTCCGCCGCTGGCGTTATTAGAATTGTCATTTAGAACGTTTACCCTTGTTTGGGCAAGGTTTGAGCCCTTCTCCTCAATTCGGCCATATCAAGTGACCGTGCCGTTCCGCTATCCACGCCCTCAACCAAAAGCCGCTCCGTTTCTTCGCGGGCATGCCTGATGAGATCACGCAGGTAATCACTTGCGCCTTGATATTCTCCCATGCTGAAACGGGCTTCTATAAAGGCTCGCATTTCATATGGCATCGAGATGTTTAGGGTCGCCATTGCACTACTCCTTGGTAGTTGCCTTTTACAGCTAATATAACGCCTGTGGCAAAGATTCCCAACAATAGATTTTCAAAGCTTCTTGTTCGCTCTGTTCTTTTTAAAGACGGCCAAAGCATGTTGCCCGAAACGCCAGGCCTATAGGTGGTTTAGCTGCTCTACCAAGGTGAACTCCTGTAGCTCAACTTATGAGCGGCTCAAGACGGTTCGAATTCGGTGAGATACATCAGTCTCTCTTTTCAGGATAGCCGTCCGGGCCGATAGGATAACTGTCGGTCAGAAGCAGCGGAGAAAGATCATCCACGGTACTTGGAACATCAATTTTCCCGATTTCAGTCTGATTTCATCCTCTTGCGGAGCAATAGGAAATTCTCGGGTTTCTGGCATGGTTAATGAAAAGAGAGAAATAGCACTACTTGTCCGTGCTCAACTTTGCCTGCCATCTACAAGGTGTCGAAGGATATCATAAACCATTTTATATCGGGGTATACAAAAATGAAAAGAGAAGAGAAAAAAACAACCGCCGGTCGGATCGAGACCGACCCGTTGAGTCAGGGACTTGTTGAACAGGCATATGTTCAAGCCCAAGCCTTGAATGATCTCGAAGAAGTCGGAACCGCATATCGCGATCTCAACACCGGGGCCTGCGCCACAAATCCTAGCCTTTGCGCCGAACACCCGCATCAGCAGAAGAAGACGGAAATGCTGCAGGAGAAAACCCTCACTTCCGATACCTACGTCGATACCATGCGGCGCTGGACAGCCGCCTTCCGCAACTACAAAATGGATGACCTATCCCATCAGGTCCAGCTGTTCGCCCGCCAGCATCCGGCTCTCGTTATCGGCGGGGCTGTCCTGGCCGGTTTTGCCTTGACCCGCGTCATCAAACCCGGCAACGGTCAAAAAACGGAGCGGGGCTATGGCCGAACCGGCGTATGAGCCCACGCCGGGCAGAGACATACTGCTGGCGGAAGAAGAGGTGTTTCACAGCACGCAGGCACACGGCGGTTTCCGCCGTGCCCTGAATGATAACTGACATAATAACGAAGGAAGTTCTTAACCAGGAAGAAAGAGCTTCTCTTCCTGCCAGGTGCTTATCGTGATTACCCGACCGTGTTCTTGGCATACATCCGCTACATTGTTCAACAGGTTAAGAATGACTTGTTTGATCTGATCTGAAATCGCCAGGATCTGCGGCAACCTCTCGGCATAATTCAATACTGCGGAAATCCCTTTGCGCTTGAAATCGCTCTTACACAGCAACAGCAGGGCATCGATGGAAGCATGCACATCCATAAAGGCTTTCCCATTGACGTCCGATTAAAATCCTGAAGACTAAGAATTAAATTTTTCATCCGACGACTTCCACTGATGGCCAACTCCAGCATAACCATCTNATCTTCTTCCAATTTTTTCCATTTCTTAAAACCTGGAGTATGGNCATAAGGCCCTGCAGGGGGGTTGTTGAATTCATGAGCAATAGAGGCTGACAATTTACCTATTGTCGCAAGCTTTTCACCATGCAAAACCTGGTTCTGATTGTTGCAGAATATTAGCNTTTGNTGCTTTCGTCNATTTTCCTAAGCCTGCTGAATACTTTCTGCTTTTTTACAATGCTTGCAAGTTGAAATTTCCAAAGGATTGTCAAATATTTCTGAAAGGTTAACCAGATCGTCTGGAGACTTTAAAAAGACTACAGAAACGTCTTCTGCATATCCCCCATTTTTTCAAAAAATTAAAAGAGTGCAGGGTTTCCGGAGTTGACCTTCGCGGGATTGCGTATTACTGAGTATTACTCAAACGGGAACATACAGTCAGTGGAGACAAACATGAAAAAAATAGAGCGGGTTATCACCTTTAAAGCGGACGAAAAGCTGGCGGATGATCTTGATAAGATTCCGAATAAATCTGATTTCATCAGAAAAGCCATCCAGACGGCCCTGGCAGGCAAATGCCCGCTATGCAGCGGTACGGGAGTGTTGACCCACGATCAGCAGACACATATGCAGCAGTTTTTTACCCTGCACTCCCTGGAGAAATGCCGGGAATGCAATGCGGTGCATTTTGTCTGCCAGACAGAGGCATGTGACGATTTGCATTGAGCTCGGCACATTTTTTTAACATCCGGAGACGATATGATTACATCAACATCGAGTAAGGTGTTCAGGAATACAGTTCTTTTCTTTGCACTCTGCGGGGCGCTGATCCTTGGTGCACAACAGGCTCAGGCTGCCGTCGAAGTCTTTGTCTCCATTCCGCCCCAGAAATGGCTCAGCGACAGAATTGGTGGTGAACATATTACCACCGGCGTTCTGGTCCGGAAAGGTCAGGATCCGCATACCTTCGAGCCGACCCCGAAACTGGTGGAGGCACTTACCCGTTCTCGGCTTTATTTTACTATCGGCCTGGAGTTTGAAGAGCAGGTCATTGCCAAAATCAGGCAAAGTTCCGCAAACCTGAAGATTGTCGATTCCGTCGCCGGTATTGAAAAAATGGCAATGGCGGAGCGTGACCATGACGGGGAGGGGAGGCATCATGGCGATGGCCATGATAACGATCACGCGGCGCTTGATCCCCATGTCTGGCTGTCGCCCGTCAACCTGAAAATCATTGCTGCGGATATGGCCAGGACATTGATTGCCGCAGATCCTCAGCACAGCAGCGCCTACGCCGCAAACCTCGACCAGTTGAGCCGGGAGTTGGATGAGCTGGATCGGAAGATCGCCGCACAGCTGCAGCCATACGCAGGGGCAACATTCTTTGTCTTTCATCCTTCCTTTGGCTATTTTGCCAAGAGATATGGCCTGCAGCAGGAGGCGGTTGAAGTAGAAGGGAAAACGCCAACTCCGAAACAGCTCTCGGGCCTCATCGCCGAGGCCAAAGCGGACCGGGTAAAGGTGATTTTCGTGCAACCGCAGTTCGATCCTCACAGCGGTCAGGCGGTGGCCACCGCCATCGGTGGCGACGTGGTGCCGCTTGACCCCCTGGCCGAGGATGTAGCCGAAAATCTTGAAACCATAGCGGCCAGGATATCATCGGCGCTGGCAAAAAAATAGCAGGATCGTTATGACCGGGAAAAGCGAAGCAAGCGCAGCCATAGAGATCCGGGAAGTATTTTTCCACTATGATGAGCGGCAAATTCTCAAAGACGTCAATCTGACCATCCGGCCTTACGATTCTGTCTGTATAGTCGGTCCGAATGGTGGAGGCAAAACCACCCTGATCAAGCTGATCATCGGTCTTCTCAAGCCGGATAGCGGCACGATCAGCATCTATGGAAAACGTCCGGATGAAGCTCATCAGCTTATCGGCTATGTGCCCCAGTATGCCCAGTATGACAGACAATTCCCGATTTCGGTACAGGAAGTCGTCTGCATGGGCCGGTTGGGAAGCTCCTTTACCGGCAGGNATAGCAAAAGAGATAAGGAGAAAACCCTGGCGGCCCTGAACGAAGTCGGTCTGGCCGATATGGTGAATCGCTCTTTCTCGGCACTTTCCGGTGGCCAGAGGCAAAGGGTGCTGATTGCCAGGGCTCTCGCGTCCGGCGGAGAGATACTGATATTGGACGAACCCACGGCCAACATCGATCGGGAATCGGAAACCCATTTTTTCGATCTGCTGAGAGAGCTGAATAGACGGATGACGATCTTGATGGTCACTCATGATGTTGGTTTTGCATCCTCTTTTTTCACCAGGATTGCCTGTGTCAATCGGGAAGTGATCATCCATCCGACCAGCGAGATGACCGGCAGGCTCATCCGGGATATGTATGGCGGCGACCTGCAGATGATCCGTCACGATCATAGCTGCAGCAATGGAGGGCATACCCGTGGTTGAGTTTTTCGCAGCACTCAGCGATCCGAACCTGCCGTTTTTTCGCTATGCGGTGATCACCGGTCTGCTTGCCGCTATTCCTTTTGGTATTATCGGCACTTACGTGGTGGTTCGCCGGATCAGTTATATCGCCGGGGCCATCGCCCATTGCATGCTCGGCGGCGTGGGGCTGGGCCTTTATCTCCAGAAAGCCGTGGGCATTACCTGGTTCGGCCCGCTGCATGGCGCGATTCTCGTGGCGCTGCTGTCGGCGGTGGTTCTGGCGCTGGTCAGTTTTTTTGCCAAACAGCGGGAAGACAGCGTAATCGGTGCCCTTTGGTCCGCCGGCATGGCCATTGGTCTGCTCTTTCTTGCGAAGACGCCCGGCTATACCGATCCGATGAGCTATCTCTTCGGCAATATCCTGCTTGTTACACGCAACGATATCTTTTTCGTTCTCCTCCTGGATGTGCTCGTTGTCTGTATTGTCGGNATTTTCTATAACAAATTTCTGGCTATCTGNTTTGATGATGAATTCGCCGGCTTGCGCGGTATTCGCACCCACTGGCTGTATCTGGTGCTGCTCTGCCTGACGGCCCTGACCATAGTTTTGCTGGTGCGTATCGTCGGTATTGTAATGGTGATTGCCCTCCTGACCCTGCCCGCCGCCATTGCCGGTAACTTCGCCACGAGCATCCGGCAGATGATGCTGCTCTCCGTTCTGCTCTGTGCGATCTTTATTCTGTCCGGCCTCGGTGTCAGCTATCAGCTCGATCTGCCCAGCGGCCCGGTGATCATTGCTATCGCCGCTACGGTCTATCTGCTGTTATCGGTCGGTCTGAAGTATCTGCCCGGCAGGAGAACGTAATTCGCACGCCGGCCCCATAAAATGCCATGTCAAACTGTAGAATGTTGTAGTGGCTGTCCGGGTGGGCCGGATTTTTCTTGCCGGAGAGGAAAGGTATTTACCTGTGGTCGGTCTGGAGTGACGAAATGTAGAGGCGCTGGGCTCTGTTCATGGCCTCCTGAGATTTCAGCGCAACGCGGTGGGCCTGCTGCCATCGGTTTTCCGCCCAGAGCCCCTTGGCCCGGTGCAGAAGTTCCCGAGACACCTGGAGTTGCGCCTGCATGCCGAAGGGATGTGATCGCCGGGTCTGCGCCCATTCCAGACGTCCTTCGACATCGAGGATAGCCTCTTCATATTCTTCCTGCACATCCTCCTGCCGCGTGAACTGCAGAAATAAATAGAAAACGAGAACGAAGAAAAAAATCGCCATAACAAGCTGCATGAATTCTCTCCAAATGCCGCATCTTGCCGGACCGACCGGAGCCCGGCCTTAAAATATTACGATTGGTTCCTTTCGTGGTAAGGCCATTGAAGCAAAAAACATACCACCTGCACCTCTGACATGGAGCTTCCCAAGGAAAGCATTGAAGTGGTGTTAGCGGCCTGATGGTTGTGAGCTCTACCTGTCACTCCATCAAGGCTACGGATTTGACCTGTATCCAGATATTCTGCTCAGGTTCCAGGTTGAGATCCGCGACCGCGCGTCTGGTCAATCGTGCAAGAAACCTGGAAGTACCAATCAGAATCCGCACGATTGCCAGGCCGGGGTGCTCGTCTCCACCTATAGCATCAACCTTGCCGTGCAGCACATTCTGAATACTGCTCTGTTGGGGCGGTTGCCTTGTCAGGCTGACATCTCGTGCAAGGACACGGATTCGTACCTTGTGACCGACAACCAGGCCTGGATCACGAAACCACAGCTGACCTCCGGGAAAGTCCAGCCTTGCCAGATGCCATTCGTTATCCACTGCACCGATCACCGCTTCAACAATGGCGAAGGCTTCATCTCCTATCCGGATCGGCAGCTCGGTTCCGGCAAGAATTTCCACCAGCGGCCCTTGCCCCAGAGCGCGTCCGCCCTCCATGACAACGATATAGTCAGCGAGCCGTGCGACTTCATCGGGTGAATGACTGACATAGATGACCGGTATTTCCAGTTCGTCATGCAGGCGCTCAAGATAAGGCAGGATTTCCCTTTTGCGTTTCAAATCAAGGGCGGCCAGCGGCTCATCCATGAGGAGCAGGCGAGGACTGACCGCCAGGGCGCGGGCAATGGCGACCCGCTGACGTTCTCCGCCGGAGAGCAGGTCGGGTTTCCGGTCGAGCAGATGACCGATCCCCAGAAGTTCTATAGCCTGTTCCAGGCTCACCCGCCGAGCGTCCTTCACCCGTTTCATGCCATAGCGAAGATTATCCATCACCGAGAGATGGGCAAAGAGGCTGGCCTCCTGAAAAACATAGCCCAGTGGCCTCTTATAAGTAGGGAGCCAATGGCGGTCGTCCTGCCAGACATCGCCATTGATGGTCAGCCGACCCTGCGGCGCTCTTTCCAGTCCCGCCATGCAGCGCAGCAGCGTGGTCTTGCCGGATCCGGAATGACCGAACAGGGCGGTTATCCCGGTTGCAGGCAGCTGCAGATCGACATCGAGGGTAAACCCCGGCCAATCGAGGCGAAACCTTGCTTGAATCTTGCTCATCTCAGGCTCCTTTTTTGCNATNCGGCCGCCAGGCATACAGCGTTAACAGCACCAGGAAGGAAAAGACCAGCATGATGGCCGACAGCTGATGGGCCTGACTGTACTCCAGCGCTTCCACGTGGTCGTAAATCTGCACCGAGACAACCCGGGTCACACCCGGTATGTTGCCGCCGATCATCAGCACTACACCGAACTCGCCCACCGTATGCGCGAAAGTGAGGATCGAGGCGGTGAGAAAACCGGGCAGCGCCAAGGGTACCGCCACGGTAAAGAAAGTGTCAAGCTGGGAAGCACGCAAGGTCGCAGCCACTTCCAGAGGCCGGTCCCCGATCGCCTCAAAGGCGTTCTGCAGCGGCTGCACCATGAAGGGCAGGGAGTAAAACACCGAGGCGATCACCAACCCCGTGAAGGTGAAGGGCAAGGGGCCGATGCCGAGCATCTCGGTCAGATGACCGACCGGACCGTTCGGCCCCATGGCGAGCAGGAGGTAAAAGCCGAGGACCGAAGGAGGCAGCACCAGCGGCAGGGCGACCACGGCCCCGATCACTCCTTTCCACCGGGTGCGGGTCCGCGCCAGCCACCAGGCAATCGGCGTTCCCAGTACCAGGAGAATCAGGGTTACGATGCCCGCCAGGCGAAGCGTCAACCAAATGGCTTGCAGGTCGCTGTCGGATAAAAGCATGGCTTGTCCTCAATCAATTGGCGTGTTGAAAAGTTTTCGTCGATTCGTCGTGGAGGACAAAGCCGTATTTGGTCATCACCGCGAAAGCGAACTTGCTTCCCATATAGTCGGCAAAGCGTTTGGCCAGGCCGTTGCCCGCGGCACGTTTGGTGATGATATAGCCCTGCTCCAGCGGTTCATGGAGATTGTCCGGGATCAGCCGGTAGCCGCCCTTGTTCGCCAGTTCGGGATTAACCGCCAGCGACAGGGCGATGATGCCGACCTGGGCGTTGCCGGTTTGGACGAATTGAGCAGTATGCGCAATATTCTCCCCATAGACCAGCTTCGCTTCCACCTTATCCCACAGTTTTGCCGAGCGTAATGCCTCTTCGGCTCTCTTGCCATACGGAGCATGCCTGGGATTGGCGATGGCAATCCGGATGATTGCCGAATCGGTGAGGCTCTCCATGGTCATCTTCGTGGCGTCAAGACTTCCGCTCCATAAGACAATCCTGCCGAAGGCGTAGGGTATGACATCTGAGGCCGCGAAACCATTCTCTGCGAGTTTCCGGGGGAAGGCAATGTCGGCGGAAAAATAGAGGTCGTAAGGTGCGCCCTGCTGGATTTGTGTATGAAATTTGCCGGAAGAACCGTATATTACTTCTATTTCATGAGTTGGGCTGTCCTTCTTGAATTCGGCAACGATTTCATCCATGGCGAATTTAAGATCTGCGGCGGCGGCGATGGTTATTTTCTCAGCCTGGGCCGACGCGGTTGCCGGGAGCAGAAAGCAAAGCATCAGGAGGCTTAGAATCTTTTTCCCTCCATGGGCCGTGGTAGCCAATTTCCATAATAGCTTCATAATGTCTACTCCCAAGGTTGGAGGATAAAAACAGTCGTATCCAAACATCACAATGACAATTAAAGACGTCTCGCCTTGTCATTATAGCAAAATAAGTGCCATAATTATCATATATGAATTTTCATGCCAACAATGATATGTTTTTACAGGGATAATTATAATTTTAATAGCGAGTATTGTACTTACAAAGCGCAGACGGCGGAAATGTTGTATGTTTATAAACGTCATAAATTGTACGAATGCAACAAAAATGTGTTTTCTTTGTCGGAAATGTAGGGAGATACCCTCAGAGGCACTCTGACACAACAGGTCTGGCTATGAACAACACAAAAGACAGCGTCTCCTGCAACGTCAAAGCGATTCGTATCGCCAAAGGATTCTCGCAAAAGGATTTGGCCGAACGAGTTGGAATCGGCAGGCAGGCAGTTTACGATATGGAGTCCGGCCGCTATGTGCCGAACACGGCGGTGGCGCTTCGCCTGGCCAGGGAACTGGCATGTGCAGTTGAAGATCTTTTTCAGATGGAAGACCGCGCGAGAGAACATTCCATCACCCTTGCGGAGAATGTTGACAATCCTGGAACCAGACTCTCAGTCGTTCGCATAAACAATAACCTTATTGCGTATCCCCAGGACGGCAGATGGCTGTTAAACGAAGGATTTCATTCTGCCGACGGTATACTGGAAAAGGCAGGCGGTAACATTCGCATGCTGCAGGATGAGGAACAATTAGAGGGAAGAATCCTCCTTCTTGGCTGTGACCCCGCTTTTTCCATTCTCAATGCCCACGTCGCCCGCTACGGCAAGGGAGCAGAACTCCTGTGCAGGTTTGCATCGAGCTCCAAAGCCCTGAAAGGATTGCAGACAGGACATGCGCATCTCGCCGCAGCGCATCTTCACAACAAGGGACAATCGGAATCGAATCTGGAGTTTGCGAAAACAGTTTTGAAGAACTCGAACGCCCTGGTAGTGGGTTTTTCGCTCTTCGAAGAAGGACTGATGCTGGCTCCCGGCAATCCTCATGGCATAACCTCCGTGGTCGATCTGATCAACCCTGGAGTCCGTTTTGTCAATCGCAGCCCCGGCGCGGCCATTCGGGTTCTCTTGGACGATCAGTTGAACAAGCTCGACATCCCGGCAGAGAGAATAAAGGGGTATGACAAGACAGTATCAAGTCATATTGAGGGGGCACAGATGGTTGCTTTCGGACTGGCCGACGCAGCTCTGGGTTTGCGTGCAGTTGCCGCATCATATCAGTTGGATTTCGTCCCCATACAATTTGTTCGTTGCGATCTTATCATCAGACGGGAATTTCTTGATCTTCCCGCAGTAAAAATACTGCTGGACGTACTGCAAACAAAAGCGCTACGGCAAGACCTGACAACATTGCCGGGATATGAGTCTTCAGTAACAGGCAAGATTATCGGGGAGTTCTAATATGGACTTTGCATGCGCCCGCTCAAGTTTTGCATCCAATTGTGGGGTTAGCCGACACCTCGCGTAAAAAAGACAACCCAACTGTCCAACCCCCACGGACATTCCGTAAGCCAACAAGTAACGGAAGCTCACCGCCGGCATTTTCACGAAAAAACAGCTGGAAATGCAGCCAGGAGAAAACGAAGTGATACTGGAAGCATGGGGGGAATTCCGTCAAGACCAAGTCGGATTACCGTGAAGTTTGCTCCCCAGATTGTTACCACGAGAAGGGCGATTGTTATTTACGATTCATTGCCGTTCATGTAAGTGTTTGTTTTATTGATTGAATCAGTCCGGAATTTTCGGTGTAGGAGAAGCATACCCGTCTCGATTGGAATCTGTCTCCATGCCTTCGTAAAAGATTTATAACGTTGGAGCTTTGGAATCTTTGATAGCGGTATTTAAAATACTCCTCATTCTCTCTAATTCAACCTTAATACTCCTCTTGCCGGCAATAATACGCCCATGCCCTGGGACAATAGTAACTGGGTCCAGGCTTACTATGGTATCGATGGCTTGAAGCCAATTGATCCAGTCCTGTTGATCGCCGGCCTCCAGGTTCGGCAAATACTCACTTACGACACAATCACCACAATAGAGAACACAATCCGGTTCAATGAAAATCGAGATATTGAATGGTGTATGGCCCGGTGTTTCGAATATTTTGGCCTCAATGCCACCTAAACTAATTATATCGCCTTGTATCGCAGATTTATTTGGATTTGCCAATATTGTATTGTAAAAGAAAGCCTCGGCCTCGTTTGCAGCCTGTCTGACCGAGTTTTGAATTGTACGGTTAAACTCTTCTTTGTTTTGATTGAATATTTCCTGAGTCCTTCGAATGCCGGGATGAGCAAATATATCAATCCCGCGTTCGCGGAAAAAACTATTGCCGCCGATATGATCAAAATGTGGTTCGGTATTTACGACCAGACACTTGTTGTCTTGGTTAATGCCCGTGGAATAGCCNAAGATGGTTTGCGCTGAGAGGTAGTTTGAGCCGGTGTCTATAATCAGCGTCGAATNGTCTCCGACTACAAAACCTGAATTTACAGCCCATGGAGTCTCTGCAGAAAGGCCTGTTATTGCATAGCAGGATTTCGAAATTTTCATAGATGTTTTGCAGTGGAATTAGATGTTATTTTGCTTGATCCGGATTATTGAAACTACATCTTTATCCAATATCCTGAAAACTGTCCTCCGCCACAAAGAAATGGGCGATCCTTGCCATTTAGTGCTTGCTGATAATCTGTAACTGGTGGACTGGAGTCAGTTTGAACTCCCTTATAAACATCCGCATGGCTATGATTTCCTCCCTAGTCGCCGATGTTCCGCCAGGTTTGTTCCTGATCTCTTCCAAAATCTGCAACATTTGTCTGTATTGTAACCCTCGTAAGTTTTGGGCAAGGCCGTATTTTTCATTTTCTCTCCTCGTATTGGTCATTCGGATGTAACCGATTACAAGCAAATTTTCGTGATGAAAATATCTTCAATCACTCTATTTAAATTATTCCTGGCACAGCGGAATTGCCGTCCGAGTGCATCTCATTTTCCGGTCGGAACTATTTTGCTATTTTTGTCGTAGTATCCTCACCAGTCTACAGAGGGTGTTGTGGGTTCTGCCGGGTCATCTTCGTTGACCGGCAGAAAAACAAAAAATGTTGAGCCTTTCCCGGGCTGACTTTCAACTCGAATTTCCCCCTATGGTTTTGGATGATACCGTGGCAGACGGACACACCCAGGACGGTTCCCTTGACTGCAGGTTTGGTAGAGTAGAACGGCTGGAAGATCAAGGATATTTCTTCTGGGCTCATGCCCAGACCCGTGTCCCTGATTGCTATCGCTATTCTTTCCTCTTCCAGCCAGGTGCTTATCGTGATTACCCCGCCGTCCCGGAGGAAGGCGTCCGCTGCATTGTTTAACAGGTTAAGAATAATCTGTTTGATCTGGTCCGGTACCGCCAGGATTACCGAAGCACACCTGATAGATTGAGCTTCTTCCTGCTGCGTTAACGGCTAACCTTACTTAAACAAACCTTGATTAGAATCCTGCCGTTCTTCAACGATTTTACCATCTTTCAGGACAGCAACTCCTGAGCACACCTGCCTGGCTCGTTCACGGGCTTTTTGTGCGGCCCGCTTCATAGCGATTTCGGCAGCAGCCAAATCTGGGTCGCGCTTTTTGCCATTTTTCCCGGCATCAACAGACTGATTGCTCATGATTTTACTCCTTCTTCATTTCTCAGTCCTGCCGTAAAACGGTGAGGAATGATCGGTGAAGGGACATGACCGTCGCGAACTCGTTGCCGGACTCGTGCAATGGCCAACTNNGGAGATCCAAGTCGAAGAAAGAATAGCTTGACGATGTAACNGTCCAATTGCCAGCCGGGAATAAGCCTGACATACCCTCGACCGCTCAATGTGGTTTCGAAGGCAAAGCTCACACCTCGCATGGCATGTTTGAATATTTCCTCCTACATCAGTCGACCGGCTTGAAAAGCAACTTGTTCCGGTTCAAAAGGAGCCAAGCCGGCTGCAATGAGGTCGGCATTTACAAACATCCGGCAGTTGGCCTCTTTCGGCAGAAATTCTTTGGCAAAGGTAGTCTTTCCGGCTCCGTTTGGTCCGGCTATGATGATGATTTTTTTCGCGCTCTGGCGAGTCATTCCTCAGTCTCCATTTATCTCTCGTCAATCAATCACATATTAAATATTAACTGGTTTTCAACAATCTTCAACAGCTCTTGCTATTCCGGATTCGTCGAGTTTGTAGCGTATCCGAAGGACTCCGTTGTTGAAATCTTGGGAGAATATATGGAACTCGCCGATTGCATCAGTATTGTCAACATGTTCTCCGATACATGGGCAGGAATCATAGTCGACTATGTTCACCATGCGAACGGTTTCGATTCCGTCCGGAAGACCGATTGGCTTCCTATTGGCTTCCTCAGGGCAAACCATCTCTTCGGTTACACCCAGATTTCGGAAATCGCCTTATTGACCGCAGCCTCGACTTCCTTCGCTTCGTCATCGGTCAGGGCTCGCTCCGCTCTCACAATCTAACCTCATTCGTTATACCTTCGACCTCATTTATTTAAAACTGATACCAAATTTGTAGAAGAATTTCGATAGTTTTGCATACGCATCTGTAATACTGGCTGCTCTTATAAGATGCTTCTCAGGCATATTAAAAGCGAAAGGATGAGGTGGTACAAATTCCATTTCAAGAATGACAGGGAATTTACCGCCGTCCTTTACTTTTAATAAGGCCGAGTAGTGCACCCAATCATCGGCCCTTGGTACGATTCCGTATATTTCCTCTTTGGATTCAAAAACCGTATTGTATCTTGGCATAATCTATTCTCAAAATTTCGCTGGAATAACGTGAAAATCACGGGTTTATCCGGTGCATTATCTGGTTGGAATTAAGTATAGTGTCTCCGGAATTCCTCGGAATTCCTTTCCGGACACCGCAAGATACCGAATTGCTTGAATGCCCTGTTTTTCATTGCTTAGACAAGGGCTTGCAAACCCTTCCGTTCACCAATTTCATGCCGTGAGGTGATTTTTAGATTTTTATTAGAGGCATATCAAGGATGATCACCGGTTTATCTGGGGCATTATTTTGTTATTAGAAGATGTAACATATCTTGAAGTTGTAACAAGAGTCAAAAGAAGACTTGACCCCCGGGTCGACCCACGTTGGCAAAATAGACCTTCAGAGATTAGGGATCATTTTACAGTTGAGATGAGTATCTGACCGCTTTTCTCCCTTCGGTGTGTATTCTCATTCCTCGCTCTCCGTTTCGCCGAATTCCGCCTCTAGTTGCTCAATAGATGGAAGACTTGCTTTCAGGTTGTCGGGGAGGGCGCGAGTCAGCTGATATTCCGACACACCCATCGGTTTCCAAATATCGCTCAAGGCATATTCCACTACCACCCGGTCGCGGGATTTACACAGCAGAATACCGATTGTCGGCTCATCTTTTTCCCCGCGCAGCTGCTCATCCACTGCCTTCANGTAAAAATTCAGCTTGCCCGCATACTCAGGCTCAAATTCACCAGTCTTCAGCTCAATCACCACATAACAATGCAGCTTGGTATGATAAAAAAGCAGATCAAGGAAGAAATCCCGCTCGCCCACCTGCAAACCCTGCTGTCGCCCAACAAAGGCAAACCCTGCTCCCAGTTCAAGTAAAAATTTTGTGATATGATCCGTCAGCGCCTTTTCCAGTTCCCGCTCGTTGTAATCCTCTGTTAGCGTCAGGAAATCGAAGTTGTACGGATCCTTGATCAGCTGCTGGGCCAAATCCGATTGCGGAGCCGGCAGCGTCTCGGCAAAATTGGTGACCGCCTTACCTTCCCGCAGATACAAGCCGCTTTCGATCTGATGGGCCAGGACATTCCGGCTCCAGTTGTGCTCAACCGTCTTTTTCACATAATAGAGCGCCTCGGCCGCATCCCTGCATTTGGAAATGATAACCAGGTTATGGCTCCAGGGGATGAGAACCAAAAGGGCCACAACCTGTTGCCTTCTTGACTGGGGACCAGCTTTTCCCTCTTTATCCATGGCGTCCGGCTTCGGCAATTGCGCAACAGCTTGTTGCGCAATTTGGCCACAATAGGTGGCCAGAGCAGGAACCCCTTCTGCGTAAAAGATATACCATTGCCGAATACACTCGAGATTTCGCTTTGAGAACCCCTTCATGTCTGGAAATTCCGCCATCAAATCCTCGCTCAGTTGTTTCAGGAAACCGCTGCCCCATTTGGCCGATTTTTGGCGCTCTACAATATCCGCTCCCAACTCCCAATAAAAAGACAGCAACGCTCTGTTCACCTGCACCGCCGCCTTCACCTGCGCTTGCCGCACCCGCTGCTTGATATCTTTCAGCCAATCGCGGTATTCTGATGATCTGATGGGTTGGTTAGTCATGTTTTATCGGCCTCCTCGTGTCGCATGCTTTCTTTGCTGGGCTTATCTGATGACATTGGATAACTCATGACTCTTGCGCATTACTACCTTTCAGAAACCATTTTGTCAAAATCGATAGGAGATATGTGAACTCATATCACTCCGGTCATACTTCAATATATATGCTGGTTTCTATACAAAAAGTCTTCCATTTTTGTATTAGAGTGAAAAAGGGATTGATTCAGTGATGAATTCATATTTATCATACTTTTCTTCAACACCAATTTTTGTTATCGTTCGTTTGATATAGGAGAATTTCTTGAGCTTTTTATCTACAAGTCAGGGTGAATTTACCCAATATACTTCTTAATACAATTCAAACTACTTACGATTAAAACTGGACAACCTTTCTCAAGTTTGCTACAATCCCCGAAATTGTATCTTATGCGAGAGGATCATTTTGAACTTATCACAGGTTGTCGTCCGTCCGGTAGAACCTTCAGAAGAACCGAGATTCCAAGAATTGATGCAACAGCATCATTATCTTGGCGCTTTGCCGAAAATCGGCAATACGATCTGGTATATCGTCATCTGCGACAATGAATGGCTTGGCCTCCTCAGTTTTTCCGCTGCAGCTTTGAAGTGCGGCGCTCGTGATCGCTGGATCGGCTGGGGGCATCGTCTGCAGTATGATCGGCTTCATCTGGTGGCAAATAATTCACGATTTCTGATACTGCCAACCTGCCATTACAAAAATCTTGCGTCAAAGGTTCTTTCCTTGTGTCGGCGAAGAATCCAACAAGACTGGCAAGATCGATTCGGGTTTCCCCTTTTGATGATGGAAACCTTTGTCGACCCCTCGCGTTTCGTTGGCACGATCTATCACGCCGCAAACTGGCAATTAATCGGTAACACCAAAGGATATCAACGAACTCGAAATGGCTACAGCAACACGCGACAAGCATCGAAGCTTGTCTTCGTGCAACTTCTCCAGCGCAACAGTCGTTCATTGTTATCCGCTTCCCCACTTCCCCAACACTATGTGTCAGGAGTACCAAGAATGAAACTTACCGCCGAACAAATGCGATCTCTTCCCGGTTTTTTCAAAACAATCCATGATCCTCGTCGTGCCCAGGGAAGGAAACACTCCGTTCATGTTGTCCTGGCCATCGCAGCTGGAGCGATTTTATGCGGTATGCGCGGCTATAAAGCCATTTCCGATTGGGCTCAGAACTTATCGCCAAAAGCTCGCGACCGCTTTGGCTGTCGTTTCAGTCAAAGAAAAAATAGCGTCCCCAGTGAAAGCACCATACGAAACGTATTGATTCGCATTGCACCAGTGGAGTTGGACCGGGCACTCCAGCAATGGAATGCCCAATATGGTGCAATCGATGACAGTCTGGCGATCGACGGCAAAACCATGCGCAATGCCGTTGACGACAGTGGCCGGCAAATTCATATCATGGGCGCCGTCGGGCATCAGAGCAAACAAAGCTACACCCAAAAAAAGTCGGTACCTTGCCTGTAAAAGGAAGCAACAAAGAAAAACGGACAAACGAAATCAAAACCGCTATCCCCCTCCTCGAGTCCATAGATATTCAAGGGAAAACCATTACCGCCGACGCCCTGTTAACCCAGTGTGATCTTGCCAAATACATCGTTGAAATAAGAAAAGCACATTACCATTTCACCGCCAAGGGCAACCAGAAGAAACTCCTCAAAGAAGTCGCCTCATTTTTCGAAAATGTTTCCTGGAGTCCTGACTATGCAACTCAGGATAAGCCCAACCATGGCCGTAAAGAGACCAGAAAAATCTGGGTAACCACGGAACTCAATAAATATCTTAAATTTCCCCATGTCGCCCAAGCCTTCAAAATTGAACGAATAACATACAGGAAAAACCGTAAAAATTCACGAGTTGTCGCATACGGAATCACCAGCAAAACTCCCCAGATGGCAACCGCCGAACAGATCCTAAGAGACAACCGTCAGCACTGGAGCATTGAAAACAGCTGCCACTACATCCTTGACTGGAATTTCGATGAGGATCGCTGTAGAATCTCGAAAGGTTACGGTCCGGAAAACATCACGCGACTACGAAGATTCGCTATAGGCCTCCTCAAAAGCAAGGGCGTATGTAATGTAGCTCAGAAAATGAGGCAACTCAGTTTTTCTCCTCGCTTGGTTTTAGATTATTTGAAAATTCCTGGGAATAATCACAGTGCCGCCGCGGTACAGGGGTAGCATAAATTTACCGTGATCTACAAGTATTTGAAGGTCATGTGATAAATATTCAGCCTTAACAATACCTGGATTATTTTTTTCATACTCAAGAGCAAGGAGCCGTATACGTTCGGCAATCTGTTCTTTTGGGTATAGAGAAATGTTCCAAGCGAGTACTGCAATAAACGCACGGTTTCTGGCCTCGTCTATGTTCTCTGCAAGTAAAATATAGTCATCTGCTGTTTTAATAAACGCGCTTGTAACATCGGATTCTTTAGATTTTCTTTTCATAGTATCTTTATAGGAGATATACTGACTTATCAAGGCCTGAGCCTTTTTTAACATTTCAATTTTTCTCAATTCCTATCAAGAGTTATAAATTTCAGTAACTAAATTTCTAAACCACGCAGGTTTTTCAAAAATAACATAGATTAACATAAGAGCAGTAAAAGGTATTGGGATAATCATGTCCACTAAGGCAAGAATTGACAAATAAAGCAGTATTTT
>JGI25322J35698_1000270_pt1 | contig 64082 bp, 58 predicted proteins | sample AutmiccBRH37_all_FD_35698 | JGI IMG/M metagenome (IMG submission 35698) | reverse complement strand
GGCAGCCAGTTCGGCCACCGTCTGCTCCCCCTTGATCGCCTCCAGCGCCACCTTGGCCTTGAACTCAGCCGAGTAGCGCTTCCTCGTCACTTTCCCCATCAGAACAGGTCCTTCCTGCAAGCGGGACCAGCTTAACATCCTGTCCGGTTTTCGGGGGCCACCTCTGATAACCGAAGCCATGGTCAAGGGGCTGGTCGCTACATGGTCGGTTGCCACAGGGCGGGAGACGGACGCGGATCTTTTGGGCGCCGAAGCCGCAAAGATGGTCAGGGAACATGTCAAGCGTGATGCCGCAAAGTTCCAAGCTTGCCGCGAACGGTCTTTAAAGCGGTATCGCTTTATCAATGCCGAAGGAACCGAGGAGACGTGACAACCACCCAGTTTTCCACCCCTTACTTCTGATAGCACATAGTGCTATATTCTAGCACAAAAGGGGCGGAAACGACTGCGTCATGCAGAAACACGTCCTACAGCATTTCGCTTGAACCAAGAATATCGCTCAACCACACGCATTGGAGCTTAGTTGATGAACACCGCTGTTACCGTTTCGGGCTCCAATAGCCTACTAGACCCGCAGGCTCAGCGGTTGGTGGATTTCCTCCGTGACGTGGGTCTCCCCTATGAAAACATTATGGCCGCCCCCAAAGAGCGTTCGATTATCGCAGCCAACCTTCCAGCTTACCTTCAATCGCTGCCAGCGGAGGTCAAGCGCGACGCACGGTACCTGTCCAAGTTCGTAATCGGGGCCGGATCCGGTTTGTTTGACTACGCACTTAACGCTATCTGGAATGAGGTCGTGGTCGACCTCAGAAAGAAAGCGTCACTCTACGGCCTCGACATCTTCTTCGACGCTGCGGTGGGCGGCAATAAAACGCGCGAATTTTACAAGACAGCGGACGATCTGGCCGCCCTTAAGGATGCCGTTCTCCTCGATACATGCCGCAAGTTGGAGCTAATCTCCGACACAACGTACAAGAAGCTCAAGCACATTTTGGACATGCGGAATGACATCGGCATATCCCATCCGACCAACTACAATATCAATGCCTTTGAGCTACTGGGCTGGTTGCAGACTTGCGTTCAGGACATTCTCCATGATCAACCCACGGAAGCGGCGCTTCAAGTCCAAGTTTTCATCTCAAATTTGAAGACGCATGCTGAGCCTCTCGACCAGACCACGAAACAAAACCTCGAGCGCCGCTTCACGGAATTGCCGAGCCGCCTGTGCGGAAACCTGCTCCGGACCGTGTTCGGAATGTACGTCGCGCCCGGCACCGATCCTGGGGTGCGAAAGAACATCGCTGTCCTGGCGCCAGCGCTCTGGAGTACGTGCCCTGACGAGCCGCGTTACCGGTTAGGGATCGTTCTGGAAGGCTACAACACCAACCTCTACAAGGAAAAACATACCCTTGGAGAACAGTTCTTTGACCTTGTCGGTGGAAATGCCTACCGATCAGCGTCTGAACGCGTCATAATCGTCGACACGCTAATTACGGAATTGTTGGACAAGCACAATAGCCGGGACAATTTTCACCACGAGGGGCCTGTAGCTGCTAACCTTTCTTCCTATATTCCGGACCAAAATTCTATATTCGACAACCTAGCTTCCCGTCTATTCAAGACGATTCTTCTGTGCCGTATCGGTAGGGGTGTCTCATACAACAACGGCGTCTCCCCAAGTGGCAAACCCTACTATGACGCAATCCTGAGCCTTGGTGGCGACAAGTTCGCGCCACATATCATGGCTGCGTTTACCGACTACGAAATTGCGGGGCAGTTGGGCCGCCCTATCTGCCGGGCCCAAGCTAAACAGGCGTTGGAAGCTGCTCGTACCAATGTCATCAATGAACGGTTGGTGGAGTGCCTGACCTACCTCATTGACCGTATTGAGGCGAATCCTGGCTGCGCGACCAGCACTGAGTTTAAGCGGCTGTCAGTTGACTATATTCGCTGGAACTGAGTATGGTTTTGCGCTCGGTAGCGCTGCCGCAGCGGATGGGAGAGGCCCGTGAATCATCAGGATCTTCTGTTGCGTCATGTCCCGGCTCCTGTATGGGCCGGCCGCGCTACGGGATTTGATGCTGCCTGAATTTCTAGTTTCAAGCCAACGGGCCTGCGAGAAGGAAATGCAGGGCACTATCAATATCAATGGTCAGAGTCGGACAAAGCCTGGGCCACACAAAAACACTGCCGCAAGCTGCGCCCTCCTGACGGGGTCCGAGTCAGCCGCCGAGAGGCCACCCCAACCCCTCCTGCTTCCGCCGCGCTTCCAGGCACAAAAAAATAGCCTTAGCGTTTTGAGCGCTAAGGCCTTGATTTTCTTTGGTTGCGGGGGCCAGAATTGAACTGACGACCTTCAGGTTATGAGACAGAAGTCACCATTTCCCTGAAGTCCAGTGTTTCTGCGGATTCCGTTTAGTGTCAACACGTTGTAACGGACATAGCGGGACAAACTGGACCAAACTTGACCGTTTGAATACCACTTAGTACCCTGATCCGCACGGACACGATGCGGACACAAGATCAGAGGGTACGGACATGGCCGGAAAACTGACGGAGAAACTGCTGCGGGAAATGAAGCCCCCGGCGAAGGGCAACAGCATCACCTACGACAGCGAGGTTAAAGGTTTTGGCGCCCGCATCACGGCGGCGGGTTCCCGCGCCTTCATCCTCAACTATCGCATCCACGGACGCGAACGCAGGTTCACAATCGGTGACTGGCCCGCGTGGAGCGTGGCGGCCGCCCGCGAGGAGGCGAAACATCTCCGCCGCGAGGTTGACCGTGGCATCGACCCCCTTGAAGACCGCATCGAGAACCGTGAGGCGAAGACGGTCCAAGACCTGTGGCTCGAATACGAAAGAGTCCACCTGCCTACCAAGCGGGCCCGCTCGGCGAGCGACGACAGGTCCATGTGGAAGACCTACATCCTGCCAAAGCTGCGCGCCGTCAAAGTCCGCGACATCACGCCGCAGATGATCGACGAGTTGCACCGCGAGATTGGTGAGACCAAGCCAGTAAGGGCGAATCGCGTGATCGAGGTCCTACGCAAGGCCTGCAACCTAGCCATCCGCTGGGAGTGGACCAACCGCAACCCGTGCACCGGCTTTGCCAAGAACACCGAGCAGGAGCGGCAGGTCTACCTGTCGCCAGAACAGATCAGGCTCGTTGCGAAAGCACTGGAGCAGAGCCGCTCCCAGGCATCCGCAGATGCCATCCGTTTCATGCTCCTGACCGGATGCCGCAAAGGCGAGGCCCTCGGCGCCACCTGGCCAATGTTCGACCTAGACAGAGGGATCTGGACGAAGCCATCATCCCATACCAAACAAAATAGAGTCCACCGCGTGCCGCTGTCCGGCGCCGCCACGGAGCTGCTGATACGGATGCGAGAGGAAAAGGACGCGGACCCGGTGTTCGTCTTCCCCGGCAGCGGGGCGGCCGGTCACCTGACGGATGTAAAGCGGACTTGGCAGACCGTGCGCGAGGCGGCAGGCATTCCTGATGTCCACATCCACGACCTCCGCCATACTTTCGCGGCCCTGCTGGCGAGCAACGCCGTCCCCTTGATGGTGCTCGGCGCCTTACTCGGCCACACGCAGGCGCAGACGACGAAACGCTATGCCCACCTCTACGACGATCCGCTGCGCGACGGCGCCGAGATTGCGGCCGGCAAAATCAATTTTCCAGCCAGCCATAAGCAAGGAACCTTAACCGGATGACACGCTACATCACCATTACCGATCCCAGTTCCCCCATGCCCTACTATCCCCAAGACGACGCCTGGCTCTGGCACCTCATGCTTTTTCCTGAGCAAGAGGAGAAGACTGACAGCACGGACGTTCAAACCGTCAAACTGAACAACAAGTACAGGGTGGAAGCCCTGTGGCGGCATCGGCAAGGCTTTCTCCGCGACCGACTGGATGAAGAACTGAATGCAAGCGGGCCGAACGCATCGACCATTAGAGCCACGATCACCAAGGAGGAGGTGACCTCCTTCCAACACATCCGGCACAGTGAAGACGATTGGCAAGAGCTCATACAGAAGAGGCAGAATCAGGGATACATGATTGCCCACCTTTTTCACTACATGATCGGGGTGCTCAACCACCCGAAAGACGCGTTCCGCAAGAAATTTGCCAAACTTGATCAATGGCGAGTGGACCTTGGCCATCATCTGGCAGACATCGGCCATGGCCGCGCACCCCAGCCCAAGGGAACTGACAAACTGCGCGCTTCAGGCCAGGAAGCGACGACAGATGCGCGAAGGATCTTCGCGCCTGCGGCGCATTTATGGGCGGCCTATTACTCCCCTGACCGTGAAGCAGGCAGCCATTTAAACCACCGTGATCTGGCTTTGTTTCTTGCACGGGCAGAGTCCTACCGGCACCTGGCAAACCGCCTGAAGGCATGGGAGAAGGTATACGCCGACCTTGATGACGCCACGACTGGGCAAGCACTAATGCAGGCCGCACCACCCTACCGCGTGACCCGCTTGGCGCGCCTCTCCGATGAGAACGGCCACAGCTGGGTTGAGCGCGTCTTTCACAAACCCCTGAGCCCGGCGCCGTTCCACACGCCAAGCAACCCTGAGATCCAGGCCTTTCTGAAAGAAAAGGGCGCCTGACACTCTGGGCGCGGGCCAATCTGACTTGGCCGAGAGGCCGCCCCGAAAGCCCCCACTTCAAGACCCCGCCAAGTCCGTCGCTGAGACGGGCTGGCGGGGTTTTTTCATGCCCATACAACCGGTGCACCAATCCGTCAGATTCCGATGCCGTTTAAAAACATACACTTAATGCCGTTCAGGCCCCCGATACATGTTCCCGTCCTGACACATCAAGCATTCAGTGTCATCATTACAACGTTACACAAATACAACTCGACAACAGGAAATAGGTACACGAAAAATGAAGTCAAACATCAAATCCCCAAACTCCACCTGCGGCATCATTACTCGTGAAGAGTTGGCGGGAGCTCTTGACATCTCCCTCCGCACTCTCAAGCGGTATGAAGCCGCCCGGATTGGGCCGCCGCTGATCCGCATTGGCCGCAAGGTCTTGTATCAGGAGACGACCGTCCGCGAGTGGCTCGCCGGCCTTGAGCGGCCCGCTGTCCGTCGTCGCCGTTAAGGGAGAAAGAAAAAATGTACATTCAGTATATTACCGTCGGATACTCCAATGGCAGTTCCTGCAGCAGCATCTCCATTCCCATTGAGGAAGTAGCCAGCCGCTCCAAGGAACTGCAGGGTCTCGTCCCCCATGTTTCAAACGAAGATGTCCTTACATGCATCTTTCAATGCTTCCTCGAAGACACCTTTGAGGAAAATCAGCAAACCCTGAAGACCTACTTTTCATGGCTTCTGATGCGGTGGCCGGACCTTTACTACAAGGCGTTCGATCTTGCCGCCCCGATCGCGATTTTCACAGCTGTCGAAGTTGGACCCGGTCAACAGCGTGTTGACCTCGCCATCGGTGACGCAATGAACTTCATCGAACAGGCGGTCCCCTACACCAAGGAAACCATTCACTGACAAAACAGGCCATGCCCGGTGACACGAGCATGACCTGAATTCTGCGGCAAAAGCCGCTCGCGAGCCGGAGCCCGCTGCTTTCCTGGAAGATCGCATCGTAGCTCCGGCTCTCTCCTACCGCAACCGATAATCAACCGGAGAGAGATCATGACCTCCAATGACCGACGCCCCTTGGGGGCGGCGAACCCCGTCGCTTTGCCCGCTTCCTGGGACGCTCCCGACATGAGCGTCCACCAGCCCGACGTTGAACCCGAATTTCCCTTGGAGGCTCTGGGGGGCATCGCCTCTGAGGTCTCCGCCCGCGCGCAGGCAAGCAGCGTCAAGATCGGTGTCATCGCCGCCATCCTGCTCGTCTGCGCCGCGTCCTTGCTGGGACACACGTCTGTTCAGGTCACCGCAAGCTGGCGGGAGCACGTAAGCCTCTATCTCAACTTGATCATGCGGCCCTCCGGCGGCAAAAGCCGTGCGATCTATCCGTTCCTCGAACTTCTGCGGCGTATCGAACAGGCCGCGCTCCCCGCGTGGGAGGACGCAATGGCGCGGTTCCAAGCGGCCTTGTTGGCCGCCGCCGCGACGGCTTCCGCGTACAAGAAGATCGTGAAGGATGCCGTCGAATCCGGACAGACCCCGCCTGAACCGCCTGAAGGGCTTTTGCCCCCGCCAGCGCCTGCGAAGATCCGCACGGTGTCGGAGGACACGACGAAAGCCGCTCTCCTGCAAATGCAGATCGACGGCAATTCGGTGCTGGTCTACCAGGACGAGGCGCGCCGCGACGAGGGCGATCTCCGGGCGCTGTACCTGACGGCGTGGAATGGCGGCGCGTACCACCTCGACCGTGCCCACGGCGGCGGGTCCATCAAGAGCATCGCGGTCTCCATCCTGAAGGGCCTGCAGCCCGACAAAGTCAGCCATGTCTTCGGCGGCGCGGACGACGGATACATGAGCCGTTTCCTCAACGTGGTCGCCGACCCCATCCGCGTAACCACCACTCCTCCGACCCTGGATACTGAGCGGCTCTTCTCAGCGTTCATCGCCCTGCGCGAGTTCGACGGCCAAACCCTGGATCTCTCGGAAGACGCCCTTGCATGTTTCAACGGCTGGACGGCCGAGCACGACGCGGAGCATGTCCGGCCTCACATGCAGGGGCACCAGGGCAAAGTGAAGGGCATTGCCGCCCAACTGGCGGCCATCCTGGAATGCCTGAACAGGGCGTGGTCTGGGGACACCCAGCCCCCCTCTGAGATTTCCGGCGTCTCGATGGCGTCCGCCCTCTGGATTATCGAGGATTTTTTCAAGCCGATGGCCCACCGCGCGTACCGGATGGTCGACGGCGCCGGCCAGAATCCGACCACCGAGTTGGCCGCATGGATCATCGCCACCGCCCCCCAAACCATCAACGCCCGGCGTCTGGCGCGGGGAGAGCTGGTCGCCGGACTCAACAGTGCCCGCGCACAGGATGCCATTGCCGATTTGATCGACGCGGGCTGGCTCCGCAACCCGCCACACCGGAGCGGGCCAGGCCGCCCCTCCTCTGATCTCGAAGTGAACCCCAAAGTCCTGACCGCCTGCAAGGAGAACGCCAATGTCTAAGATGAATTACCGGGACATGATCCGCCAGCTGAAGGCTGAGCCGAACGAAACGCAGGCGATTACCACGGAGATGGTCTGCCAAAATGCCAAAATGGCCCCGGCCGCCCACCAGGCGCGCAACGATGATGGCGCCGCCGCTGTGGTCCCGCCGTCCGACGACCTCGCCCCGACCACCCCCGATCCGGCGCAGGACGTCCAGCCTGTCGCCCTGCAGGCAGAATCCGAGCCTGCCTCCCCGGAGTTGGCCGAGGGCGCGGAACTGACGCCCGGTATTCCCGAAGCGCCGGCGGAAACCTCCTGCGCGGCGGCAGTCGCCACCCTTCCTGAAAAGCAGGACGTTGGGGTGGTGAGCGAGGCGGTGTACGAATTCGTCGAGAAGGCGATCAAGGTGTGCTCACGCGCCGGGGACCTCGTCCTCGGATTGGAAGTCGCAGACAACACCTTGGCTCGCGTCGCCGCCGCGCTCGGTCGCCGGTTCCTCGGCATTCTGGCACCCCAGGCGAGTCAACTGCACGAGAACGGGTTGCCTTGCTCACCAGTCAAAGCGGAAGACGCCTGCAGCGTCTTGAAGAGCGTCAAGGATGCGGGCTGGGTCACTGAACCGCCCATCCTTTTGATCACGGACCTGCACGACAATGCCTCGCCGGCCGACGACATCGTTCGGATGAAGCGGCTCACTGAGGATTTTCTCGACAAGAACGGCTACATGGCCTGCCGCGTCAGCGCCGCCAGCCTCGACGAATGCCTGCGCCGAGCGGGCGGCGGATACAGCTTCCCGCTCGCGGACGGGTCGCACGGCCTGATCATCGATCCCCATGGCCCCAGCCCGCGCCTCCTGCGCCGCATGACGGGCAAAGCGAGTGCCGCACCTGGGGCGCAGCATTCTGCCACGGCCAAGGAAAGCGGCACGAAGGCCCCGCAGGCCATCTCCCTCTTCTGCGGGGCCGGCGGCATCGACTCCGGATTCCACGCCGCTGGGTGGATCACCCGGTACGCGGTTGATTTTGATCCCGAGGCGATCGCCACCTTCAAAGCAAACCATCCGGGGGTCGCGGCAGAAGTCGCCTCCGTGCGGGGACTTCGATTGCCGCGCATCAAGGACCTGGACACTATCTTTGGAGGTCCACCCTGCCAGGACTTTTCACCAGGCGGGAAACGCAAGGGGCTTTCCGGCAAGAACGGACCCCTGATCTGGAGCTTCGCCTCAATCATCGAACAAGTTCTTCCGAGGTCGTTCTTGTTCGAGAATGTGGACGACTTTGATACTCAGTTCCCGGATGCGAGAGCCGCCTTAATTGCGCGGTTCGAAGCTGCGGGCTATGTCGTCACTAAGGCCGTCTTGAATTCGGCCGACTTCGGGGTGCCACAGACGCGTGAGCGCCTGTTCATCGTCGGCATCCGCAAGGACCTGGGCGTCAGCTTCGACTTTGCCAGTGTCCAACGGGCTCACGAAGTCGTCACCCAACACGAGGCATTTCACCACATGCAGGAGTGGGCACTTCCGCCGTCCCGCCGTGGCGCCAAAATCACCGGCGATGAATTCGGGAAGAATGGGTTCTCCAAATTTTACCTGAAGTCGAACCGTGTCCGCCGCTGGGATCAGCCGGCCTTCACAGCCCTTGCCGGAGATCGTAACACGCCGCTGCACCCCGAACCTGTGCCAGAGCATGTGGTTCACGATTCGCCCATCGGCCTGTACTGCTTCCACCCCCGAACCGGGACATACCACCGCCACCAGACCCCGCGCGAGCAGGCCGCCACCCAAAGTTTTCCCCCGGACTTCCAATGGCGCGTTCGGAACCTGAAGGCCGCCTACCGTGTCATCGGCAATGCGGTTCCGCCGGCCATGGCCAAAGCCCTGGCCATGGCCATTAAGGAGAAGCTGGCCGAGGCGGAAGACCTCGCGAAGCAGCGTGTAGTCGAGGCAGCATAGGCTGATGGCTCACGGGCCGTCCAGGGGCGCGGACGCACGTGCCGCGCATCCCTTTCCCCCGTTCCCTCAGTCGCCGTCCTCGAAACCGCGCACGAGGTCATCGACATCAAGGGGACCGTCGTCCTCCAAAGCGTCAGCGAGCGCCGGATCAATGTCTGGAACTCTCGCGTTCTTCGGCTCCCGACCCTTTGGAATGCGGTCGCGCTCCACCACGCGAAGATGCGGCACATGCAGGGGGAACCGAACCTTCTCAAATCGAGTGCCCCGCCCCGGCACCGGAACACCCTCTACCTTGGCGGAGGCATCCAGCACCAGCCGCCTTGGCGCCGCCGCCGCAATGTGCCTGATTGCCGTCTCCAGAGCCTCGCGCCGGAATCGGGAGAACACGAGATTTCCGCGCACGGGGTACCCCAGCCAGCGGGCAAGCCGACTGACGGAAGCCTCAAACCAAATGTCCGGTTCGAGGCTACGGCCGGCGACAATGGCCAGGATCGGATAAAGCCGCAGGGCGTACTTCGAACCCAGCTTCGCCAGAACCCGCGTTTCCAGGTACATGTACTGCTCAGGAAACAGGACCGCCTCGCGCAACGGCTCCGTGAACCGGAAAGCGAATCGGCCAACCTCCGGCGCAAGATCGATCAGCTTGGCTTCCACCTGGCGGCCGACACTGCGGTCCAGGTTGCCCGCGTTGGCAAGTACGGTCCCCTGCGCCAAGTTCCGGAGCGCCTTGTCGAACTCCCGCCAATCGTTGCAACCTGTAAACCTTGCCAAGTACCTGCCAGGGGGATTGACCACCTCGGCATCGCCCTCGCTGTAGGCCCACGCGATGATCGCGAACAGAACGGCATGTTCCTTCTCCCCCCAGTTCTCGGGGACCTCCATGTGGGCGATGGCCTGCGACAGGCGCATGACCGGCCATTCATCCTGCTCTGCCAAAATGACAGAATTGACGTCCCCTTCCAGGCGCCCTTTGCCCCGGCGGCCAATCTTGCCCATCAACTTGCACCTCCTCTCCGACACCACCAATACCATAAACACTCATCACGAATACCACAAACACTACATCATGTTCCGTTGACGCGGCCAAGGGGTTGCTTGCTTCGGAGGGTGCTTCGGATTTTCTGGCTTCCGGTGACTATTAAGAATAGGAAACGTTGCCGTGAGCGGCTGCTGTAGCCGAGGTTCCGCGCCGTGGACCTGAGGAACCGTTTCCCTGATTTTGGCATATTCGCGAAGGTGGCCGTAGCCGCCCCACCCGCCCAGTTCCTTGCCCGGCACCGCCCCGACATTGCCCCGTAGTGCACCTACCTCTGCACCGGAACTAGAATCCCCATGTAGGCAAACAGGTCAGGCGGGACTTGGCTTGCCGATCTGTAGTGCACCAGCAGGATGTTTCCGTACACGGCCCAAAGTATCATTGCCCGGCCCGCTCCAGATCCCGGTTCAGTTTGCCTAGTCCCGTCATACCGGAAGCAGATCCGTTACCGTGAATTGGCAAGGCAACCTCCGGACCTTGTAGTGCACCAACCTCCACACCGGAACGGTATTCCCCAAGCAGGCCAACTCGGCGTGTCGGTACTCTGGCCCGTTGACCCTGTAGTGCACCAACAGGCTGTTTCCGTACACGGACCAAACTCATTGCCCGGCCAATTGTGCATCCCGGATCAGCCTTCCCCAGTCCCGCCAAAGAGGAATAAGTTCCGCGACAGCCCACGTGGGCAGCGAGTCCCCCCGATGCTTTGGTCCTCCGGAGCGGTACTTCTTCAGGCGTTCAAGGCGATATTGCCGAACCCGGTCACGCTCCTCAGCACGGGCTGGTTCTCCGCCCGCCTGTACGGACGTGATAAATGCGGCTAGGTCCGCGTCCCCGACCAGGATCTTCCTGAGCCGTGCCTCGCGGTGGCCGCCAGGGCGGCAGCCACCTTCGCGAAGCTCATGCCGAACCGTTTCCGCTATACGGTGGTCCTGCCGGAGTTGCTCGTCTACCCGATTGATCATGGTCCGCTCGGCCCGTAGACGGGTTGCTCATGGGCTTCCGGCCGGACCTGTTCCTCAGGTTCTGGCAAACCGATCCTCTGCCGAACATGGACCGGAAGCGCGGAGGACACGTGCATCGGCATGTCCGGCGCGGCCCGTTCGTCGGGTTTTGGCATTTTGGCAGGCGTGGGACTGGGCGTGGACCGATCATCGGAGGCTGGTTCGGAAACGGCAAGACGGTACGCTGGGTGACGATCAAGGATCCAGTCCGCGGCCCGCTGCGCGTCCGCGGCGGCACGGAAAATCTCCCGTTTGTCGTGCCGGAGCACCTCCAGCCAGGTGTCTACATAACTGGCATGCTGCTCCAACTCCGAGGGCACGCCCAGTTCCGCACAAACCATCGCTGACGCGATCTCTGCCCGAAGTTCCTCCATGGCGTAGGCTTTTGTTCCGAACCTGTTTGCCAAGTTCCGGTCAAGGCGTGACGGGTGGCCTGTGGCATGTCCAAGCTCATGGAGTGCCGTGGCGGACCACCCCTCGGCCGTCATGAAGGCCGCCTCTGGCGGCATGCTGATCATGTCCTTGCTTGGCGCGTAGAAGGCCCGGTCCCCTCCGGTAAGGATCGGCACGCCGCTGGCGGCCAGGACCGTTCTCACCGCCTCTGGGGCACGCCACGGAGCTTCCTCGACCGTTGGCGGCCGCCATTCCGGAATCCCGTCCATCTGGCTCGCGTGAAACACCGTATACGCCCGAATCATCGGGATTATCCGTGTCTCAGCGTCTTCCCCCTCGTCGGCCGGTTCGTCACGACTACCAACCTGGATCGGCTTGAAGAAGACAATGCCCGTGCCCTTCTCACCCTTGCGGACTTGCCACCCACGGTCCAGCGCCTGCTGGTACGTGCACCATCGTGGATCCCCGTCCATGAAGCCTTGCGGCGACAGGCCGAGTAAAAGGGTGTTGATGCCCCGATACCTGCGGCCCGTGGCCGCGTTCATCGGCGCCAACGGTGCCCCCACGGCCGGATCCCATGGCCGGCGCCATGGCGGCGTACCCGCTTCCAATGCCTTGATGATGCCGGCCGTCACGTCGTCGTATGTGTCGCGGCGGGGTTTTGTCATTTTGGCAGCCATGATCNCCTCCCCGCCGCTGGAGCATCGTCGGGACCTTCTTCAAGGCCCAGTTCCACAATCTCAGCTGCGGTCAACGCGTCCGGATGCGACGGTTCCGGGTCCGCGATGCCCAGTCGCTTCTTCACGTGATCGGGCAAGGGGCCCTGCGGCGCAGGTCGCTTCGTGCCCCCTTTCTCCTCGCATTCCAAGATGATGTTCTCGGGCGGCACACCCTGGCGGATCGCCTCGATGCGGGCACGGCGCTGGAACTCCTCCGAGCCGTAGAAGCGGATCGTCGTCCATCTCTCTCGGCAGGCCCGCACCAGTTCGCGCACATGCTTGTCGGTCGGCTCGCCTTCGGTTTCGACCTGGATCCGGTCGCCCGTGTCGTGCCACCTGGCGCCGAGCCATTCGACCCACAGGCCGTCATAGGCATGCTGAACCTCGACCCCATTCCGGCGCCACCAGTCGGCCACCCAGTCCCAGTCGATCTGGCCCTGACCCGCCCTGTCGCTGGCGCCAAAAACCTTCTTCTTCGCTTCCCCCATCATTTCCCCCTGTCTATTTGATCCCTTTTTGTTCTCTGTCTTTGCCCGCTCAACCGTGGGCAACGCGACTGCGTCCAGGTCGGCCAGCCGCGCATGAACCTCGGCCGCCCTCTTGCCCAGCCTGCGGGCCAACGAATGCGGCGTGCCCGCCTCGTCCACCGCCACGATTCCCCGCCGGCCGTTTGCAAGGCACAAACCCCTTGCCTCGACTTCCCGCTTGAATGAGGCGCCATCGGTGGACGCGGCCCATGCGGCCTGAAGCCGCCGGGCGACATCCATCGCCGGGATCCCTGTCCTCACGCTGGCCTGCCAATCCTGATGCGTCGCCTGCGCCACGGGTCTCGGGGTGCCTTCAGGGCGGGTGTGGACGCCCACCACGGGCTTCAGGCTCCACCGATCCTCCAAGGCACGGCTTGTCTGCTCATGCTTCCGGTAGTTGCCGCCATCGGACACTGTCTTCAGGGTGGCTTGGTTCACCCGTCCCCAGACGACATGCAGGTGTTCGCGGCCATGTTTGCGATGAAGGACGAGAACCCGCTGATGCCCTTCCAGCCCCAACCGGCGCCCGAGTTCGTCAGCTGCTTCCTGCCATTTTGGCAGACCCACGGACTCGGCCTCGTCGGCGGCCACGTTGATCGAAGCGTGGTAAACCGCCTTCCGGCACCGGGTCCCCCGCGACAGGGCCCGCATCTCCTCGAAGGCATCCAGAAGGTCAGCAGACGCCACGCCCTCCATGGCGATGATCTCGACCGTTTCGTTCTCGCCCGACATGAGGTGCGCCGCCAGCCGTCGGACATCGCGGCGGCTGTGGCCACGACTGCTCCCCTTAATGACCATCGGCACCTCCGAGGAGAGCCGCTTTGACTTGGCGTTGAAGGTCCGCCACCTCGTCGGCCACCTTCAGCAGGACACGCAGTTCCGGGGTTCGGCCGCTGGAGTTGGCGACCTTGGCCAACTGATTGACGTTGGACCCGACTTTGCCAAGCTGTCCGGACAGGCGGGCCAAGGCTTCCGTGTCGGCGGCGGGTTTCCGGCGCGGCTGCATCCTTTTTGGCGCAACAGGCTCGGGCACCTTTCCGGTGGCCCATTTCAAGGCCAACGCCCGGCACGCATCGGCGGGCGACCGGGGCACCTGAAGCCTCGACGACGCCGCTTCGACGCGGGCGGCTTCCTCCTCGGTCAGCCGAAATGACAGAATGTGCGGCTTTTTCGGCGACCGGGACGGGGTTTTGGCATTTTGGCAGGAGGTAGATGAGGGCATGTCAACGGCCCTCACCCGCCTTGGGCATAGGCACAGTAACGAGCAGGGGCATGTAGTCCCAACTCTCATCCAAAGCCTCGGCCAGCATGCGGAGGTAGGCAGCCGCGCCAGCCACAGGCAAGTCGCCAGCATGGATCGCAAGTTGGATGCCGTGGGCGACATGGGCGGACCCCATGGCGATGGCATCGATCGGCATGCGGTCGCGCACGGCGGCGGCCAGATCGTCGTCAAGGCGGTCAAAAAGTCGGTCGGCCCACAGGGCGGCAGAGTCGAGCATGGCGGTTCCCCTTTTACCAAATGGTTCCGGGGGTCAACGGGGGCCTCGCCCCCTTGCATGCTGTCGTCGTTTACGACATGGCTTGCTTACCTCCGGGTTGTTTCCAGAAGTAGCGCGCCAGAGGCCGTTTTGGAGCTGATTACTTATTCTATACAGATACTTAATGAGCAGAACGTGGACAAATTCCCGTCGTAGCTGACGTAAACGGAGGCAGAATCGGCGTATACGCGAACAGCATTGGCTGAACGGCAGCTAGCCCAAACCAGCAATCCGAAATTCGCGACGCTTTCGTTGTTAAAATACGCTTTAATAGAACCAGGAGAGGCGGGCTTCGGCTTTGATCTGCCGACAGCCAGCGAGAGAGCACGGTGCCACAAAAATTTGCGCCGGGCTTGTGTCGGGGGCGGAAATGTTTTCATCGACGACATCATCAGCGTTTTCAGGATGGCGGGGAGTCGCTTTCCTGGTCGGTCCACCGGCTGTCGCGGCGATGGCCGCGCTGGCGCTGATTGACTATTCTTACCTGCTGTTTCACAGCCTCATAGAACTCGCGCCGGTTACAGTGTCCCTGATGATGGCCGTGATCGCGTACGGCACCATGGCTCTGCGACGAGACGACTTCTTCCTGACCTTGGCGGCCGGTTTTTTCTGGATCGGCCTGATCGATATCCTCCACATCCTGGCGTTTGACGGCATGGGCGTTTTTCCAGTAGCGGGTCCCAATCTGGCCACCCAGTTCTGGATTGCCGGGCGCCTTGCCGAGGCGGCGCTGCTAGGTATAGCCGCGTGGCGTCTCGGTCGGACGGTTCCGGCATGGCTGCCTGTTGGTCTTGGCGGAGTCGTATTCATCGCCCTCATAAGCACCATCATGAGTGGCACCTTTCCCGATGCCTACATTGCTCCCGACGGCATGACCCCGTTCAAAATCAACGCGGAATACGTGGTGATCGGAGTGCTCATCTTGGCGTGGTTGGGCCTGTGGCGCGGCCGTAAACGCCTTGAACCCTCGATATTTTGGCTAATGTCCGGCGCCATCCTGCTGACCGCTCTCTCAGAGGCCTTCTTCACGACTTATCTCGCAGTGACGGACGGGGCCAACGCCACCGGCCACATCATTCGTTTTGTCTCCACTTGGCTCGTTTTATGCGCCCTCGTGTGGACGGTCCTGGACCGTCCTCTGACGTTTTTTTCGGGTCGCCTGGGCGATCTGGACCTGATGCCGAACGTGGTGCTTCTGATCGACAAGCAGGGGAAAGTGCGCGGAATGAATGAGATGGCGCGCCGTCGCTTTGGTCACTCGGTGTTGGGACTTCAGTTCTCCGAGGCCTTTCCCCAGGTACGCCTTGATGCCCTTGCTCAGGCTGAAACAGCATGGAGCAGCAAGGACCGCCATTACCTCGTTTCCGCCTTCCCAATGCAAGAGGGAGGCCTTCGCGGCACCGTGGTGGTTGCACGAGACGCTACCGAGGAAGTGGCCGCACAGCGCGCCAAGGACGCCAATGAGCGCTTCTACCGGGACGTCCTCCACACAGCCAACGCCGCAATGGTGGTACTCGACACAAGCGGGGCGGTCGTCGATGTGAACACGGCGACAGAAACTCTTCTAGGACGCACACGAGATGAAATATTGGGCAATAACTGGATAGAACTTGCGATACCTCATTGCGTCCGAGTTCAAGTCCTTGAGGAATTTAAAAAACTAAAGAGAAGCACTGATTCTGTGCCCTCCGCTTATGAGAACCTGATCGTCGAGAAAAGCGGTACGGAGCGGCACATCAGCTGGCGCAACAGCGTCATCTCAGCAGCCAACGGAGAACCTCTTCTCATTTCTTTCGGTGTCGATGTGACGGATTTGCGGGAATCCGAACGACGCTTCAAGGCAATTTTCCATGCGTCGCCCGTCCCGATGACCTTGTCAACGTTTGAGGACGGGAAGTACCTGGACGTAAACCCTGCATTTGAACGGGTCATCGGATTTGCTCGCGACGAGATTCTGGGGCGCACCGCCGCCGACCTCCACATCTGGGTTGATGACCAGTTCAGCGAGGACATGGCGCGCCAACTTCATGACAACCGCCAGGCAGACGGCCTGAAAGGGCGTTACCGAAAGGCTGATGGTCAAATCGGCTACACTCAGGGTGGCGCAGCGCTCAGCAAAATCGCAGGAAAAATTTGCGTTATCGGTGCCTTCCAGGACATCACCAGCGAGGAACACGCGATGCAGTCCTTGCGGGCCACCAAGCGGCACCTGGAGAAAAGCAACCAGGAACTTCTGCGCTTTGCAGAAGCCGCCGCCCACGACTTAAGAGAACCCGCACGCCAAGCTGCCATTCAAGCTGACTTGCTTTCTCGGCACCTCCGTAGCGATGACCCAGAAGTGCTCGCCGACTTGGATGCCGTCAAAGCGGCAGCAAAAAGAATGTACCGATTGGTCGGCGATCTCCTGCGATATACGGAGCTCGGTGTCATGCCACCGGAGCCCGAAGCTGTCGCACTTGACCAAGTGGTTCGGCAAGCGGTTCGGGACGCCGAACAGGTGACAGGTCGGTCAGCCGCTTTTCTTATAAGCGACCTGCCGGTGGTCATGGTCGGGCGCCGACGAGTCCCCATGTTGTTTCAGGAAATCTTGAAGAATGCGCTGGCGGCCGCCGCTCCTGATCGCCCCTTGATGATCGAAGTCAGGGAAGGGTCCAAGAAAAACGACGGCCTTGTCTATGTCGAAGTGAGCGACACGGGGACCGGCTTCGATCCCGTATTTGAAAAACAAGCGTTCGATCTGTTCCGCCGGTTAGGCCGCGCCGATCCGGAGCACTCCGGCATAGGGCTACCTTTGGCGAGGCGAATTGCCGAGTTGAACGGTGGCAAGATATCGATAGAAAGCAGTCCCGGCATAGGAACAAAAGTGACAGTAGGCCTTCCAGAAGTTCCGCAGGACTAACGCATCTACCGCCTGAGATTTCGGTTTGCACGCGACCATACGCTTGCAAAGGCGCCGTCACTACAACGTACACTGCACAGAACTCCTGCCACCCTTCCAAACTGCCTCTTATTTACAGATGCGGCGCTCCAGATTAAACAGAAGCGCCGCATTGCACCTCAAAATGTATACAATTCTTAGTAAAATGTGTTGTTATTTAGCCAACTTCTGTGGAATAATCCGCACGTACTGCGGCCCTAAGATGTGCATAAGTCTGAAGGTCAACTATGATCAGCTGCTCTACAACATGATCCGACAATGGCATACCCTCGGCATAAACGGCCTCAACCCAGGTAGCCTTAGAAAGCACGTCATCTCGAACTCTCTGATATTTGGCAAGATGAGTGTCGTGGGCAACAACTCGGAGTGATTCCCAGAGAATCCTGTTTTTCTCAAGAGCCTCCTGATACTCTTTTACCTTCGTCGCATATCTTAAAGATTCGGCAACATGATAAAGGTCATCACACAAGCGGTTGATCGAATCGGTGTCTGAATTCATGAATTCTCCACATCTTACTGTGTTCTGGTTGTCCCAATACGAAGCGTGCTGAGCGGCGCTATGTTCAGCGCCGCCCGACGCTACAGTCGATGGTCCCCTTCAGGACGACCGCCGAAGCTGACCACGAAGAGAATGTGCCAGAGCCTCCATATCCTCAACAGTGCCTGTTTCAAGCACCTCTCGCACCACCAAGTGCTCATGGCGCGCTCTCTGAAGTTTCTCCTCGTAGCAAACCAGGTCGTCGGAAAAGCCCCTCATTTCAGTTGCCATTTTCGAGAGCGCACGGTCCATCTCGCGAATTATCTTGCGCAGACCAAGCACCTCAAGCTGCATTCTCTGCCCGGCAAGCAACGCCCGTTTTTCTGGTGTGAGGGAGCTTGAAAGCAAGATGACAGGCATGAGATTCCTCCTGCTGTGGCGACACAGCCTACGCTGAGCGCACGTCCTCCAAGAACTTGGTCACCACGTTCCGCATTGTCGCGGACTGACGTGACAGCTCCTGGGCAGCGGACAGGACCTGCTCCGAAGCACTGCCAGCCTCGTTCGCCGCCTGCGTCACCGCACCAATGTTGGACGACACCTCCTGCGAACCGGCGGCCGCCTGTTCAACATTGCGCGCGATCTCCTGCGTCGCAGCATTCTGCTCCTCAACAGCACTGGCAATCGTCGATGCCACGTCGTTGACCTCGTTGATCGCCGCAACAATTTCTTCGATCGCCGTGACGGCGGCGGCTGTCTCGGTTTGAACGGACGCGACCTGGCGGCTGATGTCTTCAGTTGCACGCCCTGTCTGCCCGGCGAGGCTCTTCACCTCATTTGCAACCACGGCAAACCCCTTGCCCGCATCACCCGCGCGAGCGGCCTCAATGGTTGCATTGAGCGCCAGCAAATTGGTTTGATCCGCAATGTCGGTAATGAGATCCACGACTTCCCCGATTTTGGTCGCCGTGTTGGCAAGACCATGCACGACCTTCTGCGTCTGAGCAGCCCGCTCAGATGCTGAACGGGAAATTTCCGACGAGTGGCTGACCTGACGGGCTATCTCATTGATTGAAGACGACAGTTCCTCGGCAGCAGCCGAGACGGTCTGGACGTTGGTCGAAGCCTGTTCCGACGCCGCGGCGACGGTCGTCGCCTGGGTGTTCGTCTCTTCGGCGATCGACGCCATGGACTGTGCCGTAGTCTGAAGTTCGTCGGCCGCCGAAGACACCGTCGACAAAACGCCCCCCACAGCCTTGTCGAATTCGTTGTTAAGGCTCTCGATTCGCCGGGCGCGGGCCTCGCGGCTAGCCTGCTCCTTCTCGGCGGCTTGCTGCAGTTGGTCGGCCTTGATCATGTTCTCCTTGAAGACCAGGACGGCCTGGGCCATTGCCCCGATCTCATCCTTCTGACCGACGGCGGGAATATCGACTGACATGTCCTTTTCGGCCAGCCGGGCCATGGCTACGGTCATGGCCGTCACGGGCCGGGTAATACCGCGGCTGATGAAGAAGGCGACAGCCGCCCCGGCAAGAACCGCAAGGATGGCGACGACAATGTTGGAGGAAATCGTAAAGTCGATGGTTTCCGCAGCCTGAGGGCCGACCGTGTCCTGACGATCTTTGACGGCCAGCTTCAAATCCTCAATGCTTTCCGCAATCTCTGGGCCAACTACATCCAACTGGCCTTGGACGACGGCATTGCGGGCCTTGATGGCATCGTAGAGTTCATCGAACGCTGCGGCGTAGACTTTGCCATTCTCTTGCACAGACACAGCAAGGCGGCGGCGCTCGGGGTTCTGGAGTCGCGCCAGAAGGGCGTCCGTGCCGTTCTCAAACGCTGTCCATTCCGACTTCATGCGATCACGTGCAGCATCGCTGTTGTCCTCCATGAATTTCATCACGCTGAGGCGCGCCAGCAGAAGGTTTCGCAGTGTCTGCCCAGCGAAATATGCGGCTTCGGCGTCGGCGTCGGCGTAAGCCGACTGCATGATGCTGCTGAGGTCGCGCTCGATCTGAGGCCCCACGTCATTGAGAACCGCAAATGCCGTGTTCCGCTGTCCCTGAAAGCCGACCACGTCATCGAAGCCCGCCAGATATTCGCCAAAGCGCTCTTTCATGCGCGCCAAGGTTTCCTTGTGCTCAGGGTTCTCTGCCAGTTCCGCGGCTTCCCTGGCCACCTGCACTGCGGTCTCGCCACGTTCACGGACCTGGGTCATGGACTGGTCATGCCCGGACTGCAGGAAGTCCTTAACCCCGAGGCGGGCCTCCAAAAGGTTCGCTTGGACGCGGCCAACTTCGACGGATGTTCTTGAGAGGTTCCGGTACTCACCGAACAAGCCCCCGACGCCGGAGAGCGAGGTCACGCCCTCAAACGCGAGACCCACCAGCACGACAAGAACAACGGCGAACCCCCCGCCGATGCGGGTGCCTATTTTCAGATTTTTCATGATGCAACCCCCGAATCCAAACTGGAACGTATGAGTAGATCATAAACCGCAAGCGAAGAAATGATTGCCCATTTTCGGCGAGTCAGCCATGCAAACATGCGTCTAAAAGTTCGCCGCTGCGCCGAGAGAGGTAACCAGGCGATGATTTTCCGGTTGGGTTGCGCCGGCCTTGCGGGAGCACCTTCCGCCGGGTGCCATCATCAGCGTTCGCTGACATGCCTAGACCAAACGCTCCCATCGCGTCCCGGCGCCAGGTACCGACGCGCCGAGGATCCGATGACTGAATTTCTATCCAACGATGAAGTTACGCCTCTGCTACGGGGCGCTGAAGAAGAAGTGGCCCGGAGGCTCAGGGGGGGACCTGATGAGGAACAGGCCTCCGGGCCAAGCCCAGGACGAAGCGGAATCGGCTGGGATGAAGGCGCCCAGGGGGCGGGGCACCTTCCATAACGACCGTAGCGTGATTTTCCACCCCTGTCATTCTAAAGACACGGCGGCAGATGAGCTTCTGCAAGCTGGCCGAGGATCAGAGATTGGCAGGCAAGCTCACCGAGACGGCTGTACCTTTGCCGAGCGCACTTTCTATGGCTACGGTTCCGCGTTGCGCCTCGACCAGACGACGCACGATTGCCAGCCCCAAACCAAGTCCACCCCCGCTGCTGACCAGAGAACTCTCCCCCTGCCGGAAGGGCTCCCAGATATGCCTGAGAGCGTCGGGCGAAATGCCCACCCCGGTGTCGCGGACCTCCACCAGCAGGTCGTGGTTCTGGCGCCGCAGGGCGATGCTCACGCGACCACACCGGCCTGTGTACTTGATGGCGTTGGCCCCCAGGTTCAGCAGGACCTGGAGCAGATGGCGGCGGTCGCACCGCCAGATGGTCAAGCCGTCTTCCACCTCCAGGTCAAGAGCGACCCCGAGGTCCTCGGCACGACCCCGCAGGATGGTGGCGGCCTCCTCGGCCACGGCGCGCAGGGGCACGTTTTCGGGGGTGACGGTCAACTGGCCCAGTTCGATACGCGACACTTCCAGGATGTCGCCCAGGAGATCCAGCAAATGTCGGCCAGAGCCGTGGATGATGCGCAGGTATTCGCGGTAGTGGTCGTTCTCCAGGGGTCCGAAGATCTCGTCCATCATGGCTTCGGTGTAGCCCAGGATCGCGTTGAGCGGGGTGCGCAGTTCGTGGCTCATATGGGCGAGAAAGTGGGTCTTGGTGGCATTGGCTGCCTCGGCGGCCACCACAGCCGACTGCAGGCGGCGCTCCGTCTTCTTGAGACTGGAGATGTCCCGTCCCTCGGGGATCAGCAGCACCACCTCGCCGCTGTCGTTGCGCACCGGGCTCAGGGAAAAGTCCACGATGATACTTTTATTCAGCGGGTCGCGGTGCGCCGTCTCGAAGCGCACGAACTCTCCGGCCGCCGCGGCGGCTATGCCCGCACGCAAGCGCTCCACGGCCTGCGGGTCGTCCCGCCACCATGGGGTCTCCCAGAACGGAAGGCCGCGTACCGACTCGATGTCGGCGCCGATGAAGTCCAAGGCTGTTCGGTTGACATCCAGCACCATGCCAGCAGCATCCAGAACGCCGATGAATGCGAAGGTGTGATCAAGGACCGCGCGCAGGCGGCGGCGATGCTCCCGCATGGCGTCCTCGGCGCGGACGAGATCGGTGACGTCGGTAAAGCTGAGCAGCCCCAGGGCGCCGTCCGCTTGGTGACCCGGCAACAGAATGGGCTGAGCGTTGACGCGCAACCACACTGCTTCCGCCACGGCCGCAGCCCCATCCCGACAGCTGACAGCCTCCGACGTCGGCAACAGCCCCAGTATCCGGCCCTCGACCGAGCATCCGGTCCGCAGGGCCTCTGCCAGCGGCAAGGCACGGTCGGGCATGCTGGCGCCGTGGCGATCAATGATCACCCGGCTCTGGCGCACCTGGTAGATATGGGTCACTGCCACGCTTTCCAGCCCCAGGATGGCACGCGCTGCGGCATTGATCTGGAGGATCTGCCCGCGGCGGTCAATCAGGAGGACGCCCTCCTGCAATGCCGACAGAACCCGCCGCTGGCGGTCTTCGCTTTCACGCAGGCGGGCATGAACTTCCGCCACGTCGCCGATCGCGGCGAGTGACGCCGCCGCCGCCACTCCGGCGCCGTCACGGCCGCTAAGCTGCACCGTCAGGAGAGCGCCGTCTGGTCCGAAAATGGCCCGCCGCCGCCAGATAACCTGGTTCCCTCCCGTAGAGAGGGCCAGGAGATCAGCGCTGTCGCCAACAAACTCCGCTGGCGTCACGGCGTGCATCCACGCCACCAGCCCGTCTATTGCGGACACGTCGATAAGCTCATCCAGACGTTGGCCGACAATTTCATGTGGCAGGCGTTCCAGGCGCGCGGCAAAAGCATCGTTGGCGAAGGTCACCGTCGTGTCTGGAAGCAGGCGCACGAGAAGTTCAGGGTGGTCGTCCACCACCTGCCGATACTTTTCCCGGCTCATGTGGATCTTGCAGGTCAGGCACTTCTCCGCCGTCACGTCCGCGACCGTCACGGCCAGCAAAGATCGCCCGCCGTAGCCAAACCTCGCGGCGGTGAAACTGACATCGAGCACCCGCCCGTCGATGCGCCGGAAACTTGCTTCCCCACGAGATGGGGCATCAGGCCCCAGAAGGACGTCAATCAGCAGCTCAACGGCACCGCTGGGACGGCTCACAAAAAGGGCGTCGCGTGGCAACGCCGCGACAGAATCTTCGTCGGAAATCCCGGACAAGGACAGGAACGCGCTGTTGGCGTCAATAACCAGTCCGGTGTCGTCGAACACCAGGACGGAGTGAGCCAAGGCGGCCAGGGCCGCATCCGCCAACCCCCGTGCCCGGGGGGGTGGGGCAGTCCGAGGGGCAACCACATCTCCAAGCCATCGATCGTCCTGGTTCATCGGCGGACACTCCGTTACACCGGGATCTCGTCCGATCAGGCTAGCCACCTTTTCAATAAGAGGCCAAACGTTTACCCTAATGCGCTGTATTTAACGCAAAAGGTCTGCTCGGATCACGCGCAACACTGTCTAATTCTGTCTTCATGTTTTCAGAGAGGATTCGATTCGCCTATACAATCAGCGTTAGTCAATGAATCAAGGCTCCAAAAACCATAATTATACCACGGGAATAGTGGATGATCGGGTTGTTGGCGTCCTTAATGTTTTCGCGGATGCGGAAACCCCACTGTTTACGCAGCCCTTAGCAGCAGAGGGCGAAAAGAGGCAGCTAATTTGGGAGTCCAGCTCCCGACGGCACCGTCGCATGCCTCTCGCCCGCTAATCCCAGATGAGCTTATTTTTTCGCTTGGCCCAACACCAAAAATTCCTTGTCGATCTGCAGATCGTTAGGCGCAAGTGCATGGTTATGCTCGACTAAAAAACCCATCTGAATAGTTTGCTTATCCGCTCTACAAATGGATTGTACCAGTCACTCAGGCTGCACATAGAACATAGTACCTATTGCAGCGTATAGTCCTCTGATGTAGGGGATATCCAAATCGGCCTTACCCGCATGCTCAAGCGCACAGCAACTCCTATTCTTCAGCTTTCTGGGCAGGATGGTTTTGCGTCCGAGGGCTTCTTCAGTACGCGTCTCCTGGCTTAACCGTCGGGATGGTTCCTGTTCAAGAAAGGTCGTGTAGCATGCCTGACGTGATGAATCCTGGGGATGCGATAGTCCCGGACACGCAACACGACGTCTGCGAGAGGGAGCCGCTGCATACTCCCGGAGCAGTGCAACCGCACGCAGGAATTCTGTGCGTCGATCCGCAAACCTTCACTGTCTTAAGCGTTTCGGAAAACATACGGAGCGTTATTGCCGTAGATGCGTGCCAAGAGAATACGCCGCTAAATGAAATTCTTCCTGATGACACGCTTTGCGTCATAAAGAAGGCCTTCAAAGACGGGCTCCTTGACCAATCAGGCATCACGCTTAAGCTCTCACCAGAAATAATGCCTCCGTTCGGAGGAGAACTTTTTGTACACTGCGGGAGCGGCGTTTTGTACTGCGAGCTTGAGCCCCGGTCGGAGGCCTATTTGCCCGCAGCAGGACCCGTTGATGATGTGCAAAATCTCGTTGTACAGATAAGAAGCTCCGCGAACGTAAATCAACTTGTGCGGCGCACATCTTCTATAATAAGAAAAATTACCGGAATGGAAAGAGTCCTAGTTTATAAATTTGATAAAGATGGGCACGGAGAAGTAATAGGGGAAAGTTTATCGGATGACTTCGGGGAGTCATTCCTTGGATTCCATTTTCCGGCTAGCGACATACCATCTCAGGCGAGAGCGCTTTACGTAAAGAACACGATGAGGTACACGCCTGATCGAGACTACACTCCATCTCTGCTATTTCCGCCTCTCCATCCGCACACGGGATTGCCGTTCGATCTAAGCCAATGTAAGGCGCGTAGCGTCTCTGCGGTCCACCGGATTTACCAGAAAAATCTCGGCGTAAATGGATCGATGTCTTTATCGCTCCTCGACGGGCAGAGGCTTTGGGGACTGATCGTTTGCCACCATCGTCAGCCAAAGTATGTCAACATGGCTGCGCGAAGGCGTGCTCAGGTAGTAACCGAGGCATTCAGTATGCGTCTCCATGGCACTGAGACCACGGAGGAAAAGGAAGCCCGCGCACTCCATATCAAGTTGCACGCCCGCCTCTTGGAACAGATCGCGGGGGCTGACGACTTCGTTACGCCTTTGATCGACGGCGATGTCAAACTCACAGACATTTTTTTCGCTTCTAGCGGTGCTGCCGTGGTTTACGACGACGGCTTCAAGCGGCGGTGCGAGGTGCGGACTGTCGGTGTCGCACCATCACCTGACGCGGTTAGTCAACTTGCAGCGTTTTGCCGCCTGCATTTAATCGACGGGGTGTACGCCAGCGACTGCATCTCTGCCGATGTTCCAGAGTTCGAGGCTTATACAAGTGAGGCAAGCGGCGTATTGGCGATTTCTGTCGGGGAGCATGCCCAACACATGATTCTCTGGTTTCGGCCCGAGGTGGTTCGCACGACCATCTGGGGCGGCGCCACGCCTTCGGCAGTTGAAGAGGAAAAGCTCGGAGGGAACTACTATCCTCGGACGTCGTTCGAGCGGTGGGCCGTGGAAAAACGCGGCCACTCTCGGCCCTGGCCGGAATGGAAGATCAGCATCGCAAAGAGTCTGCGTACCGCTCTGAATGATGTCATCCTGCGTCAACTGCGGACGATCCGGTCTTTAAACGAGAGACTTGTCGAAAGCGACCAAGCAAAATCCCGGTTCCTGGCCCACATGAGCCACGAACTGCGAACTCCGATGAACGCAATACTCGGCTTTTCAGAGGCCATGATCCTCGGGATTTACGGTGGCTTGACAGAAAAGCAACTAGAGACGACTGAGTTAATCAACCAGTCGGCCATGCACTTACTCAGCATGATCAACGACATTCTGGATCTGTCGAAGATTGAGGCTGGCCGCATGGAGTTGTCCGCAGAGGAATTAGACGCTGCCGTGACGATTCGACAAGCTGTGGAGCTAACTGGCTCTCTGGGTATGGATGCGGGGGTCGCGGTCGTCATAGATCTCCCAGAAAATCTTCCAAACCTGGAAACCGACCGCCGCGCCCTTCTTCAAATGATCATAAATCTTCTTTCCAATGCCATAAAATTTACGCCGGCGGGCGGAACTGTAACGGCAAAAGCTAGCCTGGAACACGACGGCAGCATGAAGGTGTCGGTGATAGATACCGGAGAAGGCATCCCCGAGGACATGCTTCTCCAGGTTATTGAACCTTTCCGGCAAGCGGAACGAAACATGGAGATTGCCAGGCAGGGTACAGGCCTCGGACTGGCACTGGTAAAGCATCTTATTGAAGAACAAGGCGGTACGCTGTCGCTCCAAAGCACCGTGGGAGTTGGAACATCGGCCACGCTGACCTTTCCTGCTAGCCAAGTCCTAGGAGACCTATCATGACGCTCGGCTTGGCACCTAAAGCCATCGACGCCCTTCGCGCCGCTGTACACGACCTCCACGAGGCGGTCGAGCAACTGCCGATTATGAAACCTCTTTCACGCGGGGACATCACGCCGAGCGAGTACCTGACCGCGTTGAAAGCCCTTTACGGCTTCTACAGACCAATGGAGCGCTTCCTGTTCACCGCAGGAATGCCAGCGGCCTGCACGATGCCGGTCAAACCGAAATCAGACGCACTCAAACAGGACATCCTCGGCATGGGAGTAGAAGCTGGAGAGATCCCTGCCCTGCCAATGTGCGGAAACCTCCCACCGCTGCTGACGCCGAACGAGCGTGTCGGCGCATTGTATGTCTTAGAGGGCGCCACTCTCGGTGGACGGACAATCCTCAGGAGAATCGCCAGCGGTTTGGGTGCAAGTGCCGGGATGGCAACGTCTTTCCACGGATTTCATGGTGACCAGCTTGGCCCGTCTTGGAGGAGAGTGCAGGAGTATTTGGGGCACCGGCTGGATGGCGATCACGCTGGTATACTAGAGGCCGTCGGTGGAGCAAAAGCCACGTTTGAAGCCTTGTCCATGTGGCTGGCTTCGCCTCGCCTCGGAAGTTCATCCGAGGAAGCTGACTCCCTGCCCAATACGCTGCTGGACCGCCTCAGATGCGGAGCGCCGTTGGCCTGTAGTATCGAAGCCGCGGCGGAAGCCATAGAGCATGTCCGCAATGTTGCGAAGGGTAACGTCTACGTAGTGAAAAATTCTGTCGATGGAAGTTTTTGCGGAATTCCGCAGGGAGAATTAGACGCCTTCATCCACCAGTGCTCAATCTCTGGATCATTTTCGCCCGTCTGCTTTTTGGGGCAGGTCCACAGGATGACCGACTACGTACGGGCAGGAGTTTTCGCGGCGTGGACGTACGTTGATCTGCTTGAAAGGGGTTTGTACGACAAGGCGGAGGATATACGGTCCGCCGTATTGAGGTGCCAACCGGAGCGACTCCAATGAAGATCACAGTCATACTTGGAGATCATTTTGCTGTTTGCATCGGCGGCGGATATTGCCGGCCGTCGGGGCCTGCGTGTCGTGCGACCCCTGGTATCCGGTGCCGCCCGGCCGAGGCCAGTGCACGATGACTGATAAAGCGCCTCAGGACCGAACCATGAGGCGCATGCGGCCGCACGCCAACGAGGTGATCAACCCAGTGAGCGACCTCACGGTGGGGCCAAGGAAGGTCGTTTTGCCAAACCCGCGGGACGCAGGCCCAAGCATAGCCCGGAGCTACCGACGATATACTACTTTTCCCTTCTCGGGGGGGAGAACGAGCAGCGCCTCACGGAGGTGCTCGCTCGATCGACATACACTGGGTGTTCGGGTTGCAATTTGCGCTGTTTGAAGCTGTAATGCTCCTCCTGTTGGCAAGAAAATAGGGGGGGGGGGACGACCATGAGGGTCATTGTCCGCCAGTCTTCAAAGGGCGCCACGGTCGTCAGCTACACATTTAACGACGGGGCCGGAGGCACGATCGAATCCCGCGACAGCGATACCCTTGAAAAACACCTCCAACTTCTCGAATCAATGGCTGCCACGATGGGTGAATCGGCTGCAACAGACAGCGACGGGCCTGATCCGAGGGAAAAAATGCCTCGGCCTTAGATGTTGGTGCGTTTCACATGGCGGTGGCACGCATGAAATTCCGCTGAACTCCCCGCCAATGGGCGGCACCGCTTGTAACGCCAGAGCGGGAGGATAGGGCGGGACACTACATCTGCTTGTCTGCGAACTATGCGGATTAAAACAAGGTGGACATGGCGCGTAATTTTTGTGACGATATTAACCGGAGACGACACGGGTCATCTTTGGCAATTTCAGGCGCTTCCGAAGTGTCTGTTGATATTCAGACTGTTTGTGCGCCGCACCAGAAAATATCGGCGAGAGAGCGCCTTTTTGCTTCGCACCACGGATTGCCTCCCGTTCAGCAAACTTTGGGAAGCCGACATTTTCCTCATCGTGTCGGCTTCCTTTCTTTTCGGGAGCCGATGCTGTACCACCGCCATACTGGATTCACCGCAGCCTTGACGCCGTGCCAAAACTTCCGGAGCATCGGTGACTTTCTGTTGAGTTGTTCTGCGGCTTCCTCGGCAGGAAAGAGGTGGCGCCATGGCCAAAGCCTTCTGCGACCGAATGCACGTTCGCGTGTCTGGACATGGCTCGCAGACCCTCGTTCTTGTCAATGGGTTCGGAACTACGCAGGCTGTTTGGTCAGGCGTTCTGCCCTGGCTCGAAGACAGGTTCCGTGTCATTCGATTCGACTGGCCGGTAGAGCCCCAGCATTATGACCATACGCGATACAGTGACATGGAAGCCTACGCCGATGATCTGCTCCGTGTCGTCACCGAGACCCATGCCGCCCCCTGCATTCTGATCGGACACTCGATGGGCGGCATGGCGGGGGTTCTGGCGGGCCGCAGGCAGGCCAAGATGTTCAAAAAGATGGTTCTAATCAACGTGTCGCCTCGCTACATCAACGACACGGACTACCACGGTGGTCTCGATAAGGACGAGGCCTCTGCCCTCATCGGGGCAATATCAGACAGCTACTTCGAGTGGGTCGAGTCCTTTGCCCCCGTGGCGGTGGGGAACATCCTCGCCAGACAGGAGATCGCGGAGTTCGTCCGCGGACTTTTGACGATGCGACCCGACGTGGCGATGTCGATGGCGATCACCATCTTCCGATTTGATCTACGGGAACACCTTCATGGTTTCCAGGTTCCGGCCGTAATCGTTCAATCTGCGAGAGACGCCATTGTCCCCGTGGAAATGGCCGACTACCTGATGCAGCGCTGGCCTGATAGCCGCGTCTTCCTGCTAAATGCAGATGGCCACCTTCCTCACCTCACGCACGCGCAACTCCTCACTGCCGTTCTGGAAGAGGCACTATGACGGAAGCTGATTGCGCCCAATCGCCGTCCCCAGCATGCCGGAAAACTCAGGTCGGGTCACCGGGCACGGCCCGATCATTCCAGCAGCAGATTGTGGTTGGAACGTCCGCTGAGAGCAGGCTCTCCGGTTCAGCTGGCGCAAGGCCTTGTTCCATGCCGAGGCGTCGGGATGGCCAGGATGGAGGTTGATCAGGTGCTCAAGAACATTTACTTGCCGCTCTTCCGGCTCAGGATCAAGTTCCGGAGCGGCTGCCCATTTATGCGGCATGAGACCTCCAGTGCGCGTGTCCGCCCGAATCTACGATCACGCTGCCTCAGATAATGTGACAAAGATCACATGCGTAGCCACTGAACTTCCGAATGAACGCGGGCCGGGTTGGTCGCTATTTGAACGCGACTGAAAGGCAAGTACAGTACAAGTTAAGTCGCTGCAGTGCGGTACCAGTCAGAGCCACCCCAACAATATACAACGGAATTGTCGGCTATCAGGATGTCCTCTGTGGCCTTTGGTGTACGTGGCACCTCATGACCCACGGAATATTTCGAGCGGTACCTGTCCGCTACCGCGTTGCCAATATTGTCGAAATCAAGAAGGTAGAATGTCTTCATTGTCCGTTCAGGAGGCATCATGCGCCACTTTACCACCGAACAGGCCGATCACCTGCTGCGCATCATTTACGCGGCGCTCATCCGGCACGATTGCGGCACCGTTACCGTCGTCACCGCCGCAAGGGCCCCTGATGAACAAGATCGGGTCTGCTTTTCGGCCTCCAACGGAAAAACCTGGCCCATCGAGATTCGAATCGACGAGCGAGCCGCGGAACTCCACGTGTACGACGAGACCTCGGATGGCGTCTTAGGCGATCTTGCGCACTCGTTCGTTTTTCAACGCTATGGCGGCACCATCGACGTCGGGCACGTCGCGGACATCGTGGACGGCCTGTTATCCTTCATCAAACCAGCACTGGACGAAAAGTCTACCCTTGGCTCAGAAAAGCGGTCGGGGCCGCGCCAGGGGGAGGACGCGCAGCCCCGACCAAAGTTCGCGGGGGATAGGGAGGCCTTACCCCCACGATGCACCTGAGCGCCTTGCAGTGGGGCCAAAGCTCAGAAGTAGTCTTTCGTGTGGCAAAATCTACCCAAAGACATCTCTCGCATCTTCTTGCAAAACTGCGGCACTACCGTGATCAGTAAGGGGGCGGTGACCTTGACCGCCCCCCTGTGCTTTCGCGGCCTACTACGCCGCCTGAACGTCGAGAATAAATTTGTCGACGATCTGCTTCATCTCGGCGGCCTTGTTGGCCAATTCACCGGCCGCCGAAAGAACCTGTTCAGCAGCGGCGCCGGCCTCCCCAGCAGCCTCCGTCACCCCTTGAATATTCGAAGACACTTCTTGCGCACCAGCGGAAGCCTGATCAACGTTGCGGGCGATCTCCTGGGTGGCCGCGTTCTGCTCTTCCACCGCCGAGGCGATGGTCGCCGTCACCTCGTTCACCGCCGTGATGGAACCGACAATCTCCTCAATGGCACTAACGGCGCGACTGGTCTCTTCCTGCACACTGCGGATCTGCTGGCTGATCTCATCCGTGGCCTTTGCTGTCTGATTGGCCAGCGACTTCACTTCATTGGCCACCACGGCGAAGCCCTTCCCGGCATCGCCCGCCCGCGCCGCCTCTATGGTCGCGTTCAAAGCCAGCAGATTGGTCTGCGCCGCGATGGCGTTGATCAGGTTGACGACGTCGCCGATTTTGGAGGCGGAGCGGGAGAGGCTTTCTACCACCGCCTGGGTTGCTTCGGCATTCTCTGCGGCCGACCGCGATGTTTCGGTCGATGTATGAACCTGCCGCGCGATCTCCTGAATCGAGCTGGACAGTTCCTCTGCGGCGGAAGACACCGTCTGGACGTTGGCCGAGGACTGCTCGGAGGCGGCGGCGACCGCTGCGGCCTGGACGTTCGTTTCCTCAGCGATGGACGACATTGATCCGGCAGTCGCCTGAAGCTCGCTCGAAGCTGAAGTGACGTACTGAAGGACTGATGCGACCGCCCGTTCGAATCCCGCGTTCAGCTCGACGATCCGTGCCGCCCTGGCTTCACGCGCGGCCCGCTCCTTCTCCTGCTGGGCGGTCAGTTCGTCCGCCTTGATCATGGCCTCCTTGAAGACGAGGACCGCGCGGGACATGCCGCCGATCTCGTCCTGACGTTGAGCACCCTCAATGCTCACCGTTTTGTCGCCACCTGCCAGGCGCCCCATCACCTCGGTGAGGCCGCCCACCGGCCTCGTGATGCTGCGGGCGACAACGACCACTAGCACCGCTGTCAGCGTCGCCGCAACCAAGGCGGCGCCCAGCATCATCCAGAACGCCGCCGTGGCAGCGTCCTTAAGCGCTGCCGTATCGCTCACGAGCAGTCGCGTCACCTCTGCCTCAAAATTCTTCAGGGCGTCGATGCGTGCCGTTGTGGCCTGAAACCACTCCGCCGTACTCGGCACGGCTCCAGCCGGAGGTGCGACAGCCATGGACACGGCCGAGGCCCGAAGCCCCGCCAGCTCCGCCGAAATGTCGCCCTCCAACACGGCACTGAGTTGCCGGGACAATTCTTCGGGCGCAATCGCATGGAAGCTCGCCGCAAAGGCGGCTTGCCGCCCGGCGAAGTCAATCATCGCCGCCAGCTTGTCAATGGGGAACAACGTTTCCTGGGAAGCCGGGCGCCCTTCGAGAGACGCAAACCCGGCGCTACCGACCGCACGCTCCTGGCCGGCCCGTTCCTTCAGGTTGAGCAGCGAAGCGTAAAGGGACAGGTCTCGAACGATGGCGCCCTGGCGGATGGACACAGCGAGCGCATCAATAGGGTCCATCAACTCCTGGATGACGGCGGTGTAGTTCTGCTGGACAGTTCCCGCATTCGCCCCGCCTGCCCTGGTATCGGCGCGAATGGCCGACAGCCTGCCCAGAGCCCCATCAGCTTCACCCAGTTGGGTCGCCACCGCAGGCCAGAAGTCAGACGTGTCGATGGCCTTGACGGCGTTACGAAGGTCCGTGACCGCCTTGTCGACGGCATCGTTCTGGGCGGTGTACTCGGCCATGCCTACCTTGCCCGCCGTCTGCGCCACCGCGTTGCTGCGGCCCCGTTCCCGCTGAACCTCATGAATAGTCGCTGACAGATGGGGAATGAGGCTGGCCCCGCGCTCCAGGCGTTCCATGACGGACCGGGTTTCCGCTTCGGCCAGCACGCCAAGCCCGGCAAACGCCAGTAGGCCCGTCACGGGAACGGCGAGAGCCAGCGCCAGCCTTCCGGCGATTTTGATATCGGAGAGTTTCTTCATGGTCTTCAGTCCCCAGAAGGCCGCGCAACTGTGCGTCGGCTGGTATGGATAGAGCGCGCAAGAGCCGCCATCCGATCAACATCACCGGAATCGATCGCGTCCAGGACCTGGCGGCACTCGTTCCGGGTTTCGGTTAACGCCCGCGCCGATCGGGAAAGGGAGGTTTCGAGCAGAAGCAGGTGGGCCGACATGCGGTCAACCAGTTGACGCGCGGCCCGCAGTTGTTCCTCAATCAGCGTGACGGACATCGTAAGGGTCTGGTGGGCCACCGGGAGACTGCTTGCCGCACGAACGGGCCGCGGAAACGGGATGACGGTTGGCATTGGCGATCTCCATCCAGACGCTCACAGGACGCAGCCAAGCAAGCCCAAGGCACCACCCTACTCCATATGATTGGCACTTTCGCCACACGTGTGGTTGACTTTCGTCAACTTCAAGCGACGTTTGGCTTAGTTCTCCCCCCAAGAACATCGTGGGGCATGAGAAAAAGGACGGATCCTCCCAAAGAGGCTCGGATTTATTTCGAGGGATTGGGCGTGACCTGTTGGTCGCGACACAGGTGGCCGAATAGCGCGGCGAGAAGCAGAGTCCACAGGAGGGCCCCATCCATCCCCGCAGCGCGACCCGACACGCTGGCGGAGGGGACGGATGGGTGCCTGTGGGATCTGCGGGGGGCTTGGAGCAGTCGCCTTGGCTCTGCCAAAATGCCAAAACCCTCAAGGGGACCAGAAGTGCCGTTGTCGTCTGGAAACGCCCGAACCGGACACAGAAGGACACAGAGGGACAGCGTTTTGCGGACACTGCACGGACACGGTTTTGCACACGGACACGCCCGGACAAGCAAAAGCCCGCTATCTCATTGAGACAACGGGCTAATTTGGTTGCGGGGGCCAGATTTGAACTGACGACCTTCAGGTTATGAGCCTGATACAAAGAAAGGGGCATAATACACGAAGGGCCCAAAACGGCTGCGTCACGTCTCACGCTCTGTCCATCGGGACCCTGTCCATCAAGATGGAAAATCGCGTTCCTCTGCCGTCCCACGACCGCACATCGACCTCATGGAAAAGCTGCTCAGCAAGCAGGCTCACGCTGGGCAGCCCCAGCCCGACCCGATCCCCACCGTCGGTGCCAGCCACCGTTCCGCCGCCCCGCCACTGGCCGGCGGCCATGCCGATGCCGTCATCCCACACTTGCAGCGCGATCTTGTCTCCGCGCCGCCGGCAGCCGACCACGACCCGGCTGCCGGAGGAGTGGGTGAGCGCGTTGACCACCAAGTTGCGCAGCATGCGGCTGAGCAGCACGGGGTGGCTCACGCCCACCAGTTGGCTGGGCATTGCCGCCACCGTGACCGCCGTGGCCTGGGCCAGGGGACCCAACCCAGCCACCACGTCGGCGATCAACGAACCCAGCGGCACCGGCACCAGACGGGGGGACCCGGCCGTCCCGGCGGCGACAATGCGCTCCATGGCGCCCAGGGAGTCGGCAGCGCGCTGCAGCATCACCAGCTCCTCACCGCCGCCCACGCGCCGTTCGAGCAGGGACAGGAACAAGCGCGCCGCCATCAGTGGCTGACGCAAGTCGTGGCACAACGTGGCCAGTGTCAACGGGGTCAACTGGTTCATAGTGGGTTCCTCCCTCACAAAAGGCGGACCAGGCGCCGCGTGGCCGCCTCGTCGCCGTCGATGTAGCGTTGGGTCATGGTGATGGAACTGTGGCCGGCCAGCAGTTGCACGTCGCGCAGGCTGCCGCCGGCGCGGTGGACCATGCGCGCGGCGTTGGTGATAAAAGTGCGGCGGCCGGAATGCGACGAGCAGCCGGTCAGGCCGGCGGCGGCGTACAGGCTGGCAAACCAGTTGACCACGCTGGCGGCGCGCAGGGCCCCGCCGCGCTCCGAGCGGACGACCGGCCCCTGTCGCGCCTGGGGGCTGGCCAGCTGCACCAGTGCCGCGCGCAACTCGGGATGCAGCGGGATGCGGCGGCCCCGGCCATTCTTGGCCGCCACGTTCCACAGCTCCATCACCCGGCCGACCCGCCCCTGGGCGTCGCACACCATGGGCCAGGTCAGGGCGGCGATTTCCCCAGCCCGCAACCCGGCCTTGACCGACAGCAGGATCATCACGTGGTCACGTTTTGCGTGCCGCCCCCGGGCGGCCAGCCGCAGCACGGCCGCCACGTCGCCGCTATTGAGCACCTTGGCCTGCTTGCCAGCCATCCGTTGGCCTCCTGTGAATGATGTTTTGGGGTCACGCGCCATGGCCGCCCGCCTGGGGGGGCGCGCCATGGAAAGCCGGCCGTTGGGAGAAAACAGCCGTTGGGGGGAAACCTGCCCCTGGGGGAAAACGGCTCAGCCGGGCGGAGCCTGCCGGTCTGTCCGCCTGAGCACCTAAGCGCGGCGGGCCCGCACCAAGTGGAGGCTGGCTGGCAGCGGACGGCGGCCGCAGCCGTCGGGCCGCCGGTACAGACGGAACGTGCGCTCGTTGAAATAGTGCAGGCCGTCACTGTCGAGCAGCATCAGCCGACGGCCTTGCGCCGCTCGCACGCACGTCCAGTGATCGAGACCACCCTCCACGGCGACAATGGCCACGCTGTGCGGGCGGGCCAGGTGGTCGTGCAGGCTGTCGAGCACCTGCAGCGGCGCCACCTCGGCGTCGATTTGGAACGGCCGGTGGACGCGCAGCTGGACGTCCCAGTGGTCCAGGGCCCAGTGGCGGGTGGTGGCCAGCAGCGGCGGCAGCTGCTCATGATCGAGCCCGTCGACGAGCGCCGAGCCGAGCAGGCCGGCGTCGTCCAGCTGGCCGACCAGACGGCGGAACAGGGCGCGCGGGCGGATGGCGACGGCGGCCAACCCGGTGGCGACGTGGTGGGCGGCGTTGACCACGGCGTAGACGGCGCACAGGCTGTCCAGCTGACCCTGTTGAAATCCGTGGCGATCCGTGCCCGGTATCCCGTGACGGCGGCATGGCATGGCAGACCTCCCCGCCCGCTGGCGGGCGGATGGCTGGGGGTGGACGGAATGGGGGGTGGGTGGATGGCGCGTTGTGCTGCGCTGTTGCGTCACGTCACCACCACTTTTCTACTTTAACACGAAATGTGATGCAGTGCAAGCTTTAGCTGTGTCCCTGGCCCCACGGCCCGTCCCGCCACCCATGGCAAAAGCAGCATTTTGCCACAAGTGCGCTGAAGCGAGAGGCCGCTACGGGCCGATTGTAGTGGGTTCGCTTCATGATGCCGAAGGTGGAAGGGCTGCCATTCCGCTGCGCACCCCAACGGGCCGGTAGCGAAGCGGCAGTTTAGGGGACTGCCCCGCAGCAGAAGGGGCATTGCCGTCCTGACCGTTAGCGGAGGGTTCTTGGGCAGCGGCCATTGGCCGACCGATAGTTTCGAGGCAGCGAACGCGAAAAAGCTATCGTTCGGCGGGATCGCCGTTGGTCGGCAGCTTGCAACCAGAGCCGGGCTACAGAAAGCTCTCCTTGATCTCGCAAACAACCGATTGTCGTTCCTCTTTAAGGCTTGCCGCATCGGCGGGCAAAGTCGGATCAATCGCCCCGGAACTGTCCACCGCTCAGGAAAGAGAAAAACGTGATAAAGAGTGCAAAGCAGCTTCGCAATCCCATTTCACTCGCAAAACTCCTGGATCTGCTTTCCAATGAAGCATGGAAGCGGCTCGCGAAAGAGCTCGGCGTGCCTGAAGGTACAGACAGAATAACGGTTCTCCACGACCCGAGTCTCATTGACCACAAGATCTCGCGGACTATGCTTGTTGAGAGAGTGCTCGAGGAACGGGGTCCAGCAGTGTCCATGCTCGCAGAAGCACTCAGCTTCCTCGAATCACACGGGGTTGCGGCTCGATCAACGAGCAATGTTGCGACACTGCCTGGTCTGGAGAAGGACCTTGGACCCCAGCAACGGAGAATCCTCACCGAGTGGAATGACGCTGCGCGTCGGCGCCTGAAGCGCGATGATCGCCTCGAAAAAATGTGGCAAACGGCCTCAGATGCTCTGGATGAGTTATTAGAGCACTGCTCGGAGCAGAGCAGTGGCAAATGGCGGGATAGACGGGGCTCTGGTTACTTCACCAGGATGGAGGGTGAGGTTCAGTACCACGAAGATGCCGTCACCCTACTGCATGATCTGGTTGCAAACATCCAAGCCTCGCTTCCAGATACTCTGGAGGATGAGTTCCTGGAGCGGATCGCTGAAAAATGTTCTGATCTCGTCCTACTTTGCGATGATCTATCCAGCGGTCAACCGTCTGGACGAGTTTGTATTAATGATTTTGACGGAGCGACGGATGCCGTCAGGCGGCTCATCGAAGGATTGAGGCTGATAGCCGACCTTTTGGAGACAGAGGGCGGGCTTGCCGACCTGCTGGAAATCGGAGTCTTTCGCAACCTTCCACAGCTCTATGAACTCTGGCTCCTCTGCTTCATCCTGCACACCCTGGAAGAAGCGGGATATCCGGTCGAACTCGGGCAAGTGGGGGATGTCGAGCGTCGCCGCGTCTGGAATCTCAAATTTGCGCAAGCGAGGGTGCCCGTCGCCTGCATTGGGGAGCGTGCATGGGTCTTTTTCCAGTTCAAAAGCGAAAATACGGCGACGATGCCTGACATTTCGATCTTCAATAATAAATCTGGTACCGGCGAAGCTATCGCCGTCTTTGATGCCAAGTTCTCTGAGAAACACGGTTACGGGGCAAGCGCTTATAGGAATACTATCGAGAAATATTCATGTCTGAAAGGACGTCAAGCCGTCCTCGAATATGAGGATCGGGGCGACCTGAAGCCGCAGGCGAACGTGTTCTATGGTGTACGTCCCCAGACTCCGGGAGCTGACAGGCTGAAGATGGAGCTGTTTTGCGCTTTCGCTAGGACTAATCGCGCGCTCGCCGTAATCGATTGCTCGCCTAGCTTCAGGGAAGGGTTGCCCGGCGCCCTTAAGCGGATCCTTGAACTGTCAGAGGAAGATATCCTCCAGGATCAGTATGTGACCTTCGGAAGAAAAGCAGAGACGAGGCCAGATCTCAAAGCAGACATTGTTGCCGGAATAATTACACAGCAAAGGCTATCCGGAACACTGATTGCCCCTATCAAAGAGACAATTGATGGGATACGGAGCGATGGAGAGCCGCTGCTTCTCCTCATCGCATCCGATGGCCATTTTGAGGATGGGTCGATCAAGACGCTACGGGTCAATCGTGATATCGTTTGGACCTTGCCACTTGATGGAGACAGTTGAACCGGGCACTCGGTTCGAGGCGTGAGGCCAGAACTCCCGCCGTCTTTGATTGCGCAATCTGTGGCTTTTCGTTGTTTACTAACCAGCGCCTGCGCACTCGGAACGGCCGCGATGGGCGCAAAGCAGCCCATATGCTGCAACATCGTCCAGCCTGCACGACAGGTTCCAAGGCAGGATTGGCGCCTGTTCCACCCAATTGCGCAGCACACAAACACGTACTACACTGGTGGCGCAAACGTAATACGAGGGGTCATTCCATGGCTTTGCCGGTTCAGTCCATCCGTGCGGTGTCCGAGCATCGCGACGTGCTTCAGGCGGTGGCCGATCTCCTCCGCCAGGGGCGGGAGAAGGATGTCAGGCACTTGCTGGACGACGTGTCGGCCCGCTCCGTCGGCCCGTTTCGGAGCGAGGCGGCGGCCATCGCCTTCCTGCGGGATCGGCTGGTGGCCAGCCTGCGACCGAAGATGGTGTGGTTGTTCGGCAGCCGCGCCCGTGGGGATGCCCGGCCCGACAGTGATTTCGACTTGCTGGTGGTGCTGCCCGACGGCCTGTCGGAGGCCGCCTATATCCCCAAAGCCGTCGCGGCGCCGCTGGTCGCCTGCGGCCTGCCGTTCGACGTCGTGCCCTGCACTTGGGCTGCGTTTATGGCCGACCGTGCGCTGGACGGCACCCTGGTCAACCGGGTCGTGACCGAGGGGCGATTGCTGTACCAGGACCGGGTACTGCGCCGGAAAGGTGCGGCATGAGCGGCCATGTGACCAGCTACATCGCGCTCGCCAAGGAAGACCTGGCGGTGGCCAAAAAGCTGATTGCCGGGCACCCGCGACACGCCGCGTTCAACATTGAGCAGGCGGCCGAGAAACTGCTGAAAGCCGTGCTGACCGCCGAAGGGATCCGCTTCCCGACCAGCCACCACCAACTGGGCGCCCTTGCCGCGCTGCTGCCGGAAGAGCACCTGTGGCGGGCCGACCTGATGGCCTTCGACGACTTCACGTCCTACGCCACCGCCGTGCGCTATCCCAGACCGGGCGGCGGGATGCCCCATGACCCGGAGGACGCCGATCTGCGCGCTGGCTGGGCGGAGGTTTCCGCCCTGGTCGATGAGATCGAGGATTGGTGCAAGGACAGGCCGTAACCGGCCCAGGGACGTCGTCCTGGACGTTTTTCTTGGGACAAATTTGGGACACTGCGCCGTGGGAAACAGGGGGAATCGGGGGTATTCCAGGGTAGCCGTTTATCCGACAACCTACTGATATAATTTAAATTTCTTTTAAATTACAAGGGCTTAATGTGTTCCCTGATGCGCTTCCCAAGCTTAAGACGAGGGTTCGATTCCCTTCACCCGCTCCATGGCGTCAGCGTCAGTTCGGTGCAACGCATCTGGCGCGCCCATGGTTTGCAGCCCCACCGCTGGCGCCAATTCAAGCTGTCCAACGACCCCCAATTCGCCGCCAAGGTCCGCGATGTCGTCGGCCTCTACATGAACCCGCCGGCCCATGCCGTCATCGTCTCCATCGACGAGAAAAGCCAGATCCAGGCGCTTGACCGCACCCAACCCGGCCTGCCCCTGAAGCCCGGCCGATGCGGCACGATGACCCATGACTACAAGCGCAATGGCACCACCACCCTGTTTGCCGCCCTCAACATCCTGGACGGCACCGTTATCGGGCGCTGCATGCCCAAGCATACCCACCAGGAGTTCATCAAGTTTCTGGATGCCGTCGAGCGGGCCGTTCCAGCGGGCAAGCTCATCCACGCCATTGCCGACAACTACGCCACCCACAAGCACCCCAAGGTCCTGGAATGGCTGGCCGACCATCCGCGCTGGGTTTTCCATTTCACCCCGATCTCGGCCTCGTGGCTCAACGCCGTCGAGGACTTCTTCTCCATCATCACCCGCAGGCGCATCCGGCGTGGCGTCTTCAAATCCGTTTCCGACCTGAGAGTCCGTCCGCAAAGTTCCCTATGATTGGTGCCTTGCGATTCTGCGCAGCATGAGGCGGATCATGGCCAGGCGTAGAAAGGCCAGCGCCATCCTGGCGAGGTTTTCGAAGTCCTTTGCGAGGCGTCGGCAGCGGCCCAGCCACCCGAAGGTGCGTTCGACGATCCATCGTTTGGGCAGCACCTCGAAGCCCTTGGCGGTGTCGGAGCGCTTGACGATTTCCAGATGCCACACCCCGAGTTCGCGTACCGCCGCCGCCGTGGCGGCCCCCTGGTAGCCGCCGTCGGCAAAGACCCGGACAATGAACGGAAAGAGGCGGCGGACCTCTTTGAGCACCGGCAACGCGCCGTCGCGATCCTGGACACTGGCGGGCTGAATGTGGGCGGCCAGGATCAGGCCGAGCGTATCGACGACGATGTGCCGCTTCTTGCCTTTGACCTTTTTGCCCGCGTCGTAGCCCGAGGGGTCGATCCGGGCCCCCCTTTTTCCGCCCCTTTGACGCTCTGACTGTCGATGATCGCTGCCGTCGGGCTGGCTTCCTTGCCGGAAAGTTCCCGCACTTCGACGAACAGGGCGTGATGGAGGCGGGCCAGGGTGCCATCCCACTCCCACAGCCCGAGATATTCATGAACCGTGCTCTTGGGGGGCAGGTCCTTGGGCAATGCCCGCCATTGGCACCCGGTCATCAGCACGTAGAAGATGCCGTTCAACACCTTGCGGATGTTCACCGTCCGCTGGCGGCCGCCGCGTTTGGCCGGTGGGATCAGCGGCTCCACCAGCGCCCATTCCTCATCGGTCAGGTCACTCGGATAGCGCAGCCCAGGCCGCTCATAGACCCGCCGGTTCTCCTTCGTCCACATGCTGCCCCCCCAATTCGTCTGGAGAGCCATGGAATCACAACCGATTCATCAGAATCAAGAACCTTCCGGACGGGCTCTGAAGGAAGCCATCCGCCGTTACATCCGCGACCACAATGCCAAAGCAGCCAAACCCTTCATGTGGCCTGCTGACCCAGACAAGATCATCGCCGCCGTCAGGCGTAGGCACCAAACGTTAGATTCTAACCACTAGTACAGGGAAGTCTACTTCAGCGTTTCTTTGCGGCTATTGCACTTTCTCGCCATCCACTTCCATCCTGAGCGTTTATTGCTTACATGAACCACTCTTGAGGGGGTAAATTATTGTCACCACAAAATATTTTCTTTTACGATACCTGTTGCCTGTTATTGACTTTTGATTTTCGTTATCACATAATTATGAAAGATGCAAGGGGATAAAATAATGACAATTCAAATGACAGCGGTACTGAAGAAAAACCCGGGCTGGGAAGCAGGGGACGGACGCTGGGATGAGATGCCGGCACGTTATTCAGCTGTAAAATGCGGAAAATCGGCGATTGGATGGATCACACTCTGGCCGAGGTACATCGAGCTTGATGGGCATCGCGTGGCACAGCTGCCGTACGTTTCGCTGAAAATCGCTGACTCGCGTGGGGGAGCTATGAGCCGGCACATCGGCGAGGGGATCATGCACGCCGGAATTGAAATGGATGGATATCTGCTCAACGTCAAAATTCAGAAGAAATCTGATGGTCGCAGGAAGGCAGGATATCTGTTCGATGTGCAGATCGCGATGAGTGAAGCGGCGGAAGTTGAGCAGCCGGCCTGGATGTCGACGCCGGGCTTAAACGAGATCGAAACATCGATAAATCAAGCGGAAGCATTCTTCAGCGACGATTGATCGATCTCTCCGCCGAGCTGCTCAATGATCATCCACGCGGCACGGCACATCTCTCGCCGATCCACTTCCTGGAGATGATCAGCATGCTTCAGCACAGCCAGAACTGCGTTGAAAGCTGTGAACGCTGACTCCCTAGCGTTCCTGTGCTTTGAGCCGCGTAGCCATGCCTCAAAGTTTCGAAGCTCAGTTGGAGTGAGTTTCCCGATTAAATCGCCGGGCACATCTTCGATTGCGGTTGCAGAGATCGGGAATGATCCGAGCTGAATACGCTTACCCTGGGTTGAGCGATAAACTTTTGTGCGGTTCGCGACAATTCTGTATTCCATGATTTTTCCCTCCGCATGAATTTCATCATGTACCTATAATATGGGTACATAGTGATGTCAAACAAAATGTACCCACTTTATGGGTACATGAAGAAGTACTGCGGAACAGTCCTCGCCAGCCTGCACCGGAGGGGAACAGGCTGTCGCGGGAATCGACAACAAACCTCAGGAGGGGATAAAGATCTCGTGCGCTGCGGAAGCGCATCCATTTCTCGGCAGATAGTAGCCATGCCGTGCCAACATTGGTTTAGAAGGCCGTAGAGCCGTACCGAGATGTGAGGGGGCTAGTTCGGTATACCGTGAGGAGAGGTTGGGTGCTGGCGGCCCTCCAAACCATTCCTGAGCCATATGCCGTATGCCGTGGAGGGTGAGGAAAAGGTGCGGTGCCGTGAGAGGGGGTTGAGCAAGGTCCGCCGGTACAGTTCAGCTTCCTGAAAGAAACAAAGCCCGCGGAGCGGCACGGCCCTTCCTTCCTTCATGCCGCAGCGCAGGGCGACGTCGTCGAGGCGTTTCTGCGCTCCCGTGCTCATAGGTCTGGGGAATGCGTCAGCATTCCCCTCAATAAAAAAGAAACATCACAGCATCACAGCATCACAGCATCACAGCATCACAGCATCACAGCATCACAGCATCACAGCATCACAGCATCACAGCATCACAGCATCCGACAAAATCCATCTTCAAAGATTCCGCCTACTATATAAAAAAAGAGAACTTATAGGTATGGGGTAAATTCCTACGAATGAGTATCTGTGCGGCTTTCAGCGGCTCCCCTGCCCCCTCCAGCACAACCATCTGGCAAACCGCTACAGACACTCTATAGCACCGGAAAACCCTGATTCTGTGCGGCTTACAGCTTGCTACAGACCGTCGGCAGCAAGGCCGGTAAAAATACTGCTACAGACCATCTATAGCAGTCGATTTGTGAGTGCTATAGAGCGTCTGTAGCGGTTTGCTATAGAGCGTCTGTAGCGGTTTGCTATAGACCGTCTATAGCAGTTAAACGGATGCATCTACAGAATGCATATAGATACTACTACAGAGTATCTATAGCATCATCATGTACCACATATTATAATGCTATAGAGACTCTGTAGATTTCGCTTGCCGTCTTCCATAATGATTTGTACGGTAGTGCTATAGATCGTCTATAGCACAAAAGGAACGGGAATGGGTATCGAGATCACAGTTCAGAGCCGCCGTATTTACCTTCGTGAGTCTTCCCGCGTCGGCGGCAAACGTACATACCGGCAGATCGGAACGTTTGGTGTCGGCGAGAGCTTGTCCGCCGTGCCCGAAGATGTGAAGGCTCAGGTTGCTGATCGCCTGTCGCTAATCGCATCAGAGCACGCCGACACGATCATTCATGAAGCCATCATCGGTATGGAAGCCGCTCGTGCAGTGATCTCTCATGCCGCTGATCTTGAGCCACTGAGAGCTTCCACAGCATCCCTCGCCGACTCCCTCGGCATCACTGTGGGCACCTCAGCACAGCCTGCTGATCAGGAGCCAAAAAAGGTTGACTCCAGTGAGCTGATCAAATGGATGCGGATGTTCTCTGCTACAGCTGATCAGATGAGTGCAGAAACAAAGCAGAAGCTCGCTGAAGCCGCTCAGGCACTTGTGCTCGCGATGACCGCGGCACCGAAGCCAGCTGCTGCTGATGACGATCCCTTCGGCGACATCCTGCCGCCGGCACCGGAGCCGAAATGGCACGATCACATGGTCCCGTCACATCGTGTCAACGATTTAAAGGCTTATCGCGGAAAGCCGGAATTCATGAAAAAGCTTTCAGATTCTTACCCGTCCACCGACGTCGCAGGGCTTTTTGAAGAATTTAAAAACGCGAACGCTGAAAAAATGGAGGGAGAACAGGAGTGCGATATCAATGTTTCTTTCCGCTGCTTTCTGTACCACAGCGTTTTAGAAGCGAATCGTGCGGCACTGGGAGATAGAACACACGTAAATCTAGCTGCTGAGATCGCCTGGGTGACTGGTAAAGCTCTCACCCCTTCGCATATCGCACGGTACAAAATTGTGGACAATGCGGATTGGGATCCAGTGAGCGATGATGTCGAAAGAGATATCGCTGCATTTGCAGATAAAATCGGATACATGCTGAATCGCTGAAAAACAGAATTATAATACTACAGCACAAACCTAAACCACGGCATCACATGGTGCCGTGGTTTAGGGTTGTGCATGCATTTCATTAGATATCGAAGGGGTCGAAATTTTGGTCGAGTCGAGAAGCGTTTAGTGCTTCTTGCTCCTGTTTCCGCTGCATCGCTTTTTCAGTTTCAGCGAAAGCAACACTTCGTCCACGGAGCACATTCGACAGCCGCTTCACTTCTTCCGACTTTGTTTTGCCTTTACCCCATTTCGGCAAACCGAGCTTCGCCGCAGCCGACATCTGCCTTTCCATCTTGATCCGATCATGGTGTTCAGCAATCCTGAGATCGATCTCAAGCTCTGCTGTGCTCACAATTGCCTGCGGTCTACCCTGCAAAATCACAAGTTTCGGAGCCTTCTGAAAGCGACCGGTTTCTGAATCTGCGTTTGCACCGGTGTTGTAGAAAGCACCGACATCTGGCCAAACCTCTTTGATAAGCGGGAGCGACCGTTTTACTGAATCATAGAACGATTTTGCGGGATGCATGCCGCCGATCTGCGTCCACAAACTGTATAAGCTAAGCTCTAGCCTGTCGCGGATTCCGCGTTTGCGAGAATTGAGATAGCAGTACAAATTCAACGCCGAGTTATTTCCGCTGAGATGCCGCACAGATGATAGCCGCAGGGGCACGTAACTTCCCACGCTCCAGCCGTTCACAGTCCCGCCGGTTAAAATCTGATAAGCCGCTGCACTAAGCTGGCACTCGCTACCATCGCGGTAGCTGAACATCTTAAACACGAAGATGCCATTCTGAGGATCGCTATCTAAAATCGGGGCGCCCGAATGACATGAAGCTTTCCAATCTCTGATGAACTCGCCGCGCGCGATCTTGACGCGGTCGAGCTCGCGAGAATCCAGGCCCGCAGGCTCGCTCGGCATGTAGCAGAACACAGCATCAGAGATCAGATCGAGAGCCCTGTTGAATGCCTTAATCTGCTCGCCGGATTTTGCCGCCGCTTCGGAATCTTTGAACTGGCTCAGGATCGAGCTGGCCGCAGGAAGGCTAAAAAATTGACCATCTCTGTTCGCACGTTCCGTGAGATCGATGAGCCTGAGCGTTGCGAATGAGCCGTAGGGCAGCCCATCGGCACCTGGTGCGATCAGCAGATGCGACGTCGACCGCAGTGTCAGGACAGAGCGACACCAGTCCATACCAGCACCGTCCGGTGCCGCGAAATTGTAGGGATCGAAGCCGAGTTCCTTGGATTTGCTAGCCTGTTGCGACGGCAGTGAAAATGCGGCAAACGCCCGTGCCAGCTTAGTGTTTTCGTGTGTCATTGTATTTCCCCCTTGATTCCCCCNCCCGCCGATTTCCTACGAATGGCGGGGTGATTTCCTACGAATCAGTTTCTCTTTCTTGCAAGAGTAAATTAAGAGGTATTGCGTCCACATTATAACAAAATGAATTCAACATTCTTGTGCAACGAAAATGTGCAACTTATTTCAACGTTAGTTAACGCGAGTCACTGTGAGAATGGTCTTTTTTTCCGTCAATAACTTTGTGCAACGAAAATGTGCAACTTATTTTAACGTGAATCAGACTACATCAACCTGATTTCCACTACTGACAGTAGCCACCACATTCCTGCGGAAACCTATATATTTTGGGGTCAACTAAATCGTTGCAGTTACGCGGAGTAATGGGGAGAGCACCACCTGATTTAGATCGCGAACGTCCGCATAATGGAGATAGAGGACTGGAACGCCGCGGTCGCAATCCCGGCATGCACGATAGCCGTTGCATCTGCCAGATGCTCGTTCTTGTTCTTGGCGACCATGCGACCGCGACTCATGAGCCACGGCGCCGATGGATACAAGCCGGTCGCCCACGCAATCATGTCCGCTTTCGTCGCCGTCTTTCCGTGCCCTGTAGCCAATTTAGCTTCCAGCGGCGACACTTCGATGATCGGCAGCGGGCATGACGCGAGCACGCCGAGACAGATGCCGTTCGACATCGCACCTCGTGCCGACTGCGTGCCAGATGGCACCTCAGCGATCAACATCGCCGCACCCAGGCAGAAGCTGTGGAAAGCAACCCGCAGCTCCTGAGACCTGCGAAGGTCATCCGACGACGAACGAACAGTTTTCCCGGCCCGCTTTTTCGGTCTCGACCAGCAACAGGTCGATGACCGTCACCTCCAATGTTGACAAGCTGACGGTGGAACGGCACATCCCCCAGCTATTCAGACTCGGGTCAACTCCAACGACGGTCAACGACCCCGCACCTCCAATGTTGACAAGTCCATCATTCGGCATGCGCTCTCTCAAATGTTGACAACCATACCACATAATGCTACAACAAATGTCCAATGTTGGCAAGCTATATGAGGGGGTGGCCGATGGCAAGGGGCAAAGAAGCTGGGGCTGTTGAGAGCGGGAACAGAATTCGTGTCGTCCGCAAAAGCAAGGGTATTTCTGCACGCGAGCTGGCGGATCGGATGACCGCTGCGGGGCATCGCTTCTCGTACACAGCGATCACGAAAATTGAGAACCAGCAGCGGACCCTTCATGAAGACACTTTGAAGGCGATCGCCCAGGTGCTTGATGTGCCCGCCGAGAGCCTGCTGGACTCTCGTTCTCCTGTGCAGGATGTGCCAGTTGTCGAAGCCGACAGCTTGATCGACACCCTTGTCTCGGGCTGTGAATTCGACGGCGAGGCATCGATTTCAGTGCGGGCAGATGGCCGCCTGATTGGCATCACAGGGCTTCGAACAGAACTCGGCGACGGCGTGATCGTCGTCGATCTCGCTCAGAAAGACATCGAGCCTGGCTACTGGCTCGTGTCAGAAAAGGGGCGTCTGCACATCGACGAGATCGTGGAAGGCGACCACCACAGCGACCAGCCTCCTGCTGGTGCCCTGGTCGGCTACATCGTCGGTCAGTGGAAATCGCTTGATCAACGGATTCCGCATCTAGATGTGCAGCGTTCAGATGCAGAGAAACGGCATGCGGAGGAAAAGGACTTGGAATCGTTCATACGACGCCGTCTGAAACCCAAGTAAAGGAGACAGCACATGGCTGTCCGTCATCTTCTCGCACGCTTCAATATGCTGCGAAACATCAGAAAGGACAGCCGAAAAATGGACATCACGCTTCGTTTGCTTTGCCGCGGACTCGATATCGTTACCATCACGGCAACCATCACAGACCTTTGTCAACAATTGGTCACCGACGGCGACGTGAGCCAGGAAGAGGCCTGTGGCATCCCTTCATGCATCTCGTCGACGCACGGGGAAGCGGCGTTTGAATATGCTCTCCGCTATCTCCACGGAGATGGCGGACTGCGTCGCGATCAACTGCTGTCAATCCAGTGGGCGTATGTCGCTGCGGTCCAGGGTCACCCGCAAGCTTGTGGACACGTAGCGGCTTTCCTCGGCGGCATCGTTGCGGATCACTGCGTCGATCAGGGCAAGCGGAAGGCCGAAGGTCTCTCTCAGAAACGTGTCCCCTGGCTCACAGAGGTGCTTTCAGCACTTGTGTGGTGGTCCGCAAAAGCTGATCGAAGCGGCAGTGCGTCGGAGATCGTCGAACGCCGCACTACCATGTACCGCCACGCGGTTCCCGATCAGATTCAGAAAATCCTGTCGTCGCAAGTGAAGGCGAACGTGGTCGTCGTGACCGATGCCGAGGCACCTGAAGCCGCCGTCGATGCTGACGTTGTCGTCAGAACATCGCCAAAAAAACGGGCGGCGAAGGTCGCTGCGTTTATGGAAAAACGCAAGGCGACAGAGGGATGGGATGATGAGCCGGGCATGATGCTCGATTTTGGCGGGCCCACGCACATCGTTTGCGGCTCTGAAATCAGCGTTCCCGCAGGCAAAGTGCAGGATGATCTTAATAAGCACCGTATCCTGTGCAACCCCCTTCCGCTTCCGCTGCTTCCCGATCTCGATCACCTCGAAGCGACGCTGAATTCTGAGTTCCCTTACGCTGATGCGGCTGTTGGCATCATCATGAAAGACCTCCGACTGGCCGCTCGATGGGGTCGCCGCGAGATGCATTTGAAGCCGATTCTGCTTGTCGGCCCGCCCGGCACTGGGAAGTCGCGTCTTGCTCGTCGCCTCGCCGAGCTTTCTGGTGCAGCGTTTGAGATGATCGGCTGCGCGGGCACCAGCGATAATCGAAGCGTGCAGGGGACCGCTCGCGGCTACAACGGCGGTCATGCTTCTGTATTCGCACGACGCCTTTCGGGCGGCCATACCGCTGGTGCTGTCTTCATTTTTGATGAGATCGATAAGGCCAGCCAGGGCGGCAACAACGGGTCCGTGGTCGAGACTCTGATGGCTGTGACTGAAGCGGAATCGGTCTTCAGCGACGACTACCTGCAGTGCAAATTGAACCTGTCGAAATGCACTTTTGTTGCGACCGCCAACCGCGTCGATCGCCTTCCGATGCCGCTGATCTCGCGGTTCCGTGTGATCGAGGTCGGTGCTCCGAGTGCTGAGCATGTGCCGCAGATCGCCTCGGCGATCTTGAGCGATCTGGCAACGGAGTGGAGCGTGGATCGGGCTTGGCTTCGCCCCCTGGATGGTATCGAGATGCAAGCTCTCGTTACCCACTACAAGAAGGTCCGCTCTATTCGCTCCCTGCGTCGTGCTGTGGAACGCGTCGTTGATCTGCGGGAACGCAGTGTGACCATGAACTAACTACTTGAACTATAAGGGGTTTATTGAAAATGCGGTTGATGATCATCCAAGGCAACGAAGAAATTCGCAACCACGAGCAGGGAAAACCTTACGAGAGCATCGTAAGAGAGTTCGCTACGGAAGCCGAGGTGGCGGCATACAAGCAGGGTGTCGAGGACGCGGCAGGCTACGACGAGCCGATCATCATCGAAGCCGACTAGAGTCCAATATTGACACCAAAATGATTTCTGTAGACAAAATATGTTGACATTTACTCACATGTGAGTCTATGGTCCCTTGCGGTGCTGAGAGACAGTATGTGGACATCGAAACAGTAGATTTGGATGGCGCCGGAAACTGGAGGTGAACCAACGGAGCTAAAAGATGTCGAAATGCATGACGGTGCCACAAACTGCGGCATATTTTGGGGTAGGGCGGAATACGATCTATAATTGGCTCAGCCAGGGTATCCTGCCGCACCTTCGTCTTCCTGGTGGTCAATACCGCATCAGAGAGCGGGATATCGAGGAAGCCGAGAAGCGGATGCAGGGGGGGCAAGAATGGCACGTCCGAGAAAGGGACTCCGAGTTCGGCAGCGAACCGATGATCAGCTCTTCGAACTTGTCGGCCACCATCCAATTTCCGGCACCAAAATCAGGCTTTCATGCGGCACTCGCGATGAAAGGGTAGCCGAGGATTTCCTAAAATCTTTCATGCACGGTTTGGCGACGGCGAAGGTCATGGCACCTTCGCCCGTTCCGCGTCTATCCGAGATGCTGACCTCTTACGCGACCAATCATGTGAAACCTGGCTCGACGGAGCATCACTGCGTCGCCCACCTCAAGCGGCATCTAGGTCATCTGGAGCCGCATACGATCAACTCTGAGATTGCCAAGACCTACGCAGAAGCCCGACGCACCGATGTGTGGACTACGCCTGGTCGCGGCGCCGAAGTGAGAGGTGTCGCTGACAGCACCATCAAGCGAGAGCTTACGACGCTCAGAGCGGCGGTCACTTGGGCGTGGAAGAGCGACAGAAAGGGGTGGTTTCGCGGAGAGGGGAAGCCAGAGTTCGCGATGCCTAGGCTGCAACAGGATGGTAGCCGCGAGCGGTGGTTGACCAAGGACGAGGCTAATCGTCTCGTTGACGCCTGCCATACTCCGCACCTGAGAATCTTCGTGATGCTTGCCCTTCAGACGGCCGCTCGAAAGGAGGCTATCGAGGACCTGACGTGGGAGCAGGCCAAGCTGGAAACTGGGCATGTCGATTTCGGGCTAGGTCGCGGAAACAAGCTCCGGCCTCGACAGCGGATGTCAGAACGGTTGATCAAGGAACTTAAAGCAGCATTTCAAGTTCGCACCACAGACTTCGTTCTTGAATGGAACGGCAGAAAGGCAGGCGACGTAAAGGTTGCGTTCAGGAAAGCATCAATCCGTGCAGGCTTCGTGACAGGACACCGAGTAAACAAGCACGGGAAACCTGTTCCGGTGACGGATGTGACCCCGCATATTTTGAAACATACTGCGGTGACGTGGATGGTCCAAAGCGGAACGATGACGTACGAAGAGATCGCGTCTTTCGCCGAAACATCGGCTGCGATGATCGAGAAAGTCTATGGACACCACGATCCAAAGCTCTACGAGAAAGCCCATGCGGCCACCGCATTTTGAGGTACAATACGAGAACATCATTTCGTACCGTATTGTACCGGCACGGTATGAAACCCAGGTACAGAACGTGAAAACACGGTACGAAACAGGTTGACGACTCTAGCGTTTGTGCTGGTTTGGGCACTATATCATCCCCTTGGTAAGGGAGAGGTCGAAGGTTCGAATCCTTTCGGCAGCACCATCAAGGCCTTGATTTACAAGGCGGAAAACGGCCCCCTCGTGGGGCCGTTTTTTATTGGTCAAAATAGTGTGTCTCTTTGTGTGTCCAAGACCACGCCCCTCAAGCTGGGAAGTCATCGAGGAACGCGTCAGGAACATAGCGACCTGCCGACGGATTTTTTTGAACCTCTTAAGCGTCTACCCAACGTCAGACATCGGCCCGAAGCGGAACTGAGAACGTACTTCAAGGTGACGGTATTGAACCCCTCGCCCCTCGCAGTTAGCCTCTACCGGTCAAACCGTCGGGGGCACCATGAAACTCTTTCTGGACGTTGAAGGCACCCTGCTCGTCCATGCCCGGAGCGGCGGCGACCTCCTCCCACGTCCCGCCGACGGCCTCGAACAGTTCCTCGATTGGGCCTTGGCTGTCGCGGATTGCTTCTGGCTTAGCGGCGTGGACCGCACAGGTGGCCACGAGGGCATCCTGAGGGCCTTCCGGAGCACCCTGGGGCCAATCCGCTATCGCGAGCTTCAGCCGCTGCTCCTGACCATCCGTCCGACCTACTGGTGTCGGAGCAAACTCGAAGCCATAGACCTTGCCGATAAGGAGCCCTGGTTCTGGATCGATGATCATCACGGCGAGGCGGAACTGATCATCCTCAAGGCCCTGGGCCTCCAGGGGCGAGCCGTTAACTGCCCATATAACGGTCTACGAGAGGTGCGGGCGACCATCGAGCAGAACTTGCTCAGCGTCGCCTGATCGCTTCGGACCAGTAGAAGCCAATTGGGGGTTGACCTTGGCAGGGATTGCGGGGCTTCTGGTTGCCGAAATCCCCTACGGCTCCTTCGCTGAAAACGATTTCAGGGGAGGCCCACTTGAGGCGACACAGGAGCGTCAATGTCCGCTCGCCCCACCGCTCGGCAAGGCAGCCCCGAAGGAGCAGCCCCGCATCCTTGAGTTGGTCACGGAGTTCCGGCGTCAGCGGCTCCTGACCAACACCTTCGTCGTCAACATAGGTGTGGATGCTGATCCCAGAGAGCCGGAGCCCAATCGTGACCAGCCAGTTCACGACCACCACGGCCACCGTATCCACGAGCACCGTGGAATGCAGCGTTCCCGATGCCGATCCAATGATCCACTGCGACTGCGTGCAAACGTTGGTCAGCCTGAAAAAGCAGAGCACGTCGCCATCATCATGCTCGTGCCAGCCGCCGAGAAGCCTGACGACATCAGGGCAAATCTCTCGGTCCACCCATCTGCCGAACTCCGCTGTCTGCGGCGTTGTACGAGGGCCAGCAGCGAAGAGAAGGTCCACGGGATGGTGGGTGGGCCAGCAATGCCTCGCAGCTTCCCACTCCCAGTCAGGGAGGTCCGGCGGCGAGCGGAATTCGTCAAGCCGAGGTTCCATCGACCTGAGCCAGCGAGCCATGATCTTGGGATTTTCAATGTCCCAGCGGACATCCACAATGTCTTCGAGACAGTGGTAGTCACGCCGCACCTGGAGCCGAGCCCTCAGTCGCTCGCCCTGGAACATCCCTTCAACCTCGGCCAGGGCTGCTTCGACGGCGAAGGCGTCAGGACCGTCATCGGCGTATGCAACCTCGTCTCCGTAGGTCCGCAGATAGACGCCGCCTCCGTCATCTTCACCCCAATAATCGAGGGTCTTGGCAAATCCCGACCGCATGGTATCGAGGACGCGATAGAGACGGGATTCAAGTTCATCGTGTTTCATAAACTTATTTATCCCGATGGCTGCATCCGCAGCCCTCACGGGTAGCGGTCTATGATCGCTTTGATGTCCAGGATGGCTGCCTCGGCAACGCCCTTGCACTCGGCGGCAGGATCGGTACGTTCGCCGAGCGAGTAGGAGATCGCGTTGATTTGGTCGAACGCTCGGTAGACGATCCGTTGGATCCGCTTCTCCTCCCGCATGATGATGCCGCTGCCGACATACCCGCCGCCCAGGGTGCGGTCTCTGCGGTCCAGGTAGGCCACGGCTTGGCTGTGGGCGTCGCTGACCCTGAGACGCTCTCGGATGCAGGTCGCTGCCTGCTGTTGAAGCCAGGGTTCCCGCTCCTTGACTCGCTCCCAGTCCTCCCGCGACACACTGTCGTGCCAGAAGGTTTCGGCTTGAACGTTGTCCGGAAACGCTATGGCGACGGCGACCGCCAGGATCACCGCCACCATAGACTTTCCGGACGGCCAGAAATTCACCGCTTCTTGGCTTTCTCGCGAGCCTTGTAGATCGGTTGGTCGAGTTCACCGGTCTCGACCATGCGGCGGAGTTCCTGGAGAACCTTGACCACGTCGTCGAGGGTTTTGCCGCACTCGATGGTGGCCTTGCCTTCGGCGACCTCAATCAAGTGGGTGCCGAAACGGGCCTGGACGAAGTGAACGCCGCCTTCCTGCCACCACCAGGGTTTCGGGCGGGCGTTGACCATCGTCTTGACGCGACGGTCGCGACCGTTTTCGGTGACGTTGACGTACCGCTCGCGTTGAACGGTGAATTCTTCGCCACGTTTGGAGTGCTCGATGGCCGTGATCTGAAGATCAATGGTTTCAATGACCACGTCGCGAGGGTTTCGCTTACGACGTTCGACTGCGGACGGGCGTTCTTTTGAAATCAGCTTGAGTTTCATTGAAGTAACCTCCTTAATTACTTCAATTTATTACCTGATTCTCTATTTCTGTCAATATGAGTGGAGAAATAAATCTACGATGTCGCTCGGCCTTGGCATAAATTCGCCCCAGACTTGATCAGCATCATAGATGTCAAACACGATGGGCGGAACTTCAGCCCAGAAGAGGTCGTCTTCAAAGGCGGTCCGTACGCCTGTGATCGCGTTCAGTTTCTGTCCGAGTTCTTGATGAGCAACGCCTTTGGTTGGCTTCAGAAATACCTGTTCCTCGTATGGCCCATGGACAGTCGTACCCAAGCGTCGCAGGGCGACGGCGACCAGTGCGTTGGTCAACAGCTTGATCCTGGTGCTGACAAGAGGCAGCACTGAAACGTTCAGTCCCAAGGCATCCACGACACGCTGGGGAAGCTGATCAGCCGCATCGTCGATCAAGCCGATCAGTTCGACCATGCGGAAACCACCGCTGACGAACTGGCCGAATTCCTTCATCGCATCCACGCCAACCAGATCAAGCAGGTCGTCGAGAGCAGGGTCGCCATCTTCGAGTTCAATCGGGTGGTGGTCAGCGACAACACGCCGGATGCGTGGGCGGTGGATGCTCGAATTTTTAGCATCGGCTGGCGGGAGGCCGGACGCCATGTCGGGCATCAGGAAAGTGTCTTGGGGTCTACGTTTCATGGCTCTCGATCCTCCGTTTGAGTTCATCTTCAATCTGCTGAACCCACGCCTGGAGGTCGGCAGCACCGGCCTCATATGCCTCCCGATCATCTTGATCAACGGCATCAGCAGCAGCCGTCAAGGTCTCGCTGATGATGTCGCGAAGGTTGAAGGCCAGGGCGGCGAGAGAGCCAGTGCTTGGTCTGCGATCATGGGCAATGGTCGCGGAAAGCCAAGAGCCTTTGCGACCTGCCAAAGCGGATACATCCCGCTGATTGGAGGCCGTGCCAAGTTCTTGAAGATCTTCAGTTAGTTTGCGTAAGTTCACCATGGTTGTATTTATGCGGAATGCTGCAACCGCAGCCCGGACGGATGCGTCGAGACATAAAGGTGACTTTAAAAACCCCCTTATCTCGGGGAACTAATAGATGTCATTAGGCTTCCGAGATAGAGGGGGTTTTTGATCATCACAGCCGCATGGATGCCACGCCCCGGCCGCAACTGGCCATTGGGATCGGGCTGTCACCTCGTGATGTGTTTCAGACCGCACTGGGCGACATCGGAGCCGTAGCGGGCATCTTCCACGCACTTCTTCAAGCCCTTGGGATCACTGACCCCGCAGGACGCTCGGACGTTGTGAGAATTTCCGTCGAGGACGCCGCGAGTGGTCACCGTCATCCGGCATGTGCCGCCCTCACCAGTCGCTGACCAGGAGTAGTCGCCGCTTTCGATCAGCTTGCCTGCAATCCTCGCGTCCGGATTGGTCGCCCCCTTGGCTAGTTCCATGCACACCTTGAGTTCGGTCGTTGTCGTCGGGCTAAAGTTGCCACAGCTACCATCGTCGGCGAACGCCATCGTCGAAATCACCGTCCCCGCCATCGCCAAAACCAGAATGCCCTTCATCGCATCGCTCCCCCAGTTCAGTTCTGGTAGTTTGACTCGGTCCCCCAAGGGGGCCAATCCCATCAGGTTGGACTATCCTTGAGTGCCCCCTGCCGATCCGCTGAAGTAGGCTTGGCAGTAGGTTTCCCTCCTTGAAGCCGTTGCCTACCATCTTCTCTCGGGGTACCGTCCTCCTCAACAACCAAGGGTGATATCGTTGATTAGGGGGATGCTGTGGGGGAACACGGCCTGACGGACTTTCACGCCGCGTACTTTGCCCATGTTCTGTCTCAGCAACACGGCGGTGATGGTGTTGAACGCCTGACACGGACGCTCTTCGAAGCGTCGGTGGACCTGAACCCGCATCAGATCGACGCGGCCCTTTTTGCCCTCCGCTCGCCGATTTCAAAGGGTGTGATTCTTGCCGATGAAGTTGGTCTCGGGAAGACCATCGAAGCCGGGCTCTTGGTCTGCCAGCATTGGGCCGAGCGACGGCGACGGATCATCATCGTCGCCCCTGCCTCCCTCCGCACGCAGTGGCAGGCAGAACTGGAGGACAAATTCAACCTCCCATCCATCGTCGTAGACGCCAAGATTGCCCGCGATCTCGCAAAAAGAGGGCATCCCAGCCCGTTTGACCACCGCGACAAGATCGTCATCACTTCGTACCACTATGCGAACAAAATGCGGAATCAGCTTCGCACGCTGGCGTGGGACCTTGTGGTCATTGATGAAGCACACAAGCTTCGCAACGTCTACCAGCCGAGCAACCGGATCGGCACCGGCCTCAAGTGGGCCTTCGAGGATCGGAAGAAGGTGCTTCTGACGGCGACACCTCTTCAGAACAAACTGGACGAGCTATACGGTCTGGCATCCCTAATTGACGACCGGATTTTCGGTGACATCCGGTCCTTCCGCACGCAGTACACGTCGGCAAAGGCTGATCTTGAAGAACTTCGGGAGCGGCTCGTGATGTTCTGCCACCGGACCCTTCGGCGGCAGGTGTTGGAGTATATCCGCTTCACGGAGCGGCGAGCGGTCACGGTGCCGTTCACGCCAACCGACGACGAACAAACCCTATACGATGAGGTTTCCAAGTTCCTGGCACGGGACTTCAGTTACGCGATTCCCAGTCGTCAAAAGCACCTGATAACGCTGATTCTGCACAAGCTGCTTGCGTCGTCGTCCCATGCCATCGTCGGTACTCTGGATACGATGCTGAAACGCCTGGAGCACGTTCGAGACAACGCTGCTGAGGATGGAGATGGCACCAATTGGCTTGGCGACCTCGACATCGTTGATGAGTACATCGACGAAGAATTTGAGGGGCTCGACGACGACGCTGACGATGATGAAACCGCCTTTCCCGTGGACGCCCGCAGGCTAAAGGCAGAAATCGCTGATTTGACTGAATATCTGAACCTTGCCCGTGGCATCACTCTGGACACCAAGGCGAAAGCACTCCTGACGGCCATTGGAACCGGCTTCACCGCGATGGCGGAGATGGAAGCCGCAAAAAAGGCCCTCATCTTCACAGAATCCCGTCGCACCCAGGATTTCCTTCGTCGCTTCCTTGAAAGCAATGGCTTCAAGGGCAAGATCGTGCTCTTCAGCGGCACCAACAGCGACGACATCGCCCAGGAGGTTTACAAGAACTGGGTCGCTGCCAATGCAGGGTCCGGTCGCGTTACCGGCTCCCGAGCGGTGGATATGAAGACCGCCCTGGTCTCTCACTTCCGCGACGAAGCCGAGATCATGATCGCCACCGAGGCCGGTGCCGAAGGCATCAACCTTCAGTTCTGTTCACTGGTCATAAACTACGACCTGCCATGGAACCCGCAGAGGATCGAGCAGAGAATTGGCCGCTGCCACCGCTATGGCCAGCAGAACGACGTGGTGGTGATCAACTTCCTCAATCAAAGGAACGAAGCCGACCGTCGTGTCCACCAGCTTCTCAACGAAAAATTCGTGCTGTTCGAGGGGGTCTTTGGGGCTTCAGACGAAGTCCTCGGGACACTTGAATCAGGCATCGACTTCGAAAAACGCATTCTGCAAATCTACCAGGAATGCAGAGCCCCCTCGGAGATCGACGCTGCTTTTGACCAGCTTCAAGCCGAGATGGACAACGCCATTACGGCCAAACTCACTGAAACCAGAACGAAGCTGCTGGAGCACTTCGACGAGGATGTCCATGGGCGGCTCAAAGATCGGCTCGATGACACTCGGCATGCGATTGATCGCTACAGCCGCATGTTCTGGTCCCTGACGAAGCATGAACTTGGCCCTTATGCCTCACTCGATGACGACAAACTGGCCTTTGACCTGCGTGTCCATCCTCCCGAGGTCCAGGCTCCCCTGGGGGCATACCACCTGATCTCCAAGGACAAGGAATCGGACGGCAGCTTCACGTACCGTCCGTCCCATGTTCTCGGCGAATTTGTGGTCCAAAGAGCCCTTCAGAGGTCGCTTCCCCCGTTTCCCTTGGTCCAGTTCGACATCACCAACCACCCCACCCGGATCGCCATCGTGGAGATGCTCAAGGGCCAGTCTGGGCTGCTGAGGCTTCAGAAGCTTTCCGTTCGGTCGCTGAACGACCAGGAGCTTCTGGTGTTTTCAGCGGTCAACGCGACCGGCGAGCAGATTGACCAGGAAGCGTGCGACAAGCTGTTTGCTTGCCGGGCGTCCTGGGAACCCTCAGGCACACCCGCACCCCAAAGGCTGCTCACGCACCTCGACCAGTCCTGCCGGTCCGCCGTCGCCGACGCCCTGCGGGAGAGCGAAGTGACGAACGCTGCGTATTTCGCCGAGGAGCGGGAACGTCTGGACAAATGGGTCCGTGACGTGGAGATCGCCTCGGAGAAGGAACTCAGGGACACCAAGGACCGCATCCGCGATCTTCAAAGGGACGCCGCCAAGGTGGCCGCCGTAGGGGAGCAGCTTTCGCTCCAGGAAAAAATCCAGCAGCTTGAACGGCGAAAGCGGAAGCTGCGGCGGGAGATATTCGATGTTCAGGATCAGGCGGAAGAAAAACGCGACGCCCTCATCCAGGGCCTGAAACGCCAGATGGAACAGAAAACCACGATCCAGACGGTCTTCGAAATCCAGTGGTCCGTGGTATGACTGCCCGCCCATCCGCAGAGCAACCCGGCAACGGGCTTCCCACTTAACGCCTCACCGTCCGCTGGCACGAACCGCCGCCCAGTGCTCGTACACCAGGAGAGTATGTGACCATGGCCGATCTGAAAGAGTCCCGGCACCTGAAAGCCCTCAAGGACAAACTCCGTGAGATGTTCCAACTGGATCAGGCGGACCTGGACTTCGGCATCTATCGGATCATGAATCAGAAGCGGGACGAGATCGAACGCTTCCTGGACAAAGACCTGCTTCCCCAGGTCCGTGAGGCTTTGCAGGAATATCAGCCCGCCGATCTCGTGGAAATGCAGAGGAAGCTGGAGAAGGCCATTGAAGGGGCCAAGGCTGCGGGCATTGATCCGGAACAGGCACCAAGTGTCCGCCAGCTTCGGGCCGAACTCGAAGACAGCATCGACATCTCGAAGCTGGAGGAGGAGGTCTACTCGCACCTCAGCACCTTCTTCTCCCGCTACTACCAGGGCGGCGACTTCCTGAGCTTGCGGCGGTACAAGGAAGGCGTCTACGCCCTCCCCTATGAGGGCGAGGAGGTCAAGCTCCACTGGGCGAACGCCGACCAGTACTACATCAAGTCCACCGAGGCGTTCCGCTCCTACGCCTTCAAGGTGCCGCAGACCATTCCGGCTGAGCCAGGAATGACCGGCTCCATCCGGGAGCGGCGTATCCGCTTTGATCTCGTCGCGGCGGGTACCGCACGAGACAACAACAAAGCCGCCAGTGGAAAGGAACGCCGCTTCACCCTTGACCAGGATATTCCCCTGGAGATGGACAGCGACGAACTGGTCATCCGGTTCCACTACCGACCAGATGATCAGAAACGGAAACAAAAAGACCTGAACGCTGAAGCCGTTGAGGCTCTGCTTGCACTGCCCGATGGGGCTCCCGCCACAAGCAGCATCGGAGAGTGGGAATTCTGGCAGGAGGCCCTGTCGGCAAAAGTTCCGACGGAGGCTAACGCAAACCGCACGGTTCTGGAGAAGCACCTCACCACCTACACTGCCCGCAACAGCTTCGACTACTTCATCCACAAAGACCTCGGGGGGTTTCTCCGACGGGAACTAGATTTCTTCATCAAGAACGAGATCATGTTCCTGGACGATATCGAGAGTGACACTGCTCCTCGGGTCGAGCAGTACCTTTCCAAAATCAAGGTTCTGCGGAAAATCGCTCACAAGATCATTTCTTTTCTCGCCCACCTTGAAAATTTCCAAAAGAAACTTTGGCTGAAGAAAAAGTTTATACTTGAGGTGAACTGGCTGGTCACTCTGGACAAGGTCCCCGGAGAACTTTACGCCGAAGTGGCGGCGAACGACGCTCAGCGAGAAGAATGGGTTCGGCTGTTCAGCATCGACGAAATGAAGGGAGACCTCGCGGGTAGTGTAAAGTACAGTCATCCTCTAACAGTCAATTTTCTTATGGCCAATCCGTCACTAGTTTTGGATACGGCATTTTTCGGTGAGAATTTTGTGGATCGCCTTTTTTCACTTATTGAAGATGTTGATAATGAGACAGATGGCCTTCTTGTTCATGGAGAAAACTTCCATGGCTTGAGGCTGATAAAGGAAAGATATGCAGATTCTGTAGATTGCATATTCATTGACCCCCCCTACAACACCGGTCAGGACGAATTTATCTACAAAGATAACTACCAAAGCTCTACTTGGCTTTCGATGATGGCGGACCGAATGGTTCTCGCCTCAAACGTTTTGAGTCCTTTTGGTGGAATTGCAGCAACCATAGACGACAACGAGCAAGAAAAACTGAAGACAATAATGTCATATACGTTTGGTCGAGAAAACTTTTGTTCTCAGGTTGCCTGGGAAAAAAGATACACGAGAAGCAACAACACGGATGACTTCACATCTGTTTTAGATCACGTGCTGATATACGGTGGCGGTCCCGACTTCAATGTGAGCTTGTTCCCCCGAGATGAGGACGCAGACGCTCGATATATTAATCTTGATGACGATCCTCGAGGACCTTGGAAAGCAATTCCATTTACTAACCCGAGGGCCGCCTGGGAGAGGCCAAATCTATGCTATCCCATCATGAATCCGAATACAGGAAGATCTAAAGTTCCCGATGGAGAGGATAGGGCGTGGCGTAGTAGTTGGCATGTTTTTGAGGATCACCTGAATAACAATAGGGTATATTGGGGTAGGGATGGAACATCCGATGTTCCGAACATAAAGCGTTTTCTTTCGGAAGTCAGGTCCGGAATGACGCCAACAAACTTGTGGTCACACGAGTTTGCTGGGCACACAGACGCAGCAAAAAACGAAATTAAACAACTTTTTGGATTCGCTGCGTTCGACAACCCCAAGCCGACGACTTTGATCAAGCGTGCTGCTCAGGTAATAAGTGGACGACACGCTAATGCAACCGTCCTAGATTTTTTTGCAGGATCAGGAACCACTGGAGATGCAATTATAAAGTTAAATCAGGAAGATGGCGGGCGAAGAAAATATATCCTTATCGAGGCAGGCGATCATTTCGACACTCTGACACGTAGTCGGATTTCTAAATCTGTATACTCCTCGTCTTGGAAAGACGGTAAGCCAAACCACCAATCTGGTACATCTCAGTTGATAAAATATATTCGCGTAGAATCGTATGAAGATGTTCTTGATAATTTGGATCTCGAGCGAAGTGATAGACAAAACAGGTTGCTTGGACATTCTGCTCAATTCCGTGAGGGTTACACGCTACGCTACATGATGGACGTAGAAGCCCATGAAAGCCTCCTCCCCACCAAGATCTTCAGACACCCCTTCGGACATGCTCTCTCGATTGTGCGAGATGATGAACGGAAGGCCGTCGCTGTCGATCTTGTAGAAACATTCAATTACCTCCTCGGCCTCCGCGTGAAGACACGGGAGCGGAAGCGTGGAGTGTTGGAGATCGTTGGCAAGAGCCCCGAGGGCGAGACGGTCCTCGTCCTGTGGCGTGACAACGACGAAGTGGACAACGACGCTTTGGACGACTGGTTCCAGAAGCAGGGCTACAATAGCCGTGACCTTGAGTTCGACCTGATTTATGTGAACGGGGACAACAATCTCGAAAACCTGCGTCGGACCGACGAGACCTGGAAGACCCGTCTCATCGAAGAGTACTTCCACAAGCTGATGTTCGACGTTGAAGGGATGTAGGCCGATGGCGGACATCCCCTTTTCCCACAAGCTCGTGCTCAACAGGTACATGCTCGGCCTGTTCGGTGCGGAGGCGTTTGAGCCGTTGGCGAACCGCCTGAAGGACGAAAGCCTGGAGGGGCGGAATGAGGAAGGCCTTTCACGGTTCCACCTGGAGATCGCGGCTGTCCTTCCGAAGGACAGCCCGATCACATCAGATGGTCTTCGTCAGTACGACGAAAACATCAGCCGCCACACGAACAGGATCAACCGGAAACGCTCGGATCGTATCGAGTGGAAGTACTTTCAGTACCTCGCTCTCCTGTTCGCGGAGGTGTACCTGGACGGCTATTTCCGGGACGCTGACGGTCTCCTCGACCGGCTGAACACTTTCCTCGACAATTTCAATGATGGGCTTCTGGAGCGAGGGACGAAGAAGGACCGCCTGCGACCCTTCACGAAGGATGGCCTCAGCAAGCTGGCGTTCTGGAACGCGACGGGCTCGGGCAAGACGTTGCTGATGCACGTCAACATCCTCCAGTACCAACACTACCTGGGGAAGGCCGGGCGACGGCACGAACTCAACCGCGTGGTCGTCCTGACCCCGAATGAACGACTGACCGAGCAACACCTGCGAGAGTTTCATGTCGCGGGCATGCCCGCCGCCGTGTTCAACAAGGATCGCTCTGGCTCCACCAGCAGCCTCCTGACCGGTCAGATCATCGACGTGATCGACATGAACAAGCTGCGGGAAGAGGGAAAAAAGAAAACAGTTTCGGTAGACCAGTTCGAGACCAACAACCTTGTGTTGATCGACGAAGGCCATCGGGGTGCTTCTGGGGACGTGTGGTCGGAGATGCGGCAGCGGCTGGCCAGAGACGGCTTCACGTTCGAGTACTCGGCCACGCTGGGGCAGGCTGCGGCGGGGAGCAAAGACCTGACCGACGAGTATGCCAAAGCCATCCTCTTCGACTACTCATACCGGTTCTTCTATGCCGACGGGTTCGGCAAAGACTTCGCCATCCTGAACATCGACGATGAATCCGCTACAGCCAAGGGGCAGGAGCATCGTCGGCTCTACCTGACGGCGGGCCTTTTGAGCTACTATCAGCAACTACGGTTGTTCGAGGAACGGAAGGCTGACTACAAGGCATTCCTCATCGAAAAGCCGCTACTTATTTTCGTTGGTGGCAAAGTCACGGCCGTTCGCACAGTCAGCAAGCGGAAGGTGTCCGATGTCGTGGACATCCTCCTGTTCGTTGCCGAGTTCATCAAAGACAAGGCCCGCACGCTGGGTTACATCCAGACCCTGCTGAGCGGAAACACGGGGCTCCTGGACGCCAAGAACCACGACATATTCAGGGAGGCATTCCCGTTCCTACAGAAGAGCGGTCTAACGCCTGAAGCCATCTTCACGGACATTCTGGCTCGCCTCTTCAACTCCACCACTGACGGTCTGCTCCACGTCGAATACCTTAAAGGCGGCGACGGGGAATTGGCCCTGAGGCTCGGCGACAATGAGCCTTTCGGCATCGTCAGCGTTGGCGATGCCAAAGGCGTTGCCGATCTATGCGAGCCCCATACCGCCTTGCAGGTCTCCGAGCGGGACTTTTCGGGCTCGTATTTCGGGGCCATCAGCAGTGAAGCCTCGCCGATCAACATCCTCATTGGCTCAAAGAAATTCACTGAGGGCTGGAACAGCTATCGGGTCAGCACAATGGGCCTGATGCACATCGGAAAGTCCGAAGGCTCGGAGATCATCCAGTTGTTTGGTCGAGGGGTTCGCCTCAAGGGCTTTGGGAACTGCCTGAAGCGAAGCGGGGCCATCAACTGGGTCAACGGCGAAGACGGGCTGGAATGGGTACCCAAGGACAAGGACCTGCCGCTGCTCGAAACTCTGAACGTGTTCGGCGTCCAGTCCGACTATATGGCTCAGTTCAACGAGTTTCTTGAAGAAGAGGGAGTCCCGAGCCCGGACGAGATGGAGCGGTTCGAGATTCCGGTGACCGTGAAGCTTCCGGCGACACCGCTGATCACCGTCCAGGTGCCCGGAGACATCAACTTCAAGAAGCAGACGAAGACGACGCTGGGCCTTCCCGAGGGTGATATGTCGGCGAAGCACAGAGTGGTCCTCGACTGGTACCCCCGCGTGCAGATCAAGGGCAGCAAGGGCGTCAAGTTTAGCCGACATACCGTTGCCCCCAACGAAGAGAAGCTCCAGGAAGGCCATCTCGCCTTCCTGGACTACGACCACATATACTTCGAGATTCAGCGGCTGAAGGCCGAGCGAAACTGGCACAATCTGAACATCAACCGCGACACCATACGGGAACTTCTCGAAAACTCGGACTGGTATGTTCTCCAGATTCCGGCCGAGCAGATGGAGTTCTCGTCCTTCTCGCGGGTTCAGGAATGGCAGGAGATCGCAATCGCTTTGCTGAAGAAGTACTGCGACCGGTTCTACAAAGCGGAAAAGGCCGCGTTTGAGGCCCCACATCGCGAGTACCGACGGCTTGACCCGACCGACCCAAACTTCTTCGAAACCTACAAGTTCGCCATTCACCAGGACGAGGACCTGATCATCCAGCGGATCAAGGCCCTCAAAGAAGAGGTTGAGAAGGGAACGTTCCGCGACTTCGACCTGGGCGGCATGGGCGAAAGCTTGGCCTTCGACCGCCATCTGTACCAGCCGCTCTTGCACCTCAAGAAGGGCGTTGATGCCAACCTCGTCAAGGTTTCGCCGGTCCATCTCAATGAAGGCGAGCGGGACTTTGTCGCGGACCTAACGGCTTATCACGCGACCAATCCGGCCATTTTAGCTGAGCGAGAAGTTTACCTTCTGCGAAACCAGACCCGTGGTCGGGGTGTCGGCTTCTTCGAAGCAGGGAACTTCTATCCGGACTTTATTCTTTGGATCGTCGGCGGTCCCGTCCAGCACATCGTGTTCGTTGACCCTAAAGGCATCCTCCGCTGCGACGGCCTGGACGACCCGAAGATCAAGTTCCATGAGACGATCAAGGACATCGAGGCTCACATGCGACGGGAAAGCATAGCCCTTGCCGACGAAGTCACGCTCGACTCCTTCATCGTCTCGAACACGGCCCTTTCCGATGTTCGCTGGTGGAAAGGAGGCACCGAAGTGACAGCAGCCGATTTCGCGAAACGGCACGTCCTGTTCCAGGATGAGTGCAAGGATACGTACGTCGAGACGTTGTTCACAAAGGTTCTGGCATCGGATCCTTCTCTGGCCTGATAAGGACCGGTGAAAGGCGACGAGGGCATCCCCATGAGGAGATGCCCTCGCCCACCATCACTTGCTCGGCTTCTCCCGACGGACGCCCTTGAACTTGGTGTCGTCGGCCTTGCCGTCCATGATGCGTCCGGTATTGGTGTC